>Ga0180435_10001619_pt1 | contig 23267 bp, 15 predicted proteins | sample SS_ome_3_FD_132467 | JGI IMG/M metagenome (GOLD analysis project Ga0180435, IMG submission 132467) | Hypersaline lake sediment archaeal communities from the Salton Sea, California, USA - SS_3_S_1 metaG | ecosystem: Environmental > Aquatic > Non-marine Saline and Alkaline > Hypersaline >... | reverse complement strand
GAGAAATAACAAGACCTATGAATAGACGATTTATCATAATTGCATTTTTGTTTGCATCTGCCGGCCTCTGTGCGCAGAACACGGAATTCTTTCAATCGGATGTGGAAACACAGCTTAAGCCCTGGACTCATCTGGAGTTTTACAACGATCCGGATAATTTTCAGTTTGCCATCGTGAGCGACCGTACCGGTGGCAATCGTCCGGGCATGTTTGAGGATGCAGTAAGTAAGATCAATATACTCTATCCCGAATTCGTATTAAGTGTGGGCGACCTGATTAATGGGTATACCAGAGATACGGCCCTTATAAAATATCAATGGAGCAAGGTAAATGAGATCATTGATGACCTGAAAATGCCCTTCTTTTATCTGCCTGGAAATCATGACATCACCAATCAAATAATGGCTGAGGAGTGGGAGAAGCGTTATGGGCGGCGTTATTATGATTTTACCTATAAGAACACCCTGTTTATCATTATGGACAGCAACGATGATGATGACCATAGTCTGACCAGGGAACAAACAGATTTTGCTCTTGAATCGATTCGCCGGCATCCGGATGTTCGCTGGACCTTTGTCTTGATGCATCACCCCATATGGACCTATGATACCCATGGGAGGTTTGAAGAAATTGAGACAGCCCTGTCAGACCGGGATTATACAGTTATTGCGGGTCATACCCATCATTATACCCATGAAAACAGAAAAGGTCAGAATTATTATATCCTGGCTACCTCGGGCGGAGGAAGCAACTTACGTGGCAATTATTTTGGAGAATTCGATCATATCACCTGGGTCACCATGACAGATGGGGGGCCTTCTCTGGCCAATCTGCGCCTCGATGGCATCTTGCCTCACGATATTGCCAGCAGGGAGACACAGCTCCTGGCCGGTGAGCTGGCAAAAAACGCTTCCTTTGAACATGTCCTTCTCTGTAACCCGGGTGAGAAGTTCACCGATGGCACGCTTTATTTGAGTTTTGAAAACAGCGGAACCGAAGCCATAAACATCCGGCTTCAGTTTTATCATCAGCACCAGCTGCTTATTCCGGAACCCCTTTATGAACTTACGCTGGCCCCCCGTGGCAAGCAGCTTATTGAGATTCCATTCAGCACGCCGGAGCCTCTTGCCTATGATGAACTTGAGGCTCTTCAATTTGACTGGCAGATGAGCTATGATTTGCCTGAGTATCCGAATTTTCAACTTTCCGGCAGGTATAAGCTGGAAGTGGCCCCTACCCGTACATCATTTCTTGCTCCGCAAATACCCAAATTCCTGGATAGCCTGACAGTAAGCGCGGTGAATCCCTATGACAGGCTCAGAACAGTATTTAATATGCAGGACCTGGAAGAACTTAAAATTGAAGAAAGTGGTGAAGTGTGTGTAAAACTGATGAATGATAAGAATCAGTCCACTTCGCCGGAATGCAGAAACTATGAGCTTATCACCAGGCTGCATAAAGCAGTGAAAGTAAGAAAACCGGCTGAAGGCCTTCTTTATTCTTACTATGAGGGCAAGTGGGATAAACTACCTGATTTCGATCAGTTGAAAGCTTTATCCAATGGGGTGGCCAGAGATTTCTGGGTCTCAGACTATGCACTGCGTGAAGATCATTTCGGATATGTATTTACTGGTTTTTTACTTGTAGAGGAGGATGGACTGTATGTGTTCAGATCTAATGCTGATGATGCAAGCAAGTTGTTTATACACAATGAGCTGGTGGTTAATCAGGACAAGGTCAAAGAAGGCTTTAGAGATGTGGGGGCCATTGCCCTGAAAAAGGGAATGCATCCGGTCATCATTCATTTTATGGAAGAAACGGGTGGGGAAAGACTGAGAGTGTATCTTAAAAAAACCTACGATCTTGAATGGGAACAGCTGCAGGTGAAAGGCAGGTTCTTTCATTGACCTGCAGTGATCTTCTTCGCGTTCAGTGGCTGAAGAAGGACAGGCCCAAGCAGTCCCGAATCCATCACAGGCCATAGGGATGCATCAAAATCCTTATAGAAGATATTTACGAAAAAGTACTTCTGCCAGTCCACTGATCGCTTATCAAGATCTCTCAGACGGTTTGCACTCAGGTTGGTAACTTCTATTTCCAGGGTGTTATTTCCTATTTTCAGTTTATCATCAAGCTGCAGAGTGTATGGAATACTCCACAGGCAACCCAGTTCCTTGCCATTAAGCCTGATGCTGGCACTTTCCCGGACCTCTCCCAGCTCAAGCTGCCAGTACTGAGCCCTCAGACTGTCGGGCATATCAAAGGAAATCGTGTACCTGGCTGTACCGGCAAAGCGTAAGGCTTCCTGATCGCCACTCCGGGTCCAGGAAGCAAGTTCTTCGGTTATAAATGCAGCTGGCAAAGCCGGACCACCTTCGATAAATTCGACTTTCCATTCACCCCTGATCTCCACAGGTAAGCCATCTTTTTGCAGGTAGGTCCATGGCGTGCCGCTTGCGTCCCGGTTGAGGAAGGTTCTGACGATGCAGGATTCCCCGGGCTGCAGTTGCAGATAGATTTCCGACCGGTCCTCATGCTGACGGCTGGCCGCCAGGCCACTCTTCTCTGAGGATCGCGGATCCATAATAACTGCAGATTGAAAGGGTGTGGCCATGGGAACCCAGTTATTCAGTACCTGATCCGACAGGTTGGAAATAAAATAGTGGTAGCCTTCTGCATGGGAGCGGCGTATGTAGTTTACACCCATTGAAACCATGGCTTCGGGAATTATTCCGGCTGTGCTCAGCATGGCTTCCATCCGGGAGCCGGTTAGAATTTGTCCGTCTGCAAGCTCTGCTTTCAGCATTTCATCTTCCACAGATTCAAATAGCAAGGTTCTTTGAGAGCTTTGCAGGGCATTCCTTCGTTCATTCAGATCGAACCATCCGGGTACATCTTTCGGGAGACCATCCTCAAAAATGATGGTGGCTCCCTCCGCGGCCAGCCTTAAGAGTCTTTCCCAGGTGGACAGGCTCATATGGGCTGTCACAGGTATGACAATAGTTTTATAGCTCACCCCTCCGGTTTCCAGTCCGTCATTCCTGTATGCGATATTCTCCAGCTGTTGATCGGACAGGTAATCAAAGGCATAACCCTGCTCTTTCAGCCAGGCTGCCAGCCTTCCGAAGGATGAATCGGTGAGCCAGTCTGTTGAATGCACATTCAGAGTCTTGATCATTTCATTGCTGTACTTATGCCAGATGTCTGCCAGAGGCCAGTAAAGTAATATATCATTGGCCGGCTTCCCCGCTTGCAGGATGGACTGGCACCTTCCCACATACTGATTCAGTGCGGAAAAATCCCGCCAGAAGGCATTTTTTTGTTCAAAATGGGTGGAAGCATAAAACATCCAACCCGGCCATTGGGCCTCTCTGGGGGAATAAGCATTTCCATGATAAAAAACGTGATTGATCCCTGCAAGGAACATCTGGTCGATTTCAGGCTTGATCTGGGCAAGAGAGGTCTTGAAATGCTCCCTTAACCAGGTGCATGTTTCTGCGGCAACCAGGTTTGTACCGCTTACATGAGCTGCAGAGGATGAAAAGAGCAGGATCAGTGGATCGGGAGGTGCACTGGTGGATATGTCCTCTTTTTTCCGGGATAGTCCCGGGATCTCAAAACTGCTGGCACCAAAGGTTTCCGTTTCCGGGATGTCGGCAGCAGCGTAAAGATCAAGCAGGTTTGCAGGTGCTCCATGGGCCTCATTGCGTGTCATCCAGCCATGACTGTGGGCCCAGCTGGTCCATTCCTCAATGTATTCCAGGTGCAATTCTGCAAGTGTGAACCGGTAGTCGGCTTTAATGCGTGCTATCTTTTCTGCCCTTCCCTTTCCCATAAGCGCCGGGAGATGAAGTCTCAGGTCGTATCCTCTGCGAGCCTGGAATTGATTCAGGAGATCCTCCGTCCAGTTGGCATGGTAGTATTCATATGAATCGTGGTACTGGGCTCTTAAACGAGATCCTTCCAACCGGCTGAAGGCCCTGTCGTAACGCTCCAGATAGGTGTTCAGGGAAGAGACTGAAAAGGGATCCAGAACCAGACCTTCATTACCGGGTGCGGCGCGTTTTACCTGTTGCCCGGTTCCTTCTTCCCACAGGGCATAAAGCTGCCATTCCCCGGGGGGGGCTGTCCAGCCGGATATCCGGTTTTCGAGATATACATCGCTCAGATCAATACTCTGGCCCCTTGCAGAATAGGCCATCAGGCATTGCAGATCCCTGCCTGTAATTTCCTCGCTTAATGACTCTCCCTGGGACAAGCTGAAGATTTGGTATTGAATCCGGCTGGCTGCATCACGGGGGCTTACATGGGAACCTCCAAAGGGCCAGCCGGTGGTGGTGCTCATATCCACATTCAAATCCAGGCGCTCTGCCTCGTCCAGGGTATGGGACAGCATAGTCATCCAGTCGGCACTCAGAAAATCAATGTATTTCTCCTCCAGTCCCCTGACGCCATAAATGGGGATGATATGTACATTTCCAATTCCCGCAGCATGCAGACTTTCCAGATTATAGCTCAGGTTCTCCCTGTCCACAGCGCTCCCCATCCACCACCAGTAGGTTCCGGGCTTATGCTCTTTTTTTGGCGTGGGCCAGCTCAGATCTCCCCTGGATTGGGATGCGGCAAAATTCGCTGCAGCGAAACAGACTGCACAAGCCAGTATGATCGGTTTCCAATAGTTGTACATAGTGTGTTTCTTAAAAATAGACATTTATTGAAGCCCCTGCGTGAATGTCTCACTTTTTATCCGCTTTTCGATCTTCTCGACCTTTTGAATTAAAGAGTCAGCAAGATCCGCATGCATATCGTCAAAGGGGACCCTGGCTTGCCTGCATTCAGGACCTGGATAAATGCCCTGTTTCCAGAGAAGCCTTTTAAAGAATTGAATGGAAATATCCAGGTTTTGATTTGAAAATGCCAGAACGGGCCCTATTTCATTGAAAAGAGCAGAGGCCTCCTGAAAATTTCCGTCCTGAAAATCCCTGAAGATTTTTGTATAGATCCAGTGCATCCCGGTGGGCATAAAGGAATGGACCCCCCTTGTGAGCCCATCTATCATTTGAGTAACTGCCCATCCGCCGCTCACATGGAGCCTGCCCCCGGAAAGCTCAAGCATCCTGGTGTACTTGCTCCCTGCTGTTTTTGTCTCAATTTTCAGGCAGCGAAAGGAAGGTACAGCTTCAAATAAGGCCATGAGCAGGTGATCGGGCAGGCCATCGCCCTCAGCATCCCAATCCTGCAGCATGATGACTTCGGGACCACGTTCGGCAAGTTGCAGGAACTCCCGGGTGAATTGTTTCTCATTGGAGAAGGGCAACTGAAATAAGACATGTGTGCAACCCAGCTCCAGGCAAGACAGGAGCATATCCTTAGTTTCATCAAAGTTTGAGCTGGCCGTTCCCGCAAAAACCGGCACCCTGCCTTCTGAAGCCTGAATGACACAAGCAATCATGTCCAGGCGTTCCTCTTTGCTAAGCTGCTGTACTTCCGAAGCCATGGCAGGAGCCAGGAATCCTGCAACTCCTGCATCCAGTGCCAGGCGGACATTTCTTTCCAATGCAGGGAAATCAATCTGATCCGTGAGCGTGAAAGGTGTATTTAACACAGTGACAATTCCCCGGAGCGGATATAACTCTTTCATCTCATTGTGGGATTAACCATAGATCGGTCACTTTGGAGTACTGTCTCCAGTTGAGGTGTGCTTCATCGGGCCGGTCAAAGGTAATTTTCAGCTGCCCTTCGCTTATCAGCTCTTTGGGGAGCTTGAATTCCTTAAAGGTTTCCAGCTCTTTGTTGTAGAGACTTGCCTCAAGCCTGGTGCCATTTGCCCTGATCAGGGCTTCCCCGAACCCGGCCACACGAATCAGATAATCGCTTTCAGTGTCCAATCCGCTGTATTCCAGGACGGGGGAAAATTGAAATAGTTGAGTCGACAATCGTTTCCGGCTCAATCCATTGTCCCACCATGCATAATCAATGGCATCATTTGTTCGTGAACTAACATTCAATCCTTCAGAAACACTTGAGATATTATCATAGTACTGTCCCGGACCCGCCTGACTCCAGGTCCTGATTAGCTCGAGCCGCCTGATTTTTTCCGCTTCAGTCCCCATTTCCCGGATTTTCTCAAACTCATCCTCGAGCCACCAGCGGTTGTTAAGCGGATAATCAATAAAGTCGAGTATACATCCGCGTTCGTATCCACTGGCCTGGTACAGGGGTACACTGGTTTGCAATCCAACGGATTGAAAGAGCGCCTCACAATAGCTTACAACTTTTTCCCGTAAACCGGGAGCTGCAGGATTCCTATCCGCTTTTTGTAATTCAGCAAGGGCCCATGACATGGCTGAATCCGCACTCGCTTCCCCGGCACGACTGAGAATGGAATTAGCTTCCGTTTCAAGATCCTGTTCATAAATCAGGCGGGCCCTGATATAGGCATCATAATAGGCCCTCATGACCAGTTGTTGCCATCTCCAGTTTGCTGCCAGCTGCGGATGTGAGGATTCCAGCTCCCTCCAGAGCGCCAGCGTTTCCTCTACAGCTTCGTTCTCACGTAAGGATCCATTCCAGTTTTGTTCCAGTGCCAGTATTCCATCCGCCGCTTGCTGAGCCACATCAGAACCAAAGAAGAACTGACAGTATTCGACTACCGTCTCTCTTACATCCTTATCCGGGTTCCAGGCCACCTGGTTCCATATTACTTTGTTAACATCATCGTTGATCCCGTCGGAGTAGCTTAGAAAACCATCAGAGTAGGGGATATCCCTTCGCAGAATTTTTGCGTAATACGCTGGCTGGGGATTGGTGGGTTCCCGTCCCAGGGTTAGCGCAAAGGCCTGGTCCCAGTTCTCAACAGGGTACTGGCATCTTATGGTATGGGTGATGTCGCCGTAGAGGCGATGCAGGTATTTTTCGGGTAAGTTATCCCTTTCCAGATCGGGGGGTGGACTGCTCGGTCCGTTAACCACCCCGGTCAGCCAGTCAGCGCTATACTTGTTCAGATAGTCAAGGAAATAATTGATCTTTTCCAGGTTAAAACCCTGCAGGGAGATCCATACACCTGCATCGGGGTGATATCTTTTCAGCAGTTCGGACAGCTCTTTCAAATGTGGCAAGACATGCTCCGGGTGATTATGTCCGGGATCCCCTCCGGGGAAGAAGATGGCATCCAGCCTGGGAATGGATTTGTAAAATTCCTCATGCTTCTTCAGGGCTGCCTCTCTCACACTTTCTTCCGCCAGGTCTCCCCCTGCCGGAGTCCATACCCAGTAATCCACATCGTATTTTTTGCAAATCCCACTTATTTCGATGTGCATTTCCCGGTGAGGCATAAGCATATGAACGCTTTGGGAATCAGATTGGAAGGGGATGTCCTCTATGCAATTGGATCCCAGCAGCACCAGTTCCCTGATATACCGGTCATATTGTTCTACAGTCCATGCGTCCCACGAATTTGCAGTGTTTCTGTAACCCAGCTGATGCCCCCGAATGGGGTAAGCAGGAGAAGTTGTAATATCTAAGCTGGCAGGGAGGGTGATCCGGTTTTCGGATATGCGTATTATCTTGAAAAGATGGCCGATTCCATATAGGAGTCCCCGCTTATCAGCTCCGGTGATCCACAGGGTATTCTTCCCTTTTTTACTGTCCAGAAAAATCCTGTACCCTTCCGGCGGATATGCATCAGCTGTGTCCAGGGCAAGTATAATTTGTGCCTGCTTAGTGTTCCGGCGATCCGCCATCTCCCAAGTAACTGATGATCTCTGACTGATTTCTTCATCCATTATCTGAATCAGGGTAGATCTGAAACTGCTGTCCATATCAGACTGTATCAGGACTGAGGCCTTTGTAAAATCATAATTCCTGGAGCAGGCACTGCTAAGCATTATTGACAGGGATAAGGCTAAAAACAGCTGGCAAAAAATTCTCATGGTGTATGTCTTGGCAGGTAATAAAAAAATCCATCCTCCGCACCCATCAGCAGGTCCGGGATCCCATCTGTATTCCAGTCAACAGTGGTGGGACTTGTACTGTGTCCCCCCAGCAGAACGGATGAAAGGTCGCCCTCCAGCTGAAATATGAATTCTCCTTCTTCTCCGATGTTTCTGAACAGTTCCGTATTCTTGCTGTTGGCCAGCAGGTCCAGGTCCCCGTCCCCGTCCCAATCCACCAGGTCAATTTTCCTCCGGCCGCTTCCACCGGCTTCCTTCGCATTAAGCTGCAGGGGCTTGCCCTTGTGGTCATGGAAGATTCGTTTTCCGGGCAGGAGAACGGGCCCCTTTTCACTCATCTTTCGTTGAAAAAAACTCAGATAACCCTCGTGGTCGATAACTACCAGATCATTGAGTCCATCCTGATTTAAGTCAAGCACCAGAGGCCTGGTACGCCATTGTACCACCAGCTCATGGACTTCCGGATCCCACCAGTTCCAGGCGGGCTTGGGCGCAGGTCCCTGCCACTCAACGTGTACTGTCTGAGGAGCGGCCAGTATAGCCCGAGTCCTGGTACCCACATTGGGCAGATAGATGATTCGGCCCACAATGCTGTTCAGAACGATATCGGGAAGACCATCCATGTTCCAGTCAGCCACAAAGGGCACCGTATATCCCCATTTTGCCTCCGCCGGCCCCTGGATGGAGAGATTCTGTCCCGCCATGATCCGGAACACCTCACCATCAGCTTCCAGTCTCTGAGGTGCTGCCCATTTGGGCTGTTCCCCTCCACCCAGATTTTCGATGTATTCCACAAAGCCGGCCGTATTTCCTGAAATAATATCTTCATCACCGTCTCCGTCCCAGTCATAACTGCAGGGAGTGGACAGGGCTCCACATTTGAGATAGTCTGCCTTTTGCTTAAAATAGACCGGTTCAGCAAGAAGCGGCAGGCCCTGGCTGTCCGGCCCATTGTTTTTTATAAGAACCACGCGGCCGTCTTCCTTGCCCACAATGATATCCGGATCCTTGTCCTGGTCCCAGTCGTATACCACAACTTCGGGCATTTCCAGCTCCAGGTGCAGCGTTTCACCCCCTACCTTAAGGAATTCTCCGGACTTATAGACCGGTTCTGTCCGGGAGCCTGTATTTTCAAAAAAAGTGATCCGGTCAAGGAATTCACCGCAGATCAGATCAAGATCACCATCTCCATCCCAATCTACAAGGTTGGGGGAGGGCTTGCCGTACACATCGAGCACCTGGCCACCGGCCAGAATCTTAGCAGCTTTCCCATATTCCGGGTGTGCATTGCTTCCGTGATTTATGACATGGTAGACATAGCCATGCAGGGGACCATTGGTCCAGCTTCCTTCCGCATCATAGGCATCATCCCATCCATATTCGCGCCAGTCGCTTACGCCGATAATAAGGTCCAGAATGCCATCCCCATTGTAATCGGCATATTTCCACTGGTTGGCCCTTCCGCTGTGAAATTCTTGTTTGAAAGGGATATGGACGGGTTTGCTGTACAGATCATTCCTGAAATCCCGATAGATGCTTCCGGGAGTACAGATGACCATGGATCCTTCGGGCCAGGATACGGTCATTTTTCTCTTGCCCTCGGCTATCCGGGTGCCCGGACTAAAAATGTCGTCTCCCTGGTTTTCAAATAGATAAATCCCATTGGAAGGTTTGTCAGGGGTGGAAACCAGCAGATCCGTATCCCCGTCCTGGTCCCAGTCAATGGGGACCGGGTTGGCCCAGAGCCCCACCCCCAGATCAACAAGCAGCCCGGGATTGTGATGATTTACACGTACCGATTCGGGAGTAAGAATATGCTCCTGTTCACCGGAGCCGGATAGAAGCCCCGCTAGTAGTATGAAATAGTAAAGACTCATTTACTAAAAGTTTTTAAGCCGCCAGTGGGTACACATCAGGCAGGTTTTTTCCCCTTCTTTATCGATCTGGTAATAGACTGTCAGGATGGATCCGTCTTCAAGCTGAACCGAGGCCGGATATCCCAGATCTCCATTCCTGGCCGGGTTTATCATTATTTCGCTGTCCGTTTCCCATGTTTTTCCTCCATCCCTGCTGATGCAGGCCTTTTCTCCAAAGGGTTCCCGGCGCACTCCATAGGAGACCAGCAGCAGGCCATTTTGCAATTCCAGGAGGTGTGGCGGGTAGCCCCAGATACCGGTGGGGTGACTGGTGGTCCAGGTTCTGCCCCCGTCGTAACTTTCAGATTGCCGGAGATAGGACTGGCTATGGTCCCGTGGATTGTAACGGAACATGGCCACAAGTTTGCCATCGGAGAGCTCCACCACATGAGGCTCAAAGGCATGAGCCACATTGTCATCAGCATTCATCGGGATGCTGGAGATAAGCTGCCAGCTCCGGCCATCGTCTGTGGATTGTTCCACTCCTATGATTTTCTTATCCTCCACATAGGCAGTACCCACATACAGCAGTCTTCCATCGGCTAGTTCAATGGCTTCGTGGGGAGCGGAAACAAGCTGTTTTACGGGCTCTTCCCAGGAAAGTCCGCCGTCCAGGGACCTTCGGGTCCAGTTGCCCAGCCAGTATTTTCTCGTTTCTTCTCCCAGTTTATCGGCATGTCGCCTCCAGCCCGGATTCCTCTCATAGTTTTTTTCTGTATCAAAGGCCAGGGAGGTAAACCAGTTGACCAGCAGCGTGCCCTTGCTGGTTTCAAGAATTCCCGCATCGCGGTCATCCAATGGGGTATTGTTTATGGTAACAGGATCGGTCCAGGTAAGACCAAGATCGGAACTTCGTATCATCTGGGTAATCCCAAAGGGGCACACATGTTCCTCACGCATTCCGGAGAAAACCACCAGCAACTCGCCCGACCGGGTCTGGGTAATACTTGGCCAGCCAATGTATTTCCCGGGCTGTTTGCAAATCACCCTGGTGGAGATGATATCCGCATGAGGATCAGTCCCGGCAGCACAGAGAGCAGGCGCTGAAGTTAATATAAGGAGGCAGGTGACAGTGTTCAAATATTTCTTAATCAGTGGCATATATCTATTTTTTTAAGAGGGTGTACACTTACAGATAAAGCTTGTCTTTTTGAAGCGGCCGGATATGCTCCACGATCCATTTTCTCATTTCTTTTCCTTCCCTGCTTTGTTGCGGGTAGGAGATAAAATCCAGTTTAAGATCCAGCTTTTGTTCCAGTAAACAGGCTATAATTGGCCAGATAATACCTATGTCGCCAACAATGGGGATGCTGTTTTTAAGGCGGGCGAATCCTGACATTTCCATTCGAAAGGGGATGTCCATGACTTTTGTCTTTGGCAATCCCTGGTCGATGGCCTTCTGAACCGTTCCGCTTGTTTTTTCAAAATCGCAGGCTTTTTTCAGATTTGGATCCAGATCAATGCGTATCAGGGTCTTTTCTTCCAGGCTGTAGGCCGGGAATCCTTCCCACTTTGACCAGATCCCATGACCGGTATGGGTTTCAAAGGGACCATCATGGATTTCCTGGGTCAGCGCTATAGCCGACTCAATAATCACATCCGCACTACTCATCATGGCTGCAATTCTGGAGCTTCTCTCCATGATTGAAATCGAATCGGCCACCGCAATTCCGACCATTCCACCTCCGATCAGCTGGGGGACTGTTACCAGGTAGGGGATATTTCTCTTTCGGGCAGCACCCAGCATGGTGCGCTCATCGGCCCCGGCTCCTGCAATATGTTCGAAGGGAAGCCCCAGTGATTTTGCAATAAACTGAATCTCTTTGGCCAGCAGCTCGGTCCTCAGACCCATGGGGTAAGCCATGTTCCCCGCCGCTTTGATAATCACCTTTCCTTCAAGCTGCAATGCCCTGTCAATTAAGTCATTATCAATGATCATCTCCTTTTTAAGTTGATCAAGCAATTCCTCAGACATCAATGTGACTTCGAAAATATCCCCATTTGGGAGCATGGTCCCGGGCAATCCCAGTTTTTTTCCATCAACCCGGTGAACCTCATCCAACACGCCCGCCATTTCATGTGCCACAACTGCGGAACTTGTGCTCACACCGTCAATCAGGCCTTTATTTATAAGCTCGGCGATCAGGCATGTTACTCCTTCATGCAGATTGGGTCCGCTCCCCGTAACCACCACTACTTTGCCGTTGTTCTTTTTTGCATCAACGATGCCTTCCACCGCGCTGTCAACCGCAGCCCTGAGGCCAGGCTCCAGATCCTGGTACAATTGTTTGAAAAAGTCTCTGTTCAAGTTCATATGGAGATCTCTTTAACCCCTCCTAAAAGATGCTGTCTTTAAAGCTTATTTAATTTTTTCTTTATGCTGCTCCAGTCCATTTCCATGTAGAATATCTGCCTGAAATCATTTCCGAGGGCATCTTTCACCAGGGCTCCGTATGCATCCCTTGTGGGTACCGGAATGATATATGCAAGCAGATTCCCATCCTGCGATATAACCAGCTGATCCCTTGACAGCCGGTCATGACTAAGTTGAATGCTTCTGCCGGATCCGGTATCGCCTCCCAGGTAAGTTACAAATACATTTCCATCGCTTAAACAAAAAACCCACTCACCTGAAGGATGCCAGCGAATGGAGGAAGCTGATGAGGCAAGACTGGTAAGCTGCCTGGCTTCTTTGTCCGAGCCATGGGCAGAGATAACAAATACCTGGTCAATGCCCTGACTATCCGGGGCAGCAAAGGCAATCATGCTCCCATCGGACGAACCACGTACAATTCCTTTGACATCCATGTCAAAGGTAAGTCTCCGGATGCTAATGCCCTCAGGTGGCTCCGGATATTGATCCTGTGTGCCCGGGTGGGAAGTGTTCAGTTTGATGTCCAGGGGGATGTCCGCCACAAAGAGGTCATTTTGGTATTCTATCCCCGAAGGTGCCCTTACCTTTCCAATGAAGGCTCGCATGGATCCTGCCGCATCAAGCCAGGAGTCCCCGTAAGCTTTTTCTAGTTCTCCGGCTGTGGATTCCCCGGATTTTGCAGGTTTCAGGATCACTGAAAAATAGTGGGTGCACCCTTCAGGGGAATTAGCATCAGGCTGCATAAAACCAATGGTCCTGTCGTATTCCTGCACCAGAAAATCATCATAGGTAAAACCAATGCGTTTTCCGTTCCGGCAGTATTCATGCCGGTGGGTGCCCCCCCGGTGTGCACCGGCAATAGTATGTTCGGAGGAAATGTCCCGATGATCAATCCTAACAGCCTTAAACTTCCCTGCTCCATCCACCTGAAGTGCCGTACGGTTACGAATGCTGTAAGGGCCGCGTTCTTCCAACTCTTCAAGCAGAGGTCCGTGGATGAAGATAACTTCATTCTCCAGGGGATGATAGGAAGCTGCTGCAACTCCGGGAGCTGCTGATTTGCCCGTTATTGAAGGTGGTTCCCAGAGGACGGTCTCCATCCCGCTGGCGATGGCAACTTTTTCAATGGATTTCGAATTGGCCAGGTTCTCATTATACACCGTTCCCCGGGTATCATAGCACAGGAACTTTCCATCGGGAGAGAAATTATCATTGTTATCCAGCGCGTGTGTCCTGGGTGAAAAGGTAAGTTGTTTTTCTGTCATGATCAGTACCGTGGGCTTGTTCAGGGAGGTATTTTCATCACAACCGGGCACCAGTGCCAGCATCGTAAAAAGCAGCGCTACTATCTTGCTGATGATTCTCATGGACCATCATTTTTCCCTTAGTTTCCCGGTCCGATGGCACCGACATATCTTCCCGCCCAGTAGGGCAGGAGGTAGATGTACGGGGGATATTCTCTACCACCATCGCTTCCTCCATTGTTTCTGTATGCGTTGTTGTGAAGGTGCATGGGTCGCTCATCTCTGGGCAGCACCTCGGTATATTCCTGTTTTCTGAAATTGGGATCTACCCTGGACAAATCCTGTCTTTGACTGTTATCCACTTTCCAGGAGACCAGATCCATGGGGAATTCCCTGAGCCACCAGGCACTTTCCTCCAGGTCATAATCGGTCCCCCCGATAAGTGCATAGAGGAAATTCCAGAGCGGATTTTTTTCATTGCGTTCAATTTCCCAGTGACTTTGTGCCGTAAGAAAAAACTCCTGCTTCAGTTCATCGGTAAATGCATAATTCACCAGGGCCGGAATGGTCAGGAAATACATTTCATCATCGGAGTGGTTCCAGGAACTGCTCAGGTCCTCTCCCTCCACATGACCAATTACCGTGGCCGGACGGAGCGCATTTTCCGCATAGCCGTGCTTATCCATGAGCTCATAGGCCTTTTCCTTGTAGATCTCTTCCCCGGTAAAATGATAGGCTGTTTGCAGAAAGGCCAGGATAAGGGTTGAGTTGAGGCGGCGGTCGCCCACACTGATCGGAAATTTGTTTACGTATTCAGGGTTCCATCTTCCCCATTGTGTGATCGTTCCGTTCCAGGTGACCAGGTACCAGTCGTTCTCGATGATATGATCCATCTCAATTTTAATCTGGTGTATGGCGCGGTCCCTCCATGCTTTATCCGGTACGATTTCAGCAAAGAGTGCATAGACAAAAAAGTGCCCGCATGATTCATCGCTGCTGGTGGTTGATTTCCACCTCCAGCGTCCGTCCTCGGTCAGGCGCCATATTTTTTGATCTTCCGGCATATCAGGATCATTATCACTGCTCTGGTATCCGTCAATCTCATAGGTGCGTGCCGGAAAACCCTTGATTCCACTAATTTCTGTGAGTCGTTCCATGGCCTCAAAAGCCTCATAGGCATTCTGCAGGGCATCATCTGATAAGGTTGCAGCATAACGAAATAATTCGCCCGCCAGATACATGGACGTCCACAATCCGTCATTATCCGTATCTCCCAGAACGATGGAGGAAGGATCGCCGGCAATGGACAGATGTCCCTCCGAACTGAATCCATGCCGGATATGCCTCAGCCGCTGCACCTCCTGGAAATATTCTGCCTTCTCTGCCAGGGTCATTTCAACAAAATTAATTTTACTCAGGCCCAGGTCCGTGAGTATAAGAACACTTTTATCCGGTCCGCTGCTAATATCTTTTACCTGATCGTTCACAAGCCAGCGCCTGGAGGCATAGTAATCGTATTTGCCATCGGGACGCAGACAGAAGGCTCCTTTGGCCGATCCAAACCAGAGTCTCCCCCCGATTTCACTGATGCAGGTGATCTGAGTATTCGGAAGCTTCTTATTGACAGGGGCTGTTTCCATAAATGATTCTGAATCCAGTGACAGGACCCCGTCATTCGTACCCACCACGATCCGGCTGTTATCCGCTGCAAGTGAGATGGCAGTCAAATCCGTTCCGCTAAACCTCTTGTCCAGTTTCTGGTCTGTCCCGGAAAAGGTGTAGATGGCATCTGAGCTAAGCACTAAATAGCGTTGTCTGCCCTTATCAAATAACAACTTAAGAGGTACAAAATTCTCCAGGGCAAGCTCCAGGGCAAGCTCCTTGTTTTTAAAGTAAGTCAGCTTTCCTTCCCTGGCAATTAGGAAGGAGAAGTTTTCACCCATTACAAAATGGCCTGGCTCGTCGACATGATGCTCCACATAGAATTTACCTGCCCAGGCATTACTGAGCACAGCCTTATCTGTCATGTATACAAACTGATCTCTGTAGGTATCGATGGCCAGGATATTCATGTCTGTTAAAGGACGGTAACGCAGGTCCCTGACCAGTTCGTTTTCCCAGGGTTGATATAATCCATTGGCTGAGAGGATATTGACACTTTTGTTCCTGTCACTTCTAACCTGCATCAGATTCAAATCCCTTCCTTCTGCAGGGAGCTCAAATTTGTCAGCATAGTCCTGAAGATAGGGCGTGTCCTGGTATGACTGCGAGAAAATGGTGGCTGAAGCAAAGAGCCCAAGAATACATAATGTCAATTTGATTTTCATCTGTCCGATTTTCATTTGTTAAAAATATTACTCAGTTAAGGGCCTGGATTATATCCATTCTTCAGAAAAGAAAAATCCTTTAAAACCTGTTATGCGATCCTGGTATTTCAGGATGAATATTAATGGAGATGACCGTGATAAGTACTAAAATGAACAACAGAGCAAGTAGAATCATGCTCCAGCGTTTCCATGTTTCATCCTTACCCTTCCGTCCTGGAAAATCATCTGCCTTTCGCAGCTTAAAATGCCAGATTGCATAGAGCAGAGCCAGAATAAAGATGTACAGTGTTTCGGAGTTCCCGAAACTGAAGGGTTTGTAAAACACACCCAGCCGTATATAGCAGAACAGCATATAATGAAGTCCTGTAACAAGGAGCATCGCTGCCAGGCCAAACTTGACCAGTTTTTCATCGTTTTCAGCATAGCGTTTCCAGATCAGTATGGCCAGGAAGGCAAAGAGAAGCGTCAGTAGTCCTGCAATCAGCAGTTGATTTGTAGCATATTGGCCTGCATTGGAGATATTCAGCCTTTCTGCCAGGTCCACAAACCTCTCCATGGATAATCCATTGAAATAATTACTTGCAGGGATAAAGCCAAACAGGAATAAAAGCCCAATCCAGTTTGCGGATTTAGATGGCTTTACGGACTGTGGCCATTCCCGGGTAAGCACTGCGTACACCATTCCCAGTCCCCCGAAGAATCCCAGGGTAAACTCCATGACATTCCACCAGTTGTAAGCAATTTCAAGCGAATGTCCGATGGTCTGAATAAAATTCCCAAAACTGAAGCCGAAGCCCGCTCCCAGAGCAGAATAGCCTGCCACTCTCAGGGCCCTGCGGAAGTTGTTTCGATTTAAATACCAGGCCAGTGCCAGTGCTGCACCCAGACAGCCTGCCCAGAGCTCTGATCGCGGCGGGGTCATAAACCACTCCATCTGGAAGATCAATAGTCCCCATACCAGGAAACCTCCCGCAAACATCTCCACAATGAGCCTTGGCCATTTTGCTTTGTTCTCATTGCTGGATTCAAGGCCCAGGCCAAAGAGACCGCCACCAATGAAACCATAGAGCGCACCGATAACCGCCAGCATCGCATAACCGTAAAGCGAATTCACAAAGGAAATGGAACGGCAGTAGCCGATCACAATTCCATAACTCATCATGCCTCCCGCTCCCCATCCAATGGCTCCAAGTGCTGCCAGGGAGGGTGCTCTGAGGGCCCAGTCTTTTCTTTTGGATACCACCAGCAGGGCCAGCGCACCCATGGCTCCTGCCCAGGAGGCACCCCATTCATGCCCGAAATGGCCACGCATTGCCCAGGCCAGGCCCAATGCAAGAGCTACAAAAAGGAAACTTGCTTTTTTGCTCATAATCGTTTTTATTCTTTAGGCCAGGTACCATGTACGATGGCCCTCGGTTCTATTTTGGATGGATCAATCACCACGTGTTTGATCATTCTTCTGTTCCAGGTATAGGTGATATGGATCTTCCCGTCCCTGCTCTGGATGACTGCAGGGTAGGAGTATTCAGAATCCGGATCCGGATCATCCTCCAGAATGGCTGCAGCACTCCAATTGATCCCGTCTTCGGAGATGGCCACGTTTAGTTTGGCTCTCGAACCCCAGGTCTCGGTAGGAAGGATATGATTATAAACCAGAATTTGTCTTCCATCTTTCAGAGTAACAGCATCGGTACCTGAGTTGGGATTTGGCAGGATGGTAGCTTTCATAGGGCTCCAGGATCTTCCCTGGTCCTCCGACCAGCTTTGAGAAATGACCCCCTGTTTGGTCCGGCACAATATCTGTAATTTTTGGTCCGGATAAAACAGGATGCTTGGCTGAATGGCGTCAAACTCGACCCCATCATTAATGGGCCCCACCACTTCCCATGTTTGACCCAGGTCTCTGGACAATTCAAAATGAACCCTCCATTTATCCCTTGTTTCGCTGCTTGAAGGAGCTAAAATGGTTCCGTCCTTCAACTGAACCGGTTTGTTCTTTATGGGACCCAGCAGATGATCAGATGGTCCCTCGCCCATTTTGACAGGTAAAGACCACGTAAGGCCTTCATCTTCAGAGCGTGTGATCATGCCCCACCAGGTCCTCGGGTCGGGTCCTACTTTGTAAAATAGCATTAAGGGACCATCCACAGGTTGGAAAAGTACCGGATTCCAGGTTGGATATCGCTTTTTCTTATTCTGTACGCCATTCACCACTTCCACCGGGCCGCTCCATTCTCCTCCACGGAACAGGCTGAGCCAGATCCCCACATCCGGATCTTTTTCACTGGTACCGCCAAACCATGCGGCGACCAATCCATGTTCGGTCTCTTCGATGGTGGAAGCATGACAGCTGGGAAAGCTTACATCCTCTTCTAGATAGATGAATTCAGACAATACAATGGGCTCCGGATCTTTCTCTGGCTCCTGTGCAATATTCAGGATGGAGATAAGTACCATGATCAGGATATTTAACAGACGTTTCATGATATATTATTTTCAGGTTAGTTTCCTGTCCGACAGCTTATTTACCACTACGAATACAAGGGCCAGAAGCAACAATCCTGCAGTACTCGCAGCACCAATGATGATAGGGTCAATTTTGCTTTCAATCCAGGCAAACTGATCAGGAAGGTCCCGCAGGAAGGAGCCCCAGATGATTATGAGTATGCTGAAGATAACAGAGATGATTCCCTGTATTCGCGTGATCTTCACATTGAAAACACCAAGCAGGAATAGCCCCAGGATGCCCCCGCCAAAAATCCCCGCGATGATCCACCAGATATCCAGGGCACTCTGGGCGTTGACCAGTAAAAGTGCAACTGCAATCCCGGCGATGCCCCAGATCACGGTGGTCAGGCGCAGGAAACCAACACTTGATCCTTCGGTGGCTTCCGGCTTGAAATACTTTTTATAGTAATCCACATAAAGCACAGTTGCGGAACAGTTTAGTGCAGAATCAATGGTACTCATTGAAGCTGCAAGTATGGCTGCGATAATGAGACCTTTGATGCCCACAGGTACCTGTGTGGCAATAAAATGCGGGAAAACCTGGTCTCCCTTTGTAATGGCTTCTCCAAGCACATGATCCGGCGCTGAATAGAAGGCAAACAGCGTGGTTCCTATGTACAGAAAAAGAGCGGTCAGAGGCAGATAGATCAACATGGCTATCCACACGGACCTTTTTGCTTTTTTCTCATCCGGGACAGAACAGTATTTCTGAGTATAGTTTTGATCTGCAATCAGGTTCCTGATATTTTCCGAGACTCCATAGATGATCATCACCCAGATGGTTCGACTGCTGAGAGACAGGTCTGTTTCCCCCAGGCTGAATTTATTGGCGTCAAAGGCCTTCTGGATTAAATATTCAGGTTGGGAAAAAACTTCCTTTGTGAGCAGGATTCCTATGAATATGATTCCTCCGACCATGATAACAGACTGCATCACATCGGTCCAGATCACAGCCTCCATTCCACCCATCAGGGTATAAATAATGGTGATGATGCCTATGACGATGATAAGCATTCGAATATCAACGGCAATAAAGGAGCTCAGAAGCAGTGAAGAAAGATAGAGAATCACGGCTGTTCGCCCGATCATGAACAGGACAAAGGATAAGGAGGCGTAAATGCTGGCCCAGTTCCCGATTTTCTCTTCCAGGTATCCGTAGACGGAAATTATATTCTTTTTGCGATAGTAGGGAACCACATATTTTGTTACAAACCAGGCAACTGGAATGGCCGACAGCGCAAATATCAAAGGATGCCAGTTGGAATCAAATGCCTTACCCGGTACTGCAATATAGGAGATGCTGCTTGTATATGCACTCATTACGGCCAGTCCGGCTGCCCAGGCCGGAATGCCACGGCCGGCAACCATAAACTGTTCGGAAGTTTTGGTTTTCCTGAAAAAGTATATACCCATCCCCACAAGAATGAGTCCGTATGCAATAAGAATGGACGTGTCGATGGTACCTAGCTGAAACCCCATGCCATGAATTTATGTGATAAGTCCGATATACTCTTCAATCTGCTTCCGCTTGGAAGGACTAAATCTTTGAAGCGGCGGGGCCATATAATCATTACAGATACCCATTGCAGATAATGTACATTTTGTTCCCTTTACAAACCTGGAGGTGCTGCTGCCAACCTGGTAGATGGTCTCATATAGCAAAAGTACTTTCTCGCGGAGTTTGGAGATTGTTTCAAAATCTTTTGATACCGATGCCTCATACAGGTCCACAAATAATTTTGGGAACATGTTTGCTCCACCTGCCACGGCTCCATGGCCACCGTGCATAATCGTTTCCGGTAAGTACATCTCAGTCCCCGTTATAATTGCAAATTCCGGAGTGTTTTTAAACTCTTCAATTAGCGTATATAAATATAGCATATCTCCAGAACTGTCTTTAATACCCACGGCACCAAGCTCTTTAGCTTTTTTGACTATTTCCACCTTCAGATGAATCTTGGTATGACTGGGCATGTTGTAAACAAGAAATGGCAGAGCCAATCCGGGAGCCAGGGCCTCCAGGTAACCAAGCATCTCTTTGTCTGAAATGGGGAAATAATAGGGGGGAGCTACAACCACGGCATCCGCGCCCGCCTTTTTTGAATACTCGGCAATCTCAAGTGATCCCGCCATGGCGGTATCGCTTATACCCACCAGTACAGGGATTCTTTTATTTACAAGTTCGCATACAAGCTTAATATACTCCTTTCTGAGCTGGTAGCTGAGAGATGGAGCCTCACCGTTGGTGCCTAAAATAAACAGCGCATGAACACCGGCTGACAACTGATGATCAATAAGCTTTTCTAATCCCGGAGTATCAAGCTCCTTATAACTATTCAGGGGGGTCACCAGGGGGGGGATTATTCCTTTCAGGGGGAGTTGCATGAGCTGGCAGTTTTTATACAATTAACAATAGAGTATGCTTAGCTTAACAAAGGAACTTATATTGTGCCCGTGATACTTCCGCTATTTTAGTAAATTAGCATTATATTTTAACCATTATTATTCAGTATATTTAATTTCTTGCATCTTGGGTTAAGATTCTTAATATGGAGTATGTTTTTGAAAAAATACATGTACCCCACCAGCATTCGTTCATTTCAAGGGAAATTCAGCTGGCGGAGCGCTTGCCAAAGATACATTCTCACAAGAATTTCGAGCTGAACTATATTGTTTCCGGAGCCGGCAGAAGAATTGTTGGCGACAATATCTCCAGCTTTGAAAGGGGGGACCTGGTGCTATTAGGTCCCGAGTTGCCTCATTCCTGGGAAATTCTTGAAAGCCAGAAAAACATTCCACCCTCCTGTATTACCACTCATTTTTTTGAGAACATAATTGGTTCTGGATTTTTTGATATTCCGGAACTTGAAAAAGTGGAGGCATTGTTAAAGAGTGCACACAGAGGGATCTCATTTAAAGGGAGCAAGGTTAAGAAAATCAGGTCTAAGCTGGAAAATCTGGTACAATTGGAAGGATTGGAGAGTTACATTGAGCTTTTAAATATCTTCAATGACCTGCTTCAGATAGATAAATTTGAATACCTGGCAAGCGCAGCAGATATGCCGACGAAGTTTACCAAAGACCTGGACCGCATCAATCGTGTTTACGAATATGTATTCCTGAATATTGAAGAGGGTATAAAAATCGAACAGGTGGCTGACCTGCTGCATATGGCACCGGGTTCATTTTGCAGGTACTTTAAGAAAAAGACCAACCGCACTTTCAGTCAATACGTGAAAGGGGTTCGCATTGGCATTGCTGCCAAGATGCTTATTGAAACTGAAAAATCCATTACCCAGATCTGTTACGACAGTGGTTACAATAACCTTGCTAATTTCAACCATTATTTTAAAAGCTTAATGAATAAGACTCCCTCCGAATACAGGAAGAATTTCAGATAGGATTACTTCAATTTCAGGACTCACTCAAAGTGAACTGACTTCTCACCTGCTTCAATGGCCGCCGGAAGGAAATTCTCTCGTGGAGGCATGGGACAGGTGGCATAGGGACTGAAGGCACAGGGTGGATTGTAGGCCTTGTTAAAATCCAGGATGATGCGTCCTGTAGAATCGGCTGTGGCATACATAAACCGGCCCGCCCCATAGGTATCCAGGCCGGTGGTTTCGTCTGCAATCACAAGAAAATATCCCTTCCCTGAAGTAAAGGGGTGGAGTTCCAGATCCCTGTCATTGATTCTGAATTTCAGGATGCCCGGACACTCGTACGACTCAGTATATCCCTCCAGTGGAGTGGCCACGGTCATGGTCTTTGGTGAATCAAAGGGCAGCAGGGTGGCTTCCACCACATAGTCGGTCCGGATGGGATAGGAGGGGATATGATCCAGTTCATTGAGGCGGGGATGTTTGTGATCCCTTAGTCGAATGCCATAGCGTTCCCCTCGTTTGATAATATACCAGGCCAGGTCGCCCTGTTGCAGGCGGGTGGTATTTTCAGCGTGATCGTCCCTGAGAATTATTTCAGTGATCAGGGAATCATTCACTGTGATCTCGATTCCCTCATTTACTTTTAATGATACCTTTCCTTCTTTGAGTAGCAAAGTACCGCTGAAGGCTGCAGCTTTTTCAGGGAACCGGATATCATTGCTTTCATCTGAGCCAAAACTATTTTCACCCTCTTCCAACCAGAAAAGTCCGGCCAGAGTCAGCCAGCCATCTTTATTTTTAAGCCTCTCCAGGCGCTGCTGCTGCCAGGTTTCGATTTCTTCCAGGTAAGCGGCTTCATCGCTAATCACCGGCGTCGTATTCTGACATCCTGAAAGTAGGAAAGCGATTGAAAAAGTCAGGAGAACCGAAGAAAGATTACGCATAGACCCGGGTATTGATTTGAAGGCGTAAATATCGTATAATTATTATAATTTTGCAGCTGTCCCGGAGAGATGCCGGAGTGGTCGAACGGGGCGGTCTCGAAAACCGTTGTGCTCCTCGCGGGCACCGAGGGTTCGAATCCCTCTCTCTCCGCAAACCGAGCTTGCGAGCTCAGCTCAGCTAAACACAGATAACCCGCAGCCGGAAGGTTGCGGGTTCTCTATTTGTTCGGACGCGTTGAAAGCTTGCTTGTTATTTCTTAAACTCAACAATAAAATTAGCGCCTTTACCAAATTCACTTTCGCACCAGACCTTTCCCTTCAAAGCTTCGACGTATTTCTTAACTATGGAAAGGCCCAGGCCTGTTGAGCTCTCCCCGTCGGTTGGTCGTGCATTTAATTTCTGAAATTTCTGGAAAAGTTTAGATTTATCTTCTTCCATGATTCCGGGGCCTTCATCTTCAATTTCGATACGAATCGCCTGGTTTTCATCTTTCAGGCTTACATGGATTTTTGTATCGTGATCCGAAAACTTAATCGCATTCGACAATAGATTATCAATAATCTGGACAACCAGGCTTCTGTCCAGGGAGGTATGCACCTCATCCAGGTCAGTAATAAT
>Ga0180435_10001618_pt1 | contig 23274 bp, 17 predicted proteins | sample SS_ome_3_FD_132467 | JGI IMG/M metagenome (GOLD analysis project Ga0180435, IMG submission 132467) | Hypersaline lake sediment archaeal communities from the Salton Sea, California, USA - SS_3_S_1 metaG | ecosystem: Environmental > Aquatic > Non-marine Saline and Alkaline > Hypersaline >... | reverse complement strand
CGCGGATGTCGCCGCTTGCGTGTCTCTTACGAGTTCCCCCGCTCGCCCCGCACCTGCTCCTCCGACGCATCTCGCCCCACCCGTCTGCCCGTGCTACAATCGTGCCGAACAGGATTGGGACAGTCCCCGTTTCTTGGCCGCCGAACAGGATTGGACAGGTCTAATATTGGGTTTTTGGGCGAACCATGCTCGGTCTTCCCCGACGTCTCAGCATCGATTCTAAGCCTAGTTCCCGGGCGGCCTTTTTCACCCAGCTATCGCTTCCATGGGCTGCCCTTTGGACGAGACGTTTTCTTAGGTTCTTCGATTCTTAGCGGCGGGGGAATTCGCGTAGACGCGCCCCCATCAATTCTGCTACCCTCTCCCCGCTTACGCACTTTTTCTGATCGATGCTAGCGAGAGGGTTTTCGCTATGGTACGGCCTTGGTTCATTGGTTCGCTGTTTTCAGTTTCCATTCTCTGTGGGTTGGGTCAATATGCCATGAGCGAAGAATTCCGCATCGAAACCGAGATCTTCGTTACCCACGAGAGCGAACCAATCGCAAAGAACGTCACCTTGTTCACCGATAAGAAAGTTTACGACTTTTCCTTGGCGAGTGCCGAGGAGATTGCGATCTTCGAGCCAGGTGAAAAGGTTTTCACGCTAATCGATCTCAGCCGAGAGGTGCAAACTCGTTTCACAACTCGCGATCTGCTGACCTTTCTCAGTGAACTGAAGTTGCAGGCAGCCGGCACCGGCACCTTGGCGCAGTTTGCAGCGGATCCGCGTTTCGAAGAAACCTTCGATCGTACGGATAAGATCCTGGGTCTAGCCGGCAGCCACATGGTTTACGAGGCCCGCGGTATCGAAGCCATCAATTCAGGGTCTGCCCAGCAGTATCAGCGTTTCGCCGACTGGTATGCTCGGTTGAACTCGACTCGGCCCGGGGCGTTGCCCCCGTACGCCCGACTTCAACTGAACAGGTCGCTTGCTGACAAAGAACTGATTCCGGTTGAAGTGCGGTTGCGCTTCTCGCTCAAACCTCTTGAACCACGCCATGAGGGCGAAACCGATGAAGACATTCGCGCTCGCGAAACCAACGTTCGGTCTCGTCACCGAGTCAACTGGGGCCTGCTGCAAATCGACCGTCGTCGGATCGATGCGGCAAATCTAATGCAAAAGCAGTATCGACTCGTCTCATTCGATCAGTATCGCGGGCTGGACAAATTGGCCGCCCGAGCCACCGCAAACGCCGATTGAGCCAATCGCACGCGAGTCTATCTCTACCTGTGGCAATCGTCTGCGCGCGCCGCTACCATATTCGTATTGCGTTTGCGCGATGTCGATTCATCGGCCCACCAGATTTGGAGATCTTCCCCATGACCCGCACCATCCTCGTTTTTGTTGGTCTGTTGACCATGCTCTTGATCCCGACAGTTCATGCCGCAGAATTCGCATTGGAAAAGGCCGATGACGGGATAACCGTTAAACTCGACGGCAAGGTGCTAACTCGCTACTTGATTCAGTCGGGCACGAAACCCGTTCTCTGGCCGCTGATCGGCCCTACTGGCAACCCCATCACCCGTGGTTTTCCTATGCTCGATGCGACGGAAACCGAAAAGGCCGATCATCCGCATCATCGGTCGGTTTGGTTTACGCATGGCGATGTCAACGGTATCAGCTTCTGGCATGAAGGCGATCAGTCGAAACCTGCCGACACGAAACCTCGCATCGTTCACCAGGAATTCCTCAAGGCGGACGCTGGCAAGGCCGCAGTGATCTGCACGCGCAACGACTGGTTAGCGGCCGACGGTACGAAGCAATGCGAAGACGAGCGCATCATCACGTTCGGCACGGAAGGCGGCAATGTGTGGATCGACTTCGATGTGACGGTTCGCGCCACCGATAAGCCCGTCAAATTCGGAGATACCAAGGAAGGTACGTTTGGCGTTCGCGTTGCTGGTACGATGAAACCGGACGCCGGCAAGGGCGGCAAGATCGTTAACTCTGAAGGCGATACCGACAAGGGCGCTTGGGGGAAAGCGGCATCTTGGGTGGACTACCACGGTCCGGTGGACGGTGAAACCGTTGGAATCGCGATTTTCAACCATCCGAAAAGTTTCCGATATCCTACTTATTGGCACGTTCGCACGTACGGACTTTTCGCTGCGAACCCGTTCGGGCTTCACCACTTCAAAGGATCGCGCAGTGTTGACGGATCTCACGTTCTGCAGCCAGGTCAGTCGATGCGGCTATTGCATCGAGTCTTGCTACATAAGGGCGACGAAAAAGAAGGCCAAGTGGCAAAGGCCTTCGAGAAATACAAAGCTACATCCAAGTAGTTTCCCGCCCTTTTTCTTCGCTTTTCTGAGCTGATTGTACCGCGTTTGCAACCGGTCGCTATGAGCGACCGGGACGCCATGCGCCAGTCTCTCACAACTCGTACGTGTTGTTTGGCGACCGCGTTGGGAGTACGGTTACAACGACTGGAGAACCGGGTGAATATGCGGCAAGTCTAGCAAGGTTATCGAGCCTTCGCGTAATTACCCCACGAATCGCTCGGGCCTCCCATCCTTCTCTTTTTATCTATGTCATACACGAAAGAATAACGACGCAGATTACCGATAGTATCTTGTACTGACACCCACCCCATTTTGCCAGGTCGCATGTTGTCAGGTGATTCTGACCGCCCGCATGCCAGCCACGGAGACTCTACTTCCGATGTTGATTCAATCTGTCGAGATTCAGGACCTCAGTGATCTTCGCAACTATGTTTACGAAACTCTATGTGATCGCGAGCAACTCGACTTGGGAGCCTTCCCCATGACAGAGCGGATCTTGATGCGAAGCGGATCTCCCTGCGGCATTCACTTTTGCCTCCACGGTCCTCGAAGTGTGAAGTACACAGCCATATGGGAAACTGATTCTCACACGGTTCTCTTCTACGGTTCCACTGGCGAGCGATTTCACAAGGCTCAGTTGGCAGATGCTTCAAGCTTCGCCACCGCAGCGGCATAGTGACAGATTGCAGACGTTTTTGCCGGCAGACGGGCTAAGGAATACCTGCGACACTCAACGACGCATCGGGCAACCACCCTTGACGCAGCGCGAAGATGCGTGTACATACATATACCATAAACGACATACATACATGGAGGCCGAAATGCTAGTGCTTTCGCGCAAAGAGATGGAACGAGTCAAGGTAGGCGATTCAATTGTGGTGACGATTGTTAGGGTTTCGGGTGACAAAGTACGACTGGGGATCGAAGCCCCCGACGACGTGTTGGTATTGCGGGACGAACTTGAGCCCTTCGAGTCAATGGAAAAGCGTTCAGCTGCTGCATAACGGCGCCAGCGACAGAGACAACTCCCCATAGTCCGTGAATCGTTGTTGCACGAAGGCGATTCACAGAGAAATGAAGGCAGGGGAACCAGCGACCAAGAAACAACAGCGGGGCGTCCATTTGAGAGGATGGACGCCCCGCTTTTTTGTTTTCTTGTCCGCGCAACGCTCCGATCGGCGCATGCGCCTTCGCAAGCGTTGATTTTGTACGCTTAGTCGCGAGGTCGGACAGCGCCGGTCAACCCGGTGTAGTCTGCTCGGTCTTCGTTGTGCCAGAGCGGTTGCCCCAGTTCAACTCGTCGACGGAGGATTTCGATTTTCGCAGCCGAACCGGCCGGAGCAGCGGTCGGATTGAAATTATCCGCCGTGGCAGCATCGAAATCCTCATCGTGTCCGTACTTTAAAATCGCCTCAAATACATTTCGCACGTTCTGCATCGGACTAACCCAATCTCCAAATAAACGGCGACCAGCAATGGCTGGAGTCGCTCACCCTTCTCTGTGACACGCTTCCGCAGAAACACCCTGAGCGGCAAATTAACCTTGGAAGCAAAGCCAAAAAAACGAAATATGCAGCCTTTTGGCCGCTCTCAGCGTCGCAAGTCAGGATCCAAAAAAGCCTTGTCTTTGACCCTCAATGTGGTGGGGCGACGCATTTTGTACTGCCCTGATGCATTCCATTCTTTCCTGCAACGAAAAGATGTCAAGCAGCGCCGCCTCGATTTCCTGGAATTGAAAAAAAACTCCCGCTAACAATCGATTTATGTGTAATAAGGGAGCACAATCCGCTGGCAAGCCTGCTGGCTAAGCAAGAAATGTGAGTCAGGTAACAAACAAGGATCTGGCAATCTATGCCGAAAAGCATTGCGAAAAGTCACCAAGAATGGAGACTGTATCGACGGCCTCCATGTAACTTGTAATCGCCTCGACAGCGACCGAATCTCTGGTTTTTTCTGCCGAGGGCAAAAATACCCCGTGATTGGCCTACGGCGGGCAATCGGTCCCCGTTGCCCCGCATTCCGCATCCAACACAACGTACGCTGAACTCGCGTCAACGGTTCATCAGTCGGCTCACACAATGGTACTCCTCGATGCCCGTGGTCGGTGTACAATTCGACAAAGTGTCCCCCACTCGCCCGAAACGGTTTCCACCATGGCTTGGATTCAACGCACGATAGCCCTTCGAGCATATTCCCGAGGTTTCCACCTCATCACACAAGAAGTTTTTGAGGCATTGCCCGAACTCGAAAAGATCGAAGTTGGCCTGCTCAACGTGTTCATTCAGCACACCTCAGCGTCATTGACCCTCAACGAAAATGCCGACCCGGATGTCCAGATCGATCTGGAGTCGTCGATCAACGCGATTGCCCCCGAATCGTTTCCTTATGTCCACACGCTTGAAGGGCCTGACGACATGCCGGCCCACGTGAAGAGTTCGCTGCTAGGGGCTTCGGTGACGATCCCCGTCCACTCTGGTCGGTTGGCGTTGGGGACCTGGCAGGGCATCTATCTCTGTGAGCACCGCAACCGTGGTGGCAGTCGTCGGCTCGTGTTGACGCTGCAAGGAGAACAATAACAGGCACTTAGGTTGCTCACGCAGTGCCGATCGATTCTCGCCCCGCATGGGCATCGCGTATCATCGCCGACAGTTCATCCGCCCAACACTCCAGCAAAGTTGCCGGGTTCGCGTTGGCGTCGACATGGCCGAGCACGGCCAGGCACCGGTCAACGCACTGTGTGGCAGATGCCGGGCCAGCATGCCAGTGCCGACAGGCGTCCTCCACGGCGTCAACCAGACTCTTGTCGCCAACAACTGCCGTTCCCGTCAGGCGACGAGCGAGTTGCTGAAAAAACTCGCCGGCGAAATCTGCGGCATGCCGAATTCGCAAGCGTTTGTCGGCGGTATCCTTTCCGGCTGATTCGGCGAACTGGGCCAGATCTCTCTGCAATTCGATTCCGTCGGTTTTTTCTGCAGATAGTCGTGAAAAAAGAGTGTCGCGGAAGTCCAGCAAGCCCTCCTGCTGCATTTCCACCGCTCGCTGGAGGCTGCCGTCGGCCAGCGCCGCCAGTCGCTTGGCCGTCGACAGGTCGTCCACAAGTTGTTGCTGCACAAGTAGTTCGGCTACGACTGTTGCGGGCAGAGATGAAAATCGAATCACCTGGCTGCGCGATCGGATCGTTGGTAGTTGTCGTTGCTCACTCGTGCCGATCAAGATGATAACGCACTTCGGCGGAGGCTCCTCGAGTGTTTTCAGCAGGCAGTTGGCGCTCTCCAGGTTCAGCGTATCGGCATCGTCGACGATTGCGATCTTTCGCCCGCCTTGAAACGGTTTCAAGCCGATTCGATGCAGCAGCCCCTCGCGCATGCGGTGTTCGCGGTCGCCGATGAATGTCTCTACCGGAATCGTCGTCTTGTCGTCGGGTTTGCAGACGTACTCTAAATCGGAATGCGACAGCGATCCCACCTGAACACAGACCGGGCATGTACCGCACGCATCGAAATCGGCCTCGGAATTCGTTTCACAAAGCAATGCCTTGGCCATTTCCAAGGCAAAAGTGCGTTTGCCGATGCCGCTTGGCCCGACGAATAGGAAGGTGCTCGCGAGTCGTCCCCGGCGCAAACACCGCCGAAACCGCTCGGCTACCGCATCGTGTCCTTTGATTTCGTGCCAGGGCATCGCGTCAGCCTGTCAGTTGGGGAAAAGCCCTGATGACCGCCGCTTTCACATCACCATGGATCGCCTCGATCGTCTGATCGGCATCGATCACGGTGATTCGCTGTGGATCGAGCTTGGCCTCGGCAAGATACCCGTCTCTCACTCGCACCGAAAAGTCGTCGCCTTGTTGCTCCATGCGGTCTTTTTCGCGTTGAATCCGCTCGGCGGCGCGGTCGGCGGGCATGTCGAGAACAAACGTGTGATCCGGCAGCAGGCCACCGGTGGCCACCTGACCCACCGCTTTGCACGCTTCGATGTCGAGTCCGCCAGCGTATCCCTGGTAGACGACGTTGGCCAACAGGAACCGGTCGGTGACGATGGCTTTGCCCGCCGCCAACGCTGGTTTAAGCACCTCTTCAACGAGTTGCGTTCGCGACGCCATGTATAGCAGCATCTCGCTACGTCGGTGGATAGGCGTATCTTCGCTGGTCAGCAGGATTTCACGAATTCGTTCGCCCAATTTCGTGCCACCGGGATCGCGGTAGGTCTCGACCTCGTGGCCACACTCGCGCAACCACGAGCAGAACAGTTCAACTTGTGTTGACTTCCCCGTTCCGTCGACCCCATCAAACGAAAAGAACATCGCCGCTCCGTCAATTCGTCCAGAAATCCGAAAACGGTATTTTAGGGTGCCGCCGGGTCGTCCGCTATCCGGCGAAAACGGCGGGCGCGGGCGCCTCGTTAGCCAATCACCTTGCTTCCCACGGCCGTTTTTGCTTTTCTGGAACTATGAGCGATTCACAGAAAAACGCGGTTGTGCTGCTCAGCGGCGGCCTCGACTCGACGACGACCCTGGCGATTGCCAATTCGGAGGGATTCGGAGTATTTGCGCTATCGTTTCGCTATGGCCAGCGGCATCAGCAGGAGATCGAAGCGGCTCGAAACGCAGCCAAGGCGTTTGGTGTGAAGCGACATGTCGTCACGGATATCGACTTGCGGCAATTCGGCGGCTCTGCGCTGACGAGTGAGTTGGCCGTGCCTAAAGGCGACAACGTCGACGACATTGGGCACGACATCCCCATCACCTACGTGCCGGCCCGCAACACGATCTTTCTTTCTTTCGCTCTGGCCTTTGCGGAGGTGGTTGAGGCCGCCGACATCTTCATTGGCGTGAACGCGCTCGACTACTCTGGCTATCCCGACTGCCGCCCGGAGTACATCGAAGCCTTTCAGCAGATGGCGAATCTTGCCACGAAAGCAGGGGTGACGGGCGAGGCGCCGATCACGATCCATACCCCGTTGATTCACCTCACGAAGGCGCAGATCATCACGCGGGGGTTGGAGCTGGGTGTCGACTACGGGCAAACCGTCAGTTGCTATGACCCGACAACCGAAGGCCTTGCCTGCGGTCATTGCGACGCCTGCTTACTGCGACTGAAGGGGTTTGACGAAGCCGGGGTGTGTGACCCGATTGGCTACGCCGAAAGCTAGCACCGCAAGCAGCTTGGCGGCAAACCTTCAGTAACCGGCAAACTCTGCCAGTTCCACTTAACTTCACATCCTGATTGGTCGATCATCGATGACAACGAATCGCCGTGCGCGCCTGCGCGTGGCTTGCGCTCTCATCGAATATCCTCCTCGCGATCGCACCAGAATTATGACCGCCACTCCCGTCGACAACGCGGCAACCTCAACCGACACAGCTCGGCCCGTGCTTGAAAAGGGGCTTGTCGAGCAAACCCGATTTGAAATCCGAGCACTGCTGGGAGAAATCGCCGAATTGTCTAAGTCGGACGTTGGCATCGAGCAGTTTGCCGAAGGCGTGCTCAATCGCGTGATCTCGGCGCTCGCGGCGGTGGCCGGCGCGATCTGGACGGTCGGCGATAACGGCGAGTTGACCCTGGTTTATTCTCTGGGGATGGCGAAAACTGGATTGGCAAGCGACCCGGAAAGGCAACTGCAACACAGTCTGCTTTTGAAAAAAACGCTGGCGGGCGATGAGTCGCTGCTAGTCGGTCCGCAGTCCGTGCCGGCAGACAAAAAGGAAGCCGGCAACCCGACCGATTACCTATTGTTGCTCGACTTGTTTCGCAACGGCCAAAAGCCGAAGGCGATCATCGAGGTCTTTCAGCGCCCTGGGGGCGGGCCGACGACGCAGCGCGGTTATGCCCGATTTCTGGCCCAAGTTAGCGAAATCGCGGGAGAGTACCTGAAAGACCGTCGGTTGCGGCAGTTCACGGACCAGCAGGATCTCTGGCAGCAGCTGGAACGGTTCTTCGCGCACGTCCATAGCAGCCTCGATCCGCAGGAGACGGCCTACGCGATCGCCAACGAAGCGCGAAGATTACTCGCATGCGACCGCGTGAGTGTCGCCGTTGGGGCGCAAAATAGCAGTCGCATTACGGCCGTCAGCGGGGTCGACACGGTTGACAATCGCTCGGCCAACACTTCACTGCTGACGCGACTCGCGGCCGCCGTGACCAAGGCGGGCGTGGCCGTTTGGTGTACCGGCGACACCACCAACATGCCGCCGCAGATTGAAGATGTCCTGCAACGTTACGTGGACATCTCTCATGCGAAAATGGTGGCCGTGCTGCCCTTGACGCAATCCGTCCCCGACGGCGACAGCGAAGAGGATACGCACAAACAGCGCAAGCCGAAACCGATCGGTGCGTTGATTATTGAGCGGATGGACGACGACCGAGCCGACGAGCAGTTTCGGCATCGGGGCGAGGTGATCGCTCGCCACAGTTCGGCGGCGCTGGCCAATGCGTTGCAGCACGACGGTGTTTTTTTAATGCCCGTCTGGAAAGCGCTCAGCGGCCTCCAGCAGTTGTTTCTGCCGAAGCACCTGCCAAAAACCACACTTGTATTGGGCGCGATTGTCGCCGCGGTTGTCGCGCTTTGCGTCGTTCCCGCGGAACTCGCTCTTCAGGGGCAGGGCAAACTCCAACCGACGACCCGACAGGAGATCTATGCAGAAACCGGTGGGGTCGTCGAATCCGTCTTGGCGTCACACGGCAAGCAGGTGGCGGCCAATTCAGAGTTGGCGCGGCTTCGCAATCGCGATCTCGATGTGCAAATCGCCGGCCTAATCGGAAAACGAAATACGACGCAGGAGCAGATCTCGTCGCTCAGCCAGACGATGCTCCGCGAACACCGTTTGTCGCCCGAGCGCCAACATGAGATCGCCGGCCGACTCGCCCAATTGAAAGAGACGGCGGCGAACCTCGATCACCAACTCGCCCTGTACCAGCAGAAGAAGGAACGGCTCATTATTCGCAGCCCGATCGATGGGCAGGTCGTCACTTGGCAGGTACAGGATCGACTGATCTACCGGCGAGTCGATCGAGGGCAAGCCTTGATGACGGTCGTCGACCCGAGCGGCGACTGGGAGCTGGAATTGCTGATGCCTGAAAGCCGGATGGGGCACGTCTCCCAGGCCTTCCGCGAATCGCAGAAGGACGGTGAAAACCTCACGGTAACGTTCACGTTAGCGACGCATCCCGGCGAGGAGTTCGAGGGCACGGTTCGCGAGATACACTCGGCCGCCGACGTACGGTCAGACGTTGGCAATTCGGTGTTGGTCAAAGTGGCGATCGACAAAAACAAGCTGCCAGACCTCCGCCCCGGCTCCGCCGTCACCGCCAAGGTGAATTGTGGAACGCGGCCCGTCGGCTATGTCTGGTTTCACGACCTGATCAACTTCGTCAACTCGAAGGTGCTGTTCTGGTTTTAGTGTAGGCCAGGACCTGGCCTGGCAAAGAAGAAATATACGACGGATCCATGCCAGAACAGGTCCTGGCCTACACATACGATCAAGGAAGATCACGAATGCAAACAACCGCTTTGGCGACACTGATGGCCTTGGCGATCGGCGGCCCCGCATCTCAGGGTGACGGCAACGGCCAACCGCAATACACGCACGTGCAAACGTGTCTCGTCTCGATCATCGAGGAAATCGATGTCCCGGCCGAGGAAAAGGGTGTGCTGCGAACGATCCTGGTCGAGGAGAACGACATCGTTCAGGCGGGGCAGTTGCTCGTACAGATTGATGATCGGCAAGCTCAACTGCAAAGGGAAGCGGCTCAAACGCAACTCCGCGCGGCTCAGGAGCGAGCCAGTGCGACGATCGACGTCGACTACGCTAAGGCGGCCCATAAGGTGGCTGAGGCGGAATACAGGCTTGCCATCGACATCAACGAAGGCGTGGCAGACACCATCCCGGAGGCCGAGGTGCGGCGGCGCCAACTAAACGTGCACCGCGCCCAATTGCAAATCGAGAAGAGCCAACTCGATTCGAAGGTCGCCAAGATGAATGCCGAGGTCCATCAGGCGGAGGTCCGTTCGGCGGACGACCTGATCGAGCGGCAAAAACTCAATGCACCCATTAACGGTGTCGTGACCGTCAAGTATCGAGACGTCGGCGAATGGGTCGACCCGGGGGAACCTGTCCTGCGTGTGGTTCGCATGGATCAGCTTTGGGTCGAAGGTTTTGTCGATGCAGCAGAATACAACCCGGAAGACGTCGCCGGCGGTCCTGTGGTCGTGCGAGCTACGCGTGCTCGCGGGCAAGTCGTCGAATTCTACGGCCGCATCGCGTCGGTCAGTCCCGTGGTGCAGGCGGGCAATCGTTACCGGGTCAAAGCCTCCGTCGAAAACCGCACGCAACACGATCAATGGCTCTTGCGACCGGGCATGACGCCGGAAATGTACATTCAGATTCGATAGATGACCGCCTCCTCCCTCACCTCCAGCACGTCGCGACCGCTTCGCCTGCGAAGACGGCAGGACCTGATTGCGCGGCGGCACCAGTACCATGGGACGGTCTATTGCCTGATCAAAGACCCGATCACGCTGAAGTATTTTCGTTTCCAGGAGGAGGAATACGCCCTTTTGGAAATGCTCGACGGGGAGACGAGTCTCGACGAGATTCAGCGTCGCTTCGAAAAGCAGTTCGCCCCGCAGAAGATCACCGTCGGCGAGTTGGGGCGGTTCGTCGGCATGTTGTACCGCAGTTCGCTGGTGCTGGCCGATGCCCCCGATCAGGGGCGGCAGTTGCTCAAGTCGTCGCGTGAGAAATCGAAGAAACAGCGGCGGGCGACACTCTCGAATGTGTTGTGCATTCGGTTTAACGGATTCGACCCCGATGAGATATTAAACGGGCTATCGGTTCGTTTCGGTTGGTTCTTTTCCATGCCGGCAGTTCTCGCGTCGCTGCTGTTGGTCGTCGGGGCCGTGCTGCTGATCGCGTCGGAGTGGGCCGTCTTCCAGTCGCGGCTTCCTCACTTCGAAGACTTCTTTGCGGCGAAGAATTGGATTTGGCTGGCGGGAACGCTCGCCGTCACCAAGATCCTCCATGAATTCGGTCACGGGCTGGCGTGCAAACGGCTCGGCGGCGAGTGCCACGAGATGGGCTTGATGTTCCTGGTGCTTACGCCGTGCCTTTACTGCAACGTTTCCGATAGTTGGATGTTGCCGAGCAAGTGGCATCGCGCGGCGATTGGTGCGGCGGGGATGTACGTGGAGATTGTGCTGGCCTCGATCTGCACATTCATCTGGTGGTTCACCCATCCCGGCACGCTGCATTACCTGTGTTTGAACGTAATGTTCATTTCGTCCGTCAGTACGATTCTGTTCAACGCCAACCCGCTCCTGCGATACGACGGTTACTACATCCTGGCCGATCTGGTTGAGATCCCCAATCTGCGTCAGAAGGCGAGCCAGATCCTCCAGCGGATGCTTGCCCTCTGGATGCTGGGGATCGAATCACCGGAGGATCCGTTTCTGCCGCAAAAGGGGCGCACGTTCTTTGCCTTGTACACGGTCGCCGCGGCGATCTACCGTTGGGTGATTGCGTTTTCGATCATCTACTTCCTCAACCGCGTGTTCGAGCCCTATGGGCTGAAGGTGGTCGGACAGGTCATCGCGATCTTCGCCGTCTACGGTTTGCTCGTGATGCCGGTGTGGCAGTTTTTCCGTTTCCTGCTTGTGCCTGGGAGTGCTGAGAAAGTGAAAGTTGCACACGCATTAGTAAGCGTGGCCGAAGTCGCCGTGATCTTGGCCGTGATTTTGGTTGTGCCGCTGCCGTATCGGGTTTCCTGCCCGATCGAGATCCAGCCTCGCGACGCCACGAGCGTTTACGTTGCCACCGGGGGCACGTTGCGGCAAGTGCTGGCGAAGCCGGGCGACGAACTGGCCGCCGGCCAGCCAATCGCCCAACTGGAAAACGTGGACACGTTGCTCGAACTGGCGCAACTCGAAGGCGAACGACAGCTTCTGGTCACGCGCATCGACAGTCTACGGCGCAAGGCGTTCACGGATGACGCTGCCGCGCTCGAATCGGCCGAGGTCCAGAAGTCGTTGGCTGCCATTCATGAGCAGATCGCAAAGCGGCAGCGGGACCTTCAGCAGTTGACGGTCGCCTCGCCCGTCGAGGGAACATTCCTGCCGCCGCCTTATACCACGCCCGAAAAACCCGACTCTGGCAAACTGTCGCGCTGGTCGCAGTGGCCGCTGGCGGAAAACAACAAGGGGGCCGAATTGAGTGACGGGGTACTGCTGTGTCGCGTTGGCGAGCCAAGTCAACTCGAAGCGATTCTGGCGATCGATCAGTCGCAGGTTGAGTTTCTCTTCCAGGGACAGCGGGTCGACTTCGAAATCGACCAATACCCCGGCAGGAAGTTCCAAGGCAAGATCCGCGAGCTTTCCGTTGCCGATTTGAAGGTATCGCCTCGCAGTCTCTCTTCGAAGTCGGGCGGCAGCCTGGCAACCAAGACGGACAGCACCGGCCACGAACGACCGCTCAGCGTCACCTATCAGGCCGACGTGCCTTTCGACAGTGACGATGTGTTGATCGGCACGCGCGGCACCGCCCATGTCCACGCCGGTTACCGAACCATCGGCTACCGCCTCTGGCGATACCTACATCAAACGTTTCGGATGTAATCTTCCTCAAAACGTCACGTTGCGAGCCGCAGCGACATGTCGACGACCTTTGGGTGAACCAGTCGCACGAAGTCGCTGAAGTCAAGTTGCACCAACTCGGTGTGTGAACCGGCATTGAAGGCAATCTGCTCGTCGTCGGTCAGCGAATCGGCCATGAACACGTCCATGTCGTAGAGGTTGCCGAACGGCGGCATCGCGCCGACATCGCAACCGGGAAACCGCTGGGCAAACTCGCGTTCGCAGGCGAGTTTCACTTCGTCGGCTCCTAGCTCTTCACGAAGGTGATCGAGATCGATTCGTTGCGACGCCGGCAACACGGCCATCGCCATTCTTCCATCGACGTCGACGATCACCGTCTTGGCCAACTCCTTGCCCGGGATGTGCGCCGAGGCGGCGATCTCCTGGGCGGTGAACGCGGGCGAGTGGCTTACGGTGATGTACCGTACTCCCCGCTCGTCAAGAAACTGTTTGAGTCGTTGCACAGGCATGAGAAATCCCCTCCTCGCTGGCGCGACAGCCGCCAGCGTCAAAGCGAAAGGCGTCCTTCGACCGAAGACCGCAGCAATTCAACGTGCGGTCTTTCACGCTCAATCGGAAGAGAGGAAAGATGGAATTATGTATGTCTATTATCGCGAATAGCCGCGAAAGGGCAATCATCAGAACTCGATTTGGTAACGTTCGGTCATCACGCGGCGAGCTTCGGCGGTCAGTTTTTCGAGATCGGCCATGATCTCTCGCACGGCGGTTGCCCCTTTAGCCCTCTGTTCGGTACGGACCCGCGTTCGTTCCTGTCCTTTTCGACTGCCATCGGGAACCTGAAACGTGTAGGTAGATCCGTGGGTTCGCCAGCGCGTGCCGCCGTAAACCTCACCAACTGTGTAGGTGTTGTAGAAGTTCGGCAGATTGACCTGTCGCGTTCGACTTTCGATGCCCGCGCCTCGCAATGCTGCGGACGCGGTTCGAAGCTGATTGGCAACGTAACCGCCGTAATCGAGCATGTCTTTGTCGACATTCAGCAGCGGCAGTCCTTCGATTCGTCGGGCGTACTTGTCGAACCACATGGCGAACTGTCCACCCGTGATGAAGTTGCGAGTTTCGCGCTGCAGGTCGCTGCGCAGCGAGTTGACCGAACGGAAGTACTGCAGGGTCTTCTCCGCCTTTAGTTTTTCGGGGTCCTGGTCCTGCCCGCCGTCTCGTTGGTTGCTGGCCTGTTGCAACGACGGCGGTACATCGAAGACGCTGAAGATCCGCTGCATGCCGCTTTTCGTGAATGTGCCGGCCAGCGTGACTTGGTTGCCCTTGGTCTCGACCTTCCAGGTCTTGAAGTCGTTGATCATTGCTCCGCGGTTGCCAAGCACTTCGAGAAACAGTGCTTGTGCAACCTCGGCCAGTGGCGTGGCGTCGGCGTTGAAGTCGATTTTGATTTTGCCGTAAACCTGATCGGTCATGGAGATGCCGAGCGTCACGCCGCGAATCGAACGCAGCACAGTGGCCGCTTGTTCGGCCGCGACGCCGGCCTCTTTCATCGTCGGGCTCTCGGCCAGGAAGTCGCTGATCCGAGCAGGCGAGATCGCGTCAGTCAGATCCAAGGCCATGATGATCGGCGAACCAACGACGTCGGCGTATCCGAGCGCCTCCATCAGGTATCTTGACAGTTGTGGTTTGGTGGCCGCGTCTGCCGCGCGAGCCCAACGACCAACCATCTGCCGGTTGCCGGGCATGAAGGCGCCGACAACGCGCGGCTCGAACTTGACGACATAGATATCGCCCGGCAACGCCACGGCCGACACTTCACCGATTTGATCGAGTCGTCCGCCTCGATTTCTAGAGATCGTGGCGAGCGAGGGATCGTAGGTCAGATCGTACAGCATCACATCCCAAATCGGTTCCCAGTACTCGACATCGAGTTGCGACGCCGTCACGAATCGGGCCGTTTCGGGCGGCAGTAGCACGAGCCCTGCTTCGAATGACTTGTAGTGTTCTTCCTTCCAGCCTTCCTTTTGCGCGATCGGGCTGTTGAGGATCTTTTCGACGTTGAAGAGTACCAGTGTGTTTGCCGCCGAGGGTGTCAGACGCACGATTTTTTCAAATCCTTCTTGGGCGAGACCGACCGCCGGCAGGACCAGGAGTGCGATAGCGAATGTGAGAGCGATGAAACGTTTTGACATGTGTTTCCCCTTCGAGAGAAATGAAATCAGAGTAATATCCAGAAGTCGGCATTGTACCACACCCGCCGGCGCGGCGAGTGGGGAGCCGATTGGGCAAGTCGGGCAAAAGGTAACGTTGGCCATCAAGAAGGAAAGACCGGGAAACACGCCGATCGTTTAACGCGCGTGCGACGAAACCACTGCGCAACGATTGCAGCGTGTTATGTGAATGCCTCAGGCCAGCCCCCGAACGACTCAATAGCGGTATCGATCTGCCTCTCGATTTCGATTGTTTCGGCAATGGCTGCTATGATGGACTCGTACTGATCGAGATCGTTGTCCGAAAGGCGACGGCCGCGGCGATCCTTGAGCCACTTGCGGCAGACCTGATGTGAACCAACTTGGTACGCCCAGACATCGGGCGATACGCCCTCGATCCAGTGCGTTTTGTTGATCTCGACTCGCTCTGCGTTGTACTTGGGATAGCCCGCCGATACTCGCCAGTCACCGTTGCCCCGGCGAGAGGTTACAGGCGACGGTAGCGGGTCGCGCAACAAGTGCAGATTGACAAGTCTCTCCCCCAACTCAATCAGCGTGTCCCGCAGAGTTCGGTGTGTCGTGAAGAACACGCGAGGAAAGTCCACTCTCAGGAGCGAAGAATACCGCTCTCGATACTGACGGCTGAAAAGCTGCGCGTAGATGTAGTAGAATAGTTGCTTATCCGATTTTGGTAGGTGTATTTGATTGGTGATTCGATCTGACAGGTTCGGCACCCGTCGATCGAAATTGTTGTCCATCTTCCAAAGCGGGAAGACCGACTCACTACCGCGGTTGTCGCTGCGAATTACGCCGTCGATGGGAATCGTGTCGGTCACCCAAACGTAGCTGTAGTCGCCGACCTGTGGTGCTTGCTTGCGAACGATCAACGCCAGGTTGTCGCGCGCGACAAGGTGCTGAGTGACTTCGCCGCGTGGCCAGTCGATCATCCAAGGCGTCCAGAACACGGAACGGCGATCGAAGGGGCGATAGAGGCATTCACGAAGGTGCTGCCGCCAGTTCGCGTCAGCTTGGATCTGTTTTCTTGCGTCGGTCAGCTTCCAGCCGCGACTGTCGCCCGGCAGGTACTTGTTCGACCGCGTTCTGCTGAAGTACTGCTCACGCAATTCCGCGTCGGTCTTTGACGGATCGCGCAAATCGTTGCATCGTTGAATGAGTTCCCCTTCGTCCATCGCAATCACAAATCGATCGCGAGCCGTGACGACGGCCGTGCTATTGGTTGGCATTAGGACGGGCAGTCGCCAACCGCGCTCGTACTCGTCAACAAGCGAATCATCGTGCGGGCAGAAGAAGTAGAACACTGGTGCCGGGTTAAGCTCGGTGGCGGCAAGATCGCGGATAGACGTGTTGGCCAATCGCGCGAGTTTCTCGTCGCGCGAACCGACCATTTCGACGAAGTGTACTTTTCGTTCCGAATGAAAGCTCGAAGCGCAAGCGAGTGGGTTATCCGTTGTCGATCCACTCGCTTGCGCTTCGAGCTTGTATCGTCGCTCGCGTCCGCGGCAAAAGATGCCCACGGCGACGCCCTGTTCCGTTTCGAATACGCTTTCGTCGATTACGTTGCTTCGCTCACGTTTCTTCACGTTCCCTTTCAGGTCAAGAAGTGAGATGTCGGAAAACGTGTGCAGCAAGCTCTCTCGGACACCACGAAACGAAGGATTATCCAGATATCCATGGTTTGTGACCAGACCGACAATACCGACGCCGCTGTTTTCGATCCGCCATTGGCTATAGCGGAGAAACTTGACGTAGTCATCTTGCAGCCAGAGTTTGCGTTCGCTGAGCGGTTCGCCATCGGCGTGGTAGTAGCTTGCGGTGAGGTCGTCATCGGCGTTCGTTCGACCGCGTAGCAGTCCGTCGATCCACAAATTCATGTTCTCGGAAACGCCTGAGTACGGCGTGTTGCCGAGCACAACGGTAGCCGGGGCGGCTTGGTGTTCATGGCGTGATCGTTCGATTCGTGGATCGGGCAAGTCGCCAAGCCATTCACCGGGGCCGCTCAACGTGTTCGTTGGGTAAATGTGGATCTCTTCGTTGCCGGCGAACTGATAGCCGGTGTCAACCAGCGTTTTCGCGACGAAGAACCGGGCGATGGCGCAGGCGGCGGGCATCAACTCGAAGCCGATCAGGCGGTCCAGCAGAGACTCTCGTACATAAGTGTTCCACAGCTCGACCTGTTCTTCAGTGGCGCATCCTTCGCCGGTCCAAATAGTCGTCATCGTGCGATGGATGTTCTTCACAACCGCGACCAGAAATACACCGGTGCCGGCGGCGGGATCGAGAATACGCACGAACGGGGTTGACTCGTCCACTCCGGGTGAAACTTCGACTTCCAATCGTTCCGACATTTCGCCCCAGGTGGTCGAGTCGGCGAGTCCGAATGGCAACTCAAAAACCGTTCTCAATCGTTCATCAATACTGCGCACGACGAACTCCGCCAGAGCGACGGGCGTGTAGAACACTCCGCGGCGTTTTCGCCGTCCCGGTCGACAATCGGCGAGCAGTTGCTCATAGCTGTGCAGGAGGGCTTCGTCGGATTCCGCACGGTGACGCGAGAAGTACAAACTCGAAGCGCAAGCGAGTGGATCGGGTATTGATGACCCACTCGCTTGCGATTCGAGCTTGTCGTCGGATAAGGACAAGATGTCTGCCGGCAGTAGCGGATCGACGCGCCAAGCCGGGTTGCCCTCATCGCCGACAATTGCTCGAAACGCTTGCCAGTGGGCGCACGCCTCGACAAATCGTTCTCGCGTGTAGTCGGGCCCCAGACATGCCTGCAAGAAGCTGAACTCAGGAGAGCCGGCGGTCGCTGGTCGTTCATCTACAGCACGACCAACGCGATCGACGAGGTCCGCCATCCATTGCGCCAATTCAGTCTTTTTCGCACGCTTCGCCACGTCGTGCCGTCGTCGATACAGTGTGATTCACGAGAGATTACGAATTCGAGGAGTCCATCGTACACGATTCTCGTATCAACACTAAGCACCGGCTCCTTGGGCGGCATCGTCTGTGTCGCTGCCGGTAGAATCACTTGCGTCGCGGTCCGACCGCGTTGGCGCAACGGCCGTGCCGGGCGAGAGGACGGGGCCGGGAGTTGTCGATTCCATGATTTCGTTCAATTCTTCCGCGCCAATCGACTCGACTTCCAGCAGTCGCTCGGTGATCTTGATGAGCGACTGTTCGCGCTGTTTGAGGATTTCGCGAGCACGGGCTCGTATCTGCTCGATGATGTTGTTGACTTCTTCGTCGATCTCGCGGGCCGTGGTGTCGCTGTGTTGCCGCAGGCGATCCTCGCCACCACCCGCGAGAAACGCCGAACGCCCCCCTCACGGTAGCTGACCTTGCCGAGCCGACTCATGCCGTAGTCCATCACCATGCTGCGGGCGATTTCGGTAGCCCGTTCGAGGTCGTTTTGTGCCCCCGTTGAAATTTCGTCGTAAATGATCTCTTCGGCCAATTGCCCGCCCATCAGCACCATCAGGCGGGTTTCGAGTTCGCTCTGCGTCATCAGGTAGCGGTCACCCTCGGGGCGCTGCATTGTGTAGCCGAGCGCCGCCATGCCGCGCGGAATGATCGAGACTTTGTGAACGGGGTCGGCGCCCGGTAGGCAATGAGCAACCAAGGCATGCCCCGCCTCGTGATAGGCGACTCGCTGCTTTTCATCTTCCTGGATGACTCGCTGTTTCTTTTCCAAACCGGCCGTCACGCGTTCCACGCCCTCGTTGAATTCCTTCATTCCTACGGCCGACTTGTCTTGTCGCGCCGCCAGCAGCGCCGCCTCGTTGACCAAGTTGGCCAAGTCGGCCCCGGCAAAACCAGAGGTAATCGTCGCTACGCGTTTCAGGTCGACGTCGTCGGCCAGTTTCACGTTCTTCACGTGAACTTCGAGGATCTCCAGCCGACCGCGAACGTCGGGTCGGTCGACCAACACTTGGCGATCGAAGCGGCCGGGCCGCAACAACGCCGGGTCGAGCGTTTCGGGTCGGTTTGTTGCGGCGACGACGATGATGCCGCTATTCGGCTCGAATCCATCCATCTCAACCAGCAAAGCATTTAGCGTCTGCTCGCGCTCATCGTTGCCGCCGACCATGCCGCTGCCGCGAGTCTTTCCGAGCGCATCGAGTTCGTCGATGAAGATGATGCAGGGTGAACGCATGGCCGCCTGTTGGAACATGTCCCTAACCCGGGCGGCGCCCACGCCGACGAACATCTCGACGAAGTCACTGCCGGAGAGGCTGAAAAAGGGCACGTCCGCTTCACCGGCGATCGCCTTAGCCAGCAGCGTTTTGCCGGTGCCGGGAGGGCCGACCAACAACATGCCTTTGGGAATGCGGCCGCCGAGTTTGCGATACTTGTCCGGCATCTTGAGGAAGTCGACGACCTCGGCCAGTTCGTCTACCGCTTCATCGATGCCCGCCACATCCTTGAACGTAACGCCGATATCTTCCTGCGCGTAGAGACGCCCACGACTACGGCCAAACGCCATCGCCGAGCCGGCCCCACCGAACCGCCGCATCATCACGAAGAAGATCAGGATGATCAGCGCCGTCAGCAGAAGCATCGCACCAAAGCGCTCGAAAAATGTCGGCGGTTCGGAATAGCCAAACGGGATTCGCTTCTCATTCAAGCGGGCCGTGATGTTTTTCTCTGCTTCGTCGGTAGGACTTTTGTGCGTGCGGAAAGCGATTTCTTTCTCCGTTGCCGCTTCGCCGACAACATCCAGTTCTTGCATATCCAGCTTGCCGGTGACCTGGAACTCGCCAACCTTCACCTCGCGAAGGTTGCTCAGCCGCAGCTTCTTGCCGTCCTCCTCGATCACCACGCTGCCGGAGGTGCGCCCGTCTTCATCAACCTTCGTATTCTGGACAAGTTGCAGCAAGTCGCTGTAGAGCACCTCTTCCTTGATCGACCCGACCAACCAGATTACCAACAGTAGTACGCCGACGGAAATCGCCGCGACGTACCACAGGAAGCCAGATCCTCCCGGCGAACCTTGGTTGTCGTGTGGGGAACGGTCGCGGTCGTCGTTGGAACTCATCGTTGTTTACCTGCTGGGAGATTTCGGGCAATGCAGCGCCGCTCATCAGCCGCACGGCGCTAGCCGCGGTTGTAGTCCGCCACCGGAACCGGGGCCAGCGCCCGGCGGCCAATTCAGATTCATTGCGACTCTCGCCGGACGAAGCATATCTTGTAAGTTTACCACGACAATGCAGGCAAAACGGTGAATCTGGCATGCGCCGGCGATAGAAATCGGGTTGTCGTGCGCCAAACGCCCTTCTAGAATGCCAACCGACGAATCCGGGGGGTTTCAATTGAGATAATCCGTACAAACCACCGCGTCCGCTTGCGGAAATAGTTGAAACGAACAGACCAATATGGGGGCAATTGCGGCGAATACCCCCGATGTGCGAGGCCACGCTGTCGTCGTGACCATATCCAACAATGACGTACGATGGACATATCGTCCGTCGAAAACATGAATCGACGGACCAAAACGTCCACCGTGCTTTCTTTCGTTCCATGGCATCAAGCGTGACAAACCTCGCCGTTTTCGGCTCGACCGGCAGCATTGGGCGCAGCACGCTTGATGTCGTCCAAGCGGCGGATGGCCAATTCGAAGTTGTCGCCATTTCAGCGCACAACAACCTCGAACTGGCCCTTGAACAGGCTCGGCAGTTTCGTCCACGTTGGTTGATCGCTACCAACGAAGAGGCGTCAAACGCTTTTGATTGGTCGAATCTTCCGAGCGAAACGGAACTACTCGCAGGTGAAACACATCTTTCGCGTATTGCCCAGTCGCCCGGAATTGACACGATCGTCGCCGCGATTGTGGGTAGTGCGGGTCTCAGAAGTACGTATACTGCGGTCGAAGCAGGAAAACGGGTTGCTCTGGCGAACAAAGAGACGCTTGTTGCCGCAGGACCACTAGTGATGCAAACCGCGCGGGAGCGGTCTGCGAAGATATTACCAATCGACAGCGAACACAGTGCGCTGTTTCAATCGTTACAGGCCGGAAAACACGACCAGGTTTCCAGGGTTTTATTGACGGCCAGTGGCGGCCCGTTTCTGCGCCACAGCACCGAAGACCTGGAAAAAGCGACCGTCGACGAGGCCCTGAACCATCCCACGTGGAGTATGGGAAGGAAAATAACGATTGATTCGGCCACGATGATGAATAAAGCGTTGGAAGTCGTTGAGGCGCGGTGGCTGTTTGGGCTCTCGGCAGAGCAAATCGCAGTCGTTGTCCACCCTCAGTCAATCGTGCATTCCATGGTAGAATATGTTGATGGTTCGGTCGTGGCGCAGATGAGCCCGCCGGACATGAAACTGCCGATCCAGTACGCATTGACGTACCCCGACCGTCGGCCTTCTCCCGCTGCGAAGTTTAACTGGCGGGAGAGCTTGCACCTCGACTTCGAGCCGCCCGACCACGAGCGGTTCCCTTCGTTGCAGCTTGGGCAGGAGGTGGCCCGCGCGGGCGGAACGGCGGGAGCCGTGCTCAACGCGGCGAACGAAGCTGCGGTCGCTGCATTCCTTTGTGAAGAACTTAAATTTACACAAATCGTTCCGGCTTGTCGGGCGGTTGTTGAGAACCATCATTTTGAACCCAGTCCGTCACTCGATAGGTTGTTCGAGTTGGACGCCTGGGCTCGCAAGGAGATACATCGGTGGATCTGAGTTTACTTGCTGCCGCCTCGTCCGGCGGAGAATTCTTGCCGTGGTTGTGGAATCTGCTCGTCGTCATTTTCGAGGTTTCGCTTGGCCTCGGTATTGTCATCTTCGTGCATGAATTGGGGCACTTTCTGGTCGCCAAAGCGTGTGGCGTCAAGTGCGAGAAGTTCTTGGTTGGGTTCGATGTGCCAATCAAGATCGGTCCCTGGCAACTGCCGCGCACGCTCTGGAAGAAGCAGATCGGCGAGACGCTCTACGCGGTCGGTATCATTCCCCTGGGCGGTTACGTGAAGATGCTGGGGCAAGACGACAACCCCGCCAATGCCGCAGCCGAGGCCGAACGAACAAAGGTCCGCAAAACGGATGTCGAAGGCGATGGGTCGGCGGAAGCAGACCCCGGCGTAGAAACCACCGCGAACGAGACCGGCGTTGAGGAAGAAGAGTTCGAACTTGACCCCCGCAGCTACACGGCCAAGAACGTGCCGCAGCGGATGGCGATCATTTCGGCCGGTGTGATCATGAATTTGATCTTCGCGTTGATCTTCGCGACGATCGCCTTCCGGATGGGCGCGCCGTTCAACCCATGCGTCTTGGGACCAACGGTCGCCGGCAGCCCCGCGTTTGTTGAAGACCTACCACCAGGCGGCCGCGCCGTCCAGATCCACAAACATGGTCGCAAGAGTGAGTACCTGCGGTTTCGCATGGACCTGTTGCAGAACGTCGGCATCACAGGCGGTAAAGAAGACATCGATATTCTCATCCGTCTACCCAATGGCGAAGAGAAGTGGTACACGCTACGTGCTGAAAAGGTAACGATCAACACGACGGAAGTTCCCATACTTGGCATCAAACCGGTTGTGTCAACCTCGATGCCTGGTGAGATGCCCGTCGTGACGGGGCAACCTGCCGCCGAGGCGGAGAATCCGTTTCTGGGCCACGACACAATCGTTGCGATTCGAGCTGGCGATCAAGAATATGAAGTTCGCGATTACCTCGACTTAAAGCGTGTCATGCTCAAACACGCGGAGGACGAGTTGACGTTTGTCGTTCGTCGCGGCGAACTCCCAGCCGGCGTCGAAGGCGGCAGCGAGTCGGATGACCGCCCCAAGGCGGAATCAACGATCGCGCCTAATCCGATGCGTCGTCTGGGGCTGTCGCTGGAGATGGCTCCGGTAATGGCTGTGCAAAAAGGCTCGCCGGCCGATGGAAAACTCAACATTGGCGACGTAATTCGGTCGGTCGATGGACACGCGCTTTACGAACCGTTCGACTATGACGGCAAACAGATTGTGCTCGATCCAATGACCTTGCCTCACTATCTTCGCTGGCGAGCCGGCGAAGAAGTGCCGTTCGCGATCGAGCGGGAGGTAGGAGGTGAAACGACGGAGATTGAAGTTGCGATCACCCCCAAAGCGCCGAAAATCAATGCCGAGAACTTCTACCCCATTTACCGAATGTCGGCAGACGCGTT
>Ga0180435_10001617_pt1 | contig 23282 bp, 15 predicted proteins | sample SS_ome_3_FD_132467 | JGI IMG/M metagenome (GOLD analysis project Ga0180435, IMG submission 132467) | Hypersaline lake sediment archaeal communities from the Salton Sea, California, USA - SS_3_S_1 metaG | ecosystem: Environmental > Aquatic > Non-marine Saline and Alkaline > Hypersaline >... | reverse complement strand
TGAATACATCGAACAAAACACAACCCTGTATATCAGCCGGGGTATCGGCCTGGAGGGATTGAGCGCGCCGCGCATGCGGCTGCTCTGTCCCCCGGAAATAATTCTGTTTACACTGGAAGGAGGGGGCGTCTCACACCTGCCCAGCAAGCCAGGCGATGCTGGGAAATTTGAGCAAGCACAGGACTGATGTAAAGTCATCAGTTAATTTGTAACCACTACCGAAATATAGACCGCCCCCGTAAAAGGAGTTAAAATTTTGAGCCAAAACAACATCCCGGAATACGTGGTAATCGGACACATCACCAAAGACAACACGCCGACCGGTCCAATTCTGGGCGGCACGCCCAGCTACGCCGGCCTGACAGCCCACCAACTGGGCCGGCGCACCGCCATTGTCACCAGCTACGGCCCAGACGCGCCCTCGCTGACCGCGCTCAACGGCATCGAAATGAAAGTGGCATCCGCCGAGCAGTCAACCACCTTTGAAAATATCTACGTCGAAGGAGTACGATTTCAGAAATGGCACGCCTCGGCCACACCGCTGGCCCTGGAACACGTACCACCGGCCTGGCACAACGCGCCTATTATTCATTTGTCGCCGATGGGGCAAGAACTATCACCGGGGATGTGCAGCCATTTTCCCAACAGTTTGGTATGCGTTACCATTCAGGGTTGGCTGCGCGGGCAGGATGACGATGACAACGTTATCTACCAGCCTCATCCTGATCTGGATGCCTCGTTGGGCTGCATTGACATTTTGGTGATGAGTTTGGCCGACGTAAAAGGAGACCGGGCCGCTGCCGATTACCTGTTGACGTCTGTGAAGATTGGGGTGGAAACTTTGGGGCCGCAGGGCTGCCGGGTCTACCACAATGGTGAAGTGGTGCATGTCCCGGTCCAATCAGAGCGGGAGGTAGACCCTACCGGCGCCGGCGACATTTTTGCCGCGGCCTTTTTCATCCACTACCGCGACACCGGCGATGTTATTCAGGCGGCCCGCTTTGCCAATACCTGCGGGGCGCTCTCTGTGCGGCAGGTGGGCATTGCCGGCGTTCCCCGCCTGGCAGAGGTTGAAACCCATCTGGCCAACATTTACGCCAGCCATCGCGGGCAGCGCGACCGATATCCCAAACAAAAATTGGATGGCAACACCTATCGCTCGGCCCCTTATCCGGTGCCGGGAGAATGTTCTTAAATCAATCGTACTATTCAGCAGTCGCCGGTAGGCGTAGTTTTTGTCATTGCGAAGGAGTGCAATACCCAAAGGGCATCTACGACGACTGAAGCAATCTCAGTTTTTGAAGCTGGAGATTGCTTCGCCGCGAAAAACACGACTCGCAATGACAGTGTGTTTCTCCGGCTGCTGAATAAACACCTTAAATCAAGAGTTTTTGGGATTGGTAATTAGCGAATCTCGAATTCCTAATCTCCCTATCCCTGCCATCACCCGGCCTGGTCAATGGCCTTCTGGATCTTCAACCATTTCTGATCGTTGATGCGCTGGCTGGGGCGGGTGCGCTCGCTGCGCTCGTGGAATTCTTTGGGGATCCGCATCGGACGGGTTTCAAGCTGGTCTTCCGGGGGGGGCGTCACAACTGCTTTCTTATCTCGCCCCATAAATCTATTCAAATTCGATAATAGTTGCATCAAAACAGCCTCCGAATATCAGATTTTTGCAGCAACCCCCGCAAACGAGAGTAGCTATTTATAATACGCTACTACGTTCAAACCCTTCACAAGTCGCGGGCCAGTTAAAAAATTTTGATTGACCCACCCTCCCCCGCGTGCTACAATACAAATGAATTACTCTGGGAGGCAAACCGGCTATGAGCGCGCACATTGACCCACCCCAAACCCAGGCCCATGTTTTTATTGCCGGGCGGGTGCAGGGGGTTAGTTTCCGATGGAATACCCAACACCAGGCCCAAAAGCTGGGGCTGACCGGCTGGGTTCGCAACTTGTGGGACGGCCGGGTCGAGGCGGTTTTTGAAGGGCCGGAGGAGTTGGTCCGGCAAGTGGTGGGCTGGTGCCACCACGGCCAGCGCCCGGCCCGCGTAGACAAAGTCGAGGTGCAATACCGGCCCGCCACCGGCGAATTCAAAAGCTTTCGGGTTACGTTTTAACATGGGGGAGATTAGAGACTGGAGATTGGAGATTCGTGATTTTGCCCAATCTCCCCATCTCCGAATCTCTAATCTCCACTTTTTTGAAGACCAATGACTGACAAAATCCAACTAAGAATCACCGGCATGGATTGCGCCGACTGCGCCCTCAAACTTGAAAAAGGCGTAGGCCGGCTGGAGGGCATCACCGAATGTACCGTCAACTTTGCCGCGGCTAAAATGGACTTGAGCGGTCAGGTTGACGAACAGGCGGTCATCGAGCGCATCCACGCGTTGGGCTACGGTGTGGCCGCGCCGGATGCCCGCTACACGCCCCGCTCTGCCGGGCAACAACTGCGGGACCTGTTGCGCCGTCCCCGCAACACCTTCACCCTGATTGGGGCAGCCTTCATTTTAGCGGCCTTTATGGCCCAATGGCTCACCGCCCTCCCGGCGATGCCTCTCTTTTTGCTGGGCGGCCTGTTTGGCCTCTATTTTCCGGCCAAAAGCGGCTGGGGCGCCCTGCGCAGCGGTCAAGGCCTCGACATGAACGTGCTGATGACCATTGCCGCGGTCGGGGCCTTTGCCATTGGCGAATACGGCGAGGCTGCCACCGTGATTGTGCTGTTCAGTCTGGGCGAAGCCCTGGAAGGCTACACCATGGAGCGCGCCCGCGACAGCATCCGCAGCTTGACCCAACTGGCCCCCTCCGAAGCGACCGTGCTGCAAGCCTGCCAGGATTGCGAAGAGCATCTGGGCCGGCCTCTGCCCGATGGCTCCGGCCTGTACCAATCCGGCCCCTGCCCCTGGTGCGGAAAACACGAACAACGCGTACCGGTCGAGGCGCTAACCGTGGGGCAGCACATCATCGTCAAACCCGGCGAGCGCATCCCCATGGATGGCCGGGTGCTGGCCGGGGAGTCCGCGGTCAACCAGGCCCCCATCACCGGCGAAAGCGTACCCGTGGCCAAAGCTCCCGGCGCGGAAGTATTTGCCGGCACCATTAACGGCGACGGCCTGCTGGACATCGAAGTGACTCGCCTGGCCGCGGACAATACCCTGGCCCGGCTCATTTACCTGGTAGAAGAGGCTCAGGGCCAGAAAACTCCGGCCCAGCGGTTTGTGGATCGCTTTGCCCGCATCTACACCCCGGCGGTCGTCATCGGCGCGGCCCTGGTGGCCGCGCTGCCCCCCCTGCTGTTCAACCAACCGTTTCTGGATACGCCGGATAGCCACGGCTGGCTGTACCGTGCCCTGACTTTACTGGTCATCGCCTGTCCTTGCGCGTTGGTGATTGCCACTCCGGTGGCAGTGGTCAGCGCCATTTCCAGCGCGGCCCGGCGGGGGGTACTCATCAAAGGTGGAGTCTATCTGGAGGCGTTGGGGCATTTGCAGGTGGTTGCCTTTGACAAAACCGGCACGCTGACCCGCGGCCGGCCGGAATTGGTAACAATGGGCTGCACCGACAACTGCTGCACGGTTCCCCGTCAAGCAGACCCGTGGGTGGCCTGCGACCATTGCGACGACATGCTGGCTGTAGCCGCTGCGGTTGAGCGGAACAGCGTTCACCCGCTGGCCGCAGCCATTACTACCGCCGCCACCCAACGCAAGCTGCCCCATCTGCCCACAGCCAGGGTCAAAAATTTGCCGGGACAAGGCATGCAGGGTGAGGTTGACGGCCGACAGGTGACAATCGGCAGCCACAGCATGTTACACGTTGACAGCCCTGCCACCAGTAATCTGCACAACCGGGTGCTGCAAGCCGAAGCTGATGGGCAAACCACCATGCTGGTACGAGATAACGACACCCTGCTGGGCTATCTGTCCGTCAGCGACCCGGTGCGTCCGGTCAGCCGCCGGGTAATCGCCGCCCTGAAAAAAATCGGCATTGACCACACGGTGATGCTCACCGGCGACAACCCGACCGTCGCCGGGGCCATCGGCCAAACCCTGGCCATTGACGACATCCGGGCCGGCTTGATGCCCGCCGACAAAGTGACCGCCGTGCGCGACCTGGTCAATCAATATGGCAACCGGGTAGCGATGGTTGGCGACGGCGTCAACGATGCCCCGGCCCTGGCCGCGGCCAGTGTGGGTATCGCGATGGGGGCCGGCGGCACGGCTCAGGCCCTGGAAACCGCAGACGTGGCCCTGATGGCCGACGACCTGACCCAGCTTCCGGCAGCCATCCGGCTGGGCCGGCGAGCCGCCCGCACCATTCAATTCAACATCTGGTTGGCCCTGGCCATCAAAGCCATATTTTTGCTGACCGCGGTACTGGGCCTCGCCACCTTGTGGATGGCTGTTTTTGCCGATGTCGGCGCCTCGCTGATTGTCACCCTAAACGGGATGCGCCTGCTGCGCCGGAATACCGACACGTGACCCGGTCGGTAAGCCTGCATCATTTTTCGGCGGACGACCTCCTCCAGCCTCCCTGGCAGAGCTTTATCCGGGGACAGGGCAATCTGGAGTTCAGCGGCGATAGCCTGCGCCTGGTCAATACTGATACCACGGCCTCCCAATACACCGACGCCCAGCTTGACGACTATCAGGGTTTGCCCCGCCGCGATTTTCTGTGGCGCCCCCCCCTGCGATTGAGCGTCCGGGCCTGCTTTTCTCATCCGGCAAATGAGTTACGGGGCACGGCCGGTTTTGGTTTTTGGAACGACCCCTTTATGATGACCGGCCGGCGCCGGCCCACTGTGCCGCGGGCCGTATGGTTTTTTCACGCTTCCCCCCCATCAAACATGAAGCTGGCCCGTCGCGTACCCGGCTATGGCTGGAAGGCCGCTGCCATTGATGCCCTGCGCTGGCCCTTTTTCACCTTGCTGCCGACCGCGCCGCTGGCCATCCCCCTGATGAACATTGGCCCCCTGTACCGTACCCTGTGGCCTGTCGCCCAAAAAGCCATCAACGTCAGCGAGACCGTCATCCCGACTGTTATGACCGAATGGCACACGTACGTCATCGAGTGGGGCCGGGATCAGGCCAATTTTTTCGTTGACGACCAGCCGGTACTGACCGGCGCAGCCTCTCCCCGCGGCCCGCTGGGTTTTGTGCTGTGGCTCGATAACCAATACATGGTTGTGACGCCCTGGGGCCGGTTCAACCACGGCCTGCTTGACGGGCCGGGCCGGCAATGGCTGGAGATCAACCACCTCGCGATTGAATCGCAATAATCTCCGTTCCGATCAGTAGTCTTTTACCTTGCAGAAACCAACTTTTGTTGACAACTATGTGTACTTATGTTATAGTCAACATGTTATGTAATGTCATTATGTAAGATTAAGGTACGTCTGATATTTTCGGACAAGGGGGGCTTGGGGGGAACACCCCCCTTTCCCTTCCGGTCCTCCAAAAAAATATCAGACATTCCAGGCTGCACATGTCCACCTTGCAACGCGTTGATGAACTGAATATTCTGACCAGAGCCAAATATCCGATTATTTATATTGTCTCCTGGGAAGAGCGCCGCATCGAGGAGATGTTGCGCCAGGTGGCCCTGAACCGGCGTAAAAAGCTGTACGGCTGGACTCTGACCGACGGCATCGCCCCTCTGGATGTGGTACAAAACGGCTCGGTAGACCCCGGAACCCGCGATCCGCTGGCCGCGCTGGATTTTGTGGCCCGCTCGCAAGAGTCGGCCATGTTTGTTCTGAAAGATTTTCATCCCTATCTGGATGATGCCCGCGGCGGCGCCGACTATCCCGTCATCATCCGCCGGCTGCGAGACATCACGAACCAGCTCAAGGAAAGCCGCAAAACATTGGTCATTCTGTCGCCGGTTTTGCGGATTCCGTCTGACCTGGAAAAAGATATTACCGTGCTTGACTATTCTTTGCCGACTGAGGATGAGTTAGCCCTGTCACTGGAGCGGGTCGTCCGGTCGGCGCGAGAAATGGCCGGGGTCAAGCTCAAAATGAACGATGAAGATAAAGAACGGGTGTTGAACGCGGCTCGCGGCTTAACCTGTATTGAAGCCGAAAACGTCTTTGCCAAAAGCCTGGTTATGGACCGTAAACTGAATCTGGGCATCATCATTGCCGAGAAGGAGCAGTTGATTCGCCGCTCGCAAATTCTGGAATATTATGAGTCGGTGGATGGTTTTGCCAACGTAGGCGGCATGGGGCTGGTGAAACAATGGCTCCGTAAACGGGGCATGGCTTTTTCTGAAAAGGCCCGCCGGTTTGGTCTGCCGGAACCCAAAGGATTGCTGCTGCTGGGGGTGCAAGGGGCTGGAAAGAGTTTGCTGGCCAAGGCCGTTGCCAGCCAGTGGCAATTGCCGCTGTTACGCCTGGACCTGGGCCGTATTTTCAGCGAACTGGTCGGCTCATCGGAGCAGAATATCCGCACCGCGTTGCGCCTGGCCGAAAGTGTTTCGCCCTGCGTGCTGTGGCTGGACGAAATTGAAAAGGGATTGGCCGGGGCAACCGGCTCCGGCAGCTCGGATGCGGGTACATCGGCCCGGGTCTTTGGTAATTTTCTAACCTGGATGCAAGAAAAAACATCGCCCGTATTTGTGATTGGGACAGCCAACGACATCTCGGCCTTGCCGCCGGAAGTACTACGCAAAGGCCGGTTTGACGAAATATTTTTTGTTGACTTGCCCCAGCCCCAGGAACGACGTGAAATTTTCGCCATTCATCTGGCTCGCCGGGGACGAGACCCCCTGGAATTTGATCTCAATCAACTGGCGCTGGCTGCCGAAGGGTTCAGCGGGGCAGAAATTGAGCAGATTGTGGTTGATGCCCTGTACGATGCCTTTGAAAATGAACGGGATTTGAACAGCGAAGATTTATTACGAAATCTTAAAGATACCATCCCGCTATCGCAAACGATGGAGCACAAAATTACGGCCCTGCGACAATGGGCCCGCAGCCATGCCCGGCCTGCTTCAGAAGCACCACAACCCCAACCGATTCGCCCGTATCAGGGCAACGGTGGGGGACCAATCGAACCAATGGGGTACGAATCGACAGTTTAATTTACGATTGAAGTCGTAAATCTGAAATCGTAAATCCAAAATACACTGAACCTGTCACCACAAATTGACTGATATTTCTGCCGGCTCAAACGGCACAAAAAAGTATTAAAATGATTGCCCAAACTTTGCGCGGCCCTCACAATTTATACCGGCGTTATCAAGCCTTGCTGGAAAGCACGCTGAGTGCAATCGGTTTGGCCGCTGTGACGTTTTTGGCGCTGAACGCCATTCCGATTTACCCCCCTAATTGGGTGTGGGTAATGGTCGGCACGATTGCCTTGACCGGGATTCGCTGGCCGATTGTGGCATATCTGTTAACCGTGGGGGTGATGACTTACCCCATTTACACCATCAACCTGTATCTGGCAGTCCTGTTTCTGGCCGTCGGGTTGCTGGGCGTGCGGATGTTTCCCCATTATTTGGGCGCGGTGGCCCTGGTTGCGGCCACGCCGGCCCTGGCTCAACACCATCTCCATTGGCTATCGCCGGTGTTGGGCGGGTTATGGTGGGGGCCAATGGGCTTTGTCATTGGCGGAGCCGCGGCGCTGTGGGGCAAAATGCTGGGCAGCATGGCCGGCCTGAATCCTGATTGGCTGACTCTGGCCGGTCAGATGCCGGAAGCACAAGCCATTGTTGTCCGCTTTCAGAGTGCCAACTCGCTGGATACACTCTTATTACTGATTGAACCCTTTGCCGAAACGCCTGATGTGATTCTGTATAATCTGCTGCAAGTAGTCGGCTGGAGTTTGGCCGGGGGCTTTGTGGGCAGTCTGGCCAATCGACGGTGGGTTAAATATCGGACTCCGTGGTCAATTTTGGTTGTCACAGCCGGCGGAGGGGTTATTATGCTGGCCACTCATTTGGGGTTGCCGTTGTGGCTAAATGATACATTAACCCAGAATGCTCAACTGGCCCTGCAAGACCGGACCGGCCCGTTGTTTTCATTATTAATTGTAATTATTGTCGGCACTGCCGTTTTCAGCATGCGCGAGTCGCTTGATTTGCCGGTTGCTCCCAAACGGAACATCTACGCCGCCGGACGCAACTATCGAACCGGAGGAGAACCCCGGTTTGCCCGGCTTTTCAAGCGACAGCCCGCCAAACCGGTTACTGTTCGCAACCGGCTGGGGTATGGCTCCGCCGAGCAGTCATACGCCTATCAATCTGAACAGTCATACCAGCAAAAACACATTCCACCTTTCGATAACCTACCGGAATGGGAACCACCTCAAGATGATTCTGGGCTGATCATGCTTGAAATAGACTAAAGGCTACCGCCAAATGAGCACAAGCCTGCGACAGTTTAACAACGAAAAAGACCAAATTCGGCGGCGAGCGACCAGTAAAGGGTTGAGCTTTGGCCCCCTGGCTACGGCCATCACGGTCGGCACCGTGGCTTTGCTTTTGGGCGTCACCTTTATTGGCGATTGGCTGCGCACGCCCAAAGTCGCAGCCGAAGCCTCACCCAGCATCATTTCTCCCAACGGAGACCAGGCCCAGGACAGCGCCAACTTTAGCTACACCCTGGAAGAAGATGCCACGGTGACGGTTGATGTTTTCAATCAGGCGGGGCAGCGCATCAACACGATTATGACCGACCAGTTCCAGACTCGCGGCCAGCACGTGGTGGTCTGGAATGGATTGAACGACCTGGGGCAAGTGGTATCGGACGGCCGGTATCGAATACAGGTGACAGCCGCGGGCACGGTCAGGTCTGGCACACAGAGCGCGCCCGTAGAAGTGGATACGCAGCCGCCCAACTTGCGGCTGGCCAATTTAGATGAAATAAACCGGGTCAAAGAGGCCAATCTGGCCCTCGAGGGGATTACCGACCCCGGCGCGGTGGTGAAACTTCAGGGCGACCCCAACTTCATCCCGGTCAACAGCGACGGTCATTTCAGCATCAAACGGCAACTGGTTGAAGGGACAAATACCATCGAGTTGCTGGCCACCGACCCGGCCGGCAATATTGCCACGGTATCACACGACATCAATTTGATTACCCGGCCTCCGGAAATCGCCGTTACCAGCCCGCCCAATGATTTGTGGACCAACGAAAGCATCATCGCGGTCAGTGGCGTGGTGCCGCCCGGTACCACCCTCAGAGTAAACAGTCAAGAAGCGGCCCTGAACGACGCCGGTGAATTTGACCGGGAAGTTGTGTTGCAGGAAGGTGATAACATCATCCGTATTGAAGCTATTGATGATGTAGGCAACGTGGCTTCACAAGAATTGGTGCTGCACCGCAAATCTGCCGCCCCCACCCTGGGCCTGAATGTGGCAGACGGCGAAACCTTCCAGCAATCTGAAATACAGATTTCCGGCAAAACCGATACCGGAGCCACGGTGCTGATTGGCGGACAGGCCGTTACCGTCAGTCCGCTGGGTGAGTTTCAAACAACGGTCAACCTGCTCAACGGAGAAAATATTCTCGATGTGCAGGCCATTGACCAGGCCGGCAATGTAACCCAGCGGCAATATCGCCTGAACTACGAAATTACCGCTCCGGAATCAGAACTGGCCCGGGTGGCCCGTAATCTGCCCAGCCTGTCTCGTTATTTTGTGCCGGTGGCCCTGGCGCTGCCTATTCTACTCACCCTGGCTTACCTGCTAACCCGGCCGGTGGCCCTGGTGGTATCCTCAGAAAACAGCAGTTTTCAGCCCGGTCTCCCTGCCGAGGGCCGGTTTTTGCGGTTATTTATTGACCTCTCCAAAGCGGCCCGCACCACCGTCAACATTAAAGACAAACGGGGCAATGTGGTCAGTACCCTTCTGCACCGGCGGCATCGCACGGCCGGCCAGCATCCACTCTATTGGGACGGGTACGATGATTTTGGCCGGGTGGTACCGCCCGGCAACTACACCATCGAAGCGACGGCAGGTGGCCCTGGCGGCAGCGTGACGGGCAACCTCAACATTACCGTCGTCGAAGACCCGGCCGTTCACCGGCAATACATTCGTCGCACCCCCTACCAGGAAGAAACAGAACGGCTGTACCGGCAGCGCCGGCAATCAACCCGGACCGGCGGCTCACCCGCACGCCGCCGCTAGAATCAATACTCAAAAAATTTTTCGAGTATTGATTCGGGAGCGTTCGGTTTTTGGGGGTTACATAATATTTTTGACATCTACCCCCTAAATCCCCCCGCTTGCAGGGGGACTTTTAGAACTTCCCCCCGATTTCGGGGGGCTGAGGGGGGTATAACGAAATTTGCCCCCAAATCGGAACACACCCTATTGAATCAGCAATTCCAAATTCAAACCCAGACCTGTCAGGTTTTTGACATAATCCCAACAGAATCATCACTTGGCTATCATAATTCACAGATTTGTCCTCAAAATTTTGAAACCCTGACAGGTCTTACCGCCAAATTTGGAATTGCTGCTATTGAATCTTGATAATTGATAATTGCCTCATCTCTTGTTATAATCCACTCACCATCACTCACACTAAAAATTTACCATTTGAGATTTGACCATTGACCTGGCACGTCCGGAAATAAATACGACACCCCCGGCCTATCACGGCGCACTCGATTACGCGGAACTGGAACAACTGGGCCTGCATCCTGACCAGGTTTCAGATTTTAGCGTCAACAGCAACCCGTTTGGCCCATCACCCGCGGTGCGTCGGGCCTTGCAAACCGTACCGCCCGACCGTTACCCGGACCGGGAAGCGATTGCCCTGCGGCGCGCGCTGGCTGAACACCTGGGAATCCCCTCTGCAAATATTGTCGTTGGCAACGGCGGGGCCGAACTACTGTGGATGGTCAGTTTTACTTTTTTGCAGCGGCACGACCCTGTGCTGGTCATTGGCCCCACCTTTGGCGAATACAGCCGCACCGCGGCCCTGATGGGAGCCATGGTTCACACCTGGCAGGCTGCTGCTGAGGATAATTTTGAGGTTAACCCTGCGGCTGTGGCCCAAGAACTGGACCGGCTGCAACCGCGGTTGGTTTTTGTGTGTAATCCCAACAACCCCACCGGGCATCTGCTGTCACCAGATACAATTGGGGGCTGGGCCGCGGCCTATCCCCGCACTCTGTTTGCTGTGGATGAAGCGTATCTGGCTTTTGCCGACGGCGCGGCTTCGGTGTTGGCGCTGGGGTTGGATAACCTGCTGGCCGTGCGGTCTATGACCAAAGATTATGCCCTGGCCGGGCTGCGGCTGGGGTATGCAGCCTCGACCAACCCCGCTCTCATTACGGCTTTGCAGCAGGTACGGCCGGCCTGGAATGTCAGCGCGCCGGCGCAGGCAGCAGGGCTGGCCGCCCTCAACGACCAGCCTTATCTGCAACAATGTGTAACCGATGTGACAGCAGCCGGCAAGAACCTCCAGGAAAGATTACGGTCGCTGGGGTTTCAGCCGGTGCCCTCAACCACCCATTTTTTTGTGATGCCGGTAGGCAACGGCAACTTACTGCGACACACCCTGCTAAAACAGGGGCTGTTAGTGCGCGATTGCGCCTCGTTTGGGCTGCCGGATTATGTACGCATTGCAGCCCGGCAGCCGGCAGATAATCAGCGTCTGTTGGACACGCTGAAAGAATTAATAATTCTCGGTGAAATTGCAGCCGATGGAGAGATGCGGCAAATCAAGAGGAAAACCTGATGTCGTCAATAACCTGGGGCGGTGTAGCGGCCGTATTGCTGGCCATCATCATATTACTGCTGCTTTTTTATCGCCGGAAAAATAATCAACTGAAAGCGGCCTTGACCGAGACCGGTCAAATAGCCGGTCAGCTCAATTCCATTAAAAAAGAGTTGTCAGATGTAAAAGCCCGGCGCAAAAAACTACTGGCGGCCTCTACTCAAACCCTGATGATTGTGGAAAAAGATTATACAATTTCCAACGACAACAAAATGGCAAGGCGGATGTTTGGCAAAAAACCGGGGAAGCATGCCACGTTGATGAGTTGGATCAGGCAATACCAACTCCAGGAATTGGTAGAACGTACCTTGAATGGGGAAAAAATGCCGCCGGTATATTTTTCTTATCAGGATCGTTACATGGAAGCCCATGCCCGGGCCATCAAACGCAAGAAAAAAACAATGGCCGTGGCGCTGGCCATCCACGATATTACAGATTTACAGCAGCTCACCCGGATACGCCGGGATTTTGTGGCCAATATTTCTCATGAGCTACGAACCCCTGTTACCTCAATTCAGTTATTAGCCGAAACGTTGAACAAAGGGGCTATCTCCGATAAAAAAATGGCCTCAAAACTTGTAAAAAAGATCAGTGCCGAGGCTGATACCCTGAGCCAGCTATCGCAGGAACTGATGGATTTGTCACTGATCGAGTCGGGGCAAATGCCGCTCAAACTGGGGATCTATCCGTTGCTGGATATTGTTAACCGGCAGGTTGAACGTCTGTATCCGCAGGCGCTCCGCAAAAACCTGGAAGTCATCGTCAATATTACAGACGATATTCAGGTTTTGATTGATGAAGTCATGATCGGGCGGGTCATCAGTAATCTGATACACAATGCCATCAAATTTACAGAGAAGGGAAGCGTTACTATTACCGCCGACCCCACGACAATCACCACCGACAAAAACGGCGAAGCCTGGATAACGGTGGCCGTCATTGATACCGGGGTGGGCATTCCTCCCCTCGACCTCAAACGAATATTTGAACGGTTTTACACGGTTGACCCGGCCCGGGCGCGTAAAAAATCGGGCACAGGGCTGGGGCTGGCGATTGCGCGCCACGTGCTGGATGGGCATGGGGGGCAAATCTGGGCGGCCAGCGATGGGGCCAGCGGCACGACGGTTTACTTTACGCTGCCGGTTGAAGCCTACGCGCTGGAGGAAGAGCCGCCGGAAAAACTGGAGCAGCCGGAAGCCGGCGCATAATAGGCGGGGAATAGGCACAAGAACAGGGCCGGGGGGTTTCCCCGGCCCTGTTAATTTCAGATCTAAAAAATCAGTCAGAACAGCTTACCGTCGCTGGCGACGCATCATTTTGCGGCGAGCTTTGCGGATGGCTCGCTGTTTAGCCAGCCGCCGCTGTTCGCTTTTAGAAACAAACCAGCGTTTTTTCCGGTAAGTGCTCAGGACTCGTGCTTTGATGACCTCTTTTCGGAAGCGTTTAAGCAAAGAATCTTGTGATTCACCTGATCGTAGTTCTACACTCATGCGTTGGTCTCACCCCCTTTCTGGGTAACGGTTGGTAAGTTGGGCAACTGTGGCAGTTAGCAATCAATCAGGCAGACATTACGATTTCGTCGTCTCTATCTGCCGAGGTTTCGCCCATATCTTCATCGTCTTCATCGTCTTCGTCGGCCTCATCATCTTCATCGGCCGCGTCGTCTTCGTCATACTCATCGTCATCGTCTGTCTCGTCGAAATCCTCATTTTCATCCCCGACAGACAAGTCGTCTTCATCCAGCACCCCGCCGGCCTCAGCCTCCATAGCATCATCGCCATTGGCCGACAGAGCCAGTTCTTCCGCAGAAATATCAACGATGGTATCAGACTCTTCGTCCGCTTCTTCCTCGCCGACAGCTGCATGATGCCGATAGTAGCCGGTACCGGCCGGTATTAGTTTACCAAGAATTACATTTTCTTTCAAACCGAACAGGTCGTCCTGTTTGCCTTCGATTGCGGCCTGGGCCAACACGTTGATGGTGTGCTGGAAAGATGAAGCAGACAGGAAGCTTTCGGTATTGAGTGCCGCTTTGGTGATGCCCAATAAAATGGGGCGTCCGGAGGCCGGACGTTTACCCTGGGCAATCATATCTTCGTTGAGGGCCTGTAATTTTTGATAATCCAACAATTCACCGGGGAGATAGCTGCTGTCGCCGCTGGTCACCAGGCGAACTTTGTTGGTCATCTGGCGCACAATCACTTCGATGTGTTTATCGTTGATGGGCACCCCCTGGGAGCGGTAAACTTTTTGCACCTCGGTGAGGAGGTAGGTTTGGGCCGCCTCTCGCCCCAGCACAGTCAAGATGCGGTTGGGGTTGAGTGAGCCTTCGGTGAGCTGCTCGCCGACAGTGACCAGGTCGTCGTGTTTAACGCGTAACCGGGCTGCCGATTCAACATCGTACTCTTCTTCCTGGGTAAACTGCCAGCGGACAGATACGGTAGATTCGCCGCGCTGCACAATGCCGCCATTTTCGACAATAATGGTCTGGTCGCCTCGTTTGGCGATTTTGGTTTTGGCATTGATTTCATCACCATCTTCAACCAAAATGGCCCAATTACCGGGGATGTTGTAATCATCCTGACGCATTTCTGAGGAGATTACCTTGAGAACCCGGCTACCGTCTTCGCGGGTGTGCAACTCTACCCGACCGTCGAGGTCAGATATGATGGCTTCACCTTTGGGGTTGCGCGCCTCGAACAGTTCCTGCACGCGGGGCAGACCGTGGGTAATATCTTCGACCCCGGCCACGCCGCCGGTGTGGAAAGTTCGCAGAGTCAACTGGGTGCCGGGTTCGCCAATAGACTGGGCTGCTACAATTCCGACCGCGGCGCCCAGTTCGACCAGGCCGCCGCGCCCCAGATCGCGTCCATAGCAAAGCTGGCAAATACCGTGTTCCAGTTCACAATGCATCGGAGAACGAATTTGGATATCATCCAGCCCGGCTTTGTCTATGGCCTCAAAGGTTTCCAGAGTAATGAGTGCCGTGTTTTCGGCAACGATTTCGCCGGTTTCAGGATCAACCAGATTATGAACCGGGGTGCGTCCCACCAGCCTTTCTCGGAAGGATTCTCCCATTTTCTCGCTTTGAGCCCGGTTGATGAGCATCCCGGATTGGGCTTCACAATTGTGGGAATTGATGATTACGTCCTGCGAGACATCAACCAGACGCCGGGTAAGATAACCGGCATCGGCAGTGCGCAGGGCGGTATCAGCCAGCCCCTTGCGGGCGCCGTGAGTCGAGATGAAATATTCCAGAGCGGTTAAGCCTTCGCGGAAGTTGGAGCGGATAGGCAGGGCGATGATACGACCACTGGGGTCGGCCATCAGGCCACGCATCCCGGCTAACTGCCGAATGGGCTGGAAGCCGCCTTTGGTGGCGCCGGAATCGGCCATAACCTTGATGGGGCTGGCCGGGTCAATGGCCCCTCGGACAGCATCGGTAACGGCGTCGGTTGCATCCGTCCACAGTTGAACAGTTTTGATGTATCGTTCTTCTTCGGTAATCAGGCCGCGGCGGTATTGTTGTTCGGCTTTGGCTACCTGGGCCGTCACCGTATCCAGAATTTCTTTCTTTTCTTCGGGCACGTTGATGTCTGATATAGAAATCGTCAATCCGGAACGGGTGGCATATTTGAACCCAATATCTTTGATATTATCAACCAGCTTAACCGTGGCATCCAACCCCAGGGTATCAAAACATTGTCCGACCAAATCTTTAAGACCGCCTTTATCCAGCACGTCATTTACAAAGCGCAGTTCTTCAGGCAAAATCGAGTTAAAGACAACCCGCCCTACGGTTGTTTCCAGGGGCCGGGTTTGCAGGTGGTCTGCCGTGTAATGCAAAAGGCGGATGTTGGTATGCACATGTACCTTGCCCAGGGCATAAGCCAGACTGACTTCTTCCACGTCGGTAAATGTTTTGGTCGCGGCGGGGCGTACTTCATCAACCATGGTCAGGTAGTAAACCCCCAAAACCATATCTTTGGTGGGTGATACGACCGGCTCGCCGTTGGACGGCAACAGCAGGTTACGGCTGGAAAGCATCAGTTCACGGGCCTCGGTCACCGCTTTTTGAGATAGCGGAATATGGACAGCCATCTGGTCGCCGTCAAAGTCGGCGTTAAAGGCGGAACAGACCAGGGGATGCAACTGAATGGCGCTGCCTTCTACCAGCATCGGTTCAAAAGCCTGGATGCCCAGCCGGTGCAGGGTCGGCGCCCGGTTGAGCATAATGGGGCGGGTCTGGATAACTTCTTCCAACACTTCCCACACCTCCGAGCGGCGTTGTTCCACAATCCGTTTGGCCCCTTTGACGTTGTTGGCGTAGTTGTATTCAACCAATTTTTGGATGACAAACGGGCGGAACAGTTCCAGGGCCATAGATTTGGGTAAGCCGCACTGGTGCAATTCCAGCGAGGGGCCGGTGACAATCACCGACCGGCCGGAATAGTCTACACGTTTACCGAGCAGGTTGCGGCGGAAACGGCCCTGTTTCCCTTTGAGCATATCGCTCAGGCTCTTGAGCTGCCGACGACCGCGCGAAGAAACGGCTTTGCCGCGGCGGCTGTTGTCAATCAGAGAGTCAACGGCCTCCTGCAACATCCGTTTTTCGTTGCGCACAATCACATCGGGAGCGCCCAGGTCCAGCAGGCGTTTGAGGCGATTGTTGCGGTTGATAACCCGGCGGTACAGGTCGTTCAGGTCTGAGGTGGCAAATCGGCCGCCATCAAGCTGAACCATAGGGCGCAGGTCCGGGGGGATGACGGGCAATACGGTCAGGATCATCCATTCGGGGCGGTTGTTGCTTTTGCGCAGGCTTTCGACTACGCGCAACCGTTTAATCGCTTTTTTCTTGAGTTGTTTGGAGCGAGTGCTGCGAATCTGCGTCCGTAGCTCTTTGGACAGTTTGTCCAGGTTCAGGTCTACGCAGATGTCATACAGAGCTTCGGCCCCCATACCGGCGCTGAAGACAGTACCCCACCGGTCTGTCAAATCCCGGTACTCGGCTTCGTTAAGAAACTGCATCGGCTGGATATTCATCAACTCCTGGCTTTGCAGTTGCACCCGGGTTTTCAGTTCGCTCACCTGTTCAGCCAGATCACTGACCGCAGCTTCAACTTCCTGGTCGGTCAGGTGTCGAACACGGTCAATTTCGGCGGTAATGCGAGTCTGTTCCCTGGTGATTTCTTCATCGGCCTCGGCTTTTATTTCATTCAACCGTTCCTGAACCAATCTGTTCAGCACCTGCAAATGGCTGGCATCGGGAATATCACCAGTCTCGACAATCGTTTCACCCGAGCTTTCAAAAATAATCGGCTCTCGCTGTAACAGCCCTTTCTTGGTCTCCAGCGTTTTTTGGGTTTGCTGGGCATCCTGCATCACAGCTTCGATAAGTTTATCCTGACGCTCTGTGATTTCTTCAATCAGTTGCTGTTCTTCGGAGCGCAGTTGGTTGATACTTTCATCGGTCTGGCTGCGAATGGCATCGGCCTGCTCCTGGCGGGCCTCTTCGAGCTGCTTTTCTTCCCGCTGCACTTCTTCTTCCAGCCGTTTCATGGCTTTGGCCCGGGCAGATTCGTCAACGCGGGTAATAACGTAATGGGCAAAGTAAAGAACCCGGTCCAGATTGCGCCGAGAAATATCCAGCAACAAACCCAGATAGGACGGAACCCGTCGGGTGTACCAAATATGAGCCACCGGCGCGGCCAGGGCAATGTGCCCCATTCTTTCGCGCCGCACAGAAGAACGGGTGACCAGTACGCCACATTTTTCACAGACAATACCTTTGTAGCGCACCTGTTTGTATTTACCGCAATAGCATTGCCAATCTTTGGTTGGCCCAAAAATGGCCTCACAAAACAGGCCATCCTTTTCAGGCCGCAGACGGCGGTAGTTAATTGTTTCGGGCTTGGTGACTTCGCCGTAAGACCAGCCCTTGATTTCTTCTGGTGATGCCAGGCTCACACGCAACGCACGGAAATCTTTTACTTCCAAGATGAACCTCCCCTTTCAAGGTAAAAAAGGTAAAACTGTTTAGCTAACGCAAACTCAAAAATTGTTCGGTAATTGTACTATTTTGATGCCCCAACTGTTCGGATACCAGGCTCAGATTATTGGTTTGGGTGAAAAGTTGGTGGGCAAATGTGCGCCGTAACATTTGGGGCGATACCCACTCCAGATTAGCGGTCCGGGCACAATTTTTTACTATACGCTGCACGGTTCGGTTTGAAATTGGACCGCCATGCTGCCCCAGAAACAAATGGTTGGGGCCATGTTGGGGCCGAACCTGCAGGTATTGACGTAAGGCTTTATAGGCCGGAGCAGGCAACGGCAAGCGGCGCACATCGTCATTATTACGGGGATTAGCCACCCGTAAATGAACACCGGGATTATCAAAAACCAGGTCGTCTGTTGTCAGTTGGACAATCTCGCTCACCCGGATGCCGGTTTGGAGCAATAACTGCAAAATGGCCGTATCTCGTCGAATCAAGCCGGCCCGGCGCCCGGTTTGCGCGGCCTGCAACAGCCGTTCGATTTCTTCACTATTCAATGTTCGGGAAACAGGTATCTGGCTGCCTGACAACAACGAAACCCCATCCGTCGGATTGAGGGCTATATCGCCCATCTGGTAAATAACGCTAAAAAATTTCCGCAGCGACATCAAGTGCCGGTTAACGGTTGAGGTGGCTCGGTTTTGTTCGTCGGCCAGGTAATAACGGTAGAGGCGAATATGCTCCTGAGTAACCTCCAGCAGCGAAAAGTTCTCGCCCATTTCCTGATGCCCCCACCGCAGAAAAGTCCGCAAATCGGCCACATAATTTACAATGGTTGACGAAGAAAACGCTGACAGCGTTAGAAATTCTTCAAATTTTACCAAAATGCGGTCATTTTGTTTCAGAGTCATGGGCCAATATCTTGCGGAAACCAAAACAGGCAAAAAACAGAAAAAATGCGCCAAACTGATAGGGATGGCGCAATCTTCATAGATTGATATTATGATGTGCGGGGAAATATCACCCTTGCAAGGTTACTTTATACGCAAAAATTATATACGTCGGGTCCGATTTTGTCAAATGCCGGGGCTTCAGATTAACAATTCGGCAATTAGAGATTCGCAATCGCCTAATCGCCAATCGTATGGCGCAAATAAGCCTCGATGAAATCATCCAGCCGGCCATCGAGTACGGCCTCGGCATTGCCCACTTCATGGCTGGTCCGGTGATCCTTGACCATTTTGTACGGATGCAGCACGTAAGACCGAATCTGGTTGCCCCAGCCGGCCTCAACGTGTTCACCTTTGAGCCGGGCCTGTTCTTCTTCCTGCTTTTTCAGTTCGATGTCGTACAGACGCCCCCGCAAAACCCGCATCGCGGTTTCTTTGTTTTGTAGCTGGCTGCGCTCATTTTGACAACTGACCACAATCCCGGTAGGTTTGTGTTTGATGCGGACTGCGGTAGAGTTCTTTTGCACATGTTGACCACCGGCCCCCCCGGATTTGAAGACATCAATTTCCAGGTCATCCGAATTAATTTCGATGTCAATATCGGTGTCTAAATCCGGCACAACCTCTACCAGGGCAAACGAGGTATGCCGCCGATTACCGGCATCAAACGGAGAAATACGCACCAGGCGGTGGACCCCCCGCTCAGATTTAAGATAGCCGTAGGCGTGCTGCCCTTCCACCGAAACAGTCACACTCTTCAGGCCGGCTTCGTCACCCGTGGTTTGGTCCAGAATTTCGGTGTCGTAATGGCCGGTATCGGCCCAGCGCAAATACATCCGCAACAACATTTCAGCCCAATCCTGACTTTCGGTGCCGCCGGCGCCGGCATGGATCGAAAGTAACGCCGAGTTTTTATCGTGCGGGGCCGATAGCAGCAGCCGAAACTCCAGCTTTTCCAGTTCGGTTTGCAGCGTCTTGGTCTCAGCCGTCAGATCGGTCAGCATGGAGGTATCTTCTTCCTCCGCAGCCATTTCAACCAGTTCCAACGCCTCGTTGACCCGTTTGTTGATGCTTTGCCAGGTATTTACCTCATCCCGCAACGCGGACAGGTGCCGCATTTTTGTCTGGGCGGTTTGCTGGTCGTGCCAAAAATCAGCCTCGCCGGACTCTTTTTCTAATTTTTGAGCCTGGCCTTCTTTTCCAACTACGTCAAAGACGCACCATAATTGAACCGATACGCTCTTGCATATCGGTAAGTTCACTTTTCAGGTCTTCCATAAGTTCTACCCTCATAAAAAATATTGTCGCGCTAAATGCGCAAGAGGATATTATATCACATTCCCCTTCAAATCCCCAACTCAAACCACCGCCCAAACAGGGCTATTGCAAAGTCAGCATGAAACAGTAGGCAGACCTGTCAGGTTTGGCAAAAACAGCTTAAGAGCCAAATTTTTTGACCGGTTTCATGGCATTACTAATCTTAAAAAACCTGACAGGTCTTTGTCAAGCGACTTTGCAACAGCCCTGACCGCCCAAACTGACGCTTCATCAAAGTTATGGTAAAATCCGGATAATATGTCTCATAACGATTTTTTCTTTTTTGGCGTACCGGAACCGGACCGGGCCGCAGAGATGGTGGTAGATATTGTGGCCCGCCGTGTGCCGCGCACCTTCAAGATCCCCGCCGCTGATATTCAGGTTCTCAGTCCGATGCACCGGGGCCAGAGCGGCGTCCGGGCCTTGAACGAAAGATTGCAGGCTACCCTTAACCCCTTACGCTATGACCAGCCCGAATACCGCAGCGGCAGCCGCATTTTGCGCATCGGCGACCGGGTTATGCAAATTCGAAACAATTACGATAAGAATATATTTAATGGCGATATGGGACACATTACCACCATTAATTTGGAAGATAGTGAACTATCTGTTAGTTTTGATGAAATGCAGATCAAGTACGATTTCACTGAACTGGATGAAATCACCCTGGCCTATGCCATCAGTGTCCACAAAAGCCAGGGCAGTGAATATCCGGTGGTCGTCTTGCCATTGTTGACCCAACATTATATTATGCTGCAACGAAATTTGCTTTATACTGCAATCACCCGAGCCAAAAAAATGGTCATCATCGTGGGTACGCGCAAAGCTATTGGTATGGCCGTCAAAAATAACAAAATCACAACCCGTTGGTCTGCTTTGCAGGAACGGCTTCAAACAGAAACCTGATCGAAATGCATAATCTCAGAAACATTCTTATCCTCGCCGCGGGCTTTGGCATTATCAGCCTGGCCGCCCAACAGATTGGACATTTTTTTACCAAGGCCAAACTCCCCCTGATTAGCGGCTTCTTATTTGCCGGGATCATCACCGGCCCGTTTATGTTGGGGCTAATTCCAGAGCAGGCCGGTGAACAATTACGCTTTGTTGATGAAATATCGCTGGCGGTCATTGCCTTTGCCGCCGGCAGCGAACTCTATCTCAAAGAACTGCGCAATAGATTCAAGAGTATCTTATGGGTAACAGCCGGAAATGCCGTCATTATCCCCCTGTTGGGCGGCTTGACCATTTTTCTGCTGTCAGACTTTTTGCCGTTTATGCAAAATATGCCTACCGCCAGCCGAATGGTGATTTCTCTGTTAGCCGGTTCAATATTGGTCGCGCGTTCTCCCTCATCTGCCATCGCCCTGGTAAATGAGTTGCGAGCCAAAGGGCCATTTACCCGCACCGTGCTGGGCGTAACCATGATTACAGATGTCATCGTTATCTTTCTGTTTGCCTTCAGTTCTTCGGTAGTTGATGCCGTCCTGACCAGTATGGGCTTCGACCTGTCATTCATCCTGCTGCTGTTGGCCGAACTATTACTATCGCTCATCCTGGGGTACATCGTAGGCCGCATCCTGGAATTTGTTCTGGCCAGCCCCTTTCAGGACAACATCAAAACAGCCACTATTTTACTGGTTGGTTATGGGGTCTTTATTTTTGCCGGTGTGGTCCGCGATGCAAGCCACGAGTATCTTCCGTTTGAACTTTTTCTGGAGCCACTATTAGTTTGTATGCTGGGCAGCTTTGTAGTGACCAATTACAGCCGTCATCGTCAGGAGTTTTTACGCCGATTGACAGCCATTTCGCCGCCCATCTATATTGCGTTTTTCACCCTGACCGGCGCGACGCTGGCCCTGGATGTATTGATGGCTACCTGGCCCATCGCTTTGGCTATTTTTGCCGCCCGGTTGATGACTATTTTTGCCGGTTCTTTTGCCGGCGGTACCATCGCCGGTGACCCGTCAGCTCATAATCGCCTAAGTTGGATGACTTACATTACCCAGGCCGGGGTCGGTTTGGGCCTGGCCAAAGAAGTCGCCGTCGAATTTCCGGCCTGGGGCGGCGACTTTGCCACTATCGTCATTTCGGTGATTGTCCTCAGCCAGCTTATCGGCCCGCCCTTCTTTAAATGGGCCATCAACCAGGTTGGTGAAGCTCACACCCGGGGTACCAGCATCCCTTTCGACGGCCAACGAGATGCCATCATCTTTGGTATGGAGGGGCAATCGCTGGCGCTGGCCCAGCAGTTGCACACCCACGGCTGGCAGGTTAAAGTGGCGACCCGCCTGAAAAATATCACCGATAAACAACCGGCGGCGGGCATTACTATCCATCAGGTATCAAACTTTAAAAATCTGCAAATGCTGCGCCAATTGGAAATTGAGAAAGCAGATGCTATCATCTCTTTACTGCCCGATGAAGAAAGCTATCGGGTGTGCGAACTGGTGTACGAAAATTTTGGGATCAAAGATATGGTGGTTCGCCTCAACGACCGGGTAAATTTTGACCGCTTCCACCAACTGGGCGCGATGGTGGTTGACCCCGCTACGGCTATTGTCAGCCTGTACGACCATCTGGTGCGCTCCCCCTCGGCCGCGCCGCTGCTGCTGGGTCTGGAAAGCAATCAGGATATTGTTGACATCGAAATCCGCAATCCGAATTTGCACGGGGTAGCCCTGCGCGATTTACGATTACCGCTCGACACCCTGATACTGTCGGTGTACCGCAACGGGCGGCTGCTCATTTCTCACGGTTACACCCGGCTCAAAATCGGCGACCGGGTGACGGTGGTTGGTTCGGTTGAGGGGCTGGACGAAGTTATGCTTCGCTTTGATGCCTGACCCCCCGCCTTTCAATTTTATTTTCAAGGGAGCCCTTTGTGGACGAACATATTCTTTTTTATATTGCAATGATCATAGCCCTGGGCATGACCGCCCAGTGGCTGGCCTGGCGGCTGCGCCTCCCTTCAATTCTGGTTTTATTGATTTTTGGTTTTGCCGCCGGCCCGGTTACCGGGTTCATTCACCCCGATGAGTTGTTTGGCGAGTTACTGTTCCCGATTGTGTCCGGCGCGGTAGCTATGATTCTATTTGAGGGTGGCATGAGCCTCAAATTTTCAGAAGTCCGCCAAACCGGCCATGTGGTGGTCAGCCTGGCCACAATCGGCCAGTCGCTGAACAAGGCCGCCCTGCGCATGGCCGGCACACTGCTCGCCATGATCATGGCACTGAGCCTGATCGCCCTGTTTGCCCAGGACCGGTGGCCATTCATCCTCGCCCT
>Ga0180435_10001614_pt1 | contig 23304 bp, 18 predicted proteins | sample SS_ome_3_FD_132467 | JGI IMG/M metagenome (GOLD analysis project Ga0180435, IMG submission 132467) | Hypersaline lake sediment archaeal communities from the Salton Sea, California, USA - SS_3_S_1 metaG | ecosystem: Environmental > Aquatic > Non-marine Saline and Alkaline > Hypersaline >... | reverse complement strand
GTCGTCCTCGAGCGAGACGATCGCCTGCGTCGAATCGAGCAGCCGCACGGTCACGCCGCGGACGTTGATCTCCGGCTCGAACCATGGCGGCACGAGCAGTTCCTCGCGGCTGCCCAGTGCCGCCCCGTCCGCCATCGGCTGCCAGGCGGCCACGACATTCTCCCTGGCGTCGTCGCCGCCGTTTCCGACGCGATGCAGAATGATCGGCTTGGTGCCGACAAACCCCAGCGGGGCCGCGCCAGGGGCATCGGTGGTCGAACGACGATCCCCGAGGGCATCGGCAGGGCCTTCGTCAGGTTCCTCGGCCCGGCCCTCAGCCGGAGCGGGTGGCTCCGGGGCCCTCGGTGGCTGCGGTCGGCTGGCGATTGCCAGGGCGTTGCCGCCGGGCACGTTGGCCATCACCGCAGCAGACTCTGGCTCGGATGGCGGGGCCGGCGGTGGAACCGCAGACAATGCTTCCACAGGCTGCCCTGCTTCCACAGGCTGCCCTTCGTCGGCGACGGCTGAGTCGGCGACGGCCACCGGCTTTGCCGGTTGGGCCGGAGCCGGCTCGGCGGGCGGCTCGGCGGGCGGCTCAGAACGATCAACGCCTCCGGGAGCTGCGGCCGCCAACTGATCGGCCGGCGGTGCAGCCTCAGCGGGCTTTTCGATTTCGCTTCGGACGCCATCGGCAGCCCCGTCCTGCGGCCGCCAGCCCCGCCCGGCAAGCACCACGAACAGGGCCACCAGCGCCGCCAAACTGCCGACGGCCACCGCAAGCCTCAGCCAGGCCGGACCGCGACGCAAACGACGCCCCGAGCCCTTGGCCGCAGCCGAGCCACTGACCCCTGCCCGCACAGCCGGCATCGCAGACGATCCCACGACCGCGGCCGTGGCCTCCATGGCGGCCGAGGCCTCTGCCGGCTGATCGGCGGGCTCGCAGTCGCGACGGAGAAGCTCGCCAACACGCCGGGCCAGGCTTCCGGTCGCCGGCGAGCCATCCTCGGCCTGCGAGTCATCGGCAAACCGGGCCAGCAGTTCATGGCACTCAGCCACCTCGGCGAGATGCACATCTGACTCCAGGCAGACCCGCTCGAAGGCCTCGAGCTGCTCGCTGGGCAACGTGTTCTCGAGGTATTCAGCCACCGTGTTGGCGTCGGCCGCAAGCCCCCGACCCTCGAGTTTCGGAGAGCCAAGCTCGGCCTTTCGTTCGAGCTGTTCGATGTGGGCAAGCAGCCGCCTGGGAACCTCGCCTTCCTCGACCTTGCGGCGGATCTCCGCCTCGTCGGCCCCCTCGAGCAGGCCGTCCCGCCAGGCCAGCAGCGTTCGCAGCGTGAGTCGCATCTCGGTGCTCCGGTCGATGACATTTTCCGGTCAAAGTGCCACTGCATCGGTCCGATGAGGCACCGCCCTATCAGTGGCTCGCCGCCGGAAAATCCGTGCAGCCGCCGAGAAAAATTTGACCGTGCCCGCCGTCATTTCCCCAGAAATCCGCCGCAAAACCGACATCGGCCCGGCGGCCGGGCGACCCAATTCCCCCTCCCCCGCGTAGATGAGAGAGGGCTGCGGACCTCGGCGGCGGCCGGCTCAGCGAACGGTCGTCCAGATTGGTGGATTGTCTCCGCGGACTACACTGGAGAGAGTGGTGAGGCTCGGCATCGCACCGGCGAACCTTGGGGTATCCCGAGGAGGTTTCATCGTGCAACACACTACGCGACAACGCTCCGAACTGCTGCTGCGGCAGGCCGCCGGATATGTCGAACTCGGCGAACTGCTCGTGGATGGCGATGCGCCCGTGCCGCCGTCGGCGATGAAACTGCTGGAGCGTGCCCGCCGCACGCTCGCGGAACTGCCCGAGGCCGAACGCGAATCGCCCCAGGCGATGCTGCTCGATGCGGAATCGCTACGGGCGATGGGACTTTGGGACGAAGCCATTCCGGTCTTCCTGGCTGCCGCCGTGAAGGCCCCGCAGCGTCTCGAGCCGTGGCTCGGGCGGGGCTGGTGTCTGAAGCGACTCGGCCGTCTTGGCGAGGCGGTGGCCGCGCTCGAGGAGGGGCTGCAGGCCAACCCCAACCAGCCCGTGCTGCACTACAACCTCGCCTGCTACCACTCGCTGGCCGGCGAGGTGAGTTCGGCGATCGAGCATCTCACCAAGGCCATCTCGATTGACCGGCGTTTCCGTGACCTGACGCAGATCGAGCCCGACTTCGACCCGATCCGCTCGGATCCGCGGTTCGTCGCAGCAACCCACATGGCCTGCTGACACTCATCGCTGGTCGCCGGTGCGGCCGCCAACGACAGCCGCATGAGTTCTTCCGCACTCCAGGAGATCACCGCCTTGCTGGGGTGCCCCGCGGCCGGGCAACCAGATCAGTATCTCTTCGAGCGGGCCTTCGCGGCGGCCGGCCTCGACTGGCGGTTCCTCACGCTCGATGTCGCCGAAGATCATCTCCAGGCGGCCCTTCGCGGCGCGGCCGCTCTCCGCTTCCGTGGCTGTCTGCTCTCAGGTCCGCTTCGCGGCCTCGCAACGGACGTCGTCGACGAACTCAGCCCGGCGGCAGCGTTCGCCTGCGGCGTGAGCATGGTCGATACGCGGCAGGGAAAACTCGTCGGCCACATGACCGAGGGCCGTGGCGTGGTCGAGGCCGTGCGTCGGCATGCCGAGCCGGCTTCGAAGCCGGTGCTCGTGGCGGGAGGCGGCATCGCGGCGAAGGCCACAGCCCTCGAGATGGCCCTCGCTGGGAGCGGCCGAATCGTCGTTACGGCGAGATCCCCCGAACAGGCCGAGGCTCTTTGCGATGCCATCCGCGGACTCGAACAGTCCGCCGCCGAAACGCTCCCCTGGGCCGATCCGCTGCCGATTCCCGAAGACGTCGGGGTCGTGGTGGCGGCCGTTCCTCAGGCGAGCGATCCGCCGCTGACTTTCTCCGGCTGGCGGGGCGATCTGGTGGTCGCCGATTTGGCACTCGTCTCCCAGCCCTCACGGCTGCTTGCCGAAGCCCGCCGCCACGGGGCCTGCTGTGTTGACGGCCTCGACATCCGTTCGGAAAAAAACGCGATCGACTTTCAGTCGTGGACGGACCGTGATGCCGATCCTGACATGCTGCGGGAGGCGATCGACGAGTTTCTCAATATCTGAGACCCGCCGGCGGCCGCCCGAGACCCGCCGGCGGCCGCCCGGAATTGCCCGGCCGGATTCAGCCGTCAAGCCTGGTGATCTTGTCGGCCACCGCGGTCGCGGCGGTGCGGACATCGGCCACCGGATCCTGCCGCAAAGCCTCGATCCGGCTGGTGATCATCCCCGGCGGTTCGGTGGCGGTGGCATCGACCACGAGGGCCACTGCCCGCAGGGCATTCACCACCGTCAGGGCCCGCTTGTACCGTCGCGACTGCGACTGTTCGTCAGGTCCGGCCGGCAGATCCTCGAGCGAGAGCATCTCGGCGAGCGGGTCGTAGGCCTCTTCCCGGCCGAGCCGGGCCAGTGCCGTCGCCGTGTTGAAGCGGACGTTCTCGTCGGCGTCGTCCCGCATGAAAAGCAGCCGCTCGACCGCCTCCTCGCCACCGATGATGCCCAACGCGAATGCCGCCGAACTTCGCAGCCTCGCGTCGTCGCTCGCGGAGGCTTGCTGCACGGCCTCGGCAGCCTCGGCAGCCTCCGCCGCCTGCCGCCCCGCGGCAAGCATGTTGGCCGTGAGTGCCGCGATTGCCTCGACGGCGGCCCGGGCGGTTTCGGGGTCGTCGGTGTCGGCCGCCCGCTCCACCAGAGGCGGCAGCGCCTCGGGCACGGCAAATTCGCCGAGCCCACGGCAGAGAAAAAGCTTCAGCTGCTGGGCCTGTTCGCCGCTGCGGCCACGGGCAATCTCCTCCTCGAGCACCTCGCCGAGGGCCGTGGCCAACGCCGGGTCGGACTTGAGGGCCTCGCCGCCGGGGCCGCGGAGGTCGTTGGCAAAATTGAGGGCCGCCTGCCAACGACCCTCGCCGCCGCGGCGAAGCGTGCGGAGGTAGGCCTGCGGGTCACTGCCCAGATGGGCCAGCCAGTGGAAGGCCAGCCAGACCGAGACGATGATCGCCACGATCACCCCAGGCACGAGAAAAAGCTGCACCAAAAAGCCGGCCGAGGGCGGCTCGACCGGTGGCAGGGGCGGCTGCGAGCCGTCGTTCGATGAGGCCGCGGTGTCGTGGAGCTCTTCGGCGGACATCCGCGATCCTCGGGGGTGATACAGCATACAGCCGGGCTGAATACGGCCAGGCTGAAGAATCGTTAGAAAGTTTAGGAGAGGGCCGCAGGGCGTCAACGTGACCAATCCAAACCAACAAGCAATCAACGCACCCTGGACGACCGTCGGGCAGCGGCACGATGCATGCTCGGCCTCGGCCATCGGGCTGCCGGCCACCTGGCTGACCGCGACTTCCCGGGGGGTTGCGGAAAACCTGGCCATCGACGAGGCGCTGCTCGAGGAGGCCCATGAAGGCCGCCGGCTGCGTCCGGTGGCCCGGGCCTGGGTCGCCTGCAGCCCGGCGGTGGTGGTGGGCTCCTCGAGCCGTGTCGCGGACGAGGTCGACCTGGCCGCCTGCCGGAAGGAGGGCTTGCCGGTCGTGCGGCGGTCGAGCGGTGGGGCGACGGTGGTTGTCGGTCCGGGCTGCCTGATGTGGTCGCTGGTGCTCCCCTGCCCCGACGGGCCGCCGACCGTGGAGCGGCTGCACGCCTCGATCCTGGCCGCGGTGGTGGCGGCCTTTGGCTCCGCCGGCGTCAATCTCCGTCGCAGGGGTACCAGCGACCTCGTGCTTGGCGACCGCAAGGTCGCAGGCAACGCCCTGCGGGTTCGCCGTGGCGGGGTGCTCTACCACGGCACGCTGCTCGACGCGTTCGACCTGGGGCTCATCAGCCGGGTGCTGCGGCATCCGCCCCGCGAACCCGATTATCGGGAATCCCGCAGCCACGAGGCCTTCCTGGCCAACCTCGAACTCGGCGGCGAATCACTCCAACGGCTGATCCGCACCGCCTTCGCAGCCGACGATGCCGCCGAGCCCTGTGACCCCGCCCGGACCGCCCGCCTCTTGGAGCAGCGGTATGCCAACGAGGCCTGGAACGGACGGCTTTGAGCCGGCCCCGCCCGCGATCCGGCCCCGGCAGCCACGAATCGACGTCGCCTGGTGACGGTCGAACCGACCCGGCAATCTGGTGAAACCTGTCATGCGGTGCGGGTTGGAGAGTGTAGCCAGCCGACGGTCACCCCGAACCCCCTGCGAGGCCGATCCACTCTTCGGCACGGGCAACGGGCCACGCGGAAAACCAACCTTTCGCGAGGCAGGCTCGACACCTACAGTCCTTCACCCGTGCGACAGGATGTCGTCCGACAAAAAACGCAACAGGAGGTTGCCTTCCATGCGATTGCAGATGCACGCCGCCGATGTGCGGCATCTCGTCACGCGATACTTCCTGGACCTCGGCGCGACGGTCGCCGACGTCGCCGACATCCAGGAGAATATCCGCATCGACCGCGGCCGCTGCGTGGCCCGCTGTTACCGTGTGGCGGACATGTTTGCGATGTGGCTGATCGACGTCGGCGTGCTGCAGTTTTACGATGCCGATGGCGAGATGCTGCAGACGGTCAACCTGTTCACCGAGATGCAGCCGCACCGGGCGGCCGCCTGAGCCAGACGGGATCGTGTCGGGGGGGCGGGCCGCGGCAGAATCCCGCGGCACGGCCTGGAGGTAGCTCATGGCCCAGTCCCCGCCATTCACCGGCCAAGGCGAGCCCGCGAGCCTCCGGCTGGCCGCAGCCACGCCGCGGCTCTCGATCGTGATTCCGGCGGTCTCATCGGCTGAGGATCTCGAGCAGACGCTCGTGAGCGTGCTGGAAAACAGGCCGGATGACTGTGAGATCGTGGTCGCCCTCGGCTGCGAGTACGACGACCCCTGGAACATCCGCGACGAGGTGCACTTCGTGCGAGCCCCCGCGGGTGCCAGCGTGGTGGGCTGCATCAATCTCGGCATCTCCGCCTGCTGCGGTGAGATCATTCATGTCCTCGCCGCCGGCTGGCGGGCCACCGCGGGCTGGACCGCAGCCGCCGTGGGCCACTTCGAGGAACCGGACGTGGCGGCTGTCGCTCCGCTGACGCTCTGCAAGGACGATCACGGCCGCGTCGGCTCCTGCGGCGTGGTGGCGACCGCGGGCGGGCGAAGGATTGTCCGCCGGCCCCGCCGCGACGCGCGGCGGGTCGAGGAAGCCGCCGAAGTGCTGGCCGGTGACACCGACAGCGTTGTTGACGTCGGCCGCCTGGCGGCCTTCGGGCCGACGATCGAGGCCGGCTTCTGGAGGGCCGAGGTGCTCACCGACGCCGGTCCGGGTTTCGCCGGCTGCTGCGGGCCGCTGCTGGCCGACGCCGATCTCGCCGTGGCGATCGAACGGGCGGGATACCGCTGCGTTGCCGAGCCTGCCAGCCGGGTGATTGAAGCCGCCGGGGTGGTGAGTCGCTCATCCTTTCTGGAGGGGCTCTACGCCGGGCGGCTGTTCTGGCGATCGGTGGCGGGCCAGCCACTGTTGTGGATCATGCTGCTGCACCTCGGCGAGATCGTGCGGCACACCTTCGCCCGGCCACCGCTCGGCTGGGTCCCGGCGGTCGCCGGCCGGCTGGTGGCGGCGTTGCAGATCGGCTCCTACCTCACCCGCTATCGCCAGCTTCGGTCGTTGACCAGGAAGTCCTCCGCCGCAGACGATGGAGTGAGCCTGCGAATCGACGACGGCCATCCGCCGCTGAGGCCGCCGCGGCAGCGGTCCCGCGGCAGTCTGCGAAAGTCGGCCTGAGGGACAGGCCGGTCGATTGGCACGTCCTCGACCACTTTCCGGCTTGGGACTCGCACGCCTCGCGAAGAACCCTCTTGGCGACGCAGCGGCGAGGCCGCGACGCGGGATTCCGCCGCGGCGGGAGCCGCGTGCGGAAGTTGCTGGAAAAACCTGCTACGCTTTCAACGAACAGCCAGTCATTGTGTCCCCGTAGCTCAATTGGATAGAGCGTCGGCCTCCGGAGCCGAAGGTTACAGGTTCGAATCCTGTCGGGGATACTCGAGAGCCTCGAGCATTGTCGCGGCATGCAAGGCGGCGGTGGTCGCGGGATCGGGGCAATAGCCGCCGCCGAGCACGATCGCCACCGGCAGCCCGGCCCGCCTGGCGGTCTGGAAGACGAGCCGGTCCCGCTCGAGCAGCCCGCCGGCGGAGACGGCAAGCCTCCCGAGCCGATCGCCCGCGAAGGGATCGGCCCCCGCGATGAACAGCAGCAGGTCGGGCCGGCCGCGGGCGAGTCCCTCCCGCAGGCCTCGATCGACCGCCTCGAGATAGCCTTCGTCGGCCGTGCCGTCGGCCAGCGGCAGGTCGAGATCGCCGGCCACCTTCCGCAGCGGAAAGTTCCGCTCGCCGTGCACCGAAACGGTGAAGACCGTGGAGTCGTCAGCGAAGATCTCAGCGGTGCCGTTGCCCTGGTGCACGTCGCAGTCGAGCACGAGTCCGCGACGGATCCGGCCGGCCGACTGCATCGCTCGCAGGGCCACAGCGGCGTCGTTGAACACGCAGTACCCTTCGCCGAAGGCGATCCCCGCGTGGTGAGTGCCGCCGGCGAGGCTCGCGGCAATGCCATCGGTGAGGGCCGCGTCGGCCGCGTCGATCGCGGCACCGGTGCTGCGTCGTGACCGCTCGAGGAGCTCGCCGCTCCAGGGAAACCCGATCCTCCGCACCTCCGCCGCGGTCAGGCTGCCGTCGAAGACCCGCTCGAGGTAGCCCGCATCGTGGGCCCGGGCGAGGTCCTCGCGGGCCGCGGCGCGGGGATCGTGGAAAGAGAAGGCAGCCCCGGCGGCGGCTGCGGCCTCGAGCCTCTCCCGCAGCAGTCGGTACTTGGCCAGCGGGAACGAATGGCCCTCCGGCAGCGGCAGGTGGTAGTGGTCGCAGGGAAACAGCCGCACGCATTCGGCTCCGTGGCAGGAAACTTCTGCCATACTCACCGCGAAGCGTGCTTTTGAAAAGTGCCCCTCCGACTGCCTGTAGGTGTCCCATGCTCCGGCCCACCACCGACCCCTCGGCCCTCTACCGCTACCGCGACACGCTCACCGCCGCCGACGTGCTGACCGTGGCGATCCATCATCTCGACCTCTTCACGCGGCTGGCCGCCGGGCCGGCCACCCGGGACGAACTCTGCGCGGAACTGGCGATCCATCGCCGGCCCACCGAGGCGATGCTCAGCCTGGCCCTGGCCAACGGGCTGCTCAGCCGGGGCACCGACGGCCGGCTGGCAACGACCCCCCTCGCCGAGGAGTTTCTCGTGGCCGGCTCGCCATTCGACATGCGGGCCTACTACGCGAGCGTGGCCGACAAGCCGGGCGTGGCCGATTTTCTCCGCGTGCTCCGCAGCGGGCGGCCGGCGGCCTGGCCGGGCGAGGAGGCGGAAGCCGACTGGCATGCGGCGATGCAGACGGAGGCCTTTGCCGAGGCCTTCACCGCGGCGATGGACTGCCGCGGCCGCGTGCTCGCCCCGGCCCTCGCCGCGGCGGTCGATCTGGCCGGCCACGAGCACCTGCTCGACATCGGCGGAGGCTCGGGGGTCTATGCGATCGGCTGTGTCGAGGCCGACGAGGCCCTGACCGCCACCATCCTCGAGGCCCCGCCGGTCGACCGCATCGCCGAACGAACGGTGGCCGCCGCCGGGCTGACCGGGCGGATCGCGGTCGAGACGATCGACATGTTCACCGGCGACTGGCCGGGCGACGCCGACTTGCACCTCTTCTCCAACGTGCTCCACGACTGGGACGAGCCTGAATGCCTCGCCCTGCTCTCCAAGAGTTCCCGGAGCCTCGCCCCCGGCGGGCGGATCGTGGTGCACGACATGTTTCTCGACGACCGTCGCGACGGACCGCTGTGGGCCGCCGAGTATTCGGCACTGCTCGTGACGGTCACCCAGGGCCGGCTCTACAGCGTCGGCGAGGTGACCGCCTGGCTGGCTGCCTGCGGCAGGCAACTCCAGAGCGTGACGCCCACGGCCATGGGCCGCAGCGTGCTGGTGGCAAGCTGAATCATCGCGGCAGCAACTGCCGCCCTCGCAGGCCCGCCACCGCAATCGCAACGCCACCGGCAATCAGCAGTCCCAGCGAACCCGGCTCGGGAACTGTGGCGATCGTGGCGTTGATCTGCGGAGCGTAGTACGACAGGTCGGCAATGTAGGTCACGTTGCCAAAGACCGCGTTCTCACCCGGATTCGGCTGGCCGTCGAAGCCGCCGACCGCGAGCATGATCCCCGCAAGTTCCCAGTCGGTGCCGTTCTTGCGGAACACGCCACCGCCGGAGTCGCCCACCACCGCCTGGGCCTCGGTCGAGTTCGGGTTCAAAAAATTGTCAAAATCGGTCGTGAAGCCATAGACGTCACTGCCGATGCCGTACCAGCCGCCGCTCTCGACGGTATTGGTGCCCCAGCGGAGCGAGCGGCTTGCCGTGTCGGCCTTGTAGCCGCTGGCCGTGCCACCGGAGGAGACTTCGCTCCAACTCCAGGGGTCGGTCTGCTGATTGACGCTCCAGCGGGTGAAGTCACCCCGGTCATAGCCGGCACCGACCATCACCAGGTCGTCGCCGACCGAGGGCGAACTGCTCGCGATCGAGAGGGCCGAGAGCCCGGCCGGGTCGGCGTCGATGCGATACATGTAGAGATCGGTGGAGGCCGTCCGGCCACTGGCACCGGCGTTGGTCAGCCGTCTGCCGCTACCCGCCTGGAGTCCATAGACGGTGCCGTCGAGTTCGATCGAACCGCCGCCCACGTGATTGGCGGTGAGCACCCAGCGGTTGCCGACATACACGCCGCTGGCGGCGCCGCGAATGCCGACATTGGCAAAGCCGGGGTCGTCGGCTGGGGCGGTGGTGTTCCCCACCCCCGAGGATGACTCGATGATCACGGCTTGTGCCGCGGAAACAAAAAAGCCCAGCCATGCCGCGAAGGCGGCGGCGAGCCAGGGATGAGCCCTTCGGGATGTGGTGCTGTTCACGAGCGTTCCTCAATGTTCCCGCAATTCGCCAATGATCCGCCGCAAGCCATTGGCCACCCTGACTCATGAAGCGTAGTTTCCCGGTCGGCTGCAGGCAAGAATTTGGCGTGGCGCCCCGGGCGGCTCAGACCCGCCTGACGACGGCAAAATGGGCTTTTGCCCCGCCCTCGCTGAACTCGGCCCCGGGAATTCCGGGCACCACCTCAAACCGCGTCGGCTCGATCCTGTCGACCTCGAAGCCCTCCGCAAACGCCCCGCGAAGTTCCTGCTGCGAGATCCTACGCGGCCCGTGCTCGCCGGGTTCATCGGTGGAGAAGCACTCGATGAACAGCCTCGCTCCCGGCTCGAGCAGCTTCCTCAGGGCGGCCACATAGGCAGCACGGCCGGCATCGTCGAAGACATGAAAGAGCCCGCAGTCGGTGACCGCGTCGAAATGCTCGGGGAATTCGCCGATCGCGAGGGCGTCCATGCAGAGAAAGTTCACGTCGACGCCCGCCGCTCGGGCCTTCTCGCGAGCGTGCACGAGCGGCTCTTCGAGAAAGTCGACACCCGTCACGCTGCAGCCGCGGCCGGCGAGGAAACAGGCGAGGTCGCCGGAGCCGCAGCCGGAGTCGAGCACCCGGCCGCGGATTTCATCGGCAGCCTCGAGAAAGGCCCGCTGGGGTCGGCCGATCTCCCAGGGGGCCTTGGGCGAGGCGGCGTAGTAGGCGGCAAAACGCTCCCTCGGCGGGAGGTCGTGGGAAGGCGGCCCGGCGTCGCCGGGAGTCTGGGGAGCAGAAGAAGGGGGCGATGCATCTCGGGAGGCGGTCATGGGGCGGCTCCTCGGGAACGGGTGGTAGGATCAGTGTAGACCACCACCGTTTTCACCGCCGGAGGTTCCCCAATGCCATTCGGAATCACCGCCGCCCGCCGGCGGATCCCTGCCGGACTGCCGGCCGCGGTGCTGGCTGCGGTGCTGGCCGGACTGCTGTCGCCCTTGTGTGCCGCGGAGCCTGACGAGCCGCCGCCGGGCGAGGCTCCCCCGGGCATGGCCTGGGTTCCCGGCGGCTGGTTCACGATGGGCGACGAGACCTTCCCCGACGCGATGCCGCTGAAGCGGGTCTTCGTGGACGGCTTCTGGATCGACACCCACGAGGTGACCAACGCCGAGTTTGCCGCCTTCGTGGAGGCCACCGGCTACGTGACCGTCGCGGAGCGGCCGATCGACCCGGCCAAGTTTCCCGGAGTGCCGGTGGAAAACCTCGAGCCGGGGTCGATTCTTTTCGCCCCGCCGGAGGATCCGGTACCGCTGAACAACCACCTGCGGTGGTGGCGATGGGTCAAGGGAGCCTGCTGGAACCATCCCGAGGGGCCCCACTCCACGATCGAAGGCCGCGAGAACCATCCGGTGGTGCAGGTCGCCTTCGAGGATGCCCGGGCCTACGCCGCCTGGGCCGGCAAACGGCTGCCCACCGAGGCGGAGTGGGAGCGGGCCGCCCGCGGCGGCCTCGACGGGCAGGAATACGCCTGGGGCGATGCCGAGCCGGGCGAGGGACGCTGGCAGGCCAACATCTGGCAAGGCCGCTTCCCGACGGAGAACACGCGAGCCGACGGCTACGTGGCCGCGGCACCGGTGGGCTCTTTTGCCCCCAACGGCTACGGCCTGTTCGACATGTCGGGGAATGTCTGGGAGTGGTGTGCCGACTGGTACCGGCCCGATGCCTACGCCACCGGCGACGCCCGCAACCCCCGCGGACCCGACTCGAGCCACGATCCCGCCGAGCCCGGCATCGCCAAGCGGGTGCAGCGGGGTGGCAGTTTTCTCTGCAACGACAGCTACTGCCGCCGCTACCGGCCCGGCGGCCGTGGCAAGGGCGACATCGAAAGCGGCACCAACCACATCGGCTTCCGCTGCGTCCGCGACGCCGACCCGCGGCAGTAACTGCCCGTGGAAAAAGCCCTCCCTGGCCCCTCTCCACCCAGACGTCAAGATAGGCCCTGCAGCGGCGAGCGTTGAAACCATCGCCGCCATCCGTACACCGCCGCTAGCCGCCTCAGACATGCCCTCGCTTCCCCTTCTACTCGCCGACGCGACCAACTGGCAGGCAAGCTTCACCGCTGTCGTGCTCTTTGCGGTGCTCGCGGTGATCCTGCTGGTGCAGCGGTCGCCCGACATGGCGATGCTCGGCGGCGTGGTGGCCCTGCTGGCCGCGGGAATCCTGACCCCCGGCGATGCCTTCGTGGGCATGGCGAATCAGGGCATGCTGACGGTGGCGGCGCTGTTTGTGGTGGCCGCGGGAATGGAGCGGACCGGAGCCCTGGCGGTGGTTATCGAGCGGGCTCTGGGCAGGCCGCGGTCGCTGGCCACCGCCCAGGCCCGGGTGATGGCGGTGCCGGCGGCCCTCTCGGCCGTGATGAACAACACTCCCGTGGTGGCCTTGATGGTGCCGGCCATCCGCGACTGGGCCAAGAAGAACCGGCTCTCGGTCTCGAAGCTCCTGATGCCGATGAATGACACCGTGGTGCTCGGCGGCCTGTGCACCCTCATCGGTACGAGCACCAACGTGATCGTCGGCGGTCTCTGGTCGGAGAAGACAGGCTCTCCGCTGGGGATGTTCGACATCACCTGGCTGGGCCTGCCGCTGTTGGCCGTCGGCAGCATCTATATCTTCACCGCCAGTCGCTTTCTGCTGATCGACCGCCGCCCGGCAATGAGCGAGGCCGATGACCCGCGGCAGTACTCATTGGAAATGGTGGTCGAGGAGGGCAGCCCGCTGGCCGGCCGCACGATCGAGGCGGCCGGGCTCCGCGGCCTGGCCGGGCTGTTCCTGATGGAGATCGACCGCGACGACCACGTGATTGCGGCGGTCGCCCCCACGGAGCGGCTCGAGGTGGGCGACCGGCTGGTCTTCGTGGGCGACGTCGATTCGGTCGTCGACCTGCAGAAAATCCGCGGCCTACGGCCGGCCACCGACCAGGTTTTCAAACTCGACGACCCGCGCAGCGAACGGGTGCTGGTGGAGGCGGTGGTCTCCAACACCTGCCCGCTGGTGGGCCGCACGATCCGGCAGGGCCGGTTCCGTTCGGCCTACGACGCGGTCGTGATCGCGGTGGCCCGCAACGGCGAGCGGCTGCGGATGAAGCTCGGCGACGTCGCCCTCGAGCCGGGCGACACGGTGCTCGTCGAGGCCAGCCCGCAGTTCATCGAGCGGCAGCGGTCGAGCCGGGATTTTTACCTCGTCAGCGAGGTCCACGGCTCGAACACACCTCGACACGAGCGGGCCTGGATCGCGGTCACGATCCTTGCCGGCATGGTGGCCGCCGCGGCGCTGGGCCTGGTGCCGATGCTCACCGCGGCGATGGTCGCCGCCGGGGCACTGGTGGCCAGCCGCTGCCTGACCTCCAGCGAGGCTCGTCGGGCAATTGAATGGGAATCGCTGCTGCTCATCGCCGCAAGCTTCGGAGTCGCCAGGGCGATTGAGAAGACCGGCCTGGCCGCCGCGATCGCCACCAACACGATCGAGGCTGCCGGCGACAATCCGCAGCTCGTGCTCGCGGCGGTCTATCTGGTGGCAATGCTCTTTACCGAACTGATGAGCAACAATGCCGCGGCTGTGCTCGTTTTTCCGATCGCCTGGCAGGCCGCGGCCGACCTGGGAACCAGCCCGATGCCCTTCGCGATGGCCGTGACCGTGGCCGCCAGCTGCGGGTTCGCCACGCCGATGGGCTACCAGACCAACCTCATGATCTACGGTGCCGGCGGCTACCGGGTCGGCGACTACCTGCGGTTCGGGGGGCCGCTGAATCTGATCGTGATGGTCGTGACGCTTCTGCTGGCCCCGCTGATCTGGCCCTTCTGACGATCCCCGCTTGGCAACTTCCCCTCCCCAGCCCGCCGACGTACCCTCACGGGGGAGGACGTGACATTCGGCCGGACGAGCATGAGCGACATTCTGTTTCAATATTATCGAGTCAACCCCACGACGTGGTTCTACCTCTCGTCGCTCCTCTCAATCGCGGTGTTCTTCAAGTTCAACCGCCTGTGGAGCGTCCGCAACCTCGATCTGGCGGGGCTGATTCTCTTCGCGCCGGGTCTGCTGGCGGTGGAGTACGGCGGCTTCAAGGCCAACGCCGCGGTCGAACAGGTCGGCTTCCTGTGGCTCTTTGCCGTGACGCTCGCCTTCGTGGTACGGATGCTCTTCGACTCGTTGATGGTTCGTCGGCCTCTGCTCGAGCCAAACCTCAACAGCGGCGGGCTCGTCTTTTTGGGGATCTCGCTGTTTGTGTTCCTGATGGCCAACGTGATCAATTCCCGTCCGCAGCGGGACGACATCGCCGGGGCCGCCGCCGCGACACGCATGGAGGCCCGCGATGCGGAGGTCGACGCGGACCAGCTCGCCCGACTCGGCCCGGGCTACCCGCTGCTGTTCATGCTGCCGCAGATTTCGACCCAGCGGCTGTTCACGCCCGCCGACGGCCAGGGGGAGACGGTGGAGCCGCGGGAGCCGAGCCGTCGGGCAGTGCACGAGGCAACCGCCCGCACGATGGCGATCGGCTCGCAGCTGGCGATCGTGGTGGGCACGGTCGTGATCGGCTGGCTGCACTTCGAGAACATCCGCCTGGGAATCGCCGCGGCGGTGCTCTACCTGCTGCTGCCCTACACCGCGATCATGACCGGGCGGGTCGACCATGCCCTGCCCGGGGCGCTGGTGCTCTGGGCGATCGTGGCCTATCGTCGGCCGTTTGTTTCGGGTTCCTTGATCGGCCTGGCAATCGGCACGATCTACTATCCCGTCTTTCTCCTGCCGCTGTGGTGCAGCTTCTACTGGGAACGGGGCATCCGGCGATTCGCCTCGGGAGTGATCTCGATGCTCGCGGTTCTGGCGGTCGTGCTCTGGTTCACCTCGCCCGATTCGGGTGTGTTTCTCGGACAGCTGCGGCAGATGTTCGGCTGGATCTTCCCCAGCGATGTCTCGCTGGAGGGCTTCTGGGCACTCGACGGCAACGACCCGGTGTTCCGGCTGCCGGTGCTCGCGGCCTTCCTGGTGGTGATCGCCACGCTGGCAGTCTGGCCGTCGCAGAAGAACCTCGGCACGCTGATGAGCTGCTCCGCGGCGATTCTGCTTGCCAGCCAGTTTTGGAAGGCCCATGACGGGGGGCTGTTCATGGCCTGGTATCTGCCGGTGCTGCTGCTGGTCGTCTTCCGGCCGAACCTCGAGAACCGCGTGGCTTTGAGCGTGCTCGATGGCGGCTGGCTGAGCCGTCTCCGGCAGCCGGCCCGACCGACCGCGGCGTAGCGGATGCCGGCCGCTGCAAGCCGTGCGTCTTCGACCGGCCTTGGACGGTGTCAGCCGCGGCGGGGGTCGAAGTCGGGCGGCGTTTGCTGGCTGGCCACCCAGGATCGCCAGGCCCCTGCATGCCACTCGAAGTTCTGGCCTGTCAGCCGCACGAGGGCCTCGAGCACCGCCTCGTTGCGGTGCCGCACCTTCCGCCGCTTCGCCCCGCCGCCCATGGCAAGCCCGCCGCCGGCGGGCGTGAAGGTGGCGGATGTGGCCCCGCCTTCATCAACGACCACCACGTGCTCCGTTTCGAGCACCGAGACCAGCGGCAGCACCGCCGAGCGGTCGCCGAGGTAGCCGAGGGCCTCGGCGGCCCGGTTGATCCGGCGGTTGTCGGGCCCCGAGAGGGCCGCCACGATCGTCCCCACCGCCGCCGCGGGATCGCCCTCGGCAAGCCGTTCACACGCCGCGATCCGCGTTTCGCGGTCGGGATGGTCGACCGCCACGGTGATCACCGCGGTGGTCGCCTCCGGGGTGCCGATCCGTCCGAGCGACTCGAGATACCAGCCGCGAACGCGGAACACCGGTTCCTCGCCGATCGCCGCGAGCAAAGCCGGCACCGCATGGGCATCGGAGATCTCCCGCAGTTGTTCAGCGACGCCCGGCGAGCGGTCGAGTGCCCGCCGCAGCTGCCGCAGCCTGGCAACCCAGGCATGACGGGCGGCCGTCTCCCGCTCGTGCCGCTCGATCAGCTCGATCTCCTGGGCGGTCCGCCACTCGCCCCGATAACGAATCCGCCCGCGTGCGGCCATCAGCTCCGCCTGCCCGGGCGCCGATCCGGTGGCCGGCGGGTCGGCCGACCATGCCCGAGGGCCGTCGGCAAGCCACATCCCGCCACAGGCTGCCGCAGCGAACATCAGACGCATGGTGCGATTCATCGGTGGCATGCGATTCCCCTGCGGCGGTCGACCGAGCTGTTCGCCCTGCCGGTGTCATTCGGCTCTCGATAGCCTCGGACGCCGCGGCCGGATGGGTGGACCGACGGCGGGCTACCGCGGCCCATTCAGCCTAACCGCTACGCCCCGCCGGGGGTTCGCTCACGCCAGGCCATGGCATGTGGTACAACGCCGCTTCCCGCGGCACGGGACCGTCCGAATATTTCTTCCCCGAGCATGAAGACACCCTGGTCCACCGTCGCCATCGTGGGAGTCGGCTTGATCGGCGGGTCGATCGGCCGGGCCCTGCTTGCGCGGCGTCTCGCCGGGCGGGTGATCGGCGTCGGCCGCCACCGCGAATCGTTGGCCGAGGCGAAGCGGCGGCGGCTCGTCAGCGAGACCTCGCTCGACCTCGCCGCGGTCGGTGAGGCCGAACTCGTGGTGGTCGCCACCGGCGTGGGCTCGATTCCCCGACTGCTCGACGCGATCGACCCACTCGTGGAGCCTGGCACCATCCTGACCGATGCCGGCAGCACCAAGGCCCACATCGTGGCCGGCTGGGAGCGAAAGCGAAAGGGGCGGCGGGCCCGCTACGTCGGCAGCCACCCGATCGCCGGCAGCCACCTCCGCGGACCGGCTGCAGCCGACGCAAAACTCTTCGAGGGTCGGGTCGCGGTGGTCACGCCGGCAAAGGCCACGCCGCGGGAGGATGTCGAGGCGGTCGGCCTCCTCTGGTCGTCACTGGGCAGCACGGTCTTCACGATGTCGCCCTCGGAACATGATTCGATCCTGGCGGCCACCAGCCATGTGCCGCACCTCCTCGCCGCCGCGATCGCCGCAAGCACCCCCGATGGCCACCGTCGCTTCGCCGCGGGCGGCTGGCGGGATACCACCCGCGTCGCATCGGGCGATCCGGAACTGTGGGCCGAGATCCTGCTTGACAACGCGGCCGGGGTGGCCCGCAGCCTCTCGAAGGTGGCGGGGTTCACCGAGCGGCTGCTCACCGCGATCGAGGCCGGCGACCGCCGCCGCCTCGTCGCCCTGCTCTCCAAGGCCAAGGACAAGCGGGATGCTCTGGAAGGTTGACATCTGGCTCGCCGACCGCGGCGACGACCATGCCGCACGGGACTTGCTCGCGGCGGCCGGCGGCCGCGAGCCGGGGCTCGCGGGCGATCTTCGCACCGGCACCGGCTGGCTGATCGAGGGAGCGGTCTCCCGCGAAGAGGTGGACCGGCTGGCCGCGACGGTGCTTGCCGATCCGATCACCGAGTCCTTTGCGGTGCATGCCGCGGGGGCATCATCGGCCCCGCCCTTTCCCGACCTGCCCCTCGCGGCCCACGTGCTGCCCCGCCGCGGTGTGACCGACCCGGCCGCCGAGACCGCCCGGGCCGCCTTTGCCCTGGTGGGGGTCGAGGCGGCGGCCGTCCGCAGCCTCCGCACGCTCTGGCTTCCGCCGATGCCGCCCGAGCGGGCCGAGCAGCTCGCCCGCAGGTTTCTGGCGAGCGATGCGATTCACGATGTGGTGGTCGGACCGCTGCCGTTGACGACCCTCCTCGGCGGCAGCCCTTGGAGCTTCACGCGACGGTCGGTCCGCCTCGAGGGACTCGACGACGCCGGCCTGGCCGCACTCAGTCGCGAGCGGTGCCTGGCGCTCACGCCACGCGAACTTGGCGTGGTCCGCGACCACTTCCGAGACCTCGGCCGGGATCCCTTCGAGATCGAACTGGAATCGATCGCCCAGACCTGGAGTGAGCACTGTTGCCACAAGACTCTCACCGGCGGTGTCGTGCATCGCGGCCCGGCCGGTGAGGTCCGTTACGGCAACCTCCTCAAGGAGACGGTCTTCGCGGCCACGCAGGCGATCCGCGAGCGACTCGGCGGTGCCGACTGGTGTGTGAGCGTGTTCCGCGACAACTCCGGCGTGGTTCGCTTCGACGGCGACCACGATCTCTGCGTGAAGGTGGAGACCCACAACCATCCCTCGGCGATCGAGCCCTACGGCGGGGCGGCCACGGGCCTGGGTGGGGTGATCCGCGACGTGCTCGGCACGGGGCGGGCCGCCCGGCCGATCGCCAGCCTCGACGTCTTCTGCGTGGGGCCGCCCGACACCGCGGCCGAGCAGGTGCCCGAGGGCGTGCTGCCGCCGCGACGGCTGCTGGCCGGGGTGGTGGCGGGGGTTCGTGACTACGGCAACCGCATGGGCATTCCCACGATTGCCGGCAGCGTGGCGTTCGATCCCGGCTACCTTGCCAATCCACTGGTCTTCTGCGGCACCGTGGGCCTCATGCCGCGGCACTCCGCCGAGGGCGAGGTGCACGCCGGTGATCTCGTGGTGGTCGCCGGCGGCAAGACCGGCCGCGACGGGATCCACGGGGCCACCTTTTCAAGCATCGAGCTTTCCTCGACGAGCGAGCAGGAATCGGGCGGGGCCGTGCAGATCGGGCACGCGATCAACGAGAAAATGCTCGTCGACTTCGTGCTCGAGTCGTCGCGACGGCGGCTGTTCACCGCGATCACCGACTGCGGGGCCGGCGGGCTCTCCAGCGCCGTCGGCGAGATGGCCGCCACGCTCGGGGCCGAGGTGGACCTGGAGCAGGTGCCGCTGAAATACGACGGGCTCTCGGCTACCGAGGTCTGGATCTCCGAGGCCCAGGAGCGGATGGTGCTCGCGGTGCCGCCGGACTGCTGGGAGGCGATGCGGCAGGTCGCCGATGCCGAGGGTGTGGAGGCCACGGTCATCGGCCGCTTCACCGGCAACGGCCGGCTCGTGCTCCGCTGGGCGGGCGAACTGGCCGGGGAACTCGACTGCCACTTCCTCCACGAGGGCCGCCCGCGAGACACCCGTCGATCGCGATGGGAGCCGCCGACGGAGTCGCCATGGCGTTTCAACGGCGAGCCGCTGGCCCCACGCTTCGGCCAGATCGTGCTCGATCTTTTGGCCCTGCCCGACGTGGCGAGCAAGGAATGGATCATCCGCCAATACGACCACGAGGTGCAGGGGGCAAGCGTGGTCAAGCCCCTGCTCGGCCCGGGCGAGGGCCCCGCCGACGGCACGGTGGTCCGCGGTGTGCTCGGCCGGCCGCGGGGCGTGGTGCTCGGCGTGGGACTTCGCCATCGCCTCGGCCGGCAGGATCCCTACCAGATGACCGCCGGAGGGATCGTCGAGGCGATCGCGAACGTGGTTGCCGCCGGAGCCGACCCGTCGCGGGTAGCGCTGCTCGACAACTTCTGCTGGGGGGAGACAAAAAGCGAGGCGGGACTCGGCGGTGTCGTCGAGGCCTGCCGGGCCTGCCAGGAGATGGCGATGGCCCTCGATGCCCCCTTTGTCAGCGGCAAGGACAGCCTCAACAACGTCTTCACCTGGCGGGACGGCCAGGGAGAGCACGAACTGTCGATTCCGCCCACGCTGCTGGCCACGGCCCTCGGCCAGATCGACGATGCCGAGCGGTGCCTCACGCCGGCGGTGAAAGTGGCGGGAAACCCGCTCTATCTCGTGGGCCACACCGGCACGCAGACCGCCGGCAGCCAGCTGGAACTGCTCGGCGAGGTGGGCGGCGGGCCGGTGCCGCGGGTCGATCCCGAGGCTGCCCGCCGCGTGTTCGCCGCGATCCACGCCGCGGCCGCCGAGGGGCTCATCGCCGCCTGCCACGATCTTTCCGACGGTGGGCTGGTGGTGGCCGCGGCGGAGATGACGATCGCCGGCGGTCTCGGCTGCCGTCTCGACCTGGCCGGCGTGCCGATCGATCCGGCCGGGCTGCCGCAGCCAGCCGGCGACGACCTGCTCGATCTGCTCGCCGCGGCCGCCGAGACCCCGGCGAGGTTTCTCTGCGAGGTGCCCGCACAGCGGGCCGACGAGTTCGAGGGCGTGCTGGCCGCACTGCCCATCCACCGCCTCGGTGAGGTCGGCCACGACGACGCCGCGGTCGGAGGAGCGGCGCTGAGAGTCGATGGCCGCTCCGGCCGGCTGGCGGTGATCCCGCTTGCGGAGCTTGCCGCGGCCTGGCGGAGCCTGCCTTTCGCATGACACGGCCCGCCACCCGCACGATTCATTTCATCCCCGGAGCTGCTTGACCGATGCTCTCGCCACGTGCCTTGATCCTGAGGGCTCCCGGCACCAACTGCGACCACGAGACCGCCTTCGCCTTCGAGCGGGCCGGAGGGATCAGCCGCAGGGTGCACGTCGAGGCCCTCGCCGAACGGCCATCGATGCTCGACGACGTGCAGATCTTCTGCATTCCCGGCGGCTTCTCCTACGGCGATGACATCGCCAGCGGCCGGATCCTCGCCCTGCGGCTGCGGACCTTCCTCGCCGACTCGCTGCAACGCTTCCGCGATCGCGGCGGGCTTGTGCTGGGCATCTGCAACGGCTTCCAGGTGCTGCTGCAGACCTCGCTGTTGCTGCACGACGACGATGGCCCGCAGGCGACACTGGCGGCCAACGAGTCGGGTCGCTTCATCGATCGCTGGGTGCGGCTGGAGGCGAGGCCGACAAACTGCCCCTTCCTCGCCGGGGTCGAGCGGATCGAACTGCCGGTGGCTCACGGCGAGGGCCGCTTCGTGGCCCGCTCCGCCGGCGTCCTTGCCGGCCTGGAGACGGCAGGCCAGCTGGTGCTGCGGTACGGCTGCGATGCCGGCGGCAGCCCGACCAACCCCAACGGATCGCAGGCCGATGTGGCCGGCGTGTGCGATGCCAGCGGACAGGTTTTCGGCCTGATGCCGCATCCGGAACGGTTCCTCGAGGCGGTGCAGCACCCGGCCGCCGCCGGCAGCCCCGCGGCCCGATCCCGCCCCGGAGCGGGGCTGAACCTCTTTCGCAACGCGGTGCGAGCCGTTTCCTGACCACCCGCGGCCCCGCGGTTGACCCGGTGGCGACCGCTTCCCTAGTCTCCCCGGCCCGAAAGTCCTCGTCGCCGCGGGCGGGGCATGTGAGGGCCCCGCACACAACGGGTGGACGAACCGATGCGCCGCAGAACCAGCCGACCGTGCGGCCCCCCGAGTCATGCGTCGGCGAGCCTTGGCAGCCGGCTGGCAGTCTGCCTTGTTGTGGCCTGCGGCGGCCTGGTGACGTGCGGCTGCAGTCTCGTTGGCGGCGAAGCGTCACCGGCCTCGATTCCAGTCGCGGCCGGCGACACCGCCGCCCGCCGACCGCCTCCGCAGACACTTCCGCTGGAGGTGTTCACGCTGCGACACCGCCACGAGGACGAGCCCCTTGGCAAGCCGCTCTGGCTGGAAGCCGACGAACAGTTTCTCGACCGCGGCCTGCGGGAGCGGCTCGCGGCCAACGGGCTGCGAGCAGGCCTCGTGCCCCTGCCACTTCCGGCGGAGGTGACCGCCGCATTGTCCGAGCAAGGCGGCGAGCGACAGCCCGGGGAGCCTGTCGCGGAGACCACGCCGGCGAGGCCTCCGGTTTCCAGGCGGGTGCTGCGGCTGCTGCCGGGCCAGACCGGCGAGGTCGTTGCCAACGCATCGGCCGAGGAACTCGTTGTCCTGCGACGGGAGGGGATCGGCGTGCGGGGCGGAACCTACCGCGACGCCTCGACGGTGTTTCTGCTACGGGCGGATCCCGACGCCGACGGCACGACCCGTCTCGAACTGGTGCCGGTGATTCGCCACGGACCCCGCCGCCGCGACTGGGTCGGCGAGGATGGCGCCTTTCGACTCGAAACCGGACAGCAGCAGCAGAAGCTCGAGGACCTCCGGATCACGATCTCACTGCCGGCCGATGCGATGCTCTTGCTGACAGCCTGCGGCGACCCCGGTTCGACAATCGGCGATGCCTTTTTCCGGGGTCACCATCAATCCGGCGAGCAGACGGTACTCGCCATCCGCCCGCTGGTCCGTTCCACCGCCCCGCTCTTCGCCACCAACCCCGCGGCCGAAGAATCATCCGCCGGGCAGATGGGCAATTCTGAGAAGCGGTAAGGCCCGCCCGCCTGAGAATCTGCGTTGACCTGGGAAGCCGGATGTCCTCCCGCAAGACGCGTTGGCCCGGTCTCGCAAACCCGGCCGATGAGAGCGATCAGGCCGGGGCGAATCCCATGCCCGAGGGCGGAAAGCGAGCGGATGAACCATGACTGTCGGAAAAAATGCACGCGGCGTTGAGCCGGCGAACCATCGTCCCAAGCCCCTGACCGTGTTCGCGGCGGCCTTCCTTGCCGGTGCGGCCGCAGCGGTGGCGGTCAACCGTGCGGTGGACGTGCACACCACGCGGCAGGAGCCGATCGTGGAGTGCGACCAGATCTTCGTGGCGATGCGGTCGCTACCGCCGGGCTCCCCGGTGACGGTCTGGGATGTGGCCCTGCGAAACTGGCCTACCGCGATGCTGCCGGCCGACGCGATGCGGCTGGAGGATTCCTTCGAGGGGCTCGTGCTCACCCGGCAACTGGACAAGGGGCAGCCGCTGCTTGCCGGCTACCTTGCAGACAACGCCCGGAGCACCGCCGCGGCGTCCCGGATCGCGGCGAGGGAGCCTTCGACGGCCCCGTCCGCGGCGATTGTCAGCGAGCCGGTGGCGGCACCGGTCGCCGACCGCACCCGAATCACGACCAGCTGGCCGGCGCCCAAGCCACCGGCCGATCCCCCGGCAATCGACGAAACCGCCGCAGCCCCGGCGACTGGCAGCCCCACCGACGTGCCTGCCAAGCCGGCCGGCGAAGCAATCGTTGCGGCCGAGGCCGTGGAGGCCGCAGAGGCCGCAGAGGCCGTGGAGGCCGTGGAGACCGTGGAGACTGACGCGTCGGTGGCTGCCCAGGAGAATGCGGCGACTGAGGAGTTCGTCGCCGCCCAGGAGTCCGTGGCTTCCGAAGGTTTCGTGGCTCCTGAGGCGTTTGTAGCTTCCGAAGAGAACGCCGGTCCGGACCAGACCGCCGAGAGCACGCAGCCGGCACGCGAGCAGCCGCCGACCCGATATCTCGTGGTGCCTGAACGGATTGCCGTGATGGCCGACGAATATCTCACCGGACCGCCTCAGCCCCCGGTGCAACAGCCCCGCCGGCCCGCCCCGCCGGCTGCGACGAGCACACCTGCCGCTGCGGTCGCACAACCGCAAGCCGCACCGCCGATCGCACAGCCCGCACCGACAACCGCACAGCCCGCACCGCCGACAACCGCC
>Ga0180435_10001612_pt1 | contig 23353 bp, 25 predicted proteins | sample SS_ome_3_FD_132467 | JGI IMG/M metagenome (GOLD analysis project Ga0180435, IMG submission 132467) | Hypersaline lake sediment archaeal communities from the Salton Sea, California, USA - SS_3_S_1 metaG | ecosystem: Environmental > Aquatic > Non-marine Saline and Alkaline > Hypersaline >... | reverse complement strand
GATGGAATATTTGACCGGCACTACCCTCAAATCCGTGCTGAATGCACTGGCTCAGAAAGGTGATACTATGGGCCAGGCGGAGGTGTTACGTATTTTTCAGGCGCTGGCTGGCGCCCTGGAGCATGCCCATCAGCAGGGAATGGTTCACCGTGATATCAAGCCGGCCAACGTTATGCTGACGACAAAAGGTGATGTTATTCTGACCGATTTTGGCATCGCCAAGATTGTGGGGGGAACGCAATACACTGCCACCGGCGCAGTCACCGGCACCCCGGCCTATATGTCGCCGGAGCAGGGTTGCGGCGAGCGGGGTAACGAACGCAGCGATATCTATGCCCTGGGGGTGATGCTGTATGAAATGGTCACCGGCCGGGTACCCTTCGATGCTGATACCCCTCTGGCGATATTAATGAGGCATATCAGGGCGCCGTTACCATTGCCCCGCCAATTAAATCCCAATATCCCACAGGCTGTGGAGCAAGTCATCCTCAAGGCCCTGGCCAAGACCCCTAACGACCGTTATCAAACAGTGGGCGATATGGTCACTGCCCTGGAAGTTGCAACTGCCGGTCAGACAGCGCCAGTTTATAAACATCCCCCGGGACCGACTAAGACTCAACCTATGCCTCAAGGCCGCCCTGTGCCGTGGGCGATGATTGGAGTGGGACTGATTGCCGGCGCCGGATTGCTGGCGATAGTCCTGGTTGTGGTGGGGGTCGGCGGACTGGCCTTGTTAGAGCGCCGCCCGACTGCTGTAACCCTGCTCACCCCAACGACCACAACAACGCCGGCACCAACCCGTCCTCCACCAACGCCTTCGTCTACATTTATCCTCCCCAGTCCACTGCCAACCAAGCTTGTGTTTACCTCGTCCGGCAAGCGGACTGAAGGCTTTTACGCGGTAGCAGGGGGGACGGCTTGCTGCGGCTGCCGGGTTCGAAATTATGGCAGCCTACCGGCAGACTTTCCGGAAAGCCGGGTGGACGCGGTGACGTTTTATCTAACAAACAGTCGCGAGGATAGCTATTATACCCGTGTGCAGGCCGGACCTTCGAGGCTTAAACTGATCCTGGGCGACAGAGAAGCAACGGCGACCAGCCGGCAGGCACTCAATGAGACAGAGGAGCCGGTCAGCACACCGTGGTTTGTCACCTTTACATTTGATTCGCCTGTCCAGGCCAAGCCGGGGATCGAGTGGCAACTTTTGGACGGCGACGATAACATCTACAGCAACGTCTGGCCCCATTGCAGCGATGTAGACCGGGCAGGTCTGCCAGGCGTTCACGAGATATATGATTGCCAATATACCGCCACGACAGATACTTGGTATTCGGTACAGTTTAATCTAACTGCACAGGCCCCCTGAATCTCCCCACGGCTGCCAGCCGGTCTTCGGGATGAAAAATTTTCAGGCTACTTTTTTATTTTTAGCCCCATTGTTAGCCCACATCATGGAAAATCCTCTTTGATAGCCTATTTATTTTAACCGCGACTGTTGCCGTTGTCGCCTGTATAACCAGAACCTCCGGGCACAGTGGGAACAGTTCATTTTTCTCCAAAGTTCTCTAATTCTCGTGTAGGAAGCGTTCGGATTTAGAGGGTGACATAAGACTGACCAACCACAAACTCCTGTTGCGACAAGTTGTAACCCAACAATTTGATCTAATTGGCAAAGTTAGCGTTCATCGTAAATTAACTGTTTTTCAGGGGAGTCATTCATGCGATGTTAAAACGTTTGGCGCCCGCCTTCTGATTTTCGTCTGGTTTCTACACATAATCTTTACCGAATCTTCATACAAGCTTTAAAGCAGCTTCAAGAAGGGGTGTTAAACTAAACATGATGATGAAAATGATATGGAACCGAGTTATCAGGAGGTTTAATTATGATGGGTGGAACGATGTTAGGTTCAGGTTTTGGTTTATTCGGACTGATTGGCGGATTGTTCAATATTGTCATTTTGATCGGAGTTGTGGTGCTGGCCGTCTGGGCTGTCCAAAAATTCACTGGTTCAAGTCACGGTAACAGTACCGGCGGTAACTACAGCAACCAGATATTCACCGCTCGCGAAACACTGGACCAGCGTTACGCCCGCGGCGAGTTGAGTCGCGATGAATACCGGCAAAAGTTACACGATATTTCTGTATAGGTTGGGGAGGCCGGCGATGATGGGTTTTGGTTTAATCTGGATGCTATTTTTCTGGGGTGGACTCATTTTGCTGGCGGTCTGGTTGATTTCGGTGTTGTTCCCGACCAACCCGACGCCGCCTTCCTCCAACACGTTCAATCCCCCCGCCAGAGCGCGGGATATTCTGGACCAGCGCTATGCCCGCGGCGAATTGTCGCGCGAGCAATATGAAGAATTGCGCCAGACGCTTGGTCTCAATTAACTTTCAAATACCTTCAAGTTTAAGAACAGGAGCAGATTATGTTTTCAATGAAACGTTGGATGATGATCATTGATGGCCGTGCTGCTGACCGGCGTTGCCGCGCCACAAGCTTCAGCTCACGGACCGAACGGCGATAGCGGCAGCTACGGCCATTCTCCCGGCTACGGCTGGGGTATGGGCGGGGGAATGCGGGGCGGCCATATGATGGGCCGGGGCAACCGGTGCAGTTCAATTACATCAACAACAGTATGATGCCCCACCCGATGCACCTGCATGGTCATTTTTTTGAGATTGGACAGACCGGCGTGCGCAAAGATACGGTCATTGTGCCGCCGATGCACGGGCAGGTCAGCGTCCGTTTTGTGGCCGATAATCCCGGCGGCTGGATGCATCACTGTCATAACATTTACTACGCTGAGGCCGGTATGATGAATGTGGTTCGAATCGACTAAATTTGCGGGTCTGTTTTTTCATGCTGACTACGCCTCGGCGTGTGTCACAGAGGAAAAATCTGCAAATATCAACTGAGTCTGGCCAGACAATAATTAATCAAACCAATTTACGGAGGAACTCTTTTGTCCAAAAAGAAAAAACAGCGAAGAATAAAATCGAAAAGCCAGCCTGCCCAACGCCCCTGGTGGCTATGGGCCGGGCTGGTGGTTGCTGTTGTATTAGCCGTGAGCGGATTAGTGATGTCGTTGATCTTCAACAGCAGTAATCTCCCGGATGACGGCACCCCTAAAGTAGTGGCCGACCAAACTGTGATTGACGAAGGCTACCAAAAACTGGGCACCACCATTCGCACCGCCTTCAAAATCTACAATGAAGGCGATGGTACCCTGCGCATCTGGGGCGAGCCGGTGGTCAAACTGGTCGAGGGCTGCTGACCGCCCCGCGCGATCGTCAGTTCGACGACCATCAAACCGGGGCAGGAGGCAGAAGTTTATATGGATTATATGATGCGCGCCGGTATGGACGGCCCGCACCGCTTTGATGTAACCGTGCGCACCAACGACCCCGAAACGCCGGAACTGGTGCTGGTCGCCACATCAGACTGGGGGCCATGACCGGATGAACTCACACCTAACATTTTCGCTGACGCTGTTGTTCCTGGCGGCTGTTGTTATCATCAGCGCCTGCGGTGATGCCGCCGCGCCGCCGCAAGTCGATCTGAATATGGCCCCGGAGTCGGCCCTGCCGGACTTTGTGAGCCAGGCTGCGCCGCAGGTTAAAGAGGCCTACCGTTTCGCCATCGCCAACCCCGACATTCTGAGCGCTTTCCCCTGCTATTGCGGCTGCGGCTCGATGGGCCATCAAAACAACCTGCAATGCTACATCAAAGAAGTTCGGGCCGATGGCTCGATAGAGTTTGAGAATCACGCCTTTGGCTGAAGCATCTGCGTTGATATCACGCGTGACGTGATGCGACTGATGCAGGCAGGCCAGGACCTCAAAGAGATCCGGGCCTACATCGACGCCGAATACAGCCAGTACGGCCCCTCCACCGATACCGAACCGATTCAATGAACCGACGCAAACTTTTAACGTTATCGCCGTTTTTAATTCTGGCCCTGCTGGTGTGGTTTGTCCCGCTGCCGGTTTCAACCACGCCGGTTACCCATAACATCACCATGACCGCCGACCAGTTCTCGTTTGACCCGCCGGTGCTGCGGGTCAATCAGGGCGACCGGGTGCGCCTCACCCTTCACGCCGCTGATGTGGTCCACGGCTTTTACCTGGATTCCTACGGCCTCGATACCCGGGTGGAGCCGGGCATCTCCGAGCAAATTGAATTTGTGGCCGACCAGCCAGGCAAGTTCCGCTACCGCTGTTCAGTGAGTTGCGGCGGGCTGCATCCCTTTATGATTGGCGAGTTGGTGGTCAGCCCCAACTGGCCCTTTGCCCGCGCCGTGGGATTGACGCTGGTGGCGGTGGTCGGCGTCCTCTTTTACCTGTGGCGATTTCCGCCCCAATCGGAGCCGTTATGACTCACTCCCGTTTTGACTTAACACGTTACGGCTGGCTGACAAGCCTGCTCAAATCCCGCTGGCTGCAGCCGGCCTTGATGCTGATCACCCTCTTTTTCTTTGTGCTGGCCATCTTGACCGGTTTTGCCGGCACGCCCGCCGGCAATCGCAACTTCGGCATTATTTTCGTCTGGATTGTTTGGTGGGCGCTGCTGATCATCGTGCTGGTGCCCTTTTTTGGCCGGATGTGGTGTATGGTCTGCCCCATCCCCGCCCCCGGCGAGTGGCTCCAGCGGCGGGGCATCGTCCAGCGCAAACCGGGTCGGCTGCTCAGCCTGCGCCGCCGCTGGCCAAAACGGCTGCGCAACATCTGGCTGCAAAATTTCGGTTTTCTGGCGATGGCCATCTTCAGCACGGTCATTCTGACCCGGCCCGGCGTTTCGGCCTGGGTGCTGCTGGGGATGATCCTGCTGGGCATCGGCCTGAGCATCGCCTTTGAGAAGCGGGTCTTCTGTCGCTACGTCTGCCCGGTCGGCGGCTTCATCGGCCTCTACTCCCTCACCTCCACCATCGAACTGCGGGTGAAAGATGCCCAGGTCTGCAAAGACCACACCAGCAAAGATTGCGTGGTCGGCACGGCGTGCAGCTACGGCTGCCCCTGGCTCATCTACCCCGGCAACCTGGAGCGCAACACCCACTGCGGCATGTGTACCGAATGCCTCAAAGCCTGCCCCAAAGACAACATCGCCCTGAACCTGCGCCCCTTTGGGGCCGACCTGCTGGTGGCCAAAGGGCGCAGCCTGGACGAAGCTTACAAAGCCCTGATTATGCTGGCCTGCGCCCTGCTTTACAGCGCGGTGCTGCTGGGTCCGTGGGGCTGGCTCAAAGGCTGGGCCAACCTGGAGTCGTGGCCCCACTGGGCCGCCTACGCCGCCGGCTTTCTGGCCATCAACCTGCTGCTGCTGCCCGGCCTCTTTTGGCTGGCGGCGGCCCTGTCTCGCGCGGCGGCCCGGCTGGACACACCGGTCAAACGGCTGTTTATCGATTACGCCTACAGCCTGGTGCCGCTGGGTCTCATCGGCTGGATTGCCTTCAGCTTCAGCTTTGTCTTTGTCAACGGTTCTTACGCCATCGCCGTCTTGAGCGATCCCTTTGGCTGGGGCTGGAATCTGTTTGGCACCCGCGATTTTCCGTGGACACCCTTTTTGCCGGGGCTGATGACCTTTCTGCAAACCGGCCTGCTGCTGGTGGGGCTGCTTTTTTCCATTGTGACCGCCTACCGCATTGGCCGCCAACACGCCGCCAGCGATAGTCAGGCCTGGCGCGGCACGCTGCCGGTGGCCGGTTTTTTGACCAGCCTGACGTTGGTGTTTTTGTGGCTCAATCTGGGCTAACCTGACTAAAAAGGGCCAAAAACTGAACCGCAGAGATGCAAAGGCCGCAGAGAAATAATAAAAACTTTGCGTTCTCTGCGTCTTTGCGGTGAAATCCTGTAAAGCTGGGATACTGTATTCTATGACACGTTCTGAACTGGCCGCGGTGGCGGCCCTGCTGCTGGTGGTCATCGGCCTGCCGGTCACGATTTTGGGCTACCAGTTTGGCCTGCGTCCGGGCCTGGCCGAGGTGCGCACCATCGACATTGTAGCCGCGGCCCCGGAAGCCGGTGGCTTTCAGCCCGACTCCATCCGGGTAGCCGCCGGGGAAACGGTGCGGCTGCGCTTTTCCGTGCCGGATGTCACCCACGGCCTGGCCATTGGCCCCGGCCTGGGGCTGGATTTCGGCCAGATCGACCCCGGCGAAGTGAAAGAGGTAGAGGTTACCTTTGAGGAAGCGGGCCGCTATACTCTCTACTGCAACACCTGGTGCAGCCCCAACCACTGGCGTATGCGCAGCACCATCCAGGTCATCGATCCCGCCAACCCCGACGCCCTGCCTTCGTCCGGCGGGCCGGACCCGGTGCTGGAGTCGCTGGCGGAGCGGCAGGTCGATATCGACGCGCCCCATCCGGCGGCGGTTCCGGCTGAGCCACCCTCGCCGGTTCGCGGCGGCGCGGTAGTGGCCAGTTTGGGCGACGACCTCCCTGCTGAGTTGCTCGATGAGCGCTGGCGGCGCAGCCACAGCCCCGTCGAGGCCCAGCAAATGCTGGCCGCGCAGGGCGTAACCGAGGCCGAAGCGTGGGACGCGGTGGCCTCCCTGTGGCTGGTCGATTTGACGCCGGATGACCGCCGCGTGGCAGCAGAGTTGTACGCCAAAAACTGCGCCGCCTGTCACGGCGAAAATGGCGATGGCTTCGGCCCCGGCGCGGACGTACTGGCGGCGCATCAGGCTGAACATCCCGGCGAAATGGCAATGAATATGGCCACTGCCCCCACCGCCTTCGATGACCCGTCCACGATGCTGGGCGGCAGCGGCGATATTTACTACGCCAAGCTGCGCCGGGGCGGAATGGGTACCAGTATGCCCAGCTTTGGCCAGCTTTTTACCCCGGCAGAAACGTGGCAGCTGGTTGATTACCTGTGGACGTTTGTCTTTGAGCCGCCAAACGGGCCGACCAGTGAACAGTGACCATCGTCCTTCAGTGTTGATCTATATCAATACAATGAGGATTTTATTCTCACTTAATGGCTACTCATTCAAAAACACAAGCCACAATAATGTCTTCCGCCGCCCTTTACCGTGCGGCCTGGTCGGCGCTGCTTACCGGTCAGCCGAACATCGAGATGATTGGCGCGGTGCGGTCTCCGGCGGAGTTGGCTGACATCACCACGGCCTCCAATCTGACCATTTTTATTGACTGCCCCCCGCCGTTGCCGCCCCTCCTCCAGCAGTTGCAAACAAGCTATCCCGCCGCCGGGCTGCCGGTACTCGTCGATGACTACGACCTCAACCAGATTTTGCTGCTGCTGCAAGCCGGGGCCACCGGCTGCATCTCCCGCGATGGATCCGTGGCCGATCTGGCCCGGGCCATCATCGCCGTGGGGGGCGGCGAAATCTGGCTGCCGCCGGGCATACGCCAAACCTGCCGGTAAGGGGTAATCTGACCGTTGCTGCCACCGCGCTTTGAGTGCAGACGGCAGATCTTTCAGGACCCGCTCAAACGATTCAGCCGGAAAAGTCAGAAAACGTTGGCTCAAGGCCTGTTGGGTGCCCCGGACCGCCTGGCAACATAGCAAATCTTCTCGAACCAGCAGCCGGGTTAACTCATGGACTGACGGCACCTGTCGCCACAAGATGGTCAGAACCGCGGCCATCATCAGCGGATGGTTCAGGATCCGGCTCCGCAGGTCAAGTTGCCGGTAGTAAGCCAATTGATTGGCCACAGCCGAGCTGATCAGCTCTGTCAGTTGGGCTTCGATTACTTCATTGTCCGGCCCCGGGTACATTTCGTCGCCGGACATGGTCGGGGTTTCTGTTTTTTCTTTTAGCCATACCCGGTAACTTATTCTATTTTCTCGATTTGACAAATCTCTCCTTCCCTTAACTTGTCACGGATGCTCTACAATGTTTGTCGACGCGCCGTATCGGTGCACCCCAACCCCTCAAGGTTTTCGTTTTACCAGCTTATTCATAAATAATTCTTATATCATTATCTCCATGTGACAAAAGTTCTATTTATTTTTACCCATTTCCGATATGCTAAACACAGATACTCAATAGAGGCCGTGCGAATTCATCAAAGGAGAGAAATACCATGAAGAAAAACATTTTAATCCTGGTTGTGTTGACTATGCTAATAGCGGTGGGCTGCAGCCTGGTCCCCCAACAATCCGCAGCGCCGACCGCCCCGGCGGATAACGGTGAGGGTATCCCCGCGGCCGGAGGCAACCTGGGCGCCGATGCCGCGGCCATTGCCCAGGCTCGCGGCCTGAGTCCCGATGATATTACCGCTGCGTTGAAAACCTACATGCCCACCGGAGTACACGATGATTATATGATTTTTGCCTCCGGCGGACATTCCGGCCAGGTGTTGGTAATGGGCGTACCCAGTATGCGCCTGTTGAAGGTAATCGGCGTGTTTACCCCGGAGCCGTGGCAGGGCTGGGGGTACGGGGTTGGCAATGAAGTTTTGGACCAGGGGAACATCAACGGCAAGGAAGTCCGATGGGCCGATACCCATCACCCGGCCCTGAGTGAAACCGCCGGAGATTACGACGGTCAATTCCTGTTCATCAATGACAAGGCTAACGCCCGCGTAGCCATGATAGACCTGCGTGATTTTGAAACCAAACAAATTGTCAAGAATCCGGTAGCCATGAACGACCACGGCGGAACAATGGTCACGCCCAACACCGAGTATATCATCGAAGGCGGGCAGTATGCAGCGCCGCTGGGCTGGGAATATGCTACCCTGGACGATTACAACACTGATTATCGGGGCATGGTCACCTTCTGGAAATTTGACCGGGGCCAGGGGCGGATTGATCCGACCAACTCTTTTGCCGTTGAACTGCCCCCCTACTGGCAAGATTTGTGCGACGCCGGCAAATTGGTCAGCGACGGCTGGGTTTTTTGCAACTCTTTTAATACCGAGCGGGCGACCGGCGGTATTGAGGATGGGAATCCCCCCTTTGAAGCCGGTGCCTCCCAGTCTGATACCGATTACATGCATATCTTCAATTTGAAAACGGCTGAACAGGTTTTTAAGGCCGGTAAAACCGAAGAGGTCAACGGATTTCAGGTCATCAGCCTGCAAACCGCTATTGACGAGGGTATTCTTTACCTGACCCCGGAACCTAAAAGCCCGCACGGGGTTGATGTCAGCCCCGACGGTGAATTTTTGGTGGTATCCGGCAAACTGGACCCGCATGTCACGGTCTACAGCTTTGACAAAATCCAGCAAACCATTGACGCCCAAAAATGGGACACCGACGATTACGGTGTCCCGGTGTTGGCCCTGGACGACACCAAAGAGGCCCAGGTTGAGGTGGGATTGGGACCACTGCACACCCAGTTTGATAATCAAGGCTACGCCTACACCAGTCTCTTTTTAGATAGCGCGGTGGCCCGCTGGACACTGGGCGGAGATTTTGCTGACAAGCATCCCGAAGAACCGTGGCAACTGGCCGGCAAAACTCCAGTTCATTACAATATTGGACATTTGTTAACCGCCGAAGGTGATACCGTTAGCCCCGACGGCAAATACCTGGTAGCGATGAATAAATGGGCCATTGACCGCTTTGCCAACGTGGGGCCGTTGCTGCCGCAAAATTTCCAGCTTTTGGATATTGACAATACCGGCGACACCATGCAACTGCTCTACGATATGCCGATTGGTGTCGGTGAACCGCATTACGCCCAGATGATTAAGGCCGATAAACTCAGTCCGTGGGAAGTGTACCCGGAAATCGGTTGGGATCCCCAGGCTCAGGCGGTTGATCCGGATGCCCCCAAACCGGGCGAGGAAAAAGTGGTGCGGAACGGCAATGAAGTAGAAATTTTTATGACCGCGGTCCGCTCTCACTTTAACCCGGAGCATATTGAAATTGAACAGGGCGACCGCGTAACCTGGCACATCACCAACATCGAGCGGGCCTACGACGCCACCCACGGCTTTTCGGTGCCAGGCTACAACATCAACCTCAGCATCGAACCGGGCGAAACCGTTACTTTTGAGTTTGAGGCTGACCAGCCCGGCGTCTTCAGCTACTACTGCACCGAATTCTGCTCGGCCCTGCACCTGGAAATGACCGGTTATATGCTGGTGAAACCCGGCGACTCAGCCGCGATGTTGAACCAGTAACCCCTTATGAATATATCCTTTCTGGATGCTTATCTTTAAAGGTTCAGCATCCAGGAAGGATTGACTGTATTATTTTTAACCTGGATGTGAATATGACAGCAACCGACAAATTCCAAAAATTCATCGGGCCGCGCCCCCCCATCGACGACCTGGCAACGCGGCGACTGCACTATCTCTGGCCCACCCTCTGCCTGGTGACCGCTGCCATCTTGCTGGTTATTTCAATTTTTTTACCCTACTGGAGCCTGGTGCTCCACGCGCCGCAATACCCCGACGGATTGGTGGTTCACGCCTATCTTAATCGGCTGGACGGCGACGTGCAGGAAATTGACGGCCTGAACCATTACATCGGTATGCGCCCGCTGGGCGAGGCCGCCCACTTTGAAAAATCTGTGGCGGTCTTTGGGGTGGCGGCCCTGGCCCTGGTCGTCATCGCCGCTGTGTTTATCCACTCGCCCTGGTCGGCGGTGCTGACATTTCCGGCCATTGTGTTCCCCGGCATCTTCCTGTTGGACCTATTTTTCTGGCTGTACAACTTCGGCCATAATCTTGGCCCCCGGGCCGCCCTGTCTAACGCCATCAAACCTTTTACCCCTACAGTGCTGGGCGAGGGTGTCATTGGCCAGTTCAAAACGGTGGCCTACGCCGACTTTGGCTTGCTGCTGGCAACCGCGGCCTCGCTGATGATTTTGGCTGGCCTGTACTTCCAGCGCCGGGCCTACAAACCGTTGACAGAACGGGAGACCAATGGCGAATAAACCGCTGGCGAGAAAATACCAGACTATTTCGATTACCTGGACGTTGCTCATATTGGGCCTGGTCATATCCAGCTTAACCGAAATGAACCTGGCTGCCGCCTCATTTGCCGTTCAGGATTCTTTCGATTTGCGGTCCGCCCTCAACGCCGCCCAGCCCGGCGACGTCATCGAGATTCCGCCGGGGGTGTACCGAGGCAACTTCATCATTAACAAACCGCTAACCCTGATCGGTGTGGATTGGCCTATTTTGGATAGCAACAACCAGGGCCACGTCATCGAGGTAAGAAACGCATCAAATGTTACCATCCGCGGGCTGGTCATCCGTAACAGCGGCGCCCGGTTGGATAAAGAACACGCTGGTATTGCTGTTGATAAATCACCCCGATTGACGATTGAAAACAATCGCCTGGAAAATACCCTGTTCGGTATTTATATCAAGGAATCGCCCCATAGCCGGATAGTCGATAACGTCATTGGGGCCAAGGATTTAGAGGTGCCGGCCCGCGGCGACGGCATCCGGGTGTGGTACAGCAACAACACTCAGGTTATCGGCAACCGGGTCAATCGAGGACGTGATGTAGTCCTCTGGTACAACAACGGCTCTACCATCCGCGATAACATTATTACTAATGGCCGGTATGGCCTGCACTTTATGTACTGCGATGACAATCTGGTTGAGAACAACCGGATTGAAGGCAACTCGGTGGGCGCGTTTTTGATGTACAGTCGCCGGTTGACCCTGCGTCATAATATTTTTGCCAACAATCGCGGCCCCAGCGGCTACGGCATCGGCCTGAAGGATATGGACGGCGTTGAAGCTACCGACAACCTGTTCAGCAGCAACCGGGTCGGGATGTATTTCGACAATTCCCCCTGGTCGGTAGATATCAGCCAGCATTTTACCCGCAACGCCTTTATGGGTAACGATGTCGGGTTGCTTTTTACCCCTGCCGTAAAGCGTAACCACTTTAGCCGGAACAGCTTCATCGACAACCTGGAACAGGTGGGCGTAACCGGCAGCGGCACATTCGACGGCAACGGTTTCACGGTCAACGGAGTGGGAAACTTTTGGAGTGATTACACCGGTTACGATGTAGACGGTAATGGCCTGGGCGATTTACCCTATGTGGCCCAAAGTCTGTTTGAAAATATGATGGACCAAACACCGGCCCTGCGCCTCTTTCAGCTTGGTCCGGCCCAACAAGCGGTTGACCTGGCCGCGCGGGCTTTTCCCATCTTCCAACCACCTCCCAAATTCAGAGATGAGGTTCCGCTAATGGCACCGGTTATGCCGGTTGTCCCGCTTCCAGTTCAATCATCCCGCTGGCCAATGCTGGCCTTTGCGGGGGTCTTACTGGGGGCTGTTGGAGCCATGTTCAGCCTCTTCCGGTTCAGCCGCCGGCAGCCGGTTAAACTGCACGAGGCAACGCTGGAGCCGCCCGCCGGCTCCCCGACATCACAGAAACGGATACCTATGATTAATGTCGCACACCTGACCAAACGTTTTGGGAAATTCACCGCAGTGGATGATGTATCCTTCACCGTTGCTTCCGGCGAGGCTCTGGCTTTGTGGGGGCCTAATGGCGCCGGAAAGACCACTATCATCCGCTGTTTGCTGGGGTTGTATACCGCCCGGGGACAAATTCAGATCAACGGATTTGAACTGCCTCGCCAGGGCAAACAGGCCCGGGCCGCCATCGGATATGTACCGCAGGAACTGGCCTTTTACAACTATCTCACCGCCCGCGACACATTGCATTTTTACGCCAACCTGAAACACGTCTCACTGAACCGGATAGAGATTGTACTGGCCGATGTGGGGCTGCTCCCCCATGCCGATAAACCGGTCTCAGCCCTCTCTGGCGGCATGAAACAACGGCTGGCCCTGGCTGTGGCCCTGCTATCCAATCCGCCGTTGCTTATCCTGGACGAACCAACCAGTAATCTGGATACGGCGGCTCGCAATGATTTTATTGGTCTGTTGCAGGCGCAACAGGCTCAAGGTAAAACGTTGATCTTTACCTCGCACCGGCTGGAAGAAGTGGAGCTGTTGACTGGCCGGGTTCTGGCTCTGGAGGCGGGTCGGATACAGACGATTTGTGACAAACCGGCAGACCTGGCTGCCTGTCTGGGCCTGGAGGTCAGGATGAAATTAATGGTGCCGGAAACACAACTGGACGAGGCAATAAACGTACTCCAGGCCAATGGGTTTGTCGCCAGCCGTAATGGGGTGGGGGTGCGGGTATCTGTTTCTCCTGCCGCCAAAACCGCGCCCCTGCAAACGCTTTTGGCCCACCACATTGACGTGGAAAACTTTGAAATTGATCACAGGGAGTAAGCAGGCTATGGATATTCGTATTGTGCTGACGCTGCTCAAAAAAGAGGTGGATGACTCCTTAAGAAATCGTTGGTTTATTTTGTTTGCCGGTATGTTTACCGGGCTGGCTTTGCTGCTGTCGTGGTTGTCGCTAAACAGTGGGGGTGCCGGTTTTACCGGTTTTGCTGGATTTGGACGCACCGCAGCCAGTCTGATCAACCTGGTGTTGTTAATTGTTCCCCTCATGGCCCTGACGGTGGGAGCCGGTAGTATGGCCGGTGAATGGGAACAAGGCACCCTCTCGTTTTTGTTGGCCCAGCCGGTGACCCGGCTGGAGGTACTGACCGGCAAATATCTAGGGCTGGCCGCAGCTATGTCGGGAGCGTTGGCCTTTGGGTTTGGCCTATCGGGGGTAGTGCTGGCCCTGCAGGGTGGACAAACTGCAATCGGCGCTTACGTTTGGCTAACTGGCCTGGCTGTTTTGTTGTCCCTGGCTATGATCGGCTTGGGAATGCTCATCAGCGTGTTGGCTCGCTCCGGCAGCCTGGCTACGGGGAGCGCCCTGTTTCTGTGGTTCATACTGGTTTTCGGCGCAGATTTGGGCCTGATGGGCACAACGCTGGCTTTTAAATTACCGATTCAAACCTTGTTCAAACTGGCACTGATCAATCCGCTGCAAGTTTTTAAAATGGCCTCGCTGGTCAGCATTAATGCCACTCTGGATGTATTGGGGCCGGCTGGACATTACGCGCTACAAACCTATCAGGCCAATCTGATATGGCTCTTTTTAGGAGCGCTGGCAACCTGGATTATACTACCGCTGGCTGCAACCGGGGTAATTTTTATTCGTTATAAAGATTTATAGGGGGTACGATGGTGAGAAAAATAATGATGCTGATAATTGCGGGCGGCTTCAGTCTGGGCGTTTCCGGCTGTAATACCGGCGCCAACAGCACCCCACAACCGCCAAACATTAATTATGGCGAAGCTATTTGCGAGTTCTGTGGCATGATTGTCAGCGAAGAACGCTTTGCCGCCGGTTATCTATTAGCAGATGAGCAAGAAAAGATTTTTGACGACATCGGCGATATGGTGCAGGCTCATCGGCAAGAGAAAACAGAGGTAACAGCCTCGTTTGTCCACGATTATACCGAACACACCTGGATCCGGGCCGAAACCGCCGTTTACGTACAAAGTGACCAGCTAACCACGCCGATGTTGTCCGGCCTGGCTGCGTTTTCTACGCGTGAGGCAGTTACTGATGCCGGTCTGTCCGGCCCGGTTATGACCTTTGACGAACTATTGGCTGATTTTATCCCGCCAATGAAGGGCATGAAAATGGATGCGATGGATACCCATACCAACTGAGCTGCCGTTTATTTATTTCGCTTTAATCTCGCTTCATCACTATCTATAGAGTAAACTCTGAATTTTACAACCAGGAGGAATTTTCTGTAATGAGATCCAAATCACTTTTTGTCACGATCATCCTGTTGGCAATCATCCTGTTATTAACGGCTTGTGGCGGTGGTGGCGCGGAACGTATTTCATCAGACAACGCGGCCGCGGTAGAAAAAACCCAAGCCCCGACTCCCACGCCGTCACCCGCCGGTGATGCTACTGCCGGGCAGGAAAAATTTGTAGCTACCTGCTCTGCCTGCCACGGCCCTGCTGGTGAAGGAGTGGAAGGGTTAGGCAAGGATATGACCACCAGCGAATTTATTGCTGGTAAAACAGATACAGAGCTGGTTGATTTTATCAAAATAGGTCGCGACCCCAGCGACCCGCTGAACACCACCGGGGTGGCGATGCCCCCCAAAGGCGGCAACCCGGCGCTCAGTGAATCTGACTTATTTGATATTGTGGCTTATATCCGTACTATTCATAAATAAACAGCCCTGATATGAAACATGTCAGCTTTAAATCTCGGTTTCCGTTAATTATGATGGCCATGCTGGCCCTGCTGGCAGCTATGTGGGCTGGCTTGAGTCGAATTGGCTGGGGCTGGCCCGTATTACAACCGGCCTTGCCGGCCGCCCACGGCCCGCTTATGATTTGCGGCTTTCTGGGTACGGTCATTGGAGTGGAACGGGCAGTGGCCCTGAACCGGCCCTGGACCTATGTTGGCCCGGCCCTCACCGGCCTGGGAGGATTGGCGCTGATCGGGGGCGTCCCGTTGCCTGTTGGCCCTGTGTTAATCACCCTGGGTAGTGTGGGGCTGGTAGCTGTATTCGGTGTAATCATATCTATTGAAACGGCCTCCTACACGGTTACTATGGCCGCCGCCGCACTCCTGTGGCTGGGGGGCAATCTGCTGTGGTTGTTTGGCTGGCCGCTTTATCAGGTAATAGGCTGGTGGAGCGGCTTTTTGCTGCTGACGATTGCCGGTGAACGGCTGGAATTAGGCCGAATTTTACGGCTGTCGCAAACGGTGCAACGCTTATTTCTGGCCGCCGTAGGCCTGTATCTGACCGGTCTGGTTATCAGCCTGCTTGCTTTTGACCTCGGTGTACGCCTGGCCGGGGCAGGTATGTTGGCCTTGACCCTGTGGTTGCTACAGTTTGATATTGCCCGACATACGGTTAGAAAACCAGGGTTAACCCGCTTTATTGCCGTATGTCTGCTGACCGGTTATGGCTGGCTCGTCGTTAGTAGTGGATTGGCCCTTTATTATGGCGGAGTCAGCGCCGGCTTTCAGTACGATGCCATTCTGCACACTATATACCTGGGCTTTGTTATGGCGATGATTTTTGGCCATGCGCCTATTATTTTTCCGGCGGTCTTGGGCAAAGCTATCCCGTTTCACAACAGTTTTTACTTGCATCTGGGCTTGCTCCACCTTTCGCTCGGTCTACGGGTAGCCGGCGATTTACTCTTGTGGCTGCCGCTCCGCCAGTGGGGAGGTTTTTTGAATGTCATCGCCATTTTGCTCTTTATTGCCAACACCGTGCTGGCCGTGTATCGGGGCCGGGCTAAAGCATAAGGCAAAAAATGCCAATTTTAACCCGCCGTTTTATCAAAATAGCGATGCTTTACCTGCTGGCCGCACTACTGGTCGGGGTGATTCTGGCTGGGCGGCCCCTCTGGTCTCTGCCCTCCTTTTTGGCGGGAGTAGGGCCGGTTTATTTCCACCTGTTTATGTTGGGCTGGGTCACTCAACTTATTTTTGGCGTGGTATACTGGATGTTTTCAAAGTACAGCCAGGCTCAGCCGCACGGTCGTGAAGGGGTATGGCAGACCGTCTTTTGGCTCATGAATATAGGCCTGATTCTGCGAGTGGCAACCGAACCTATGTTGACTCTCAATTCTGAATGGGGATGGGTTGTGGCCTTATCAGCGGTGATGCAGTGGCTGGCCGAATTATTAGCTGTGGTAGCCTTTAGCTGGCATGTTTGGCCTCGAATTAACCCGCAATTGCGGGTTAATTACAAATAGCTACTGTTTATTCTAACTCCATCAGGGCTTTTAGGCCCACTTCATCCAGAATCGCAATTTGACGGCGACTAACCTCGATGAGTCCGTCATCAGCCAGGCTGCGCAGGGCGCGGTTAATCACATCCGGCACCGTGCCCAGTCGGGCGGCAATCTCAGCCTGGGTAGCCCAGCGACGTCGAATGATCACGGGCTGGTCGGTGTGCTGAATTTGGATCAGAAGCAGTTTTGCCAGCCGGGCGGTGACCGACCGCAGGGAGAGGTCCTCGACCAGGGTCACAGCGTACATTAATCGTCCGGCCAACGATTTAATGATCAGCCGGCTCATGGCCGGATAACGGTCCAGCAAGTTCAATAGCGTTTGCTGACTGATACTCCACAACTGACAATCCTCCAGAGCAATCAGAGTGGCCGGGTTAGGTTGTTCCGCAAAGATGGGCGCGAAATTGACCGGTCGCCCGGCTCCAACAAAATCCAGAATCTGTTCCCGCCCGTCGGCAGAGAGTTTGACAGCTTTAACCCACCCCTGACGGACTACGAATAAACGGGTGGCAGTATCGCCTTCCAGAAAAACAACTTCGCTGCTGCTATACTGATGCAGTCGGGTGTCAGCCAGTAAAACGTCCCAGCCGGGTGGGTCCAGAGTTTTCAGCCAGGGAATTTTCTCCAAATCAAACCGGGGATCGGGAGTATCCGCAACCATAGTATCACCTCTCTGGGGGAATGATACGCCGAAATCCGGTGGAGTCAAACGCTCAATTATACATACGTCAGGCTCTCGCGAACGCTGGTTTGAGCCGCTTTTTGGGCCGGGAACCAACTGGCTATCACCGCCAAAACCGTGACAATGATGAACCAGTATAAAAACCCGTCCCGCGACACCTGATAAACCAGTTCCAGATTCATCACCCCGGCCAGGCGGTTGATGACCAACCGGCCCACCGGTATACTCAAGGGGATGGCAACGAACCAACTGAGCCAGCCCAAAATTACCCCTTCTCCCATAAACTGCCCGGCCACCGCCCCTGCCGAAGCCCCAATAGCCCGCATTACCCCAATTTCCCGGGTGCGGTCCATCACATTGATAGTCAGAGTCCCACTCAAGGCCACCGCCCCCACCACCGCTGTCATCAAGGCCATTCCGCCCAGGATAATAAAGAGCAGGGCCATTTTGCGAGACCGCTCGGCCACCAGCCGGTGTGAGGTATCCTCATCGCTGGCCAACAGTTCGTAGCCCTGCCGCTCAAAACGGATTCGTAAATCGGCCGCAACCGCGGCTTCGGTGTCAGCATCGCCCAGCCGGGTCTGCACTTTGATGGATTTTCCTCGACCCACCGCGCCAATTTCTTTCAGCAAGGTATCACGGGGCATAATAGCCGCACTCTGGTCTACCGGCTCAAACACCAATCCCACAATCTGCCAGTGAGATTCCCGCCGGGTGGGGATGTCAATGGTTAGCCAATCGCCCACCCCCACCGCCATCTCTTCGGCCATTTCCGCGCTGAGTACCAACGCGTATTCATCGTTGGGTTGCAGCCAACGCCCGGCCCGCAACGCCGGCACATACAGCGTCGAAAGCACCGGCACGCCGCGCAGATTGAGGCTGTCATCCTCATTGGTTGCCGATACACCTTTAAGCCGGGCCGTCCCCCGGCCCATTCCCCACACCTCTACCGCGGTTACGTCCGGTTGCTGCGTGGCTATCGCTTCAATGGCCTTGATCCGGGCTTCATCCTTTAACTCCAGCATCACATTCATCTGATAAATGGAGAGTAGGGCGTCGCCAAAGGTATGGGTAAGGGTGGTCCGGGTATTCATGACCATCAAAAATACCACGCCGGCCCCCACCAGACTGATTTGAGTAAAAAACACCCGTTTTTTATTAGCAAATGTATTGTTGATGGTCAACGTCACGATCCGAGGGATAAATTCCAATCTGGCCATCAGTCGGTCCAACAGACCGGAGGCCCGACCCACCCCGTAGGTACTGATGGCTTCACGCACCGTGATCCGAGCCCCGCCCCAAACAGGTATGATCGAAACCAGCAGTGGTGTAAGCAGGGCCACGGCAGATTGAGCCAGAATCGCCGTGGGGGAGAGGGCGAACGGACCAGACACCATCCCCACCCGCTCGACCATCACCCGGCGCAGGACATTGGCCGCCATCGCACCCAGTGGCACTGCAATGAGCAAAGCCAGCAAAGCATAGACCAGAACGATAGCAAAATAAATTAATAATATCTGACCAATGCCGGCCCCCACCGCCTTCATCATGCCAATCTGGTTGATTTGATAATTGATGATGGCATTAATGGTGTTATAGACCAGAAAGAGGCCCAGAATCAACATCGCTGCGGCCATAATGCTCAGGATGAGGAAAATACTGTCAAGCGCATCCTGATTGGTAAATTGGTCCGGGCGGGCCGTCCGGGTTTTGAAACCGCCGGGCGCGGACATCGCCGGTCTCACCTCAAAATTCTGTTTTTCCAGGTCATGTTGAAGCAAATCGGCAGCGGTCTGGATCCGCTCCTGACTGTAGTTGGGGATGGTGGCCAACAGCAAGCTGCGGTTCACTTCTCCGGTGAGCTGGGTAAATCGCTCCGGTGTGGTAAAAAACATTGGCTCAGGCGAGATAAAAGCAGAGGGATGGGCCGCATTGTACAGTACTCCATTCAACTCAATAGTATATTCTTTGTCGTCAAACTTCAGATAAACAGAATCACCTGCGGCCAGTTGACGCCCTCGCTGAACACCCATCAGCTTACGTTGAGGCCACTCACCGCTGTCCTGCGTTACCTGCCGGATACTTTGATCTCCGTAGTCATCCAGCGCCACCAGGGTAGCTGATTGCCAGGGATCGCTTGGCGCGCGTCGCCACTGAACCGTGGTATCCTGAAACCAGCCCTGCACCACGTCTACTTCGTCCAGATTTTCCAGGACATCAAGGGTAGCCTCATCCACGGCCGGCTCCACCAGCAGACCAATGGTGGCCGGGTTGGTGGTCCGCCAGGTTTCGGCTACGTCCTTGCTAATGAATTCTTTACCGCCGAGGACCGCGCCAATCGCAAAAGCGCCAATGGCAATAATGGCCACCACTCGCCAGGTACGGCCTTTGTTTTCCCACAGATCGTACCAGATTTTATGCTTGATTACGCCTAAGCCCGCCCCCATTATAACAACTGTAAATCACGGGCCAGGGCCACCGCCTGCGTCCGGCGTTTGACCCCCAGCTTGCCGTAAATATTGGAGGTATGTTTTTTGACTGTGGTGGTCGCAATAATCAGGGATTCGGCAATTTCCTGGTTGGATAAACCTCGATCAATCAGGTGCAAAACTTCCCGTTCACGAGGGGTGATTGCTTCAATGAAGGGCATCAATTTGTTGTTATACATAGGTCCTCCTATCTGAGAAAAGTTGAATAAACAGTTAACTAATTAACCAGTTTAATTCGTCGTCAGGATGAAGGCCGTCCAGCAGCAGCGAAACCAGTTGCTCGATGGTTTCACCCACCGGGCGTTGGCTGTAACGGCTGTCGAGTTGCGCGTTGTGCAGGGTGAAATTCAGCAAATTTATCAGTAAAACAATTGTAGATCGTACCTTCTGCCACCTCGGCGGCCTGGGCAACCTCTTTGATGGTCGCGCCATGAAACCCCTTTTGGGCAAAAACCTGGGCCGCGCCCAGTAAAATCTGGGTGCGCCGGGCCTCGATCATCTTTTCCCTAAAATCCAATGGTGTTGTCAACATTCTGTCCTGTCCTTCTGTGCGGCTGTTTTTTTGATTGAATACAAGCCCAGTCTAGCATATCCCCGGACAAAAGTCTTCGACTTTTGTCGGATTTCAGGGCCTCAATTGCCGGTAAGCCGCCACAGCGATGATGAGCCAGACCAGACTGCGTAACACCATCGCCCCTACCGTACGAGCTTCAAAACTGCCGCCACCGACAATATGCCAGCCAAATGCGGCAAACACTGCCAGTGTGGCTGCGGCAATCCCCCCGGCCAGCCAAATCGCCCAGCGCCGGCCCTGCCACAAGCCCAATCCAGCGGCTACATAAGCAAACCCGGCTACAAAATTAAACCACAGCACAAACTCGACATAACTGCCTGCGGCCAGTTGGGCTGTCTGATTGAATAGGACCCGCCCCCCAGAAATAATAGTTAACAGGCCAAAAATAACAGCCACGAGGGCTGCGGTCCCAATACTAAACGTGCGTTCGGTTTTCATCTGTTTTCTCCTGGTTTGGTTTAGTCCGGCCGTCCGCGCCACTCTGATAGACTGGCGGTATAGGCGCGGTTGATGTTCAGTAAAATCACGTACTCGCCTACATACTCAATGGTATCCACAGACACCAGCCGGTAATCGACCACCTGCCGGCCCCGGTTAAATAACACCGAAATCACCCTGTTTTTGATTAAGTCAACCACCACGGCGGCCACATAACCGGCCAAATAGCCATCGCGACTGATAATCGACATCCCCCGGTTGATTTCACCAGACCGGCTAGATTTATTCTCATCAGTCAGGTGAATGACTCCGCTTTCAAAGAGCCGGTAGGGCGAAGGTGGTGGCTGAAATGATGGTTCGGTATACATTAGATCGTAATCCTTCGAACGCAGAGATTGGAGATGATCTCCAATCTCTGCCTCTTTTTGATTCCAAGTCTATTTTTCAAACAGGGTCACAAAGGTTTCGCTGCCGGAAATCCAGCCGGTATCGCCGGCGGGTAGCTCCACCTCCAGCCAGCCGGTGCGGCTATCCACGGACACCACCGGCACCGTCTCACCCTGATTCAGGTGAGCCACAGGTTCGTGGGCAAGGCCGGGGCCGGTGCGTACATTCAGCGTCCAGGCCAGCACCTCGGCATATTGAATGGGCGGGGCCGCGGTCGGCGTCGGCGCTGGGGTGGCAGTCGGCGGCACAACCGAGCGAATGGGCGTGGCGGTCGGTAAAACAGTTGTTTTTTCGACAGTGACCTCCGTCTCACGCTCAGCCGCCACCGGGGCCAATGTCGACAGAATTTCGGCGTCGGCAGGCATGCCCGGTTTGAGGCGGTGGTCGGCATTATCCAACGTGATTTTGACGGCAAACATCAGGTTGACCCGTTCCTCCCGGGTCTGCACGTTCTTGGGGGTGAACTCCGCCTCGTGCGCAATGAACGACACCACGCCGGGAAACGTCTCCGACCCGTAGGCATCCACCGTGACCCGGGCCTGCTGCCCCACCTGCACCTGGCCAATCTCGGTTTCGGGCAGATAGACCACCAGCTCCACCGTTTCGATGTCGCTCAATTCCAGCAGCAGCTTGCCGGGGGCAGCCAGTTCGCCCGGCTCCACCAACCGTTTGCTGACCAGCCCGGCCCGGGGCGCGGTCAGGGTTTGCTTCTCGAGCTGAACCTCCAGCAAGTGCAGGGCAGCTTTGGCTTCGGCCACCTGCGCCTGCGCAATGGCCACATCTTCCGGGTTGGGGCCGGCCCGCACCGCCAACAGGTTGACTTCGGCGGCCAGTTCGGCGGCTTCGGTTTGCTGGTAGGCCGCCTGAGCGCTGTCGGTTTGGGCCACCAGCGGCAGCGGTTCCGCCTGCAAACGGCGCAGATGCTCTACCTGCTGCATGGCCCCTTGCAGGGCGACCTCGGCCATTTGCACGCCGATTTGGGCCGCGTCAAGTTGCTTTTGGGCGGCGTCGGCTTTGGCCAGAGCCAGGGTACTGCTCTGATTGCGGCCGGCGGCTTCGGCGTTGATTTCGGCCCGTTTCAGATTAACCCGGGCCTGCTCCAGATTGCTTTCGGCCTGCGCCACCCGGCTGCGGGCCTGGTTGAGCTGGGCTTCCAGTTCGTGCGGATCGGCCAGCACCAACTCAAGTTGCTGCCAGGTGGCGTACGCCCCGTCCAGCATTGTCGAAGCCTGCGCCAGACCGGTCTGGGCCAGGGTGATTTCTTCCGGGCGGGGCGGGGCGCTGACCAGAGCCAGGTTGGCTTCGGCCAGAGCCACCGCGCTTTCAAGCTGCGCTTTTTGGGCCAGCAGGTTGGCCCGGTCTAGTTCCACCAGCACCTGTCCGGCGCTGACTTCTTCGCCTTCGGCTACGGCGATGCCGGTGATACGCCCGCCCAGTTCGGCGGTAATGGCGATGGTCTCGGCCTCGATGGCTCCGGAGCCGAACAGACCGGTCTCGGCGACGGCTTCAGCCGGTTTGTTGTTGGTGGCTTGATACCATTGGTAACCGCCGGCGGCGGCAAATATCAGAATCAAAATGGGTATAAAGCGTTTCATCATTTCACCTCGTTTGGTTTAGATGTAAATCCAGAGTATTGTGGATTAAAAGGCATAACAGGTTTCCCCGGACACTTACAGTTCCGGTTGTTCGGACAGCACCGCATCGGCGGGCATACCCGGTTTCAGGCGCTGGTCTTCGTTGTCCAGGCGGATTTTCACAGCAAAGACGGTGTTCATCCGTTCCTCTTTGGTCTGGATATTTTTGGGCGTGAACTCGGCCTGGTCGCTGATGTAGGTTACGGTGCCGGCAAACGGCTCGTTGGGGAAGGCATCGACATAAATATTGACGGTTTGCCCCACGTTGACCGTGTCGATATCCGGTTCCGGCACGTACACAATCAGGTTCACTCGGCGCAGGTCCGCCACAGTCAGCAGGGGTTGGCCGGGCAGAGCTATTTCTCCTTCGTGGGCCTGACGCTGCACCACCCAGCCGGCTTGCGGGGCGGTGACCGCGTGCTGATCCTGGCTGACCTGCAAGGCG
>Ga0180435_10001611_pt1 | contig 23354 bp, 25 predicted proteins | sample SS_ome_3_FD_132467 | JGI IMG/M metagenome (GOLD analysis project Ga0180435, IMG submission 132467) | Hypersaline lake sediment archaeal communities from the Salton Sea, California, USA - SS_3_S_1 metaG | ecosystem: Environmental > Aquatic > Non-marine Saline and Alkaline > Hypersaline >... | reverse complement strand
ATTGAAGAGATACGAATCGGTCGAGTGTAAGGTCAGATTAGATCTGAAAATGGGTAATTCAGCATCAAGTATAGTATAATTTCATCATGATAAAGGATATATATAAGATCTGATAGTATGGGTCAAGAGAAGGCAATTTCCTGTTTGACAAAATTCAAGACTTCTTGCCAACATCGCAACATTCTTAAAAAACTGCAAATATGAAGAATAGTAACAATATTCCTGTTACAATTACCTTTTAGGAAGGTCTATTATTTTGCCTTGTTTCTCTTTTCGGGTTTTTACGCTTTTCACCTTCTGAAGGAGATGCGGTGAAACATTCCATTTTTGCCCTGATTCAGTGATCACAGAAACCGTTTTTTTATTGTATTTGACCAATGTTGCAAATTGTTTTTCACGTCCAGGGACTTCAAAACATACCTGATCGCCAGGGCTGAATCTCATCATTTCCTTATGGGTATGCATTGAATCGAGAAATTTTAAACGCTCTACAATTTTCTGATTCAACTCAACAAGCTCTTCGTAGGTTAGGGAATCAATATCAATTTTCATACTTCAGACCCCAATTTTATAGTTCTGGGTATTTCCGATCAGTTTCCATTAATCCGATCCCTCAGATTTCCTGAGCATTTGAAGGTCACAACCCTCCTTGGCCTCAGCATGAGATCTTCACCAGTGGCTGGATTCCTGCCCCTTCGCTGACGCTTTTCATTAACGCAGAATTTACCAAAGCCTGAAACCAGGACATCCTCGCCGTATTCCAGCGTGGATTTGATGGATTCAATAAGGCTTTCCACAATATCGACAGATTGTTTCTTTGGAAAACCGAGCTCAGACTGCACCGCTTCGAAAATGTCGGCCTTTGTCAGCGCCATCAGGTATCCTCCTGTGATTGATAGATATATTGAGAAAGATATGATAGGATTTAATACAGGCTCCGGCCTAAATTGTCAATTTTAACAAAAGGAGGCTGCAATGAAGGTATCACAGGCATTTACCAATTTCATGCATTACCAGGAAATGAATTCAGGGGAAAAAAACTATCAAAAATTACAGACTGTTTCTCAACAAGTTTAACCAACAATTTGCTGATAAACCCATAGAGAGTCTGACATCTGAAGACATCCTGAATTTCCTTACTGAAAACAGTGAAGGCCAAAAACAATCCACAAAACGTCTCAAATACACTCTTCTCAAATCTTTCTTCAATTTTACCATCACCACATCCGATCTTAGTGTATCAAATCCCACTGAAGCACCCGTGTTCAAGAAATTGTTCCGGATCGCCAAAGGTCGTCCGGGAACGATTCTGGAAAAGGATGTTGTTGATGAGGTAATCTTCAAAACTGAAAAGCCAAGAAATCGGTTGATGATGGAACTGATGGCCAGAGGCGGTATGCGGGTCGGAGAGGTTCTCAAGCTGAGGGTTATCGATGTCGAGGAACGGAAACTTCGGATCAAAGATCCCAAAAGCGGTCGCCAATACGAATTCGTGTTCATCCCCCAGAAAGTTGCAGACAGGCTAAAATCATACATCCAGTCGAAAGATCTTCATTCTGAACAACGCCTCTTCTCTTTGGGCTATTCCGGTGCCAGGGAGGTCGTGAAAAATGCCGGAGAATCGATTGGTATAAGATTGCGACCCCATGACCTCAGACGACATGCAGCCACATACGCATCAAGGGCTGGAGCTCCACTTGAAATCGTCAGCAAAGTCATTCTCAGGCATGCAAACCTGTCTACGACCCAACGGTATCTGGGGAAAGTCTCTGATACTGAGGCGATCAGGTGGATTGAAAATATCCATGGATAATAAAAAAACCGGGGCACGTGAGAAGCGTGTCCCGGCATTGAAGAATAATATCGATATTCCACGATATTTATAAGTCAAGAATACCGCCAAAAATCGCCGTATTCTGGAGCTGTCTAAATGATAAAAAACGAGATTTCAAACTAATATCACAGGTACAATATTTATGTCTTCGGTATCGATGTTCTGGGGAGATCCACGGTCAAGATCAGAAATCTACCCCCCACAATAAAAAGTATTACTCTGTAGAAGAATAATTGGGGAACCGTCATGTCAGTTTTCAATTATTGGTTTTTTTATTCGACCGCACATTGATTGCGGTAGGGTTACAGGAACTTATAAACCACACCTCCCCAGGTCAGGCCTGCCCCTAAACCAATGAACATGATAGTGCCCCTTGGCTTCAGCATATTTTTCTCCATAAGTTCATCAAGGGCAATAGGAATTGTCGCCGCAGTTGTATTTCCGTATCGCTGGATATTGTTATATATTTTTTCTTCCGGGATATTCATCCGTTCCCTGAAAGCTTCGTTTATTCTTAGATTCGCCTGATGAGGAATTACCATATCCACATCTTCAATTTTCATGTTTGCTTTTTCCAACAGCTCCGCCGTAACCTTTGGCAGGAGTGTCACTGCCAATTTGAATACTGTCTTCCCGTCCATATAAGGAAAATGTTCCTTGTTACTTATTACTGTCGGACTAATTGCCTTCCCGGATTTACGGGCTGGCATACCAGCTCGCAATGCACCTGAGTATTTACCGTCAGCATGGAGAATTGATGCTATGATCCCGATGTCATTACTGGATTCAACAGCTTCAATGCAAACAGCACCGGCACCATCCGCGAAAATCACCGCAGTATCGCGGTTTTCGGTCGTTAGCTCCAAGTATCGGCTTTGAAATTCAGCACCTACCAACAGGATCTTCTGTGCTTTTTCACTCCTAATATAAGCATCGCAGACTTCCAACCCATGCAGAAACCCAGTGCATTGCTGACGGATGTCGAGAGCAGGCACCATTTTCGCCCCTAATCGGTTTTGCAGGAATGGTCCAGAACCCGGCACATTAACATCGGGTGTCATGGTTGCAAATACAATTAAATCTAGGTCTTCGGGGTTCCATCCCGCTCTTTCTAATGCTATCATTGAAGCCTCATATGCAAGGTCAGATGTGCCGACTTCCTCACCTTCGCTGACCCAGTACCTGGCTTCGATGCCTGTGCGTTGTACAATCCACTCATTTGATGTTTCCATCAAATCGCATAGATCTTCGTTTGGGACATGTCTACTGGGTAAATACCTACCGGTGCTTTTTATTATTGATCGTTTCATAGAGTATGAATGATGCGCTGCCTTTTCTGTTAGATTAAATGTGTTATTCTGGGAGTGAATGAAACAGTGTCAGTGAGTATCACAAAGTCGGGGGGAAATCAAAAGAGATAAGGTTTTTGTCTTAAAGAGAATAATCGTTACTGAAGAATACTCGTACGTTTCCGAGAGGCAGATGTTGGGGAGGCGAGCGAGCCCGAAGGGTGTAGCTCGCGGAGCCTCTCCAACGATGCAACTCGGGCCCGCATTGATAAAATCACACCCTAACCAATCAAAAAACAATTAAGAAAGGTGAAGCTCCCCTTTTTCAAGCTATCCGGTATAATACCGGTGGCAATGCAAAAGATCAGTCTGCAATGATGCAGCTGAAAGGCAAGAAAGGAGGAGCCTCACCATGAAGAAACGCAACATTTACCAGGATCGAAGTCAAGAGCTTTTTCAACTTTTTGAACAGGCCGGTAATAACTCGAACGTCATGTGCATACCCATTGATTACGCTAAAAAGGACCACGTGGTCATGTTCTGCAACGGATACGGCGACATATTGCGCAAGCCCTTCAACGTGACGAACACACCTGAAGGCGTCGAATACCTGATCGATCAGACCCTGCGGTCCTGCCGCCATCGGAATATAAAGAAGGGACATGTCTTTTTCGGCGGTGAGGACGTCAACTCGTATGCAGAAAATTTTGTCAACACACTGCGGACTAAGGGATGGCTGGTGGCTAACGTCAATGCCCATGATGCCAAAAAGCAGCGCCAGAACATTCAATCCAGCACGGACCGGCTGGATTTATTGGGCATTGCCACCATGATGTTGAACTGCCGGGCCAACTGCAGCCCGGCCCAAACCGGTGTTTACCGCAACCTGCGAACCATAGCCCGGCATCGTAAGAAGCTGGTGAAGATGAAAACCGAAGTTCGCAACCGTATTCATACTGTTGTGGATCGGTTATTCCCCGGGTTTTTGAATGAAAAGAAAAGCGGGATCACCCCTTTTTCGCAAGCCAGCCTATATCTGATGGAAGACCGTTTCAGTGTTCGTCAGATCCAACGGCGCAGGCGAGCAACCCTTGTGGAGAAACTCAAGAGAAATGGTGTGAAGAAACCTGAAGCGACTGCTGAGAAACTTCAGACCTATGCTGCCCAGGTGCTGACAACGCCAAGCGAATATTCTGTGTTCCGGTATGCTGCCTATGCCAGGTCCGGATGAAGAGCAGCAGCGGTTGGTTACAACGGTGGAAACCATTGGAGATGCCGCCCAGGTCGGGGATATCTATGCAGCCATGCATGCAGGCTATGAATTGGCTGCTAAATATTAGTCGGCACAAATCATACAACAACTAACAGTATCAGCCGATATTTTGGAGGGCTGGATGAGCATGGAGGGTGAAAAATGAATAAAGTGTCTTTTGCCGATGTGGCCATTGTGGCCTGCGGAACCATGAGCCTGGAACTGAACTATCTGAAAAAAGAAGGTTTCCTGGCGTACTGCGACTGGATGGGCATCCCTATGCAAGCCTACCCCGTAAGCCTTGACCGGTTCAAGACCCTGCTCAGCGAGGGTGTTGAGAACCTGGCACCTTAATTGCATTTGTATAGGCTATGGGAATTATACTTGGCATTACCTCCATCTGATGCATAATTACCCATTAGAGCCGCAAATCGGCCCCTTGGGATAGGCCCTTCGGGTCGATTTGCATTTTTAAACATCGGCATTTCAACAGCATCTGCAACCCTTTGGAAACCCAAGTGCTATCATTGTGCCGTTGTGGTTGAAGGGATTCACGCAGTTAAGTTAACGTTACTTAACGTAAAGGTAATGGCAAATTCATCTCTAACGGCTTCTGTTAAAAGCAACGTCGTCTACAATGCGATTGAATCCAGTTGTCACAAGGTGTTCCGACTCAACTTCGGGGCGAAAAGCAAGGGCCCTTGTTTCAAAACAGCATATTAATAAAAGTCTGCTTCGTTCAACTCAGGTACTGATATCCGGCCTTTTGTCATGATCCATCCGTGGGGTACAGGCAATGGCTTGGCATCATTTATGCAGATAATTCATGAGAAGCCTGGAGTCATTTCTTATGATTATTGCATAAATGAAAAGGAGGCCAATCATGTTTGCACTGATTTACGACGAGTTCAATCCAGGAGAGCGTGAAAAGAAAGTCCTGTCCATCCACCCTGACCGAAAATCCGCTGAAATAGCTCTTGTAAAACGCCGAGAAGAACTTGGGAAAAAGATCTTGGAGTGCCATACCCGCATTGTATGGTTGAACACCGATGCAAATCCCGGTGAAAACGTAACACCCAACCTGTTCGACACCTGGGCCCCTGACGAGGACATACCGGAAAGTGAAAAAGTGCCGTGTAGCGACTAGCGACGGTTGAACTATTGAGCAAGCTGAATGGCTTTCTTAAAGGAAATATAGGCTCGATCCTTCAAGTCAGTCGGGCACAGTATGTGCTGGAACATGTTGTTCTCCCTTCACTGGTTTAGTTGTTGCAACATCTATCTAATGGCCGAAATCAGGCCAATACCATAGTATAGACATAAGATTGGTAATGTTTGAGTTTGCGTAAGCCCGACTGACACTCTGGCAGAAAACCAGATCCATTACGATCGCAGACAAATATATCCTTCAAACGTCCAGACTGGTCCGTCATTGTTATGATGCAGATAATCATAAAACTCACTCCGGCTGACGTTATTCCACTACCCAGACTGTGCATTTACGCGCATGGTTGACTATCTTACTCGAAATACTGCCAAAAAGAAATTCCTCACTCCGTGAAAGCCCCTGTCTTCCGACCACTATGGTGCTGTATCCTGTGTCATTATGCTCCGACAGGATACACTCGGCAATAGAGGGGCAGTAGCGGACGGTTGAACGAATTGATACATTTTCCGGGGTAAACCCTTTCTTGACTAGGAGTTGTCGATAATCTTTCAGCACTGCATTGATTTTATTCTCGTATTGAGTGAACCATTTTTCTTTTTCGGCAGATGTAGGGAAGTAGTCTTCTTCCGGTTCAGGAATTACGTGCAGAATACTAACCTTGAAGCCCACTAATCCTCCCAGAAGCTTTCCAACGTATGAAACAGCCCGGCGTGCATTATTAGATTCATCCACGGCAATTAAAATGTTTTTATTAAAAACATTTTCGGCTTTTGTTCCGTTTTTGTCCATGTGCTCCTCCATTTTTTCCCGGTATAGTGTAAAAATTTCGCTGGAACATAGCGACAGTCATATACCCGATACGCGTTTAGACTCGTCAAGGTCGTGCAGCAATTGAGATGTGTTTTCATAAAACCAGTTGGCTCCTTTTGAAAAATGCATCAATACCTGATTAAGTGACGTTGGGATATAGGGATATATTTTTTTCAAATTAGCAACCCGATTATGGAAAACAATGTTTAAATCTTCATCTCTCAGAACATCGAGGTAGGGGCTACTCTTTTTTTTCAAATCATGCAACAGCACATCCCCTTTACCGGCAAGAAACATTAGAATATTTCCCAAACCAAAAAGGTCATAGCCGTAAATATTTTCCCTATGCCTATAGTTAAAATCGAAATCAATCCAACGATACCGACCTTCTTCACGGTCGATAAAGATATGATCCCTTCTGATATCACCGTGCTTTTCACCATTTTTGTGTAAAAAATCGATTGCTCGGATACATTCAATAAATTGATCAAGTATCTGGGGAAACAATTCTTTAAAATAATGATAGTGATCCAAATTCACGCATTCTATATATTTAGAAAGCGGTTGGCCATGGATAAGATCAATAACGCGCACAATGTTTTCTTTTTCATCGATAACGGCAAATCCCTGCATGAAATTTTTATGGCCGTCGACCAAATCCAAGATACGTGCCTCTTTTTTCGGGCTTCGAAAGCATTCGAATTCAATGCCACCTATATGTGCCGTAAAACTTTCATAAAATACGAGTTTAATGATTTTAGAAGCCCCATTTTGTAAATCGATGGCTCGCTTAACCCAGAATTTGACATCATCATCAATCCCGAACCTCCCTTCTTTGGCATTTTGGCGAACAAGATAGGGTCTGCCCTTTAGAACAACCACATCACCATATTCCACGCGAAAAAAATCGGTCGTGTCAGTGTGAATTTGAAAACGATGTGAATTCCAAGAAGGCGGAAGCCATCGGGAGGTCATTTGCCTTATGTCCTCGGGGGGTATCTCGGCAGTCATTTTGCCCACACTCCATCAGATTATAGTAGATCTATGATTAATATCCTTCTCCCTTTCATTACTCTTGTTTTCTCTTTATCCTTCCATTTTGGCAATTAACCACCCTTTTTTGGAAATGATAAAAACAATACCGAATAGCATTAAAAACATCATAAATACCAGATGGGAAATGTCGATCACCATTGTAAACAAAGGTGAAAAAAAGACATCCGGCAGGTTTTTTAAAACACGGAAGATGCCGGTAATGGAAATCAAGGCCAGCAGTGCTATCCTGACACAGGCGGCCCAGGTCAGCTGAAACTGCTTACACATCAACCCGAAATAGAGTACAACCGTGTAGACAAAAAACCCAAAAAGAACCACAGCACCGATGTAATGGATATAGTGCGTGGCATAATAATCCGCCAACCAGCCCAAGCCGGGTATATCGGCTATGTAATAGCGCTTGAAAATGGGCATCTGGCCAAAACCGGTCAGTCCCATGGTAAACAGCAGCAGGAAATAAAAAGGCTTCAAAAACCGTTGTTCGGCAAACGCCTGCGGCGTTGGTGTCATGATGGTTCTCCTGTTTTGTCATCTACTTTTTTTTTGACTTTGTAAACGCGCCCGACCGCAGCAGCCAATCCGGCAAACGGTGCGATCAGCATGGCTTTGGCCAGGTTGTCGGCATGGGCCATCTGGTCTTCGACCTTGTCAAAGTGAGGCTGGCCCTGACCTTTTTCGATGGCCTGGTTAAGGGTTTCAAAAGGAACCGGTGACACGTAGAGGGTGTTGGTGCCGCCGTTTTCGGTTTCACCGTAAATGTAGACCAACTCTTCCTCTGCCAGACGATGGGCTTCAGCAACGATTTCATCCCTTGGTCCGATGATCTGAACATCTTCAGGGCACTCTTCGATGCAAGCCGGCATTTCCCCGTCTGCGATGCGGTTGTAGCAGCGGTCGCATTTATACATCACCCCATTGCCCGCCAGGCTGGGCAGAATGTCGAGATAGAGGCCCACGCCGGTTTGGCGCTGGGGAATTTCCCAGGGACAGACCACCTGGCATTTTTTACCCCCCAAGCAGATGTCCGAGTGAATGAGGGTAATTCCGTTCTCCAGTTTGCGGGCGCCCCCCCCAGGGGCAGAGATCAGCGCATGGCGGGTTTTGGCAGTGCATGCACCGCCGGGGGAACGAGAGCTCGGTCTCTTCCCCGTCTACCTCGACCGTGGCCCACTGGATGTTCAACCAATTGTAGGGTGTCAGGCGATCCCGCACCTCTCTCCCTCCCTCGTCCGACCAGTCCGCCACCTTGAAACGGTTGGGGTACATCTTGGGGAAGGTCTTTTCCGGTTCCGGGTATTTAAAATCGTTGACTTCGCGGCAGGCTTCCACGCATGCCTCGCACCCGACGCACTTGCGGATGTCAATGAGGGTGGCCAACTCCTGCCCGCTCATGGTTTGTGCTGAAGCGGGCAGCGGCACCTGAGAAGCGCAAGTGGCACAGGCTGCCGCCAGCGAGGCTTTTAAAAAGATCGTCTCGATAATTGTTTCGGCATATTAGCTCCTTATTCAGGTCAGCTATAAATTGTTTTCAATGGCTGTTACGAGCGTTTCTGATGTTTGAAGACCCACAAAACGCTCGACTTCCGCGCCGTTTTTGAATACAGAAATTGTGGGAATGCTCTGAATTCCCAACCGGACAGCTGTTGCTTGGTTGTCGTCAATGTTCATTTCAGCAACCGTAACCCGGCCTGAATAGTCCTCGGCAAGCTTTTTGATAATCGGCTCTTGGGCACGACAGGGGCCGCACCAGGGTGCATTGAAATCGATAAGGCACACACCGCTACCAATGGTATTGTTAAATTCCTCAGCTGTTGTAATTTGTTTGGATGCCATCTTATAAATCTTCCTTTTGATATATATTGGTATGGTGCAATTCAATTTTCATACCAATATTGTGTGCGTTGGCCATCCAGTGGACAAAAAAAAGGATAAACCAGTTGTCATCTATATGTTTTGTTTCAAAATTGGACAGGGTGGCGGAAGGTCTATTTTTTCAAAGCGCCATACCATTAAGATCCTGCGCGGCTAGCGGAGTGACGCCGCTGCCTTGCCATCGTCGTGTCAGAAAACGCCATGTTAAGAATCTTTGCAGGGGGAGTTGAATTCAACCCCAAGGTTGCATGCCGTTATATAACGTTATAATTCGTTAAAAAAGCGTTATTCAGCCGGCCTTGGGGCACTCTTCGTTTTATTGAGCGCATCATCAGCGTTCTTTTCTGAGGGGTATGTCCCATTTTTTCATATATTGCCAGATGGATGTTCGGCTCAAACCCACTTGCCGGGCCACTTCAGCCTTGTTCCACTCGCATTGATCGAGCAATTCCAACAAGGTCTGTTTTGACAGTTTTTTACGTTTTATTGGTGTGCCTGCTGGTACATTGGCTTGTTCATAGCAAACCTCAAGATAATCCGGTTGTCTTATTTCTATAGGGAGGTCTGGAGGGGCAATCTGGTCTCGATTACAAAGCACAAAGGCGTGCTCAATGGCATTTTCCAATTCCCGGACATTCCCCGGCCAGGGGTAATCCATGAACAGACGCATGGCATCCTGATTCAACCCTTGAATGGTTTTGCTGGTTTTTGCGTTCATGGCACTGATGAAATGGTTTGTCAGCAGGGGAATATCTTCTTTCTTTTCCTGGAGCTGGGGCATTAAAATGGGGAATACCTTCAGGCGGTAATAAAGATCTTCCCTAAAATGCCCCTTGCTTACAAGATCAATGAGATGCTGGTGAGTTGCCGTGATAATCCGGATGTCGACCTTTCGTGCTTTTGAATCACCAACGCGCTCGACTTCCCGTTCCTGTAAAACCCGCAAAAGTTTCACCTGGATCAAGGGACTCAACTCACCGATCTCATCAAGAAAAATGCTGCCCCCGTTGGCTTCTTCAAAACGGCCGATCCGGTCCCGGATGGCACCTGTATAAGCTCCTTTGACGTGACCGAACAACTCACTTTCCAGAAGTGATTCTGACAGTGCACTGCAATTAACGGTAATGAACGGCCCTTTACTGCGCTCACTGTTGTAATGAATGGCGTTGGCCGCCAACTCTTTTCCGGTTCCACTTTCACCCCTGACCAGTACCGTGGCTTCACTGGCGGCAGCCGCCCGGATGGAATCGAAAACCTGTCGCATGGCATGGCTTTTACCGATGATATTGTCCATGCGATGAATTTCCCTTAGCCTGTTTTCGGCTTCCATTGCTTTTTGACGCGCCTTGTTGAGTTCGCTCAGATCAGTAACCGTTTCAACCACACCGATGGTGTTGTTATTTTCGTCCCGTACCACACTGGCGTTTTTTATTATAGAGACGTCATGGCCTTCCTTATGACGCAAAGAGCACTCCTTGGCCTCTGCATCACCATGTTCTACAATCTTGCACTTGTTGATATCCGAAGGGCACATTTTACCAAAACAACGGCTGCACTGCAGCAATTGGCATGATTGCCCCAATGCCTCTTTGGCTGTGTAGCCACTGATACGCTCCATGGACTTGTTCCAGAATGAAATCCGTCCTTGGGTATCCATGGTAAATACCCCGTCTGCCATGGAATCGAAAATCTGATTGGCAATTCGAAGATTCCAAACCTGATGGGTCTGCTCTGGCATGATTACCGGCCTCCATTTATCGTTAATCCGTTATGTTTACGTTAACTAACGGCCTATATGTTAATTTGCAACGCTATCCATGTCAACCCTGCGTGTATAGACATGTTTCCAATGAACGACTTAATATTGAAAAAAACCGATTTTACCCGTTTTCGCAAAAGACCACGGGCTTGCCCGTGGGGATAAATTTTTATTAAATTTTAATAAGTTGGTGCTAAGTGAATGTGCCACCATATAAGGACTGCTAATGTTTGATGCCTGGTTGTGCGCGTTTGGGCATAAAAATTTATCGGATTGGCACACTTATTGATATCTCATTGTTTAAAATTCAGGAAACATGCAAGACCGTCGGCATAAACCAATTCAAAGAAAAGGAGAACATCATGAAAGCAAAAAATTGCTGCAAGACCATGGAAATGGAATTAACCGGTTGGAAAGCCATTATCTATGACATCACCCGCAAAATGGAAAAATTGCCCGGTGGCGAAAAGGAGAAAATTCTTCCTAACATCGAGGACCTGCACATGCTGGTTGAGGAAATGGACGATCGCATAGAACAAATCAGGGAATCATGCACACCAGAAACGGGCATGGAAGATATCCAAACGGAGCGCAAAGCCTTTGATGCCGCCATGTCTACACTGCGCGTTAATACCGCAGAAGCCATGCAGGGCTTGGGTAGCGGAAACTTCGGCGGATGACTAACCACCCGTGTTAAAGAAAAGGACACTCAAAAAGATGCGGCACGTTTAAAGAGCGCCGCATCTTTTTCACATGTAGCGGTTTTGGGGGGTATTTGCTATGATTGAATTAGAACTGTCATCCCAAAAAGCGTTTGAAAATTCGATCGAAAACGGTGTTACCCTGGTTGATTTCAATGCACCCTGGTGCGCGCCTTGCCATGCCCAAGAACCAATTCTCGATCAAGTCGAAAAGGCATTCAAAAATAAGGCAACCTTCCTAAAAATAAATATCGATCACAATCAGGAAATCGCTGTTCAACTGGGGATCCAAAGCATCCCCACCCTGGTGTTTTTTAAGGAAGGGAAAGAAATAACGCGTCTTATCGGCACACAGGACGCCACGTCTATCGATCGTGTATTGACTGACATTATGACCTAAGGTGAGCGTTTCAAATGTTAAGACCGGTTAGTATATAAATATATTCAACGGATACGAACAATAGGAGCCTTCCTCATGATGAACCTGTTGAAACTTCTGCAAAAAAATCTGGTATGGGCCATACCGGTTTCCATGACTTTTGGCCTTGCCTTTGGTTATTTTTTTAACGCCGCGCTTCTCAAACAGACCATTATCCCAGTTACGTTCATTATGGTCTACCCCATGATGGTGACACTGAATGTCAAAAGTGTTTTCAAGGGCGAGGACTACAAATTGCAGATCACCACCCAGATCATCAACTTCGTGTTTATTCCGATCATTGCCTATTTCACCGGCAGACTCTTCTTTTCCGGAGGGCCGGAAAAATACGCGCTTTGGGCGGTAGGGCTGTTTCTGATCGGTGTTCTGCCGACGTCCGGCATGACCATTTCGTGGACCGGGTTTGCCAAAGGCAACAAGGAGGCGGCCATCAAAATGGTGGTATTCGGTTTAGTCATCGGCGCCCTGGCTGCACCGGTATATACTAAGATTTTCATGGGCGCCACTATTGAAGTCAACATGTTGCATATGTTCAAACAGATCGCTCTGTTTGTATTCGTTCCCTTGATCGCCGGGCTCAGCACCCAGGCGATTCTCAAGAAAAAATATGGTGAAAAATACTGGAACCAGCGCCTCAAACCCAAATTTCCCCCTTTCTCAGCCTTGGGGGTTATTCTGATCGCTTTTGTAGCCATGTCCCTGAAAGCCAAAAGCATCATCGCCAACCCCGGTGACATTCTGGTCATTCTGGCCCCTTTGACGGTGTTCTACCTTGTATCATATGCCTTCCTGTCCATAATCGGCCGGGTCTTCTTTGGGCGCGGTGATGCCATTGCCATGGTTTACGGGGTGGTGATGCGGGATTTATCCATTGCTTTGGCCATCGCAATGACGGCCTTTGGCAGGCAGGGCATTACCATCGCCCTGCTGATTGCATTGGCCTACGTCATCCAGATTCAATCCGCAGCCTGGTATGTAAAATCGGTTAACAGAATATTTGGCAGCACCGGGAAAAAGCCGAAAGACGGCAAAGCACCTGAAATCGGGCCGGCACGTGTGGTGGATGCTCAAATGCCGCAACCGTTGCCCCTGGACGATCATCCCATGGTGCCCGCGATAAATCGCATCCTTTACGCCACGGATCTTTCCGACACAGCACGGCATGCCGTGCGATATGCCTGCAGCATCGGCCACCAGTACCAAGCCGAGGTCACTCTGCTGCACGTCATTCCGGACATCGTTGAAGAAATATCCATGGGGACCGGCGTCAATTTGGCCGACCACATGGGTAAAAAAGAGTGGGCGTCTTTCAATACCAAGGGAATTAATGCCGCTAAAAAGGTAATTCACGACCGGATCAGAGAGACATCACGCAAGGTGACCCGGGAAATACCCAACTGCCCGCTGAAGGACGAAAATGTAGATGTTCGGATCGGTAATCCGGTTAACCAGATTCTGGTTGCTGCCCGCCAGGGAAATTATGACCTGATCATCATGGGTACCCATGGACATGGAAAACTGGGTCAATCCATCATCGGCAGCGTGACGGGCGAAGTCATTCGTAGATGCTCAAGACCCGTCTTGGTGGTGCGTTTGCCCGATCACGACCATGATTTAAAACATATTGAGCCCAACACCTGCGCCTGCGATAAAACTATTAACCAGCAGGCAGCCTGATCCCGCTTGGGTGGAAGGGGGTACACATGAAGATTGCATTGAAAAACAACCCATCAGCGGATACGGAGGCTGGACAATTCTCTCTCCCTTTCTCGGATGAACGTATCAGCGTGGACCTGGCTGGTGATAGAAAGCTTGCCCGTATCGCCTGCGAGATGGCAGGGCAGTATTCATCCCCTGTAGAAAGTGATAAGCAGTATGCTAACCGCCTGGCAACCTTTATCTGCGGATATATAGCCTGCCAGTGTGACAACGTTGATGAACAAATGCGGCCGTTCAATGACTTTCTGAAAATGGTTTATGGGTTGTTGAACAGGGGCTGCAGCGAAAATGAGGCTGGTACCGATGAAATTGTAAAAGCGGACTACCTCGACAATCGCTCAATTTAGGTTAAACCAAATGACGCATGTGAGGCCATAAGGAGGAACTATAATGTGTTTAAGCACCGTATATGTAAAAAATAACGGGCAAGTTGAAACCGCCATGCAGGATGTGTCGCGCATGGTAGCGAAAAACGACGGCATGCTGCTGGTGGGCATGTTCGGAGATGAAACATTTGTCAACGGTCGGATAGAGAGTATCGATTATCTCGACGGCAAAACTACTATCCTAAAAAACGATTCAATGAAATAGAGGGTAAAATATGGAAAAAGCTGATTATGATCTGGTAATTATCGGTGGCGGGGCGGCCGGTTTGACCGCAGGAATATATACATTCCGCGCCCGGTTAAACACGGTTCTCGTTGAAAAGTCCGCCCCGGGCGGACAAGTTTTGCTGACAGACTGGATGGAGAATTATCCTGGATTCCCGGAAGGGTTGGCCGGGCATGCCCTGGTTCAGCAGATGACTGAACAGGCCAAAAAGTTCGGTCTCAAAATTGCCAGCGGCGAAGTGGGGTCCATCGACTATTCGGAACCCGTAAAAAAAATTCATCTTAGCGATAAAACCATTACCACCTACGCGATCATCATCGCCACCGGGTCTTCTTTCAGAAAATTGGGCATCCCGGGCGAAGACCGGTTCTACGGCAAGGGGATATCCTCCTGCGCAACCTGCGATGCCCCCTTTTACAAGGACCGGGTGGTGGTGGCTGTGGGCGGGGGCGACACAGCTGTTCAGGAAAGCCTGTATCTTACCAAATTCGCCAAGAAAGTCTATCTCGTGCATCGCAGGGATCAGTTGCGGGCAACCAAGATCTTGCAGGAAAGAGCGCTTTGCAACGATAAAATCGAAATCCTGTGGGATCGTGTGCCCACCAAAATCGATGGATTCTTCAATGTTGAAAAAATAACTCTCAAGAACGTTAAAACGGAAGAGGAGTCAACGCTTCCGGCTGACGGGTGTTTTATATGGATCGGCATTACGCCCAATACCGGTTTTCTAAACAATGGCCTCAAGGTTGATGAATCTGGATTTATAATGACCGATGAGAGCAGGGAAACATCCGTTCCCGGCGTGTTTGCAGCCGGAGATGTGCGTAACACACCCTTGAGACAGGTGGCCACGGCCGTGGGAGATGCGGCCGTTGCCGCCATTTCTGCGGAAAGACACATCGAATCCATGACCGAAAAAGACCATTGCTGATGTGAACGATTCAAGGCACAATTTTATCGCCTTCCTCTGGCATGCCCTTTTTCTGGCTTTTGTCACCACCTTTATTGATGTTAACACGGTTTTTTCTTCTTTGATTTTAAAAATCGGTGGGACAAGTCTACACGTGGGCATGCTTACCGGAATCGCTGTGGGTTTGCCCCTGATAACCCAAATTTTATTTGCAGGGTTTCTGGCGGGTCGACCGCGCAAGAAGCCCTTCCTGCTGATGGGTATTTACCTGCGTGTTCTTTCCCTGGTCGGTATGGGGTATACGCTGGCCCTTGCCGATAAGAGTGATCCGTTTAATTTAATGTTATCCGTCTTTCTCTTGGTAGGGTTGTTTGCGACCAGTGGCGCGTTTGCAGGCATCTCATACACCGATATTTTGGGGAAGGTGTTGCCGAAGGCACAGCGGCGACGCTTCCTTATTTCAAAACAGGCCATCTCTTCCGTAGCCATGCTGATTTCCGCCATCCTGGTTAGGCATCTCGTCATTGCTTGGCCCTACCCTAAAAATTACATGCTTATTTTCCTTATTGCTTCCGCCCTGCTATTCATTGCCGCAGCTGGTTTTTTAATGATCCGGGAGGCACCGGGAAAAATGAATTCTTTGTCACGGATGGTTAATATTCTGAAGGCCATACCGCAAATACTCCGAAACGACACCAACCTTACAAATTATATATTGCTGATCAACGCATCCAGCCTCGGTATCACGATTATTCCTTTTTATGTTGCCCTGTCAAAATCTCGTTTCGGCTTGATAGACCACCAGATCGGCAACTATCTTTTGCTGCAATTTATCGGGATGGCCCTTTCGACGATTATATGGAACAAAGTTGTCGGCAGATATAAATTCAAGGGCATATCCTTTTCCTATGCGCTTATCGGAGGAGTATTGCCAGTTCTGGCCTTGGGCCTTTCCCAAATGAGCATCGATTTTTTCCAGTGGATCTTTTTTTTCTCAGGCTTTGCGGTTTCAGCGGGCAGGATTTCAATCGAGGGGATGCTGCTTGAAATCACAACCGATGACAATCGTGCCATCTACGCCGGCATCAGTGGGACCTTGAGTTTAACAACGGCTGTCTTTCCGCTTGTCGCCGGCATGTTGATAGAAAAGTATGGTTTCGGCTTCATTTTCATGTTGGCAACACCCATCATTTTTTCAAGTTTACTCTTTTTAAGACGTATCCATTGCGATCCATAGTCTTAATCCCATAGTTGTAGCGCTGTGGCGAACCCACTGAAATGATGCATGATTGTTGAAATTGACATTCAGAATAACAATATTGCTCTTAAATCCAATAGTATAAAATCGCCATCACCTGAAAGGAATTGAAATGGGAAAGTGTATCAATCACCCGGACCGAGAAACCAGTTATATTTGCTCCAAACACGGCATCTACCTGTGTGAGGAGTGCCTTGAGTGCCGTGATCCGGACATCTACTGCAAATTTCGAAGTGCCTGCCCCATTTGGTACGAACACAAGCGCAGATCACGTCAGGAAAGGCAAAAGGCTGCTCTGGGGGAGGTGAACACCTTTCAGGTAACATTTCAGCCGGAAGATAAAACGGTTCAGACTACTCCGGGATCCACCCTTTTGGATGCCGCTCAACTGGCGGATATACACATCAATGCCTCCTGCAACGGCAAAGGCGCTTGCGGCAAATGCAAACTGATACTGGAATCCGGAACAGTCGAACCAGATCATACACCGCTGCTGACAGACCAGGAAAAGGAAAACAACTATGTGCTGGCATGCCGAACAAAGGTACTGGACGATCTTCTCGTTTCAATTCCTCCTGAAGCTGTTGAGCGAAAGTTAAAGGTTGCCGGGTTGGGCGATGAGCTGTCCGCTCAGTTCAAGAGGCTGGTGAGCCAAATCGAGCCAATGCTCAAAGAAATTCCATTGTCGTTTGAATCGCCGACACTGGAAGATTCGGTCAGTGATCTCGACCGGCTCAACCGCGGGTTGAAAAAAGCCGGCTGTGATGTGGTGCGCATGAATGTCGGCCTGAAGGTCATGCGCGAACTTTCCAACACCATGCGAGATGAAAATTGGATAATCAAGGCATCTGTCATCCGTAAAAAATGCTCAAATGAGATCCTGAAGGTCGAACCGGGCAACGGGCCTGAAAAATCGCTGGGCCTTGCCATTGATGTGGGCACCACATCCATCGTCGTCTATCTGGTTGACATGGCAGATGGATCGATTCTGGCCGCCACTTCCGGCCACAATAAGCAGGCAGCCTGCGGCGACGACGTCATCAACCGTATCGTCTGCGCGGAAAAAAACGGGGTTAAAAAACTCAGCAGTATGGTATTGTCCACCATCAATAACCTGATCGGTGAAGCCCTGGACAGTGCCGAAAGCGACTACCGGCAGATAAAAAACGTGGTCCTGTCCGGTAACACGACCATGGCGCACCTTCTGCTCAAGATCGAACCACGCTATATCCGCAGGGAACCTTATATCCCTACCGCCTCTGAATTCCCCATTTTCAAAGCCGGAGAGGTCGGCATCAAGGCAGATCCGATTGCAGCAGTTTTTATCATGCCGGGCCCGGCAAGTTATGTGGGCGGGGACATTGTCTCAGGCATGGTCTATTCAGGGCTTCATCGCGAAGAACCCTTGACCCTGTTTATCGATTTGGGCACCAACGGTGAAATCGTATTGGGAAACCGTGATTGGCTGATGACGGCAGCTTGCTCCGCGGGTCCTGCATTTGAAGGTGGAGGCATTCGCTGGGGCATGCGCGCCGAAGAAGGTGCCATCGAAAAAATAAGTATCGATCCGGATACACTGGAACCGTTATACCAAACCGTAAACGACCTTGCTCCCAGAGGCATTTGCGGTTCAGGGATGATCGATCTCATTTCTGAATTACTGATCAAGGGCGTCATCGATCCCAATGGTAAATTTAAACTGGATATGGCCCACCCCAGAATGAAGCAGGAAAATGACGAAACCGCCTATATACTGGCGGCGGCAGCAAATACAGATTTGGGAGAGGACATCATCTTTACGGAAACCGACATCAATAGCCTGGTGATGAGCAAAAGTGCGGTCTATGCGGGCTTTACGGTACTGCTCAACCATGCTGGCCTCGACTTTTCCATGGTGGATCGGATCTGGATTTCCGGCGGTTTCGGGCAGTATCTCGACATTGACAAGGCCATCACCATCGGCCTCCTTCCTGATATCGACCGCAGCAAATTCAAATATCTGGGAAACAGTTCCATCGGTGGCGCCTATATGGCCTTATTGAGCGACCAATATCGGCGGGAAGCACGCGACATCTCCAACAGCATGACGTATATCGATTTTTCAAGCAGCAGTCAGTTCATGGACGAGTACTCGTCAGCACTCTTTTTACCGCACACGAATATCGAGGCTTTTCCAAGTGTCAAATTAATAAAAAGCAAGCATACATGACAATTGAATCCAGTCGTTGTCAGATTCGGCTATCATTGACTTTCTAAAATATACGTTTACGTTTAAGCGGTACACAACAACCTTTAAATAATAAATAAGGATAAGCCATGTCGCTTGTCGTAGCAAAAAATCTAAAAAAAAACTATGTTGCCGGTGATATCACCGTAAATGCCATTCAAGGCGTCGATTTTTCCATCGAACCAGCCTCTTTTGTCTCCTTTGTGGGACCCTCAGGCAGTGGGAAGTCTACCCTTCTGAATATGATCGGCTGTCTCGACCCACCTACTGAAGGGGCTTTACAGGTTGCAGACCATGATATCACCCGTCTGGATCGCAGGCAAGCCGCCCGTTTTCGGGGTGAAAACATCGGCTTTGTGTTTCAGGATTTCAACTTGATCCCGGTGCTCACCGTCTTCGAGAACGTGGAATATCCCTTGCAGATGGTGCAAAACTGGCCCGTCAGTAAACGGCATAAACGGGTTCAAGAATTGCTGGAGGCTGTGGGAATGGCGGACCAGGGAACCAAATACCCGGGCCAGATATCGGGCGGCCAGAAACAACGGGTTGCCGTCGCAAGAGCCCTGGTCACCAATGCAAAACTGGTTCTGGCCGATGAACCCACTGCCAACCTGGACAGGGAGACGGCCACCCGCATCATCGATCTGATGAAAAAGATGCGCGACGAGTTTGACACCACCTTTATCTTCTCGACCCATGACCCAAAAGTCGTCAAAAACGCCGAAATTATCTATGCCCTTGAAGATGGTAGACTTAATAAAAGCCAAGCGGGCAAGGGAGAGTATCATGTATAACATATTCAAGCTGGCCGCCCGCAATCTCATGCGCTATAAACGGCGAACTTTTCTGACGTCCATGCTGATCACCATGGGTGTGGTTGCGGTGCTTCTGTTTGTCTCCATATCCGGCTCGTTCAAAACCATGATGATCGGCCAGATCACCGATTCCATGCTGGGTCATCTTCAGGTCCATCGCAAAGGATATTTGGCCTCCATTGACAGCCTTCCTTTAAACCGGAACCTCAGTGCCAAACAGGTTGCTATGGTTGAGCAGGCGCTCGCCGGTGAAGACGCTGTGACTACTTACTCCATGCGCATCAAGCTGGGAGCCATGTTCAGCAATTTTGCCGAAACCACGAATATCCGGTTGAATGCGATTTTGCCTGAACAGGAATTAAATACCGTGCCCCTTCTATCCAGCAGGATATTGAAGGGTCAGCCGGATGGATTGATAGAAAAAGGTGAAATTTTAATCCCGGAATTGATTGCCAAGGGCATGAAAGTCAAGGTCGGTGACGCCGTTGTGCTGGTTGCCAACAATAAGGATGGTTCCGTCAACGGTCTGTCCCTGAAGGTTCGCGGCATCCTTGAGGGTATATCCGGACCAGGAGGTCGCGACGGCGTTATCCATCTGGAAGATGCTAAAACCCTGCTGCGCATTACAGGTATGGAAATCAGCGAGATAGCCATTCGCCTGAAGAATATGGATCAACTCCCTCAAACCTATGAAAACCTCAAAGCCAAACTGTCGTCCATAAAAAATCAACAGGGCCAGCCGGTTTTTGAAGTCCACACCTGGGAAAAGCTCTCTCCCTTTTTCAATATCGCCAAGATGATCGATCTGATGACATTTTTCATCAGAATCATGCTGGTGGCCATCGTACTGGTCAGCATCATGAATGTGATGATAATGGCTGTTTATGAGCGCATCAATGAAATCGGCACTATTTCCGCCATCGGCACCTTGCCGGCAAGAATTCTGGGCATCTTTGTGGTTGAAGGTTTTTTGCTGGGTGTATTGGGCACTGCAATCGGTACGGCTGTCAGCATGGTCTCAATTTCCATCATGAACGCCTCTCAGATTAGTTTTGATTTTGGCAGACAGACCGGTTTGCTGCTGGCCCCAACAATCTCGGTCGGTGAGGTGGTTATCGTGGTACTAACAGTCATCGGGATATCCGTCTTGGCCAGCTTGCAGCCGGCCTATAAGGCTGCAAAAATGGATCCAATTGCGGCCCTGCGACATGTATGATAGAAAACTTCCGATTGGAGTAAAATGATGTGTAAAAAAATATTGACAAATCGTTGGATTTTAGCATTTTCCTTTTTCTTTATCGTTTCACTTTTGTATGTCGTGCCAACAATGGCCCTAGACGGCAATGATATCCTGCTGCAGGTGGACAGAAATCTGCAGCCGCTGTCATACGAAATGTATCGTAAACTGATCAACATCGAACCGGATGGCAAAAAAAAAGAGTTCATTCTCTACACGGTAAAAAAAGGCCAGGATAAAATGGTGGCTCTTTTTCTATCCCCGGCCAGCGAAAAAGGGCGGGCGACCTTGAGACTGGGCGACAACATGTGGCTTTACATTCCCAATGTGGGGAAACCCATTAGAATTACGAGCCTGCAGTCGGTTGTGGGGGGGGTGTTCAACAATTCCGACATCCTCAGACTCGACTACAGTGCCGAATATAATGCTGAAAGCGTGTCCGAGGAGAATGATAGCCATATTCTGGCGCTCAAAGCCAAAACCACATCAATTGCCTACGATCGCCTGAAAATGTGGGTCGACAAGAAACTCATGATACCCACGGTGATAGAGTGTTACGCGGCCAGCGGCATGTTGATCAAAACCCTCTATTATAAGCAACCTAAGGATTTTGGTGACGGCCTTGTCCGGCCCTCGGTGCTTGAAACGGACAGTCCCCTGTATAAAGGTTATAAATCTGCCATGGTTTATGCCAAGATCCAGCAAAAAGAGTTTGCCGATGAAGTTTTTTCACTTAACTATCTGCCGAGGGTTGATGAATTGCGATGAGATTTGGACGGGGATATGATATTGCTCGTTCTACACTGATCATAGCTCTGCCTCTCTTTCTTTTTCTTATGTCCAGTATTTTGCTGTCTGCCGAAGAATACACGCTGGACCTCGATGAGTTCGAGAAAAAAAGTTTTGAATGGGGCGGTTATGCCGAACTTAAATGGGAGCATATCTCCCTAAACCGCAAAAGTGTCTTCTATCCGCTCACGTTTGGCCAAGATTCCCCCGCTACGCTTGACCTTATCACCCCCCTGATACAGCTTGAAGGCAACGTAGATAAAGATGTGACTTCGTTTATCTGGCTGCTGCAGGCTTCCGCACAATATGATCAAACGGATTGGCAGGGAAGCGCTGATATATTTGAGGGTTATGCCAGCATTCAACCCACACCCCAGGCTGCCATTGACCTCGGCAAAAAAAGGTTCAAATGGGGCAAAGGTTACGCCTGGAACCCAGTGGCCGTCATCGATCGCCTCAAAGATCCCAACAACCCGGAACTGGCCCAGGAGGGTTATTTCGGTGCCGGTCTGGATCTGATCAAGAGTTTTTCAACACCGCTGCAAACAGCGGCCTTTACGGCAGTCTTTCTACCAGTCACCTCGGAAGTGAACGAGGATTTTGGTGCAGAAGGTGCTAATTTGGCCACCAAGCTGTATCTCCTTTACATGGATACCGATATTGATCTTATCTGGTTCACCGGAGAGAGCCGATCCAACCAATATGGAATTGATTTTGCCAAGAATCTCGCCTCCAACTTTGAAATTCATGGGGAATTGCTCTACGTACCCAAACAAAAAAAAAAGAGCCTGACGTCAGATGGAAACATAGCAACCCAGGAAGTGGTTAATACAAGCTACCTGTTGGGAATTCGCTATCTTACTGAAAATGACATCACTGCAATTGTAGAGTACTATCATAACGGTGCGGGATACAGTGAAGCGGAAATGGATCGCTTCTATCAATTTGTGGCCGACGCAGGCGATGATTTCCTTGAGACTGGTGACCCCGGTTTTTTGGACGAAGCTCTGCGTCTGAACCAGAGTGGATACAACCGGCCCCAGATCGGATATAACTATCTTTACCTCAGAATTAGCCAAAAAGACCCTTTTAACTTTCTCTATTTCACGCCAGGACTCACTGCAATTATCAATCTTGAAGACCGGAGTTATTCGGTAACACCAGAAGTAGCGTATAGCGGTTTTACAAATTGGGAAGGGCGCTTACGTTTTTCATTCCTAAATGGAGAAAAATATACCGAATATGGAGAAAAGTTGAATAACAGCAAAGTAGAGCTTCGTGTGAGATATTTCTTTTAGAAAGGATTAAACTAAACCTACCCTCTTTGTATGAAAATTAAAGTAAAGGCCGTTTTATAAACAGATATCTTTTTAGAATAAAGAATGTGGGTCGCGCATTACGTTTCATTGGATCCATCTTTTAGATTAATATCGCAAGTGGCAACCGGGCAATCGATAGCTGACCTTGAGATTACATCAAGTCTGCGGAATGGTCCCCTGTTAGGACTTTATGATTTTGTCAGTGGCTGGTCGTAAAGATTTTTTTTTGGACGGTCGGCTGAAAGGCTGTGTTACAAATTGTAGGAATGATCAATTTTGAATAATGAT
>Ga0180435_10001608_pt1 | contig 23381 bp, 30 predicted proteins | sample SS_ome_3_FD_132467 | JGI IMG/M metagenome (GOLD analysis project Ga0180435, IMG submission 132467) | Hypersaline lake sediment archaeal communities from the Salton Sea, California, USA - SS_3_S_1 metaG | ecosystem: Environmental > Aquatic > Non-marine Saline and Alkaline > Hypersaline >... | reverse complement strand
TCCACCGGCCGAGCTGGCGCTACGGTGGAGTGGTTCCGCTACCACACCCGATATGATAGCTGGAAATATAACATGGTCAACCTCACGGATGCCATGGGCGTCATCAATATCTCCGGGCCCAATTCACGCAAGGTATTGGATAAAATTGTGGATGCCGACCTAAGCAACCAAGTCTTCCCCTATGCCGGCTACACTGAATTTAACATTCAGGATACCATACCTGTACGGGCCATGCGCCTGGGATTTGTGGGGGAACTATCTTTTGAGTTGCATGTTCCTTCTTCTTATATGCAAACCGTTTGGGACATGCTGGTGACTGCCGGGGCCGAGTTCAAGATCCGCAATTTTGGCCTGGAAGCGCAAAATGTGCTTCGCATGGAAAAGGGCCATATTATTTTGGGACAGGAATCGGAACAACGCACCAATCTTCTGGATCTGGGTCTCGGATTTCTGTGGGACCGCCAAAAAGCAGATGCTCGTACCGTCGGTGCCGTCGCCCTGCGGCAGGCTGAAAACGATCCCAACCGGTTCAGGCTGGTGGGAATCCGCATGGAAGACGATACCCGGGCAGCCCGTGACGGTGCCCTGATCGTCGATACCAAGGTGCGGGGATACGTCGCTACGGCCAGAAAAAGTTTTTCCTCAGGGGAGGCCGTTGGCATGGCGTTGGTGGAGAAATCCTTAAGTGAACCGGGTACGCGACTGGAAATTTATGAAGACGAGTGCAATGGAAAACGTCTGTACGCCAAGGTCGTTTCCATGCCTTTTTACGATCCCGAAGGCAAACGCATGAGAATGTGAGGAATATAAGATGACAACGCTAAAACGACGATCGCCGGTGACCTTTGACGCCGCGGCCCTAAAAACGGATGACCGAGAAAACTGGGAAATTGTATTGTCTTACAAAGATGAAGGTGACGGCCCCTGGTTGACCGATCTGAGCCATAAAGCCCGCTGGGATTTACAGGATAGCCAAATCGATGATTCTTCTATCAGCGGCCTGGCCGTACCGTCAACGCCCGGTGACTGCATGCTTGAAAAAGATCGCCTGGTAAATCGCATGAATAATACCCAGGCCTCCATTTGGAATATGGGGATAGAACCCGTACAGCTGCCTGATTTCAATGGCTTTACGGATGTCACCGATGCCACCATTTTTTTGGCACTTTTTGGTCAGCACACTTTCAGTATTGCCGAAAAAATGACCGCACTCGATTTTATGGATGCCAATAAAACAGCCCCCTTTTTACTGCAGGGACCGTGCTGTCACGTCCCGTGCCAAGTGGTTACGGTGGTCAAACAGGCTGGCATGTCCGGGGGCTTGCTGTTGACCTGCAGCCGAGGGTATGCCCAGAGCATGGTGCATGCAATCCTGGATGCAGGAGCAGAGTTTGGTTTGAAACCGGCCGGTGAAACTCGCTTTACAGACTGGCTGCAATCCTTATCATAATCACTTGCAGGGCCAACGTGCTAAGCTTCAAATAATGGCATTAAATATATATGAATCATAAATGCGAAACATTCACAAAGGAGGATATCATGAGTACACAATATGATGCCATCATCATCGGCGCCGGAATTATTGGTACCCCCATTGCCTACGAATTGTCAAAAATGGGCTATAAAACATTGAATGTGGACGCCAGGCCGGATGCCGGAGAAGGTTCTACGGCCGGTTCCTGTGCCATCGTTCGGGCGCATTACTCCACCGAAGATGGCGTCGCCTTTGCCTACGAGGGATTCAAATATTGGCTGGACTGGGAAAACTACCTGGATCATGCGGAAGACGAAAAAGGCTTGGCCAAATACATGAATACCGGTTCGATATTAATTAAATCCAAAGGCCACAAATGGCAGAATGTAAAAAAACACTACGATGCTGTTGGCGTTCTGTACGAAGAATGGGACAACGATAAAATTCTTGAAAAGGTGCCGGTATTGGATCTGCATGAATTTTGGCCGCCCAAACGGCCGGAAGATTCCTCCTTTTTCGATGAGCCCACCAACATGCTTGAAGGTGGCCTTTTTTGCCCGGAGGGTGGGTACGTGAACGACCCGGCCCTCTCGGCCCACAATATTATGCGTGCGGCCGAGGCCAAGGGCGGCACGTTTCTGTTTAACGCCGAAGTCACGGAAATCCGCAGTGCCGATGGCAAGGTTCAAGGCATCACACTAAAAGACGGCACCCAGATCGATGCGCCGGTGGTGGTTAACTGCGCCGGGCCGCATTCCTTTAAGATCAATCAAATGGCCGAGGGCGTCTGGGAAGGCTGTAACATCAAAACCAAAGCGCTGCGGCATGAGGTTATGTACTGTCCTGCTCCCGAAGGGTATGATTACTACAACGATGGTTACCATCAGAGCGACGGCGACATTGCCTGTTATGTTCGACCGGAAGTCGGCAACATGTTTCTGATCGGATCCGAAGATCCGGAATGCGACCCCCAGGAATGGGTTGATCCGGATGAGTTCTACGCCGGTCGTGGCGGACATGGGCGTGACAACCAATTGACGGAAGAACAATGGAAAGCCCAATGTTATCGTCTGGCTCGCCGTGTTCCCAGCTTGCAGGTACCCAACCAGCCCAAAGGTGTGTGTGATCTGTATGACTGCTCCGATGACTGGATCCCGGTATATGACAAATCGGATCTGCCCGGGTTTTATATGGCTTGCGGTACCAGTGGCAATCAATACAAAAATGCACCGGTTGTGGGCAGAATGATGGCCGAACTCATTGATGCCTGTGAAAAGGGCTTGGATCATGACAAGGAACCTTTTCAGTTCACCATGAAATATACCGGACGCACCTTGGATATGGGGTTTTATTCCCGTAAACGCGAAATTAACTATGACTCCAGCTTTTCGGTCAATGGATAAATTTATTGCACAATATTATCGGAAAATCTTGTTGATTCAAAAAAAGAGGCCTGCCAGGTTGGAGGCCTCTTTTCTACCTAAATACATGGGGCATTATTGGATCGGACCCTGGCATCGACCCCGCTGACACGAGGGTGAACCGGTTATCGAAATCGGTAGCGGTATCGAAAATCGTTCACCGAACAAATAGAAGTGTCGGTCGTTGTGATTCGATTGCGATTTCGATAGCGATCCCGAACCCGATTGAACTGTCCATGAGCAACAGGTCATCTCATGAAAATCTACGTTTGTGTCAAACACGTTCCTGACTCGGCGGCCACCATCACGGTCAAAGGTGAAACCGGTATCGAAGAAGCCATTACGTTTTTAATCAACCCTTATGACGAGCACGCCATCACCGAGGCCCACCGCTTGAAATCGATATTCTCAGATGCCGAAATAATTGCCGTGACAGTGGCCAAGGCTGCGGGTGAGAATACGCTCAGGTCCGCATTGGCCATGGGGGCGGATCGCGGCATCCTGGTGACCACGGATGAGCGTCTCGATTCGATCATGACCGCCCGGGCGCTTCATGCCGCCATCCTGTCAGATGGACAGCCCGGACTTATTCTGACCGGTAAGGAATCCATCGATGCCGAGGGCATGCAGACCATGTTTCGCTTGGCCCACCTGCTTGGCCTTCCCGCCGCCACCAATGTTGTCAGCATCGAACCGCAAGATGGCGGTGTCCTGATTAGCTGTGAGAAGGAGGCGGGCGCGCTGGAGAAATTACAACTCGGCATGCCCTGTCTTCTGGCGGCAGGAAAAGGCCTCAACACGCCGCGCTATCCGACCTTTCCGGAGATTGTCAAAGCCCGCAAAAAAGAGATAAAGCAGATCACGCTCGTAAAACTCGACCTAGCGGAAGCGGACAGTCGTGTTGAGCTGGTCCAACTGGAGCCCATTGTCGAAAACCGTGAGCCCCGGGAACTGACCGGCTCACCGGTTGAAATCGCTGCCAAAATCGTGCGGGTTTTAAAAGAGGAGGCGCGTGTAATTTAGAGCTCCTCAGCGCCATAAGGAAACTGGCAAATGAAAAAAATCGGCCTACTGATTGAAATCAAAGATGGTGAATTAAAACCTGCCAATTTAGGGATGATTACCGCGGCCCATGGGGATGATCACCAGTTAATAGCCTTTCTGATGGACGCTGTTCCCGCTCACATTCAGGAACAGCTGGCACACTATGGTGTGGATCAACTGTTGACGGTTCACATGCAGCAACCCGAATGGAATCCGGATCGCTGGTCGCGAGCCATTGTGGATACCGTCACCGCCCATGGTATCCAGATAATGTTCGGCTTGACTTCAGCCCAAGGCAAAGATCTGCTACCACGGGTGGCCGCGATTCTGGACGCCCCCCTGGTCATGGATTGCATTCAGGTGGATGTCAATGCGCAACTTGCCCGCACGTCCCAGTATTCCGGCAAGACCCTGGCCACGTTTCGCCTGAGCGGAAAAATCCTGCTGTATGGCCTGCGCCCCAATGCCATAGCCCCGGTCGCACATCCGAAAACAGCGGTCCAAATAGAACATGTGGCCGACATAAGCGAGACATCCGACATAACGGTCCTGGAAGCGATTCCCGGTGAATCCGGGGGACAAAATCTATCCGAAGCAGAGGTCATTATATCCGGTGGGCGGGGCATGGCAAACGGCGACAACTTCAGACTGCTCTGGGACTGTGCCCGGGCCATTGACGGCGCAGCCGTCGGCGCGTCACGCGTGGCAGTGGATAGTGACTGGGTCCCCTACGCCATGCAGGTGGGGCAAACCGGTTCCAAGGTCAATCCCAAGGTCTACCTTGCCTGCGGCATATCCGGTTCCATCCAGCATCTGGCCGGGATGAAAACGTCGGGAATGATCATTGCCATCAATACCGATCCGGATGCCGCCATCATCTCCCACAGCGATTACTTTGTTCTCGGTGACCTATTTGAAATCCTGCCGGCTCTGACCCAGGAACTAGAGAAATAAAATCGTGTTTCACCCCATTCGTTTATCACCTGCAAGACGTCACTCAAGAAGGGATATCCGCTGGGAATAAATAGGTATTTTGAAACAAGGTATTGAGCTTTTTCCTTACAATTGCGGCAGCGTCCAGCGTCGCGTCTGCGACCACTTCTATATATACGAAAACGACCTGGTTCGCAATGCGGGTGGTGCACGTGATTTTTACGGGCGCACCATTGAAACGGACCCCATTTTTAATGGTGTCTGAGATGTTCTCATGGTAGTTTTTCGTTTTTTTATTAAAAAGGGGTCTCGATGTAAAAATAATGCTTTTTTTATCCATTTATAAACGCTTTCTAGATCAGTTGGCAGAAATTGCCAGTTTCCGTAAGTACGAAACGGTTTGAATGACATTGCCACAGCAGAAGTCTGCATCGAGTTCTTCAACCGAAGGCAGCTTGTTACAAGTACCATCGATTCCACCCACCATGATCGTAACCTGGTTGCGCACACCTGCTTCCGATATGGAATCTGTAACCTGTTTAATCTCCGTTTTTAACCTTGTCGAAGGCTTTACATTGAACTCGGGAATCGAAGTTGAAGGTGTATTGATCCAGAGTATATCCGGCAAATTGCCATTAACAGCCTCTAAAATGTCGTTGGCGGACAACGCATCACCTAAATTGGTTATTTCGTATCCCAGACCCTTTAGAATTATCTCGACCATCGCTTCCCAATGGGTATAATCTTTCCCGTCGATCGTGGCCAGAACGGCGGTTCCTTTTGCAAGCGACTCACTTTTGCCTACGAATTCTGCCAAAATATCTCTGCTTTTTCCGGTATATACAGCCCGAATGATCAAATCAGGCAAAAGAAACTCTCCGGCTTTAAATTTTTTTATGGAATCCGCCATGGCTTTGTCCAGGGCGTTTGTGGAAATTAGCGGTGGCGGCACCTTATTTTCCATGGAGCGCTGCAGTAAATCCGACAAGCCGCTTGGCATTTTTTCAGTGGCAATTGTTGGGGGCGTATGGGTCTCAAATTTGACGTTCACAATATGGTTCGCAATCTGTCCCATGAGTACATGCTCATTCATACTACTATTTCACCTCTCTTTATGGTATGGTTTCCTGCAATGTAACCAGCCTAACCTGGCTATTTTAATTATAAATCTCAATTTAATTTACTGTTATAATTTCCTTGTTAAAATATTTTCAACTGAAAACATATACAATCGACCTAAAGTTGTCAACCCCTAACAAATTTGACGCGTAGGGTCTTTATAAAATATTATAATTGTTTTAAATGGTTATGGTATATGTTTTGCGGGTGTTAGGTTTTCATTTATTTCATGTTCGGGATCAGTGAGGTTCAAATGACAAAAAAAATTGAAAAGACCATTATGACAGAGCAGGTCAGCATGCAGATTATCATGCGAATACGACAGATCATTCAACACATGTCAAAATACTCCAAATATATTCAGGAGAACTATAAAATAACGGTACCGCAACTCATCTGTCTTCACGAAGTGTACCAGCACGGCCCCATCTCCATTGGCGCCCTGACCAAAATTGTTTTTCTGAATAACAGCACCGTAACCGGTATTGTCGATCGACTGGAAGCCAGAGATTTTGTCAAACGCGTCAGAATCAGCAAGGACCGCAGACAGGTTCATCTCGAAATTACCGAACAAGGTGTAAACTTCATCAAAAAAGCCCCCAAGCCCCTTCAAGACCAGTTCATCGATCGTCTCAATAACCTCGACGAAGAAAAAACCACGTTGATCCTGTGGTCATTGGAAATGCTCGTGGACATGCTCGGAAACAAGGAATCAACGCTAGAGCTGCCCAGCCCCCCAACCCATATCACCCAGCAGGATGAATTGGTAGATGTTGAGGATGACATTTAGCCGGAGGTTCTGACCATGAAGCGGGCTTTATACAGTTCCTTTGAATCGCCTCAATTCAAGATACTAACCCAAGGGGAAGTCAATCGTGTATTTCAGGCCGCGCTGGACTGTCTGCAGCGGACCGGCGTAGAGGTGAGCAACCTAGAAGCGCGTAACCTGTTGGAATCTGCGGGGGCGGATGTAGAAGAAACCCGCGTGCGCATACCTTCTCACATTATCCAGGATGCCATTGCCACAAACCCACGCTCCTTTACGATTTATGGTCGTGACCCCAAGATGCGAATACAAGTAACGCCCAATCACGTCTATTTCGGACCGGGTCCCACGTGTACCTATATTATGGATCCCTACACCGGAGAAAGACGCAAGGTTAGAAGAGAAGATCCTGGAATAGTGGCGCACACCTGTGATGCCTTGGAGCATATCGATTTTGTGATGTCACTGGGACTGATCGACAATGTAACCCCTGCGCTGGCCCCTGTTTATGAATTTGCGGAAATGATCGTCAACACAGGCAAGCCTATTCTGCCCTGGGCATTTAAGTTGAGTCATCTCAAGGCAATCTACCAGATTGCACGCTGCTTTTACACGAGCGACAAAGAGTTCAAACGCCGACCGCTGTTTGCCTTTTTTTCCACCTGGCAGGCACCCATGATGCATACTGAAGATGATCTGGCGAATTGTCTCTGGGCCGTTGAAAAGGGAATCCCCGTGGTTTATGCGGGGGGCGGCATTGCCGGTTTGAATGCGCCCGTGACCGGTGCCGGCCTGCTGGTACTCCAGCTAGCCAATTCATTGGCAGGTCTTGCAATTCTGCAACTGAAAAAACGCGGTGCCCCGGTCTGTATAGGCGGTGTCTTGACAGCCATGGACTTAAAGTCCACCCGGCCCACCTACGGCACACCGGAAATGAGTCTTTACAGCGCGGCCGTTTGCGAAATATTCAAATATTTGAATCTCCCGTTTATGGGGACCGCCGGCGCCTCCGATTCCAAACTTACCGATATGCAGGCAGCCATTGAAAGCACCACTCAGATCATGCTGTCAAGCTTGAGCGGTGCCAACCTGGTACACGACATCGGATTTCTCGACTGCGCCGACATCGGTTCCCTGGAAATGCTGGTCATGAGTGACGAAATCATCGCTATGACCAAGCGGATCATGCGCGGTATCGAAATCACCGACGAAACCCTGATGCTTGACTTGATAGACGACGTGGGACCCAGTGGAGAATATATCTCCTCGGATGAAACCGCCAGACGGTGTCGCAAGGAAATTACCCAACTGCATCTGATGGATCGTGATCCCTGGGATGTTTGGGAAGAAAATGACTCAATGACGCTATATAACCGGACCAAGCTACGATTGCATCATATTTTGGAAAACCACAAACCACTGCCGGTGCCCGACGGCGTCGAATCCAAGATCGAAGCCATCCTCGACGCTGCCGAAGAACAGGAGGCAAAAGCGGTTGATCAAATATAAAGACACCTTCTGGACCGCCTCGGTCAGTTTGCTGAACCGGCAAATTCTTTCAGCAGATCGATGGTCTCTGTGATGTTATGGCAACATTGATCCACACCGAGCGATTCCGGCGATTCTGTCAAGGCCAGATATCCCCCCAGAATCAGGGTTACATCTTCGCGGCAATCTGCTTGGCCAAGCTGGTCTGTCAGCTCCTGAATCAACGGGAGTGTTGAAAATGTGGAGCCTGAGATGCCCAAGTAATCGGGGCGATGATCCTTCACCGAGCGAACAATATCCGCCACGGGCACTCCCATGCCCAAATCGATGGTATTGAATCCGATTCCTTTTAAAAGACTGGAAACGATATCCATCCCATAACGATGGTATTCACCTTCAATCGATGCCATAATAAACTTCCCCTTACTCAACGAATCCGATACGCCGGCTTGCTCTTTAAGCTTCTCTCGTGCTTCATATGTGTATTTGGCCCGCATGATCAGGTCCGGCACGTTATACTCTCCGCTGATAAATTTTTCCAGGGAATCATCCATAGCGCGATCCAGGGCATCTGACGAAATCATGGGAATCGACATTTTTTTCTGGATGGATTGTTCGATCAACTCGGAAACGCCGGGTTTAATTTTTTTACCGGTTTCTGTTTGCCTGCAGGTTGTCTCAAACCGACCTTTGAGAATACTGTCATGTATTTGAACCATGATGTGTTCTTCATTCATGCTATTTCTTCCTATTTGTGCGGTTAACGGGCAGGTAATTGATGTCCTGAAGAAGCTAACCTACTCTTAAGAATACATCACAAAATACACACTACTAAAATTTACGACATCAAATGTTTTTAACTGAAAATATCTGCACACGAAACAGACTTGTCAACCCTTTCATGTTTGCCGTATGCTGGGTTTTCCGACTAAAGAATTAATATTTTCAGGGGTTTATTTGACGAAAGGCTTGGATGTTAGCGTTGTATCAGTTTTTTCACCAATAAATGGATTCGGCCAAAATAAACAACCTAAATGGTATGATTGTTAGCGGATATTCCCGGTTTACGGCAGTCTTCTCGTCGAGCCGAACTTTTTGGGCGGCTTGCCAGTAAAATGTATACCGAGTCCGGGGCGGGAACAATTTCAAAAGGTAACTTAACACGATTCGGGCATCGTGGGGTATTAGTTAAAAGCAGTATCTATCCAAAAAAACTGGCCGTATTTAACAGGCGTCACCATCTAGAAAGGTCGGGGCCATTAAGTTATTATCAATACTGCTCAAGGCAGGCCGAATCTGAAAACAGAGGCGACCTGCCAGTTAAATCCGATCTTTAGTTGAAATTTTTGCTGGCCTTGAACGTAATGGCATTTCTCCCTTTGATTTTGATTAGTTCGCCTGTCTGCGGATTGCGGCCTTTGCGGGTTTTTCGGTATATCTTCTTAAAGGTACCGAAGCCCACAAGTGTTACACTGCTGCCACGTGTTTTAAGTCCCTTTTTCAACCCGTCCAAAAATGATTCGTATGCTTTACCGGCAGCTACTTTGGTAATACCCGATTCCTTGGCCATTTTTTCAATCAATTCTGCTTTTGTCATGGGTTCTCCTTTTCTAGGTATAGGTTGAATAATTCCGTTTTCCCCAACGCGGTCCGGCACCATCACGGCCCAAAAGATCGTAGCTAAGATTTTTAACGCTTCGGTCAAGTCTGCTTTATTATCTGCCGCTTAACCTGTTTTATTGGCTGACTCTTTGCGAGCGTCCTTTTTGTTCATGGTTTGCATTTCTTCAAATCTGTCAAAGGCTGTGAGCGCTTTTTCGATCCTTCTGGAAATCGCCTTTAATTCCATGTTAATCTCAAGGAGTTGCTTCTCTATCACCATCAATCACTTTTCCTTATTTATATTTTAAACAAATTCCAAGAGTTCAATATCAAATAAAAGTGTTTTACCTGCCAGCGGATGATTGGCATCCAATTTGACTTCTTGATTGGTCAAATTTGTAACAGTTGCGATGTGAGAATTGCCATGGTCATCCTTAAATTCAACCTTGCTGCCAATTTTTAGATCTTCATGTGGCTCCGGAATCGCAACACGAGGAAAAGTATTCACAAGTTCTGACTTTCTCTCACCCATGGCATCTACGGGCTCAATTTTAACTGTTTTCCTTTCACCTTCAGTCATACCGACAATGGACTTTTCAAAACATTCGATCAGCTTTTTGTCGCCGATGGTTAAATCCATCGGATTCTCATTGCGGGTCGTTGCGATTCGGGTACCATCCTCTTTGCTGGCTGTAAAATGGATCCGGACCATATCCCCAGGTTGCGCTTTTCTCATTCATATCTCCCTTCGAAATATTTTATCTGATGCAACCCTGTCGCCCCTGGGCGAAAGGCTTTGTCAAGTAGATCTTAAAGAAGACATCTAATATATTCGGAAGTATGGAACAATAGGGTAAACACCGTATATTATTTTTTTGATTGGCTTTCTTCTCCACACGGATAGTCAAAATGTCACCAGATATATTGAGGTCAATATCTTTTGCCTCAATCCCCGGCAGTTCGGCTCGCACCAAAATGCCAGTATCATTTTCCGTGACATCGATTGATGGGAGCCATTCCTTTCCAACGCCTTCAAATGATTGAAGTCCACCCTAAAAAGTTGTTCCAGAGGGAATTCATTTCTCGGTTGAATCGGGTCATATCACTCCTAAAAGACCTTCACCACGGTCTCCGTTGCATCAAGATACCTCCTTTTAATATCAAAATACTCTTCCCCGGAACTTCAGTAGATCTATGACAACACACCAAGTGCGTCGTTTGATCCAAAGAGTTTATAAATATGCAGTGTTGTATTTATTTACATCTCTTGTTTTATTTAGATTTGCAGGGCAGTCATTGGATTAAACCAACATTGGCACCTCCAACCCTGTATGAACCCCCTTCTCACATTGAAACAGATAGGTCCAATAGGCCCATGTGTTTCGGCTGTTATGACGCTTTTGATCCTTTTTCTTTCCGAAATCGTGCCCAAAACTTTAGGCGCCGTCTTCTGGTTAAAACTTGCAGGTCCTATTTCGTATTTTGTAAACACGCTTATTGTGGTCCTTTATCCCATCGTATGGTTTTCGGAAAAACTAACAAAGTTTATTTCTCATGGAAAGGACATTCACATTTTCAGTAGAGACGAATTCATCGCCATGGCTCAGGTAGGTGTGAAGATGGGGCATATTCGCGATAATGATGCGGCATGAAGTCTTAAGGTAATTGCACGATAGAGTATTCCCGGAAATAACTGAGCAGCCTTGATTCTGAGTTTAAAAAATGGACTGGTTACCGGGTTTGAAGCCATAAAAAAAGTCCCTTCCAAGAATCCAGCTCAGCGACCCAAGGCCTAATAGTATTCATGAAACGCTAACCAGAACGGCCGTCATCGCAGGGTTCGTCCGCATCGTCGAAGCGCTGATGTTCGGCCATTTCGGGTGCTTTTATGCACACCGATGGATCCGATGGCGCCTGGTCTCCAGCCAACTCCTCGATATTCGCCCGGAGCTGCGCAACCATGATACCCAAACCCACACACTGCTCGCCGAGCATACATTTTTCGGCATCGCCATCATCCAGAAAAGTTTTCAACTCCTGGTTGTCTCTTTGCAGATGAACGACCCAGGCTTTTTCTTCCTGGTCATATTCAGCTTTGACATCGATATCGCACTCGCCGATATCCGGGTAAAGTTCGCGAATTTTTTGACACAAAACGTCTTTATCAATCATTGGGTTTTCCTCAATATTGTCGTTTCAAATGCGAACAGCGCCGGCATGATGCAACGGCGCTGCTCGTAGTGGGTTTGATGATCATGAAGTTAACGAAGCTAACAGCGTCTAACTCACACCGATTTTAGGTAAACCGGCCAGAAATTGTTTGGATTCAATCTCACTGACCAGCTGCATCTCCTCCCCGCAACAAACCAGATCGCCATCACCGCCCTCAAGGACGGCCACCACGTTACCGCACAGCTCACATTTGTAAACATCTCCTTTGGTTGCCATCGCTTACCTCCTATATTTAGTCGTTATCTATAGTGGATATCGTCCGGAATTGCTCCGGGAATTACACATGCCCGCCCAGGTCACCCGGCGCATTGTCACGACTCTTGGCGTTTTCCACTGTGGTGTTTCAGCGGTGGAATGTTCCATCCCCTCTGCATCCAGCTTTTTCTGTTGCTCTTTCTGCTGTTCGGTCACCTGGTCCTTGCATTCACCTTCGCACTCTCCGGTCACGTCTCTTTTTGGTATGTCATTCATTTTCATCCTCCTCCATGTTTTTGAACATTCGATTATAGATTGAATTCTTCTTTGCACTGGTCATGACCACCGGGCAGACGCCGAATCAGGCTTATCCCGATCACCACGTCGCCAATTGCACATAATATAGAGATTTCTTACCGGCATTGAAATGGGTGCCGGCCAGTAGATGTCCCTCAGCATGCCTGTATTCAGAACTTGATATCGTCTACAAAGCACTATTCTTTTTTTCGGCTAAAGGCATGCACTGTTCTGTCTGCATCTGAATCTTGAATTGCCGCGATCGTTGCGTCTGCTTCCCATGGTTTTAAAACATCCGGGTCACTTAAGACGATAAGCGGGTATTTTGAGCTATGCAAAACTCTTTTAACCACACTGCCGGCATACCACTTCCCTTCTTTATCCTTGGTATGGGATCCCATAACAAGGATGTCGGCATCATTTTTTTGCGCACATGCCAGGATCTCCTCGTGAGCCATGACACCCGCACCGACACAATAATCATGATCAACACCCTCAATATAGGTCCGGCTGAACTTTTGGAGTCGCTTCTCAGCCGCATGTAAATCCGCCTGGTAATCGGCCTGTGAATATTTAGGGAAGGGTGGCACCGGTACCATGTGAAAAAGCACCAATCTAGCGCGGTAGGTTTGCGCAAGCCTTGTGGCAAACACGAGAGCCGCCTCACATGACTTGGAGAAATCGATGCTCACCAGTACGGAACCAATGCGCATCTTTTCTGCGGTCAATTCATTGTTTGCGATCAGCACCGGACTTTTTGCCCGTGACCATACCCCTGCCAGGGTGCCCCCTATTCCGGCGTCCTCTGTGGCAAAATCACCCGCTCGCACACCTTGGGCACATGAACCCATTACGATTAATTCCGCTTTGCTCTTTTCAACCTGTTTTTGAATTTCGTACCACGGTACACCGACCGTAACAGCAATATGGAAATCACTTATGTCGGCAAGCAATCCATTGTAAAAACTCATTATCCCCTCTCTGACAGCTGCCTTGTAGGCAGCATCGACCTGTACAGACTGACCAGTCTGAAAATGTCTCACCAATGGATTGCCATCTGTCTGTAATGGCTCAAGTACATGCATGATGTGCAATCCGGCATTATTGCGCCTGGCAATTTGCATAGCAGTCAAACCGCTTGGATCAGCAAGAGCCGGCGTATCGGTTGCCGCTAGTATGCTTTTAAACATTTGACCTCCTTGCGTTCAATGCTATCTATGAATTTCAATCCACCTTCTATGACCTAGATTAAACAGTAGATGTGAATCCATAAATACCCGATACACCCTATTTGTTGTTGGATGTGCTTGTATGTATGATAAAATACGAACTTAACCCAAACCCTTTACACCGGATAAAACTATTGTTTAGGAGAAAAAGCATGTCGAAAACATATGACGTCATTATCGTTGGTTCGGGAACCGCCGGTCAAACCATCGCTTACGAGCTTGCAGAAAGCCGACTGAAGCTTGCTCTGGTGGAACAAAGCAATCGTCCCGGCGGCACCTGCGCCCTTCGGGGGTGTCAGGCCAAAAAATGGTTTTACGAAGGCGCTGAGACCATCGCCCGAACCCGGCACCTGGCGGGAACCGGTATCGAAAAACCAGCCGTGGCCAGCTGGCTGTAGCTGCAAGATGCGAAAAATGAATTTACACGGCAAGTGCCGGAAAAGACACGGAAGGGACTTGAAAAAGCCGGTATCGATTTGATTCACGGAAAGGCAACCTTTCAGAACGAGAATATCCTAAGTGTGAATGGTCAAGCACTGACAGCCTCCTGGATTGTTCTGGCAACCGGCGCAAAACCGGTGTCGTTGCCCATCGACGGTGCGCAACACGTGATCGACAGCACGGCGTTTTTGGAGCTCGAAAAACTTTCCCAACGTATTGTTTTTATCGGTGGCGGCTTCATATCGTTCGAATTCGCTCATTTTGCCGCCCAACTTGGTCCTGCCGGAAACCAAACCACCATCCTGGAAGCCGGTCCACGACCGTTGGGGCCCTTTGATTCCGAAATGGTGGATCTGCTCGCAGAGGCCTCTGCCCATGAAGGTATCGATATATACTGTGGTGTGGATATTCGCGCTATTGAATCAACTGACACGGCATTTCGCATAACCCTCAAAGACGGGACGCCATTTGAAACCGATCTGGTGGTGCACGGGGCCGGACGGGAGCCAGATATTTCCGATCTCAATTTGGACCGGGCCGGCATCGACCACGAAAAACAAGGCATTGTGGTCAACGCACAAATGCAGACCACCAATCCACATGTATTTGCCGTCGGTGATTGCGTCGCTACCATCCAGTTGGCCCGTGTGGCCGATCTCGAAGCCCAGGTTGCCGCTGCAAATATCCGCCATCTGGCAACCAAACATAGCTTACTGTCGGTAGTCGACTACACGGTCGTGCCATCGCTCCTGTTCACCTACCCCCAGTATGGCATGGTGGGCGCCACGGAAGACGAGCTAATTAAAAAAAATACGGTCTATCAAAAGAGCTTTGCCAAAAATCTAAGCTGGGCCACCTACCAGCGCGTGGGGATGAAAAATGCAGCGTATAAATTGCTGATGGGAGATAATGGACTGCTCTTGGGCGCTCATATTCTATCGGATAACGCATCCGGTCTGCTCAACACGCTGTCTGTGGCCATGGCCAACACCATCCCCATGGCAGATTTGTATCGACGGAGTGTTTTAGCGCCTTATCCCTCGCGGGAAAGCGACTTGCTTTATATGCTAAATCCGTTTGCGCCCTGAGGCCACCACGCTGACCGCACACCTTTTACCAGAAGCCAGACACAAAGTGACACTTCTGAGATAACCGCCACGAGATATATGGGCGCAACCGTTGCCACATAATCCGGTACAAGAAATCGGGTGTAGGTCCCAATCAGATATACAAGTCCGGCCGCCATAACCAGAGTCCCCAGAATACGCGGCATGTATCGTGATTTGAAAATCAGGTAACCAAGTAAAAGGCAGTGGATTCCGAAAAAGAGTAGACCCAGATCATAACCATGAGAATGTAGATTCAGATAAAAGGCGACCATGGCATTCAGGTGATCGGCCTCGAATACCGCGGCAAGCCCTGTTCCGTCTAATAGCAAAATGGCGGCATAATAATTGAGCAGGTTCACCGCCAGTACTGCGGCCTGGGCCAGGCGGAAAAACATGGCCACCAGCGCAACCTCCAAGCCAACCGGTTTCAGCAATATGTAGAGCAACACGGCAAGCCCAATATCGCACAAAACCATGATGGAGTCTGCCACGAATCCAGCCCGAAACAACCCCGGCGATGCGGCTATGTTTTGAGCAGTTGCCCCTGCATCCCCGGAAACGACAATGCCCGAGCGAACGAAAACTTCCGCCCAGATGCCGAAAACTATAATAATCAAATACAACAGACCGGCAATCCGTGCCATTTGCACAGGTGCGCTTTCGATCTTGTTTGTTGTCATGTTATTTTCCTTTTCCAATACTGAAAGACGCGCATATCAGATGCAAGCTTCTTTAATTTTCTTTTGCATAAGGCTTTAAAAACAGCCTAATCATCAATTCAACCAATTCAAGTCGATTGTGGTCTCCAAATAGGTTCTGTTAGAAAAAGCTTCGGTTGCTTATGAAAAATGTGATGAAGCCCGTTTAACAGTACACACGTGCCTGTAGAAAAATAAGGTGTAGCCCGCATTTACGATTTTTAAATTGATGCCTATTATTAACCCTGTTTGTTGGTCCTACATCTAAGAGAAAAGAAGGCACACCATGGAATTCAAAAATTTAAGAAGACAAATTCTGGCCAACCTCGGTCACAAGTGGCGGGAAAATAACATCATCCAAAGTGTTGACTTGGAAACCATACAGTCCGAATTTGCCGATATCCCCGAGGATGACTTCGGCGCTAGTATTCAATCCTTGGAAGACGATGGCTACATACGGATTCCCAGCGACTGGCAGACCATCCGCCTAACACATAAAGGCCTGGATCATTTACGTATCATGTATACAGACAGAAAAGACGAAGAAATTATCGTGGCCGAAAAATTGAACTAAAAGGAGAAAACCATGTATAAAAAAATTCTGGTCCCCCTGGATGGATCCAAATTGGCCGAAATTGCCCTGCCCCACGCGGAATCGCTGGCGCTTCAATATCATGCCGACATCGTGCTGTTGTCCGTTATCGATCCACCTTCCATGGCAGGACGGGACAACGCGGCCGTACACGTGTTCCAAAAAGAGATGGACACAAAAATGCAGGATGCCGATATTTACCTCAAAGCCTTGAAAAACCAATATGAAAAGAAAAACATCAAAACAAAATATTTCGTAAACTTGGGATCGGTGGTTCAGAATATTATCGAAACAGCCAATAATGAGTCGGTCGACCTTGTATTGATTGCCAGTCACGGTCGCAGCGGTCTGCAGCGTGTCTTTTTTGGAAGCATTGCCGCGGGGGTGCTTAACCGCATCGAGCTGCCATTAATGGTCATCCGACCAGCGAATGAATAAGGATTTGGTATAAAATGCGAGCACATTCTCAAAACAATTACGCCAGATTGGGTGATAAGGACACTTTAAAACACAGTTTTTGGTTCTCAGATATTAAATCGCCACGCCGATCTCCGGTTCAGGAGCCACCCAACGATCCCAAGAAACCACCGGTGGAGGAGCCCGGCGAAGTTCCCCCCGAACCGCCGCCCGGATATCCGCCACCGGTCCAGGAGCCGCCCAACGAGCCTGAGAAACCGCCGGTAAAAGAACCGCCGCCCAAAAATCCTGACCCCAAAGTTCCGCCGAAACCACCCATGCGGGTAACCTGACCGTCAAGTGAGTTACTCGCTTTGTACCCAGGACCGGGCTTCATCCAGTTGATCCCGCTGAAAAAATTGAACCGCAGCCCTGGTAAAAGGCTTGATAAAAGCGGCCATCAGCTGCTCCCATTTGCGCTCACCGGCAATTGCAATCTTTTCAATATCATTGAAGTGCACCAGGCCGAATTTGGTGTCTTCCCAGGCAGCACCCATAGACCAACCTTGGAAATCATCGAGAACAATCAGGAGTCGAACACGCTTGCTCTTTTCAATAATACCCTCCAGCTGCGGCAGCAATAGATCATAGTCTTCCTTATCCACTTTATCTTTGAACGTAATGGTCACGATGGTTTTGTCATCGATTTTCTCAAGTTCTATTTGGTTGAAACCCAGTGTCATTGTTTTCTCCTTACCGTTTGAATGTGTTACTCTGGATAAGATTTCAAATCCTGTTGGATATGCTTTAGGCACACATTCGTTTTCTGAACATGGGGTCCCCACTGTATTTGCTTAAACGCGATCAATAATATATAATCGCTGGCATAGATAAACTGGTTTGGAATGATTCGTTGGAGATACTTCATGACCATATCAAATAGGGTACAACTCATTACCTATCCCGATAGCCTGGGTCAAAATCTGGCTGAACTGCATTATGTGCTGAAGCGATATTTGCAGGGAGCGATCGGCGGGATCCACCTGCTACCGTTTTTCCCATCGTCGGCCGACAGGGGCTTTGCCCCCATAACCTACGACCGGGTCGATCCCGCTTTTGGAACCTGGCGGGATATCGAAAAGCTCGGTCAGGACTTTGATATAATGATCGACTTCATGGTCAACCACATCTCGAGACAGTCGATCTTTTTTCAGGATTACCTGGAAAACGGAAAGCACTCCCCGTATGCAGACATGTTTCTGGGCTTCCACAAGTTGTCGCCCGACGGTGAAATTCGCGATGAAGATCTGGCCAAGATCTATACCCGCAAACCCCGTCCGCCCTACAGTGTCATTGAAATAAGCGACGGCACCAAAGAAAAAATCTGGTCCACCTTCGACTACGAACAAATCGATCTTGACTGGCAATCGCCGGTCACTCGGAGGGTCATGCGCAACTTTTTGTTTCGCCTTGCCCGCGAAAATATCAAGATGATCCGTATGGATGCGTTTGCTTACACGACCATCAAAATTGGTACGCCCAGTTTTTTTTTAGAGCCGGAAGTGTGGGAATTACTGGAATGGCTTGACGGCTGTGTTTCGCCCTTTGGCGTCGAAATATTGCCCGAGGTTCATGAGGACCACACCTATCAGCTTAAACTCAGTCGTAAAGGTTACTGGGCCTATGATTTCGCCCTGCCCATGCTGGTACTTCACACGCTGTACCACCATTCCAACAGGCGTTTGCTTGAGTGGCTAAAGATATGCCCCCGTAAGCAGATTACAACCCTGGACACCCACGATGGTATCGGTATCGTCGATGTCCAGGGGCTCATGTCGCTGGAAGAAATCGACCGCACCATCAATGGACTTTACGACAAGGGATCACAGGCCAAACGGATCTACAACACGGCAGCATACAACAATCTGGATCTATATCAGATGAACTGCACCTACTATTCGGCCCTGGACTGCAACGACGATTCCTACATTTGCGCACGCATACTGCAATTTTTTTCGCCCGGCATCCCCCAAGTTTACTATGTTGGCTTACTGGCCGGCAAAAACGACATCGAACTGGTGGAAAAAACAAAGTCCGGACGAAGCATTAACCGGCATAATTATTCCCTGGAAGAAATCGCATCAGAGATCGAGAAGCCGGTGGTCCGAAGACTGATACGTCTCATGGCGTTTAGGAATACCTATCCGGCATTCACTGGAGATTTTATAATCGAAGCATCGCCGGAAAGCCGGGTTGTTTTGTCGTGGACCCAGGAACCATACCGGACAACGGCCACAATCGATCTCAATACCTATGAAAATCGCGTCGCATATTTCGATGCCGAAAAAAGAGCCTCTGTCGAGGTCAGCTTTTGATGCTGACAAACCAAATCCTACGACATTCAATGGCTTGACATGAAATCCCTTACGCTTCTTTCGGTGCCGGCACAACAAAAACAGGGCAGGTCGCCATTCGTACCACCCGTTCTGTTACCGAACCGGACACAAGCCGCTGCCACCCGGACTGACCGTGCGTGGCCATGACGATGAGATCGGCTGCTTCATCCTCAGCTAATTGGACAATTTTGTCCGCAGGTTTGCCGATACCGACAAAGGTCCGGGATTTGACTTTTTTACTGATCCGATGGGCGGCGTCGTCAGCGATCCTATTCTTCGCCTGCTCTTCCATTTCCTTTAAGACCGTTGAAACATGAAATCCCGTTGGTGCACGCGCACCCGCAATATTGGGCATGGGGGGAACGAAGTGCACCAACATGAGTTCGGCTGAAAAATGCGCGGCCAACTCATTGGCGCGCTTCAAACCTTCGAAAGAGGGATCACTGAAATCGATCGGACAGACAACTTTATCAATGGCAAACATGCTAGTCTCCTTTAGCGAGTCGCTTTCCACAAGCCATGCAAATTGCAATATTCCCTGGCTGTTAATTTTTCGGCGTCGATGGGAAAAAATGCCCTTGGTGGCTCGCCCGGTTTCAAAAACTGGCGATAGGCCTTGCCGTCGGCGACAAGTTCAATCCACTGAATGTAGTGTTTTTCCTCCATCGGATGCGGCACATCGCCAACTGTAACCTGAACGCCGCTCGGCTCGCTTTCGATAACCGGGACATGTTTTTCTTTAGCTGCATCCACTGTGTTTTCGGTCATGCGTTTCATGGGTTCACCGCAACACACCAGCTCGCCGTCACCACCAGCAATCACCTCTACGATGTTACCACAGGCTTCACACTTGTAGATTTCTAATTTTTCCGCCATGATTGTCTCCTTTCATTTCTATAATTTCCATGCAACTCTCAAACTGCAACTTGAACACAAACACACGGTGGCTCATATAGGGTCGGGACAGTAGGTTTTTTATTTGGAGAGATGATATCGCCTGCGGGCGGCCTGACCGATTTCACCGATATCAAGCCCCAGGTCTTTGCGGGGAGAAACCACTCGGATGGCATGCGCCAGACTCCGTTTCCCGGGATTGGTAGGTGCGTAAATCCTCAGTATCAATACATAGGCCATGCCGTCGTATTCGGCACAATACAGGTCCGCCGTTATGATTTGCCGCTTGCGTTTGATTTCTTTCAACAACTGCTTGGTCACGCCCTCGATCGTGAGCGTAGCGAATTCGCCGAAATTACCGATGCCCAAAACACGCGTCAAGCCCACCAGGCTGTTTTGCTTGTAGCGGGTATCATGGCATACGGTCACAAAAGGTGGGAACAGGGTTTCACCCTTATCATTCGTGACTGGCTTGATGGATTGATTGAGTCTTTTGACAAAACCCTTAGATTGTCGGGTCGATAAATTGTGCTGGGCTTTGCAGTGGGCGTAAAACATGGGCGGATCCACCAGACCGATGGCGACACAGGTGCTGATGCGTGTGCGGGCACCATAGGGCGGCTTCATATAAGGAGGACATTGGCTACGGATAATATCGACGGACCCGACCTCCTTGGCGACATCCCTTCCGATCGTTTTTTTTCGTCGGTAGGCCGCCTTTTTGTAAGTTAGTATCCGCCGGGCGACTTTGGAAAAAAAACCGCTGTCCAGATTAATACCCGCTGCAATACCGTCCGGAAAGCATAAGGTGGCATTATCGAAATGCAAAGCGGTTCTAATTCGATTACGAAACGACTTGGCGTCGATGGTTGTCCAGGTATCGTAGTGAATCCGCTCTTCGTCTACATCACGAAATACAAGGCCTCCCGGAATAAAGATGGCTCCCTTGTTATCGAATTTCCCGGTAGCTCCCTCGGCGTCGACATCCGGCAACATGCCGCGGCGCTTTAACCCGATCATTTTCCATAACGTGTCGATACGTATGGAGATAATTTCTCTGATCAGTTCATTAGATAGAATATCGTGATCAGCGGTCATACTTTAATAATTTCCCTGTTCAGTTCATTCGTAAAGCACAACGATGGCATATTAAAAAAGGAGGTTACCATACAAACACCGGAATTAAAATAGATACAAGACTGTATTTTGACCTGCTTGGGCCCTGTGTCAGCGCTTGTCCGAATCGCCTGCATGCCCCACGAAAAGTTTGCGACCAGAGCACGCCAATATACTGTCCCCACGAAAGGATACTAAATGCCATTCCTTATGTCCTTTTACGCTCGCCTGTTTTACTGTCTATTCAGCTACCCATTAGCAAGGGTAAAGGAATCAAAAAAGTTATTACGGTCAAAACGTATTACACTTGTGAGGAGGGCTTAAATCATGTTACGCAGTGTAAAGGATCTGTATGATTATGTTCTGGATGCGATCGATGGTCAGATCGGCCGGTGCCGGGACTTCCTTTTTGACGACCAATTTTGGGCGATTCGTTATATGGAAGCCGAAACCGGTAAATGGCTGCCGAGTCGCAGGGTTCTGATCTCCCCCATATCGCTCGGTAAACCCGACTGGCAAACGCGACTTTTTCAGGTCCAATTGACCAAAAACCAAATCGAAGAAGCGCCGGGCATCGATCTGAACGCCCCTGTCAGCAGACAACACGAAGTCCTATGGGCCAAGCACTACGGCTGGTCCTACTACTGGATGGGACATGGCATATGGGGCGCCGACGACAATATACAACCACCCGGCAAGCCAGATGAAATGAGCATCGAACCGGAGGACGAGCGGGAATCGGGAGACAGTAATCTACGATCTACAAGGGAAGTAACCGGTTACCGGATACAGGCGAAAGATGACAAAATCGGTCACGTTGAGGATTTCATTCTGGATGACAAGCTGTGGATACTCCGGTATCTGATCATCGACACACGCAACTGGCTTCCGGGCGGACGCAAGGTCTTGGTATCGCCCGGTTGGGTCGATCGTATTAGCTGGGCAGACCGAATCGTAGGAATCAACCTCAGCACCAAGGCCATTGAAAATGGCCCTGAATATGATCCAACGATCCCTGTAAACCGTGAATATGAGGAAAAACTGTATGATTTTTACGGTCGTCCCTATTACTGGTAATAACTTCCTTAAATTGAGCGTTTTATATTACCGCGCCGACTGACCGAGCCTTGTATTTTAAACGAAACCCATATCGCCACCGGCATTCTCTATAACCGGGAAAGACCATCCTTTACGGACCGTATCGACAAACTCAAGGATCGTGCGCTTATCGATTTCCGCTACCAGGCGGAATCCTAGAGGGAAATCCTACGCAAACACAAAGCCGTTGCGTAGCAAAAAAGATGCAATTAGAAACAGACCAGGATACCTGCTACGATACACTCGGCCATCAAATCGACTGCCGGGGCTCCGGGCATGATGCCGGCACCAAAAATCCGGGTCGGACTGAATTCACCAACCGGTTTGAAGTAGCTGGCGATCGTGTTATAGACGCGGTGACGGGTTTGGAATGGAAGCAGCATGCCGTCCTTTCGGAATTTCCTTTGAGCTGGCCGGAAGCGCTGCAGTTTGTCCAGGAGCTCAACAACTCACCAGATATCGTGAGTAATGCCTGGCGCCTGCCGAGCCGTCGCGAGCTCTTTTCGCTGGTCAGTCATCAGCAGGTAAATCCCTCACTGCCGAAAAATCACCCCTTCCTAGCTGTTTTCAACGGCTATTACTGGACCGGTACTACCTGCGCCCGACTGCACGATCAGGCCTGGTATGTCCATATGGGCGGCGGACGGGTTTACCGGGGCATGAAGCATGGATCTTATATGGTGTGGCCCGTCCACGGACAGGTGTATACATACCAAATTGAACCAGATCGTTTTTCGAGGATCAATGACATCTATTTCGACAGCATTACCGAAAGGTACTGGTATGTCGGCGGTAACCTGATCGTGAAACCGCGTACCTGGGATGATGCGCTTGCGGACAT
>Ga0180435_10001607_pt1 | contig 23392 bp, 21 predicted proteins | sample SS_ome_3_FD_132467 | JGI IMG/M metagenome (GOLD analysis project Ga0180435, IMG submission 132467) | Hypersaline lake sediment archaeal communities from the Salton Sea, California, USA - SS_3_S_1 metaG | ecosystem: Environmental > Aquatic > Non-marine Saline and Alkaline > Hypersaline >... | reverse complement strand
GCTGGCTAGAGCTAGTTTTCATGCTCACACGCGAATTTTGTGAGGTCTGCTTGCGACGGCCCACCAATGAATTGCGCGACCTAGTCCCACCCTACGGTTTGGTTGCGGCCCTGCCGCGCTGCGTTCTCTGTGGTAGTTTTTGTCTTGGGGATCGATGAGGCCGAGGAACCCGCCCCCAAGAACCTGATGAACCAGAATTGGGATTAGCCGCACGGCGCTAGCCGCGGTTCCACCTACAACAACCGGGGCTAGTATTCCACCGCAGTTCAACTTTCGGGTGCCAGGTGCCGCTTGCCGGCCCTTGAATTCCGCTGTTCGCCGCAGGTGCCGGCAAGCGGCACCTGGCACCCAACCCGAAAACCAAGCTGCGGTGGAATGCTTGCGCCCGGCGGCCAATCAATCCAACCCAAAACCCACGTTCGACAAGGCACTCGTCACGATTTGCGTTCCATCACGTTCACCAGACAGCGGAGCGTGCCGAAGTGAGGGAAGCAGTTCGTGCAGTCTACACGACGCACTTCGTAACCCGATTTACACCAGACATCGGCAGCGGCGGCGTTCAGACAATCCGCTCCCTTGAACACCGGCAGGTAAACGGTACGCTCTTTTTCGCGGTCGTCGAGGATCACGTTGACATAGGATAGATAGGTTCGCCCATCGCTGCCGGGTACGACGGGAATCCGGTAAACGCGGTAGCCTTCGGCGCGACAGCGCTTGGCAACGGCATCGAAACGTTCCTGTGTCTCTTCGGAGAAGTCTGGTTGCACTTCTGCCAGCAAAGCCACGAGTTTCTCGTCCGTGTTGTGCCGGTCGATAATCTCACGGGCCAGCGATGGATCGCCAACCAGGACGGATTGGTTGCCGGTCGTCATCATGAACATACCGGCGTGGTGATCCGGGGCGTCGTCGAGCAGCACGACGCGTTTTTTGAGCCGGGCCTGCAATTGGTCAATCAGTTCGTCGCGGGTGGCGACGGTGTTTTGCAGGTTCCGCAGCAACACGGCGGGCGTTACGAAGACCGTTTCGGCGTCGCAGACAAAGTCCCCGCCGTCGAAATAGAGCGGGCCGGTTTGTGCGGACACATGCGGCTGGTAGCACTCGGCCAGATCGCCGGCGACCTGTTCGTCGCCTTGGCGGGCCGGCCAAATCTCCGCTCCCTCTTCGCCACGCGGCGTGACCAACAGCGTGGAACTGTAGCTGCTTGGCAGCCGGAGAGCCAGCCAGCGGTCACGCGACCAGGGAGTGATCGTATGACCGACCGGGGCCGACCGGACTTGGCACTCGTGCGAGCCAATCCGGCCTTCGAAGTCGCCAAACGCGCCGTCGTTTTCGCAGACCACGGTAACGGTGACATCCCTTGGTAACTGCCACAGGAAGTCGCGGTAGGTTGGCATCACCACATCCGCCGCCTCGGGCACATAGTGAATCACTACATGCTTGAGTGAACCGTCGCAGTCGCTCAGCAAGGATCGCTGATCGGTGGCCGCTTGCGGCGCACGATCAAGTAACGCCAAAGCAACGGCAGCGACAGCCAAGCCGAGCGTGATGCCCAACGGGATGTGGTAACGGATGTTCATCGTCGCCTACTGCTATTTGACGGCTTGGGTGACATTCGCGTTCACCTGTGCCTGGATCGCGCCGGCTGGAATGAGCAGGTTGTTCGCACTGGCCGCGTCGCCGCTCATCATGCGAATCGAAACCATGCTGCCCGCTTCGATCTTGGCGTCGGGTTGGTACGTGAACGATTTCGACTCACCGGGCGAGAGGTTGACGGCGCAATCCTGTGTCCAGACCGGCGTCGGCAACACCAGGCGACGGCTCATCATTGTTTGCGGCGATTGAGCTGTCATCGACAGGGTGATCTTCGTTGCGACCTGGACGTCGGATGTGTTGGTTGCGACGACGATCACTTTGGGCGGTTTGTCGGTCGCCTCGGGATCGGCTTGTGTTGTCGCTGTGAATTCGCAACCTTCGACTTCCAACTTGGGCGGAAACACGTTCACGGCAAGCGGTTTCGCTTCGTCTTTCGCAGTGCCCCAGCGTGGAGCCGCGACGGCAATTGCAAACGTGGCTGTGACGGCCGCGATCGCAACGACCGACAAAGTGTTTTTTCTTCGCATCATCTTCTCCTTGAAATAGTGGGGTGACTGGCAACTCGATGCGCGTGTACCGCCGACTCGCGCCGCGTAGTAATTGTCGCAGAAAACGGCTCGTGCGCTCGTAACGGCTTGGTAAACAGCGGTTCCATTTGGGTGTCGATGAAGCCCTGCTGAAGCAACGTCGCTTACCGGCGTGTTACAAAACAGTGGCTTTTGACGGAATGAAGTAGAGTGGAATAATTGCGCTATTGAGTTTTGAATCAGGAGAGACATCCCATGCAAAACGGATTTGGTTGTCGGGTCGTGCTGGCGGGTTTTTGTGCTGCTTGTATTTCGTCCGTGTGTTTTGCCGAGGAAGAGGAAAGCTCGGCGGCCGATGTGCTCAATGCGGCTCGCGACGCCCGCGCGATCTGGGAGGAGTTTCCGGGCTTCCAGGCAGATCTTGTCATTCGCTACGACAATGAAACCGGAAAAGGGAAGGTTGCCGTCGACGATTACGGCGAGGTTTCGTTATCTGGCTTTGAGGACTTCGACACCAAACCAGCCATGTCGCAACTTGGCGCGCTCATCATGCATCGCATGCCCGGCGATTCCTTTGCCCCCGACGCCCAATTTGCAGGAGAGAAAGGGGAGCATGTGTTGGGCCGGTTGATCGACCTGAAAGAGAAACGCATGGGCAGCAAGTATCGTGTGCAAGGCGATTTGATTACCGAGGTCAACCGATCGATGGGGCCGGTGCGACTAAAAATCTCGGTGATCGACGTCGAACGAAACGAAGAGGGCAAGGTGCTGCCCAAGGTGTATGCCTTCAGTCTCTGGGATAGTGTTTCCGGTCAGTTGAAATCGTCGGAGACGCATTGGCACGAGTGGACGAGAGTTGGCAAGTACGATCTGCCGAAAACGTTTGTCGCTGTTGCATCGTCGGAAAACGGCGGAAACATCCTCCGGCTCGGGTTTTCCGGGCATCGTCTGGCGGATTAGCCAAGCCGCATGAAATGGACCCATTGCGACCCCGATTCGTAGCGGATACGCTTTCCGGCGCGCCCTTTGCACTTTAAGGACTCAATTGGGGTCGTCCTGCCAATGTGACGCATTGCCATTGTCCTGGGCGATCCCCAAAACACCCAAAATGTAGGGGATTTGGCATGAAAGTTCGCTCGACCACGATCTTGACTGTCCGGCATGGGGGGCAGGTCGCTATCGGCGGAGATGGGCAGGTGACCCTCAACACCTCGGTGATGAAGGCCGACGCGATGAAAATCCGCCCCTTGGCCGACGGCAAGGTGTTCTGCGGTTTCGCGGGAGCCACGGCAGACGCTTTTTCGCTGCTGGAACGCTTTGAAGCCCGTTTGAAAGATCACCCGGCGAACATGCCGCGGGCGGCGACCGAATTGGCCAAGGAGTGGCGGACCGACCGCGTGCTGCGTCGGCTGGAAGCATTGCTGGCGGTGATCGACTCGAAACACACCTTGTTAGTCAGCGGCACCGGCGATGTCATTCAGCCGACGGACGGTGTTCTGGGGATCGGTTCCGGAGGGGACTACGCGGTCGCCGCGGCTCGGGCGTTGGTCAAGCATTCGTCGCTGTCGGCCGAAGAGATTGTTCGCCAGTCACTCGAAATCGCAGCGAGCATCGATATCTACACGAATGAGAACATCGTGGTTGAAAAGTTGGAGGCAGAGAATTGAGCGACAAAAAACGCGAGTTGACGCCCCGGGAAATCGTCGCGGAACTCGATCGACATATTGTTGGGCAGGATGACGCGAAACGGTCGGTGGCGATCGCGATTCGCAACCGTTGGCGTCGGCAGCGAGTGCCGGACGAGATGCGGCGGGAAGTGGCCCCCAAGAACATCATGATGATCGGGCCGACCGGCGTGGGGAAAACGGAGATTGCTCGACGCCTGGCGCGGATGACCGGCGCGCCGTTCATCAAGGTCGAAGCTACCAAGTATACCGAAGTGGGTTACTACGGCCGCGATGTCGAGAGCATGGTTCGCGAGTTGGTCGAAAACGCGATCGGCTTGGTCCGCGAAGCGGAGCGCGAAAAGGTGGAGGAAGAGGCCAGGCAGCGGGCCGAAGAACACCTGATCGATCTGCTCGCCCCGCCCCCGGTTGCCTATGAAGGCGGCATCGGGGCTGACGAGTCCGCTACGCCGGAACACTACGAGCGAACGCGCGAGCGGATGCGGGCGATGTTGCGGGCGGGCGAACTCGAAGACCGCATCGTCAATTTGTCGATGGAGCAGAAAGCGTCGCCCGTGATCCTCGGCGGTATCGCCGGCGAACAGATGGACGTTGACCTGCAAGGGATGTTCGAAAAGATCATGCCCCAAAAGACCGTCCGCCGGGAAGTCAGCGTTGCTCAAGCCCGCGACATCCTCTTCGAGCAGGCGTGCGAGGCGATGCTCGATGACGACAAGGTCAATGCTGAGGCGATTGACTTGGCGGAGAATACCGGCATCATCTTCGTCGACGAACTCGACAAGGTCGTGGCCAGCGAGGGCAAAGGGGCCGACGTTTCGCGGCAGGGCGTTCAACGCGATTTGCTGCCGATCGTCGAAGGCACGTCTATTCAAACGCGGTACGGTTACGTGAAGACCGATCACGTATTGTTCGTTGCAGCGGGGGCGTTTCATCGTACGAAGCCGAGTGAACTAATGCCCGAGTTGCAGGGGCGATTCCCAATTCGCGTGGAACTGAACGACCTGACGAAGGACGACTTCGTTCGCATCCTCCGTGAGCCGAAAAGTTCGTTGACCAAGCAGTATACCGCGCTGCTTGAGACGGAAGGCGTTCAACTCGACTTCCAGGACGACGCGGTTGAAGCGATCGCATCGTATGCGTTCAAGGTGAACCAGACGGCGCAAAACATTGGTGCTCGGCGACTCTACACGATCATGGAGAGGCTTCTGGAAGAGGTGAGCTTCGAGGCGCCCGACATGAAGATGGGCAAGGTCGTCATCAACGCCGCTTACGTGCAAGAACGGCTCGAAGAAATCTCGGCAGACGAAGATCTGAGCAAGTTTATTTTGTAGTTGTCAGTAATCAGTTATCAGTCGTCAGCCGCTTGCGGCTTAGCGATTCCTCTGATCGTTGATGTAATTCTCAAGCAACTCGAAGGCTCGCTGTTCGTCGGGGCCGGCGGTTTTCTGAACGATGACGGCGAGCGATTTCATCTGAGCTTGAACCTCGTCGGCCGGCAAAAATGCTACGCGGCTGGCGAGAATCGCCGCCTCAATCACGGCGTGTTTGGCGCGGTTGAATCCCCGGAAGTCGCGAATTCGTCCCCTGGCGACGATTTCGCAGTCGAACGTGGTTTTGTCCTGCGTGTCGTCAAACTGGACTACATCGAACACGTACCAGCGACAAGCGTCGGCGAGGATTTTGCCTTCGATCGCATCGGCCGGCAGGAGTTGTGGCAGCGGGTCGATCTCACCGATTACCGCCTGAGCAATGAGTTGTACGTCGTCGGTGATGTGCAGCACGCCGCACTTCATTCGTTTGAGGTTGGCGTATGTCTTGGACGACTTAAAGGGATGCAACAGAAACCGATCCTCCTTGCCGTTCCAAACCGCACCCATCGGCGCGATGTTCGTCGTGCCGTCCTCGTTGTTCGTCGTGAGGATCGTCTCGAAAATCATGGGGCGTCAAAAGGTGACAGGGTGGTCGAAGACGATGGCGGTTGTGGGATTGTCACGCCGCGGCCGCTCCAGCAATTCAAGTTCCGCAGGCAACGTCACGGGACAACCGGTGATCTCCAAAAAGTTCGCCAGCAGACGATATCCACTCTCGGTGAGAATCGACTCTGGATGAAATTGTACGCCAATCGTTGGGTAGTCGGTGTGTGTGACGGCCATGACTTCGCCGTCTGGTGATCGGGCCGAGACGGTCAATTCAGGTGGAAGCGACTCTTCGTCGACCACCAAAGAGTGATAGCGACAGGCCGTCAAGGGATTGGGAAGATCTTCGAATACACCGCGACCGTCGTGCGCAATTTCGCTGACGCGGCCGTGCATCGGCGCGACCGACCGAACCACCTTGCCGCCAAACGCCGCGCCGATTGCCTGATGCCCCAGGCAAACTCCCAAGATGGGTGTCGTTTGGTAGAAGTCCTGGATGACCTGAACCGAGACGCCGGCTTCGTTGGGCGAGCACGGCCCGGGCGAGACGACAATCGCCTGCGGCGAAAGCGCCCGAAGCGTGGCCACGTCGACGGCGTCATTGCGAAACACGCGCGTATGCTGCCCCAGGCGGTCGAGATACCGGGCCAGATTGTGCACGAAGCTGTCGTAATTGTCGATCAGGGCAATCATCGTCTACGGTATTGTAGGATGGGTTTTCCGACCTGTCGAGAATCCGGGAAGCCAGCGCGACGGACTGGAAAGTCCATCGTACGGGCCGACGGACCAGCAGGTTCATCGTACGGTCATGGTTTGAGCGCTTGTAGCATTCCGGCTGCTTTGTCGAGCGTTTCTTCGTATTCAGCTACTGGTTGCGATTGGGCAACGATGCCTCCGCCGGCGGGCAGTTGCCACCATCCTTTACTGCAAATGATTGTGCGTATCAGGATACTGAGGTCAACGGTTCCGTCAAAGCCTACGTAACCGAGCGATCCGCAGTAAGGTCCGCGGGCGGTTGGTTCCAATTCGGCGATAATTTCCGTCGCACGTACCTTCGGCGCCCCCGTGATTGAACCGCCGGGAAACGATGCGCGAATCAAATCGGTGGCTCTTCTTCCGTCAGCTAGTTCGCCTTCAACAGCAGAGACCAAATGCTGCACGGTGGTGTATCGTTCCAGTGAGCACAGTTCAGTCACGCGAACGCTGTCGGCGCGACAAACCCTCGAAAGATCGTTGCGCAACAGATCGACGATCATCACGTTCTCTGCGCGGTCCTTTTCGCTGGCGAGCAGGTCGTCACCGGCGAAGAGATTGGCCTCGGGGGAGGGCTGGCGGCGGCGTGTGCCTTTGATGGGGCGCGTTTCGACTCGATCGCCTCTGACCTTGACGAACCGCTCCGGCGACGCACTGCATAGCTGCAACGCGCCCGTGTCGAAGTAACCGGCAAACGTGGCGCGATTCCGTTGTCGCAATCGCAGGTAGAGTGAGACAGGATCGTCGATCGCTGGCGAAAGAAGCCTTTGCGAGAGATTCACCTGAAAGACGTCGCCGGCGAGAATGTACTCGACACACCGCTCGACGGTATTCAGGTAGTCGTCGCGAGAAAAATCGCTCGTTACGACATCGCTGCCGGGAAACTCGTGTTGCGGGGCAAGTTGCGTAGCGCTCAGTCGGGCTGGCGCGCTGGGCGATGGGGCGTTTGTGGTCTCCGTGGTCGTGAGCCATTGATGAAACTGCTTCGCCCGATCGGCGGCACGACGACGTCGCTTTGCCGGGTCCTTCTCCGGCCAACCCTGAGAAACAATCCAGGCGCGATCTTCAACGTGATCGATTGCCAATACGACGTCGTAAAAACCAAAGGCTAACGCCGGCGCGGTAAACTCGTCGCAGCGGGCGGTTGGTACGCGCTCGAAGCTCAGGCCAAGGTCGTAGCTGAGATACCCGGCGGCGCCGCCTTGAAATGGCGGCAATTCCTTGATCGTCGTCGACGTCATGCCCGCTAGGCGTTCTTCGAGCCGGCGCATTGCATCGCGGCCATCGGCGGGGGCTGTGACGAAGTCGAATGGATCGGCTGTAAGGAATGAGTACCTGCCGAGCCGTGAGTGGTTTAGTGCGCTGTCGAGGAAGAGGCAATGCGGCTTACCGGCCAGGCGACGAAACGCTTGCTCGGGATCGACGCCGCCGCCAAGCTCAACGACGATCGGTTCGACCGCATCCGACGATTCGTCAGAGAGGGCAGGGGGGCCGTCGGTCATGACTCCCCCTTTGCTTCTTCTTGCGGTGGTTTTCTACGCCGGTTGCGTGGCAAACGAACGAATTGTTCCGGCTCGCTGAGATATCCCCAATCGAGTGGTTGGTCTTGCTGGTAGACTTTGCCCAACGTGAGAGCCGTCTTGGCCTTTGCCAGTTCGTAACCGAGATAGAACGCGTGCGACGCATCGATATTCTCTGGCTGCTGCTCAAGCAGTTCCACAAACAACTGGTAGGGGTTGGGATGTGACTTCAGCAATCCCGCACTGACAACGTGCAACTCGTCGCGTTCGGCGAAGATGCGGTAGTTGTTGTCCTTGATGTTTTTGGCCAGTTCGGCGAGTGCTTGCTCGTCGTTTTCGTAAAGCCGATCGTCTCGCAATGCAACCAGCGCGGAACTGAGCCGTTTCGGCGGAATCCCTTCGCGAACCGCTTCGAAGACAAGACGCCGGGCCAGGTCGCACTCCTTCACGCTCGTCCGCGCCCAGTTGATGACCTGGGTCGTCAGCACGCTGCGGATTTCCAACTCCTGACAGAAACCGAGCAGCAGCACGTTGACGCCGGCCGAATCGACGTCCGTCAGTTCGGTAAGGTTGCCGATGCCCATCATCATCTCGGCGTCGGGGAATCGTCGTCGCGTTTCGAAATAGCGGGCCAGGCTGTGGGCAAAACCGCAGCCGATGGGATCGAGAATTGGGTCAATGCGGTACGATCGCCCCGCTTTATGCAGCATGTTGATCGTTGCGTCGAAGCCTTCGAGCATGTGCGGTTCGTCGGGGATCACAACGAACTGTGCGTCGAGATCGAGGGCAGCTTCGCGGTTCGATTTGTTGACCGAGAGCACCAATTCCGCTCCCGCGCCAACAGCCGCCTCGATTTCGATCGAGTTCATGCTGTCGATGGAGACGCGGTGGCCATTGTCCTTGAGCGCTTTCACACAGTCAGCGACTCCGGTCCACGTGTCGCCCGGTTCGCAGCCGACATCGATGATGTCCGCTCCGTCGGCGGCGTATTGCTTCGCCTGCGTCACGATTTGACCGAGCGACAATTTCGGGCAGGAGTTTATTTCGGCGATAATCTCAATGTCGTAGCGCCCTTGCAGCGGTCGCGGCATTTCCTCACCGCCAAAAAACTCGGGCAGTTGCCGCAGGTCTTTTGGGCCTCGTTCGACAGGAACGCCAGCCACTTCTTCGATTGCCGAGAGACTACCCTGGCAGTAGCCGGGCAGCAGAACTTTAGTTGCCGCCGATGAGACGTTCATTCGCCGCGCCACCCATTTCGGCCGCATCAGCGCGGCAACGGTAATCGGCAAGACGTCGATTGTGTAGTCGAAGCCGATCTGCGGTCCGAGTTTTTCGAGTCGGGTTCGCAGCGAGAATTCGGCGAGTCGACCCGTCACGAAGTGGATGTGTTCCGCTTGCATCAGTCCGCACCGCTCCAACGGGCTTGGCCGCCGTTGATTGGCAGCGTTTGGCCCGTAATGAACTCGGCGGCGGGGGAGACCAGGAAGTGGGCAGCGCGGGCAACGTCAGTCGGTTCGCCCCAGCGTTGGAGGAGCGACTCGCCTGCGGCGCGATCTTGCCACGCCTGCGAGGCTTGTTGCCCCCAGGCTGTTTTAATCCAGCCGGGAGCCAGGCAGTTCACGCGAATTTTCGGCGCCAACGAGATCGCCAAGCTGCGAGTGAACGCCATGACAGCGCCTTTGATGGTCGAAAACATTTCACCACTGTCGCCGCCCATGCCGGTTTCCGCCTGATCCCAACCGATGTTGACCAAGCTGCGGATTGTGTCTGGCTGCCGGTTTTGCCAGCGGCGACCCACGTTGCGAGAGATGCGAACGGCGGCCAGTACGTCGACTTGCCAGAGCTTGTCGAGTTTTTCGTCGAAGGTTGTAGCAGCCGCTTCGCCGGTCAGTGCGTCGTGGCCGGCATTGTTGATCCAGATGTCGATGTCGTCGCACCAGACAAATGCTCGATCGACGAAATCGTCTTGTTGTTGGGGATCGACAAAGTCGGCCGCCTCGAAGGTCGTTTCCTGCCCGATCGTACGGATTTCATCGCAGACAGTTTGGCCAGCGGTTGCATCGCGACCGTGCACCAAAACGTTGGCTCCGGCGGTTGCCAGTTCCAGTGCGATGGCCCGCCCAATGCCATGCGTTGAACCGGTCACCACAGCCGTTCGTCCCAAGAGATCCAACCCGCCGTCCGACATTCATTCGCCTTGAGTGTTGTTGATGTTCAATCGATAGCAAACGGCCTCTTCAGCGTTTCGCAGCAACAAATACTCGCCTGCCAGGCAGAGGTTGTTCCACGACTTGCCCGCCATCGAGGGGATCCGCCCGAGCATCTCGAATCGATCGGGCGACGCCGCCACGAGGCTGAGGTACTTGTACTCATGCTGCACGAGGATCTTGTCGCCGACGCGGAGGATCTGCCCGTGGCCGAAGCGGCCGCGTTTCCATTGCTCTTCGCCGGTGCGCAGGTCGAGGCATTGCAAGATACCGTCGCTGAGGCCGTAAACGTACCCGTCGTGAATGGTCACGTTGGTATATCGCGTTCGCATCAATGTTTCGTCTCGCCAGACGTCTTCGGTCGTCCAGCCGTCTGAATCTTCGGAGAGTTCGAACAATCCCGAGCCGTTATTGTAACCGTTGGAAATGAAGATGTGTTCGTCATCGACGGGGACGGCTTGCGAGACGTTGGCCTCCATGCTGCTGGAACCGGGCCAGTTCATCTGCCAAAGCGTCTTGCCGCTGTCGACGGCGTGCCCGCTGACGGAGTCTTCGTTGACCGAGAGGATCTGGGGACGCCGCGAATCATCGCCAGAGCGGCCGACGAATAGGCGGCCTGCCGATCGCCACCTCGCCAGATCAATTCACCGGATTCCACGTTGTAGGCACAGAGCGAAAACTTGTCGCCGTTGGGAGGGCCACCGCCGGAGACGATGACCAGAGGATCGCCGATGAGCGAGTTGTCGACGACGAGCGGCGAGTTGCTGCGGCCGTAAACGATGGCCGTGTTGTTCTCAGCGGCGGACATTTCGACGTCTTCGAGAACGTTGGCGTGCCAGAGTACGCGGCCGTTGGCGCCATCGAGACACTGCAATCGACCTCCGGCGCCGAGCGTGTAGACACGCCCCTTGTGAATGGTGGGGGTCGCTCGTGGCCCGACCCCGCCCATCACCGTTTTGTAACGGTTTTCGATCGATTGGGCCCAGCGTAGTTTGCCGGTCGCCACTTCGTAACAGGTGACCATTTCATTCGGGCCGCGTTGCTCCATGGTGACTGCGAAACCGTTTCGCACAGCAAAGGCCGACCATCCCGCACCGATCTCCTGCCGCCAAACTTCCTCCGGCGGGTTGGCCTTCCAGTCATCGGCCTGTATTTCGACGCCTTCGACTGCACACGAACGGTCGGGCCCGAGGAATTGCGGGAAGTCGGCCGATGTTTCAGTCATCAGGTCGACTTGATCGCCGATGTCATCGGGAGCATTGACGATCTGCGGCACTTCGAGGCGTTCATCGGCATCCGGCGCCCAACGCCAGGCGAAGGTGGGAATCAACCAACCAGATACCCCCGTGATCTCGAAGCAGACGAGAAACGCCGTCACCGCCGCCGTAGGAATTACCAGCGCCGCCAGCCGGACCCAACCCGACCTGACAAGAAAAAGCACTAACCAGATGTAGAAGATCGAAACGGCCGCCGCCGCCAGCATGAAGGAGAAGACGTTTTGTTGGGCTTCATCGACATCCGGCAGTACGTGCAGCATGACGGCCCAGGCGATGAGCAGCGCCACCACAGTGAAAACCACATAACGGCCCCAGGGGCGTCGTTTGCGTGTTGGTTGGCCGGCTGCCCGTGTGTCGGGAGTTTGTTCTGATTCTGCCATGATTCGTAGATCACTTTGATTTTTCAAGCGTTTTCAGGTAGGCGTACCGATCGGCGATTTCCCGATCGGTCGACTCATTGAGCAAACCGAAAAAAACGCAACGGCGGAGGTACAGGCGAGCGGTCGAGACACTACGATGTGGAGTCATCGCCGGAGTCTGGTTTCGAGTCCTCTTTCGGTTCCAGACTCGCCAGGTGTTCCAGCCACTTTGTGAACGCCGCATCTCGTTCCTCTTCCTTTTGGAATCCCAGGGTGCTCGTGCTGTAGAGATACTGCGAGTTCGACGTTGCACGTTTGAAGCCGAAATCCTTGGGGTTCTTACCGTGCAAGTGGATTGCTGCGACGAGGGCGACGTCCCTGATTTGTGTTTGGTACTCGGAGCGGTCATTGCCGTTGCGTACGGTTTGCCGCGAACAGACCGTCTTATCGGAGTACGATCGCTCGACGATCGACAGGTTTTCCAGCGTGCCCAGCTTGGCGATCGCCAGCAGGGCGTACTGTTTGTAGTGCTGTGGGGTGTTGGCGCCAGCAGCGAGCATCTTTTCTGCCGGGCTGAGCCCTTCCTTGAGATTGTAGCGCATCGCCATCATCAGGCTTTGGTAGGCGGTCCAAGCGCCGTCGCTCGATCGCACCCAATTCCCTAGCAGCGTGCGCAGGGTGTCTCGATGCTTGCCGCTTTCGATCGTAGACTTGAATGCATTTTGGTAGCAGAAACTGTAGAGCATGGCTCCGGTCGAGTCGGGTACGTCCATCCGCTCGTCGCAGGCGAGGAACAGCAGGGCCGTGACACTGCCGAGTGTGATTTGTTCGCGCGCGTATCGCAGTGCGTTTTGTAGTTCACTGCAACGCCTCGCGAAATCGGTGGCTGCCTTTTTCGGGTCCTTTTCAACAGTATGCAACAGGCTCCACTCAGAGCGGTGCATCTGGACAAACAGGTCTCGCGACGCTGCCGAAGTTCCCGCGACTTCTTGGAATCGATCCCAACCGGGCAGCGAGATTCCCTTTTCACCGTCGACGTCCTTGGCGAAGGCGGCTAACATTTGGGCCTGCTGCTGTACGATCAGCGTGTCGAGGATGCGTTGGGCCCGAAAGCGGACTTCGGGGTCGGAGCTGCGCGTCGCCGTTTCGACCACCTGTTTGGCTGGAATCCCCAGTTCGATCAAGCTGGTGGTGGCATTTTCGCGTACCTGGAAATCCTCATGCCCGAGCTTCGCGACCAATTGCGCCGCCTTCTCGGCATCCGACTCTTGGGCGATCGCAGAACCCGCGCAACATGCAACGACGCCCGAGAGCACCGCAATGATCGTTTCGATGTGGAGATTGTGGAGCATTGATCAATCGCCTCAACACGTGGATATCGCCACCGCCGTAAGAACGTGTTTTGAAATTCAGGGAGAGACGCTTCCCCAGTACGATGGACATTCTTGTCCGTCGATTCTGCCGGCGTTTCGCCGATTGCGACGGGTTGGAAAACCCATCGTACGGGATTTCAAAACACGTTCTAAGATCAGTCGTCACCGGCCTCTTTGGCGTCCGGCTTGTTGTTCGCCTGGTGTTCCTTCCACTTGTCGAACGTCTTGTTGCGCTGTTCGTCGTTTTCGAAACCCATCGTCCCAGGGCTGAATAGGTAGGGATTCGCACGAACGAGTCGATCGAATCCAAAATTCTTGGGGTCTTCGCCCGATAGATGGATGATCGACGCCAACGCGACGTCGCGAACCTGCGTTTGGTACACGGTGCGTTTGCCGTTGCGGACCGTGGTGTGCGCCGTGCACTGCGATTTGTCTTCCAGCAGTTTTTCGAGTAGGCCGATGTGTTGCTTCGCATCGAGCTTGGCGATTGTCAGCATTGCGTATTGTTTGTAGTGATGCGACATACCGGATGTGGTCAGCATTTCGACGGCAACGTCGAGCCCCTCCTTAAGGTCGTAACGCATCGCCAGCATCAAACGGTAGTAGGCGGTGTTGCGACCGCCGCCTCGTTTGATGTATGCCCCCAGCAGTACACGCAACTGTGTTTTTTCCGCGCCCTTTTCGGCAGCGTTGCGAAACGCGGATTGATTACAAAGGTTGTAGAGTTGCATGCCAACTTGATCGTTCATCGGCACGCGCTCATCGGAGATGAGAAAGAGAACGGCGGCCACGCTGTGCATACCTGCCCCATACTGCGGGTATCGCATCGATTGTTGCAGTTGCTGGCAGCGTTTGACCAGCAGATCGGAAGAAGTCTTGGGGTTCTTCTCAGCAGTTTCGATGAGCGCCGATTCGGCTCGCTGCATGTCGACGAACAGGCGACGCGATTGCTTGTCGCTGCCAATTAGTTTCGTGTAGCGTTCCCACCCTGGCAGCGTGAGCCCCTTTTTGCCGTCAGTGTCAGCCGCGAAAGCTTCCAGCCGGCCGAAGCGTTCGTTGTAGGCGATCGAATTCAGGATGCGGCGGCAGCGGAAACGTACCTCGGGATCGCTGTCTCCCACTCCTCCCTCAACGGCGGCCTTGGCGTCCGGGCCGAGTTTTACCAGGGCCGACGAGGCGCCCTCTCGCAATTCGAAGTCGTCGTTCGACAGCAGGGTGACCAACTCCGCGGGCGACTTGTTTTTTATCTTCTGTTCGACATCGACCGCACCGCAGGCCAATGCGGCGGCTAACAATACCGCGGCGGCAGGAAACGATCCGAAAATCCGTAGCATGTGAGTGCGCATTTCCACGCTCGTAAGAGTGATTCTTCAAGTTGACCCGTAAACTTGTATTTTAGGCAACTTGCGAGCCGTTCGTCCACAGTGGGCGGCGGTTGCGTTGGCGCGGCAGGATGCGTAAAATGCAAAATTGACAGGAATTTGCGGCCGCTTGCAGCCTTATCTGCTAAAGTGCCATCGCCTGTTGTGTCGAAGGCAACGCTTTTTCGGCACGGGGAGCGATCCAACACGATCTTACTCCGCCGCGGGGCCGCACGCCTTTCGCGGTGTTTTTCTGGCGTGTCGGCTCAGTTGTTTGTCCATGAAGAAATGCGACTGGAGCCGAAACCGATGTCAAACCCGGAACGTCACCTGCCCGCCGATACCTCGAACCTGGGGGCATCGACCCGTGCCGTACACGCGGGCGAAGACCGCAAAAAACACGGCGACGCGATGACCGACGCCGTTTTCTGTTCGGCGACGTATACGTTCGGTGACTCGGATGAATTGCTCGACTTCGTTGAACAGCGGATTGAACGTGAAGAGTACGGGCGATACGGCAATCCCTCGGAAAAAGTCGTCGAGCGCAAACTGGCAGCTTTGGAAAGTGGTGAAGACGCCGTTGTCTTTGGCAGTGGAATGGCGGCGTTCTCGTCGCTCTTAACCGCTATTCTCAAGAGCGGCGACGAAGTCATCTTTTTCAATGAGTGTTATCACCGTTGCCGTGAGTTCTGTTTGAAATATTTGGGGCGGTTCGGGGTGGTGACACATCTTGTTCCGGCGTGCGATTACGATGCGATGGAGGCGGCGATCACGCCGGCCACCAGGCTGCTGGTCAGCGAGAGCCCGACGAATCCGCATTTGAGTGTCGTCGATATCGATCGGTTCGCCGAACTTGGAAAGCAGCACGGCGTCGACACAGTCATCGATGCAACCCTGGCTACGTCACACAATCTGCGGCCACTCGAACACGGCGTCGATTACGTCATGCACTCGGCGACGAAATACCTGGGCGGGCACAACGACTTGCTGGCCGGCTGTGTGGTCGGATCGACCGAGAAGATGGAGCCGGTGCGGGAGATCCGCGGCGTGACCGGTGCGATGTGCGGCCCTCACAACGTCTATCTGCTGCAACGCGGCTTGAAAACGTTCGACCTGCGCATGCAACGCCAAAACGCCAATGGCTTGGCGATTGCCGAGTTCCTCGATCAACATCCGCGCGTCGAACGGGTTTACTATCCCGGTTTGCCGTCGCACCCCTACTACGAAGTCGCTCGAAAGACAATGAGCGGCTTTGGCGGGCTGGTGACGTTTGTCGTCAAGGATGCAGACTGGCGGCAGACGGCGAAGATCGTCGATGCCGCGCGACTGCCTCGCATCGGGCCGAGCCTTGGTGGCGTCGAGTCGCTGATCGAACAACCGATGCTGATGAGTTACCACAAGAAGACGCCCGAGGAACGTCAGGCTTGGGGAATTCCCGACAACATGATTCGCCTCTCGTGCGGCATCGAAGATGCCGACGACTTGATCGCCGATTTGACTCAGGCGCTCGATGTCGACTAGATGTAGGATGGACCTCCAGGTCCGTCGGTTTGGGATTTGGAGAACCGCGAACCCCAGCTTCACGTCATCCCCGCGCACGCGGGGATCCAGCGATTCGTGCGGGTTCTCTGGATTCCCGCGTGCGCGGGAATGACGGCTTGCCTTCGTGACGGACGTTGCGGTCCACCTGCTGTAGAGACGGTACGTGCATTTTCGACGGACTGGAAAGTCCATCGTACGCCAGAAGTGAAGCCAACTGACCCTGGATTTTTCATGAAGTTTCGTACCCGCGCTATCCACCGAGGCAACGAACGCGATCCGCAAACCGGGGCGGTCGTGCCGCCGATCCACGTGGCTTCGACCTACGTTCAACCGGGGGCGGGCGAGTGGGGCGAGTTCGACTACGCGCGTAGCGGCAATCCGACTCGCAAGGCATTCGAAACGACGCTCGCCGACCTAGAGGGTGGTTGCGGCGCTCTGGCTTTCGCCTCCGGCATGGCGGCCACGCACTGCGTTGCGATGCTGCTGGAAGTGGGCGATCACCTACTTGCCGGCACCGATGTTTATGGCGGCACCTACCGACTGCTTCACAAAGTGATTGATCGGTCGGGGATCACGGTTTCGCTCGCGCCGTCCTCCGATCTCGACAAACTACGCTCGGCAATCAAACCAGAAACGAAACTGCTCTGGATCGAGAGTCCCGGCAATCCGCTGCTCTCGATCACCGATATCGCGGCCTGCGCGCAGATCGCCGAAGAACACAACCTGTTGTTGGCCGTAGATAGCACGTTCGCCACGCCGGTGCTCACTCGCCCTCTCGAGTTGGGGGCCGATATCGTGATGCACTCGGCGACGAAGTACATCGGCGGGCACAGCGATCTCTTGGGCGGTGCGTTGGTGGTACGAGATCAGGAGTTGCTCGACCGGCTCTACTTCGTGCAGAATGCGACCGGCGCTGTGTTGAGCCCGTTCGACAGCTTTCTCGCCAGTCGCGGGCTGAAAACACTTGAGTTGCGGATGCTTGAGCAGTGTCGCAGCGCGCAGCGTGTCGCGGAGTTTCTCAGCGACCATCCCAGAGTGTCGCAGGTCTATTTTCCTGGATTGCCGAATCATCCGGGACACGAAATCGCAGCACGGCAGATGGACGGCGGCTTTGGGGCGATGCTCGCTTTCGAGGTCGACGGTGATCTCAAGCAAACGAAGAAGGTGGTCGAGTCGACCCAGCTTTTTCAGATCGCCGTGAGTTTGGGAGCGGTCGAGTCGCTGATCGAGCAGCCGGCGACGATGTCTCACGCCAGCTATGATGCAAAGGACCGCGCCGCCCATGGTATTGCCGACGCTCTAATTCGGCTTTCTGTCGGGCTCGAAGACCCCGAGGATCTATGCGACGATCTGGCAAGGGCCTTTTGAAGTTGCACGGTTTTGACATCGAGGGGCGAGCGGATAGCCAAAAAAATTTGAGGAGAGAAATGGGGAAAACTTACCGGCCTCGCACCTTGCTTGAGACAGCTGAAGTGTTTGGGAACATGATTTCTTCCGCATTATCTTTGCGCTTACATTCCCCTGTCATCCAGATCCGTCTTCGCCGTGCCCGCCGTGTTTCTGTGGTAGTCTTCCCATTGCGGCAAACTTCTGGGAGCCGGCAGCGGCCGAAGGGGACGGTCCCGGTGAACGGTTGCCTTTCGATTTCCCCCGTAAAAAAACAAAAAATGGCACTTTGTAGATACGTAATCCTGTTTGCGGCGGCAGCGTTTGCGCTATGGCCGCGTGTGGGAGTCTCCGCTGATTTCGAAACAAGGCCCAACATTATTCTGGTCTTCATTGACGATATGGGTTGGGCCGATTTCTCTTGTTTTGGAAACAAAGATGCTGTGACACCCAGTATTGATGGAATGGCAGCGCAAGGAATCGCCTTCGAGCAGTTTTATGTCAATTCGCCGATCTGCTCGCCTTCTCGTGTCGCCATTTCCACCGGGCAGTATCCACAACGCTGGAACATCACATCTTACCTGGCACATCGTGGTGTTAATGAAAAACGCGGAGTAGCGAATTGGCTGGACCCTCGGGCGCCGATGTTGGCCCGAAGCCTTCAGAAAGCAGGTTATGCAACGGGTCATTTCGGGAAATGGCATATGGGTGGTCAGCGAGATGTGACCGATGCACCAGCGATTGGTGAGTACGGTTTTGACGAATCGCTGACCAACTTCGAGGGGCTTGGGCCAAAGCTGCTACCATTGACTCAACGACCGGATGGCCGTGTAGGTCGGATCTGGGCGGATGCCGAACGGCTCGGAAAACCGGTGACATGGATGCAACGCTCGGAAATCACTACCGGCTTCATCGACGCCGCCATTGCCTTCATCGACAAGGCTCACCAGAGCGACAAGCCGTTCTACATCAACCTCTGGCCGGATGACGTACTGGCCCCCAACGCACAAATGGGGGGATGGCGGCAAACGCCGGCTTTACCTGAGCGTTTTGGAATCCATGGACGCTCAGTTCGCCAACTTGTTTGACTACGTCAAGAGGAACCAGTCGCTGCGCGACAACACGCTGATCCTCATTTGCTCCGACAACGGTCCCGAGAAGGGCGCCGGACGGGCCTCGCCTTTCAAGGGATTCAAAACTCACCTCTACGAAGTCTGGCTTGGGGGCGGACGAGGCGACTCGAATCGACGCGGAAACCGTCAGAAAATGGTCCGCGCCATTCCGTGGCTGGCATCACCATCCCGGCCACGTCATCCCGGCCAAACCGAACATCAAGGGGTTCGAGGATGTCAAGATGACCGACGTCCCGACTGTGTTCCAAGTGCCGGGCGACGAGAAGTGGTATATGAGCTTCATCGGCTTCGACGGCAAGGGTTACCAGTCGTTTATCGCCGAGAGCGAGGACCTTGTCACCTGGACCAAACGGCGTCTCGCCATGGGCTACGGGCCGGAGGGCGAATTCGATCACGGCGGGGTCGTGCTGGGCGCCTATCTCTACGAGTCCTACGACATCAAGGCGCCGCGGACCTTGAAGAAGAAGGACGGCAAATACTGGTCGCTCTACGGGGCCTACCCGCGCCAGGGCGGCTACGAACTGCGTCCCGGTTATGAGGGTGTGGCCGCGAGCAAGGACGGACTCACCCGGGGACGCGCAAAAGACGAACCGATCCTCTCGGTGCATCAGGAAGACTGCGGCCAGTGGGAGAGGTCCTGCATCTATCAGCCGTGGCTCGTGGAACACGAGGGCCGTTACTACAACTTCTACAATGCGGCCGGCGGCCATATCGAGCAGATGGGACTGGCGCTGTCCGACGATCTGCTTGAATGGAAGCGTCATCCTGATAATCCCGTGATCCCCAACGGGCCAAAAGGAAGCTACAACGAGAAATTCTCTTCCGACGGAAAAGTGTTTTGGGACGGGGATCACTGGGTCAACCTCTTCTTCGGTGTCGGTCGCGGCGGCGCGCACATTATGGCGGCCTATTCCGGTGATCTGATCCACTGGACCGTCGACCCCGAACCACTTTACAAGGCCGGCGGCAACCCGTCCGGCCTGGACTCCAAGTACGCTCATAAGATCTCTCTCGTTTGGAATCCGGCGAACGAAACCTACTACATGTTCTACAACGCCGTCGGCAACAAGGGCCGAGGGATCGGCTTGATCACCAGCAAGCCGTTCGCACCGGCTGAATAGTCGCGCCGGGTGCACGTTTCAGTCGGGATCTGGGTGGCATGGGCCGCTTGTCGTTAGTAATTCTTCATGAACTCTTGACTTATAGCCGCCGGTGCGTAAAATGTACCGTCGCGCTGCGCCTGGATGGCGCGGCCGACGCGCTGTTTGGCAACCTGGTGGATACCGCTCGAAAGAAGGGAACGGTGCCAAAGAAAGGAGTTTCACACCGTTTCCCGGGGACCCCCCTTCACCCCGGTTTTCCGGTGCGAAACACCCCCGGTTTTGCACCACCCCGCGGTCCGCTTGGTCCCAACACAATTGCCCGGGCCGGGACTACGACGCGACAAACGGCAAAGTGTCCAACGGCCAAAGCGGACAGTCCCCGTGAAACCTTACAGCGGCTGGGCATCAACGGTTGCGAAGCGGATTCACCTTGCGCGTTTTGTCCTCATCCACCTCAATCGTCGCCGGTGCGCTGACAGATTTCTTTTTGGCCGGCTCGTTATAGGAGAGTGGGCGGACCGTCATCGGCCGAACCGGGTTGCTGTACGCGGCGGGCGCTGATGTTGTCTCCAACTGGCCCGGCAGTGGCAGCTCGCCGTATGTCTCCTCCGGCTCCGCTGCTGGCAACGCGCCGAGGGAGCCCCATTCCTCTGCGGAGACTTCTTCACGAGCGGGGGATTGCGGTTGGGCCGTGGGCGCGCCGGCTACCGGCACGCGACGGGTGCGGACGATGGGGGCGAATTGCCGCGGCGGCGCTGGGGCGGTTCTGGTCGTCACTGTCGGTTCCGTCGGTCGCGACACGATCGGGGCCAATTTCGGCGCGACGGGGTCGGTCGCGTGGCAGTAGCAGTCGGTTGTGCTACGGTCGGTGTTGATCGCGCCACGACCGGAGCTGGTTGCGCCAGGGCTGGGGCGACGTTTGCCATTTGGGCAGGTTGTGCGATTCTACGCTGAGGCGCGGTCGGTCGCGGTTGTGTTTGCCGTTGCATGCGGTCTGCGATTGCCGATTGCTTCAGGGGCAGCAGCCGGGAAATGTCGTCGGCGGTTGCGGTCGGACGTTTGGCGGCCGTCGCCTGGGATCTGCGGACGATCGGCAGGTTTTTCAGAGCGAAGGCGCCCCTCGGCCGTGTCTCTCCCGTGTTCGAGGGTTTCGGATTGAAGATGCTGGCAGGTTGCAACAACGAGGGAGACGGCGACTTTTTGGCGATCGTCACGGCTCGTGGTTTCGTGTCCTGCGTAGAACTTGGTTTCGCGATTGGCGCCGCCGGTTGTTTGGCGACCGCCTCGGTCGGTTGCTGTTGGGTCGGTTTGACCACGACGCGGCGTTGCGCCTGCTTGATAACGGTTGACTTCAGCGCGGGTTTGACCGGTGGCCTCGGGGTCGGTTTCTTCGCAATCGGTTGCGTTGCGGTGACCGGGGCTGTTGTGTTCATCGAAAGCGGTTGTCGCACGACGGACAGTCGCTCAACACGCATTTCGGGTACGCGTTCAACCCGCGTTTCGGGCGCCGTTGCTTGTGCTTCCGGTTCGGCCTGTCGAGGCGCCGGGTCGGCGGGCCGGAAAGGCAACAGTCGACGGAACGGTCGCGTTCGGTAGTTTGCCTGGTCGTCGGAAAACGGATTGGCTCTCTCGTCACGCTCAACCGGCGGCCTTTGCGGCTGCTCGACTTGTGGCGCTGGACGCTCGACTGGCGGAGCAGGTTGAACGGGCTGAGCGGCGGGAGCCGGTTGCTCAGGAGCCTCGACTGGTGTGTTGTTTGTCGCCGCCGGGTAGGTGTACTTCTGTCGCCCCAAGGCAAGTCTCGGCGGAACGATGTGCGAGACGACTCGACGAGCCGGCTTCACCTGGCGGATGACGGACAGCGTGTTGCTGATGCCCAACGTGTTGTTTACGCCATAGTGGACGTCCGACAAAATGCTCAGTATCGTCTGCCCCATCGGCGGATAAGGGCTGCCGCAACTTCCACAACTGCCACAGTTGCCGCAGTCGCTGCCATCCGAGTAGTATGGCATTCCATGGTAGGACTCGACGGGTTGGTTCTCGACCAACTGGTGCTCATCGCCCGCCGTGTAGGTCACCGGCTGATTTGGGTGAGATCGGTAGGTCTGCGCTTGCAAGGGCGTCAATGTAGTGAGCGTCAATGAAAGCAAGCAGATGAAAGCGGTTGACGAGCGCATCGAAGGTCCTCCGTCGGGAACCAGGTTTGGTCAGCGTTGGGCGCGGAGCGCCAACGCGCTATTCGGGCGATGGGTACGAGAACCGCCCTCGTTACAACCCATCGAACCGTCAGACCCGTTACTGCCAGTATTTTCGGAACGACCCGCACGATCGGGATAATCGGAAAATGCCGTGCAGATCACGTAAATTCACATTTGTGCCCTACAGTGCGTTGAATTCAGTATTCGAGGGTGGTAACTTGGGCGGCGACGTGCATCCAAACCCCTTTTGCAGAGTGGAGTTACACCATGACTAAATTGTCGCTAGCAGTTCCCGCTATCGTATTTGCCCTCGTTTTCAACGTTTCTTTCGCCGTGGCCCAGGGAGAGGATGTCAAGGTAAACGAGGACTTCGAGTCGGGGGCTGACAATTGGAAGCCGACCGATCCCACCGTGTGGAAAGTCACCAAGATCGGTGGCCGGACAGTCTACAGCCAGCATAAGAAAAAGAGCAGTTACAAACCGCCGCACCGTAGCCCCTACCATATCTCGCTGCTAAGAGATGTGGTGGTCAGCGATTTCACCCTCGATGTCGAAGTGCTCAGCACACATCCCGACTACGGCCACCGCGACGCCTGCCTGTTCTTCGGCTACCAGGACCCGGCCCACTTCTACTATGTGCATCTCGGCAAAAAGACCGACCCGAACTCGAATCAGATTATGATCGTCAACGACGCTCCACGCACGAAGATCTCCACCAAGACCACCCCGGGCACAAACTGGGACGACAAGTGGCACAGCGTGCGCATCATTCGGAAGGTCGAAGACGGCACGATCGAAATCTACTTCGACGACATGGACACACCCGCATTGACGGCCAAAGACGACACCTTCAAATGGGGCCAGATCGGCCTCGGCACCTTCGACGACACCACCGCCTGGGACAATCTCAAGCTCGAAGGGAAAAAGGGAGAGAGGGATTGAGGGGTATCAGATTCGAAGTTCAACCTGCGATGCGTTGCATCGCGGCTATCTCTTCTCCGACCCCGATCTCCGATTCCTGCATTCAATTTGCAATTCTTCACCCGATCGCTCATAATATTGGCTTCGATTAGCTGCCTGTTGATCCACTCTCCCCCACCACACATTCACGGATTCTGCTATGTCCTTTGCTTCGAAGAGACACTCGCGACGTCAGTTTCTCGCCGGCGCGGCGGCGGTGACGGCGCCATTGATCATTCCCCGGAGCGTGTTGGGTGACGCGACGACGCCGGGGGCAAACGATCACGTGGGGATCGGGCGCATCGCCGTTGGGCGACGTGGTGGGCAGTTGGCGATTCTCTCCTCGATGAAGGTGGTCGCCACGGCCGACTGTAATCTGCCACGGGCAGAGGCGATGGCCGCGAAACACGGCGCGAAGGCGTACCAAGATTACCGCGAACTACTCGAACGTAAAGACATCGACGCCGTGCTGGTCGCCTCGCCCGACCACTGGCACACG
>Ga0180435_10001602_pt1 | contig 23453 bp, 19 predicted proteins | sample SS_ome_3_FD_132467 | JGI IMG/M metagenome (GOLD analysis project Ga0180435, IMG submission 132467) | Hypersaline lake sediment archaeal communities from the Salton Sea, California, USA - SS_3_S_1 metaG | ecosystem: Environmental > Aquatic > Non-marine Saline and Alkaline > Hypersaline >... | reverse complement strand
TGGAAGACAAGAAGGTCGAACTCCTCAAGACGCTCGGCGGGGACGAATTCGATCTCTCGGCCGGCGGTACGGGCGTGACCCACCACGTCCGCCTCCGGGCCGACGGAGACAAATGCAGTTGCCCGTGGTACAGCAAACACCAGGGCCAGCGGGGACCCTGCAAGCACATCCTCGCCGCCCGCATGCTCACCGGCGAAGACGAAGGGGATATCTCATGACGATTGAAGAACTCGAACAGTTCGTCGCCAACGTGGACGCCAATGGACTCGCAGCCGCTGTAAAGGGGATGCCCGAATCCGAGCGGAGGAAGCTGTCGAAGGCGACATCGAAGCTGGTGCGCGAACTCGATAAGGCCAAATGGTTATGGTGGAATTCGGAAACGGGCGAGTCACGCTCGATTAGACTGGATCGCCTGGACCGTTGGCTGCCCAAGGGCGACAAACCCGAGGTGTATGATCAGGCGGACGCTTCCGAACTGGCCGCTCTGGCGTTCTGCCCTTTGTCGGTCGTTCGCGATACCGATGCACGGTATTCCCGGATCAACGGTAACGAAGCGATGGTCGCCATCCTCACCGACCGCCGCCCGAACTGGATCGATGACTGGGTCCAGGCGAAGTTCGACAGCGATTGGCAGGCAATTGACTGGCCTTCGCTTCGAACGCTGATAAGGACCGGCGTATGCACCAGGCCGACATCCGACGGCTACATCATGGCCATGACCATGTCCCTGCCCGACAGTTGGTCCCTTAGCGGCGGCAAGTACACTCCGCTGAGCCGGAAACTGTTGGCCGATCCGGAACTGCTTGAATACGAGGTCTGGCGGCTTTTTGACGCTGAAACATGGGCGTTTGGAGGTTACGAATCACCGGACAGGGAACCGGAGTGGGAGTCGTGGTCCGCGGCGCTGCGTACGCTGGCGGCCGAGGGACATCTCGACAGGGACCGCCTGCTCGATTCGTCGCTGTCGGGGCTCACTATGGGATTCAACAACCGCGCGATAACCGACTACATCTCGTTCCACAACTACCTCAAACCCACGATCGACGAAATCATCGCCAGGCAGCGGACGTACATCGACCTGCGTGCCAACCAGGCGTCGCACGTGGTGACCTTCGCACTGCAGATGCTCAAGGCTATCGACAAGGCCGGGGCGATGGACGATTCGGCTTTCCTGGACGGAGCGTCGTATCTGCTGGTCATGCGGACCAAGACCCAGCCCAAGACCGGGCTGTCGATGCTCAAACGCATATTGAAGCGAAACCCGGACCTCGCCAAACCGATCGCCCGCACGGCCGCCGCGGGATTGACCCATCCGTCGCCCGATATCCAGGCCGAATCGCTGAACCTGATCGAATTGGCGGGCGCCGAAGGCGACGACGAACTGCTGGCCATGCTGGCCGGGGCGTTGGATGACATCGCCGCGACCAACCGCCCTGAGGCCGAGAAACTGCTGGCCAAGCTCGGCGGGGCGGAACAGGCGCCCGAAGAACCCGCCGCCGCCGACCTCGCGGGCGACATCTCGCTGCTCCTTTCGCGTTGCGAAGCCCTTGACAGCGAATTGCGCGGCCGGGCGGGCGTGGATGAGGCGGTCGCGACCCTGGACGGATGCACCCCGCCGGCGCCGCTGGCGTTTGGAGTGCTTGACTCGCTGATTCCGACGTCATTGGAGCGTATCGAGCCTGTCGAATCATTCGAGGAACTGCTCGACGCGGTTTCGCACGCCGTGGAGACGGTGGATTCGGCTGATGAGGTCGAGCGGATCCTCGACGGGATCAGCCGCCTGTGCGATCGGAGGTCTGACGATTTCGACAGGCTCGTCGCCCCGCTGGTCAAGAGAGTCTCCAGGCGGGACGTCGCGGATACGTCTCGCGGGCTCGTTCACAGTTTCGGCGCCCCGGCGTGGCTTGGCTGCCTGCTGTTGACCTGGCTGACGGACCAGACCGTTGAACCCGAGGGGGAGATCGATAAGAAAGAGGTCGGCCCGATCGTGTTCCTCAACGCCAGGGTGCGCGAACTTAGCCAACGCGTCGCTCGCCGCCGGGCCGGTCCCCTGCTGGCGGCGCCGACGCACGTGCGGGGATGGATTGCCCCGATCGTGCTGTGCGAGCGGCTTATCGAACTACAGGCCGCCGGGATGGACGCCCTCGAATGCGACATGATCCAGGCGCTGCTGAGGATGGCGCCGCACGGCCGGGCCGACGCTCTCAAGTTGGCCGGCGAAATCAAAGGCGGTGCGGGCAAGGCCCTTCGATGGTCGCTCGGGGGCGACGAGAAGATCAAACGAAGCGATCGGAAGCATCCCCTCCTCTGGCTGGCGGCGGGCAGGGCGAGAGATCAGCACGGCGTTCTCGACGCGCTGGGCAAGTTCGGCCTGACCGACCTGGGCGCCGACGCGATCATGCCCGCAGAATACTCGTGGAAAGCGCGCATAAGCAAACATGGTTACGGAAGCCAGTTTTACCGTTATCCGAAACTTGACGTGACAATCGAACCGAAGGGCGAGTCGGGCGTTCGGATGTCGACGTTCCCCACGACCGCCCTGCATGCACGGGTGAGCAACTGGTCAATCTACGGTGCGGCCGCCGAATGGTTGAGCAACTGGATCGCAATGAACTGGCCGATCAACTGCGATGCGTTCCACGCCGCGGGAATCGAGGCGATGATGTGGAGGATCGACGATCCCAGTTCGACCATGGAGCCGAACTTCGCGTTCCTCTCGCCGATTTTCGAGCCAGATCGACCGCTGACAGCGATGGCCTGTCTCGCCCTGTGCGTGGGGCTGGTCGGGCGCGACGCCGACGCCAGAACATCAGCGATCGACGCCCTGGCCGAAGCGATCCAGGACGGACGGGCGTACTACAACGATCTTGCCGACATCCTGATAAAACTGAGCGAAGGCGGATGGCTGAAGCTCAATCGCCTGGCCGACGCTCTGGGCGAGGTCGCCCGGCTGTCGGCAATGCACGGGCATGTTGTTGCGTGCATTCTTGAGCGTTGGCTTGCGCGTCAGACGGGGCCGCATCGAGACACACATCACGTGCTGACGCTATTGCTGGAATTGCTGTCTCGATTCGGACTGCCGCTGGCCGACGAAGCACGCGGCGTCCTGGAAAACCTGAAAGGCTCGAGCAAGACCGCGAAACTGGCTCGAAAACTCCTGTCTCTCGAGCCAGAGGCTCCCAAGCCCATGCTCGCCGAGGCGATGGTCCAGCATCTCGAAGGCAGAGTCGCCCGAGCCGAACGATGGCAAGCGGCGTTGCGGGACGATTGACCCGCACGGCGATACGGCGTATCGCATACAGGAAAGACACCGGCGGGGTCATGGGCGTGCACATCACGGACGCCGCCAAACCGCGCGTGAAATAACATAAGAAGATCCAGGCGCCGTGCAAACAGTCGCTCAGCCCCCCACCGCCTTCGCTACACGCGCCGGCGGGCGGTCGGGTATCTCATGGGGCTGCTGATCATGCTGGCGATGGTGCTGGCCGACCGGGCCGGCGTGTTCGGAACGAAGGACAAACCCCGCCGCTCGGGCGGCTGGATGGATGCGGAAACGCGAAAGCGCATCAGCCCGTCGGACATTGAGACCTATCACGGCAAGGTTTTCAAGGTCACTCACGTCGCCGACGGCGATACGCTGGACGTGAACATCCCCGACAGGGTGCGCCGCAAGCACACGACTCGAATCCGCCTCCAGGGGGTGGACACTCCCGAGACAGTCAAACCCAACGCTCCCGTCGAATACTTCGGCCCCGAGGCCAGCAGATTCACCAGGCAGTTCTGCCTGGACAAATCGGTGCGATTGGAGTTGGACAGGAACCGCCACACGCGGGATAAATACGGTCGGCTCCTGGCGTACGTCGTTCGCCCCGCCGGCCAAAGGCCCCAGGCGTGTCTCAACGCCGAACTGATCCGCGGGGGATACGGATACAGCCACCCGCAATACCCGCATCCGCGCAGGGAGGAGTTCCTGAAACTGCAGCGTCAGGCCCGCGAGAACCGGGTCGGGCTCTGGGTCCGCGCGAAGCAAGAAGATCCGCCATATTAGTATCGAAACAAGATCACCCTTGGGCATTCAGCCCGGCGCCGCTATAATCGCGTCCTTTATGACAGACACCAACACCAAACCCGACGCGAAGTGGGAGTTCGAGGAAGTCCCGTGCGATTTCTGCGGATCGAGCGACGTTGAGACCATGTTCCAGGGTCCCGACCGCCTGCACGGACTGCCCGGCGAATTCACAGTCGTCAAGTGCCGCAACTGCTCGCTTTGCCGAACGAGCCCCAGACCGACGCTCGAGTCGCTGGGCGCGGCGTATCCCGAGCAGTACGACCCGTACGCCAAGGCCCCGAAAAGCGATCCGCCGACAGGTTTGCTGCGGTGGGCGCTTACGAACTTCAGGAACTACCCGCTTGGCAAGAAGTCGCCGGCGATTGTCCGCCTGCTGGGGGCGCCGCTGGCGAGGCGCGTTCTCGAAAAGCGGCGGAACCTGGGCTACCTGCCGTATGTCGGCGAGGGCAAACTGCTCGACTTCGGATGCGGATCGGGCCGATACGTGGCGAAAATGAAAGCCGCCGGCTGGGACGCCGAAGGGATGGACATGTCCGAACAGGCCGTCGCCGCCGGCAGAGAGGCCGGGCTGACGATCCGCCAGGGAACGCTGCCCGGAGCGGATTTCGACGAAGAACAGTTCGACACGGTCACGATGTGGCAGGCGATCGAACACGTTCCGTCGCCGAGCGAAACGCTGGCGGCGATCAACAGGATACTCAAGCCCGGCGGTCTGCTGCTGGTGGTCTGCCCTCAGTTGGATTCGTGGGCGGCCGACAAGTTCGGAGCCTGCTGGTACGCCTTTGACCTCCCCCGCCACCTGACGCACTTCACCCGCGCCGCACTGCGGGCGCAGATCGAAAAAGCCGGTTTCAAGGTCGAAAAGATGCTTTCGACTGTGCGCCCGTCAGTCGTGCGTAAATCGTGGAACTACCTGGCCGCCGACAGCGGGCTGGAGAAACATCGCCAGAAGGCGAAATCGCGTTTCATGACGGGACTGTACTGCAGGACCGCGGGCCTGCTTGGACGCGGATCGCAGATACTCTGCGTCGCGTCCAAGCCGTGACCTTGCGATTCGTTGATCGGTCGCGTTACTTCTGAGGCGGATACACCTGCGGGTTGACCCTGGCCGACATCGCCTCAGACTCCTGTCCGCGGAACTTGACCGCGGCGAAACCCTTGGCGAACTTCGACTGAATGATCATGCAGATCAGCAGCGCCAACGACGGGTAGGCCAGGAATCTGCCGTAGAAGAACACTTGGTCGACCATCTCGGGCGTCTGGCCCAGCGCGGCGTTTGCGTTGACAAGCTCGCTGTAGGTGAACAGCGCTCCGCACGAAAGGCTGCTGCCCAGAATCGGACGCCACGGCACGAGCATCATCAGAAGGATCAGCGACCAGTTAAATGCGCTGATGAACCCGGCGACTCCTCCGATGCGTTCGATCAGGGCGAGCTTGACCGCGAACATCACCATCAGCACAAGCAGCAGCCCAAGGACCAGTGCGCCGAATCGAGAGGCGGGCATGCCGTACTGCATCGCCACTTTCGCTATGGCGATCGGATCGTCGAACTTGAACCCCGAGGGCTCAGTCGCCGCATCGGCTTTGGCCGCGGGCTTGGTGTCGGGCGCAGGCTTAGTCTCGGGCGCGGGTTTGGGGGCGGTCGCCGGCTCTGCGCCGGTCTTCGCAGCAGGCGCCGCGGCAACCGCTTCATCGAGAAGATCGGTGAAGTGCAGAACTACTGTCCCGCCGATCTGCAGCAGCAGCGCGAGTATCAGCAGGAAGGCCGCGAGGTTCTTGGCGGATCGAATGGACCGAAACGCCGTTGCGTATTCCGGTCGCCCCTGATTAGCTTGTATCTGTCGCATTTTAGACTCCTTTCAGTCTCTCGTTTCGGTGTAAGGCAACAGTCCTTACATCACCTTGGCGGCCGCGGCGAAAGCAGATTCGGCGGCCTGTATTGTCAGATCCGCGTCGGCATCGGTATGAGCCGACGAGACCAGCATAGCTTCGAACTGGCTCGGGGCCAAATACACTCCGGCGTCGAGCATCGCGTGGAAGTAAGCCGCGTGGGCCCTGGTGTTTGATTTCGACGCCGAGGCGAAATCGGTGACCGGTCCCGGCGTGAAGAAGCAGCACATCATGGATCCGACGCGATTGAAGCAGACTTCGGCTCCGATTCCCGCTTCGATCGCCGCGGCCTGCATTCCGGCGGCAATCTGCCCGGATATGTCGTCGAGGCGTTCGTAGAATCCTTCGGTCCTCAGTTCGGCAAGAGTCGCCAGACCGGCGGCCATCGCCGCGGGATTGCCCGACAGCGTACCGGCCTGGTAGACGTCGCCGACCGGCGCCAGCTTCTGCATGACATCGGCCCGTCCGCCGAAAGCGCCTACGGGCATGCATCCGCCGATGATCTTGCCGAGAGTCGTCAGGTCGGGTTTCACTTCGTAGAGGCTCTGGGCCCCGCCGTAGGCGACGCGGAAGCCGCTGATGACTTCATCGAATATCAGAAGCGCGTCATGTTCGTCGCACAGGTTCCGCAGGCCCTGGAGATATCCCGGACCGGGCGGCACAACTCCCATATTGCCGGCGATCGGCTCGACAAGAACGGCGGCGACCTCGTTGGGATTGGCCTTGAGAATCTCCTCGACGCCGGCCAGGTCGTTGTACTCGACCAGCAGAGTCTGCGCCGCGGCTCCCGCGGGGACCCCCGGGCTGGACGGCGAGCCGAGCGTGGCCGCCCCGCTGCCGGCGGCGACCAGGAACGAATCGGAATGACCGTGGTAGCATCCGATGCACTTGATTACCTTCTCCCGCCCGGTGAAACCGCGAGCCAGTCTGACGGCGCTCATCACGGCCTCTGTTCCGCTGGAGACAAACCGGATCTGTTCGATCGATTCGATCGCGGCGGCGACGGCCATCCCCAACTTGGTCTCCATTTCGGTCGGGCCGCCGTATGTCGTCCCGTTTCGGACGGCCTTGTTGATCGCAGTGACCACGAGTTCGGGGGCGTGACCGAGTATCGCAGGCCCGTATCCGCAAACGTAGTCGACGTAAGTATTGTCGTCGATATCCGTGATCTGCGAACCTTTGGCTTTTGCGATCACCGGCGGCGTTCCCCCTACGGCCTTGAACGCTCGGACCGGCGAGTTGACGCCTCCGACGAGCACTTTGCCGGCGTGTGCGAAAGCTGCTTCGGATTTTTCGGTTCTTCGTGACATATTGTTATCGGCCCGGCCGTCGGCGCGGGCGTCTCCTTGGCGATAGCCCTGGTCGCCGTTAACCGGCCACCAGGTTCACCATTCGGTTGGGAACAACGATTTCCTTTATAATTTCCTTGCCTTCAATCGCGGAAGCGACTTTCGGGTCGGCCTTGGCGGCCCGGAGAATATCGTCGTTGGAAGCGTCGGCGGCGACGGTGATTCGACCCTTGAGTTTCCCGTTTATCTGCACGGGCAACTCGATCGTGTCGACGGTCAGCATCGCCTCGTCGCACACCGGCCAGGCCTCGTAAGTCAGCGTTCTGTCGTGCCCGAGCTTCGACCAGAGCTCCTCGCATATGTGCGGCGCCATCGGAGCCAGCAGCAGGCAGAACCGCTCGGCCTGGTCGATCGCGATCTTGCCGGCGCGATAGACGGCGTTAACGAACTCGGTCAGCGCCGCGATTGCTGTGTTGAACTTCATGGCGTCATAGTCTTCGCCGACCTTCTTGATCAGTTTGTGAACCATGCGCTCGATGTCGTCGTCGCGCCCGCCGGCGTCGATCAGCGATTCGGTGACGTTTCCGTCGGAGTCCTCGTCGCCGGCGATCATTCGCCAGACGCGGCGCAGGAAGCGGTGCATGCCGGGAATATCCCGCGTGTTCCACGGTTTGGAGGCGTCCAGCGGACCCATGAACATCTCGTAGAGCCGGAACGTGTCGGCTCCGTAGTCGGCGATCACGTCGTCGGGATTCACCACGTTCTTGAGGCTCTTGGACATCTTCTCGACAGACTCGCTCAACTCGGCCCCGGTCGACTTCTGAATCGGCTTGTCGCCGGACATGTCGATGTCGTCGTATCCCACGTAGACCCCGCGCGGATCGCGATAGGCGAAGCTGCGGATCATGCCCTGGTTGAACAGTTTGCCGAACGGCTCGGCGACGGACACGTGCCCCAGATCGAACAGCACCTTGTGCCAGAATCTCGCGTACAGCAGATGCAGCACGGCGTGTTCGGCTCCGCCGACATAGAGATCCACTCCGCCGAGGGGATTGTCTTCTGAGGGGCTCATCCAGTATTTTTCGATCTCCGGATCGCAGAAGTCCTCGTCGTTGTCGGGATCGAGATACCGCAGATAGTACCAGCATGACCCGGCCCACTGGGGCATGGTGTTCAGTTCGCGTTTGGCCGCGGCCCCGCAAGTCGGGCACGGAACATCGGTCCAGTCCGAGGCCTTGCCCAGCGGCGGGCTCGGCGGCGCATCCGGATCGTCGCTGACCGCCGGCGAGAAGTCGTCCATCTCGGGCAGTTCGAGCGGCAGATCGTCGGCGTTCAGGGGCACGCTGCGGCACTGGGAGCAGTGGACTATCGGGAACGGCTCGCCCCAGTAACGCTGGCGGGAGAACAGCCAGTCGCGGAGCTTGTAGTTCGTGGCGAATCGCCCGGAGCCGTCTGCTTCGAGCTTCTCGGTGATCTTCTTCTTGAATTCCGCTGTCGAAAGTCCGTCGTACGGGCCGCTGTTTACCGCGACCCCTTCGCCGACGTAGCCCTTCCAGTCGACCCCTTCGGGCGGCTGGACGACCTGAACGATCGGCAGGTCGAATTTGACGGCGAATTCGTAGTCCCGCGTATCGTGGGCCGGAACCGCCATGATCGCGCCGGTGCCGTAGCCCATCATCACGTAGTCGGCGACCCAGATCGGGATCTTCTCGTCGTTGACCGGGTTAATCGCATAGGCCCCGGTAAACTCCCCGGTCTTGTCCTTGGTGTCGGCGGTCCGCTCGAGTTCGGACTTGCCCGCGGCGGCCCCCACGTAAGCCTCGACCGCGGCGCGGCGGTCATCAGTCGTTATCGCGCTTACCAGCGCGTGCTCGGGCGCAAGGACCATGTAGGTCGCTCCGAACAGCGTGTCGGGACGGGTGGTGTAGACCTCGATGAACTCCTCGCATCCGTCCATCGGGAACGTGACCTCGGCTCCTTCGGACTTGCCGATCCAGTTGCGCTGCATGATCTTGACCGATTCTGGCCAGTCCAGCGCGTCGACGTCCTCGAGCAGGCGGTCGCAATACGCTGTGATCCGCAGCATCCACTGCTTGAGATTTCGGCGGAATACAGGGTGATCTCCGCGATCGGAGCGCCCTTCGTTGGTGACTTCCTCATTGCTCAGGACAGTGCCCAGAGCCGGGCACCAGTTGACCGGCACCTCGTCGACGTACGCCAGGCGATGGGCGTCTATCACCGCACGCTTCTGATCGTCATCGAGATCGGTGAACCGAACAGTGTCGGCCTGCGTGCCGACCACGGCGGCGAGGTCCTCGCCGGCCGGGGGAACAACCGCGTTGCCGAACACGTCCAGCACGAGCTGTCCGCTCTCAAGGTAGTCGACCAGTTCGCCGATCGGGCGAGCCGAATTGGTCTCCGGATTGTACCAACTGTTGAACAGTTGCAGGAATATCCACTGCGTCCAGCGGTAGTACTTGACGTCTGTCGTCGCCAGACGGCGCGACCAGTCGTACGAGAAGCCGAACATCTTTATCTGGCGTTCGATATTGGCGATATTCGCGTCAGTCGTGGCCGCGGGGTGCACCCCGTGCTCCACGGCGTACTGCTCGGCCGGCAGCCCGAACGAATCGTAACCCATCGGATGCAGCACGTTATAGCCCTTCATCCGGGCGTATCTGCAGACTATGTCGGTTGCGGTGTATCCTTCGGGATGCCCCACGTGCAGACCGGCTCCGCTGGGATAAGGGAACATGTCAAGCACGTACATCTTCGGCTTGTCAACGAATCCCTGCTGTCCGGGGTTCGGTTGTACGAACGTCCCGTGGTCTTCCCAGTATTTCCGCCATTTAGGTTCAATGGCCCCAAAGTCATATCCCGGCATATCCGCTCCTGCAGGCGCCTGTTGAGCGCTGAGCTATTCAAGAATCCCGAAAACCATGCTTCCGATGAGTCAATTTCTACGCCACGGGCATACGGAAGTCAAGCCGACTCCCGGCCACAGGTCCGCGGGGCGTGCGGAATCGGTCGTATCCGGCAATTTTCATTGTTGACTCACCGCCCGGTTCGTTATGCTTTCGGCCATGAGTGTTTCGCATACGACTGGATCGATTGTCTTCTTCGCCGCGGTCCTGATTATCGCCGCGGCGGCGACGGCGTACGCGGCGGCCTGGATAGGTCGAAAACTGAATTGCCGCCGGGAACCCCAACGCTCGGCTCTGGCCAAATGGACCCGACGCGACGTGTTGGCCCTGGCCGGAGGGGGCGCGGGATGCATAATATGGGGCGCCTTCTTCGAGCCGTATCGACTGGAAATCACCCGTACGCGAGTCGTATCGTCGAAGCTGCGAGGAGCCGAAAGGCCGGTGCGAATCGTGCACATATCGGATCTGCACTGCGATCCGAAAGCACGCAATGAGCCGAAGCTGCCCGGTGAGATAAGGGACCTCAGGCCCGACCTGATCGTCTACACCGGCGATTCGATCAATTCCCTTGGCGGCCTGAGCAACTTCCGGCGCTGCTTGACCGAGATAGCCGAAATAGCCCCCACGTACGTCACGCGAGGAAACTGGGACAGGTACTTCGGACGAGTGGATTTCTTCGGAAACACCGGCGTCACTGAGCTGGATGGAGCCAATGAGCGAGTTATGGCCGCCGGAACGAGTTTGTGGGTCGCCGGGGCGGCGGTGATGGATCATCTCCAGCCGCACCAGGCCGCCGAATTCCTGGACGAAACCGTCGAAGGCATGCCCGAAGATGAATTCAGACTGTTCCTGTACCACTACCCCGATCTGATCTACTCACTCGTCGACCGCAAGATCGATCTCCATTGCTCCGGACACACCCACGGCGGACAGGTCGCCATGCCTTTCTACGGCGCATTGCTGACCGCCTCGCAGTACGGCAAGAAATTCGAGGCCGGCCTGTACCGACCGGGGCCAAACACGCATCTCTACGTCACCAGGGGCATTGGCATGGAGGGAAACGCCCCAAGAGTACGCTTCTGCTGCCGCCCGGAAATAAGCCTGATCGAAATCGCGCCGGACGGCGTATCAGCCACGGGTGAACGCGGATGAACACGGATTCTTCTTTGTTAACGACCTGTAGGATCTCGACTACATGACTGAGAAATCAGGATTGGCATACGAGGAAATTACTGGCGCCGTTCTTCGCAGGGCGTTCGATATCAGTAGTGGGTTGGGATGCGGGTTTCTTGAAAAAGTGTACGAAAATGCGATGGCTGTCGGACTTCGGTCCGACGGCTTGAGAGTCGCCCAGCAAGTACCGGTGCATGTACAGTATCTTGGACAGACTGTTGGCGATTATGTCGCTGACATGATTGTTGAGAATGCTGTTCTCGTGGAAATCAAGGCTACCGATCAACACAATCCCGTATACGTCGCCCAAACACTGAACTACCTGAAAGCCACAGGCCTCGACGTCGGCCTGCTAATCAACTTCGGGAGACCCAAACTGGCATACAAACGCCTCCTCTCAAGAGAATTGCTCTCACAACGGGATAATCCTGAAAGCCGTTAACAAAGAACAATCCGTGTTCATCCGTGTTTATCCGTGGCTGAAGAAAGCCGCTCTTGATGCACTGAAGCAGTGACGATATAGTGCTTCGATGCAACGAGTACGAGTGAAGATTGAAGGCCTGCTTGATCCCGCCACCGCGGTCAGAGTCGCCCAGATCGGCGCCGACGCGATAGGCATGGTGTTCGCCGAATCACCCCGCCGCATCGCCCCCGAGTTGGCCCGCGCGATAACCGATACGCTGCCGCCGTGGGTGGCGACGGTGGGCGTGTTCGTAAATGAAGACCCTAACGTGATTAACCGCGTGGTCGAGAAGTCGCGCATCGGCTACGTGCAGCTCCACGGCGACGAAGCGCCCGACATCGTCGCGAAGATCGACGCGCCGTGCATAAAGGCGTTCCGCATACGAGGCGATGATTGGCTGGCGGAAGTCAGCGACTGGATTGCGGCGGCCTCGGCGCCGTCGAATCTCGCGGCCGTTCTGCTGGACGCCTACGATCCCAAGGTCCGCGGCGGAAGCGGGCGGAGATTCAACTGGGACATGGTCGCCGACGCACGAGCCGCCGGCGCGATGGCCGGGATCGATCCTGTGATACTCGCAGGAGGCCTGGACGCCGCGTGCGTTTCGCGTGCGATAGATTTGGTCCAGCCCTGGGCCGTCGACGTCGCCAGCGGTGTTGAAAGCGCCCCCGGCGTGAAAGACATGCGAAAAATCGAAGACTTCATCCGGGCCACGCGGGAAGGCGACGAACTAAAGACGAACTTCTGGTTGTAGTCGTCGGGCGAGTCTGCCTCCAGCGGCTCTGGGCCGCCGGGACCAGCAGTGCCGCCCGGAATGCTCTCGCCTGCGGACAACAGATCTCCGATCTATCCGTCAGTTCAACACATTGGACGCGGCTGTTGCGAAATGGATCTAAGAAAATCTTTTTTTTCAATCGCGAACCGGCCAGGCCACAAACACCCAGAGCACCAGCGACAACATGAACCCCACGCCACTTGCGATTACAGCCCCTTTCAAACCCGGACCGATGTCTCCCGCTGAGCGCGGCAGCGAGATCATCGCGGCCGACAGAAACGTCACTCCCGTCAGCACCAGGGCCGACAGGGCGATTCTCTTATGCATTTGCATACTCCAGATCCTCCGCCAGGCCCACGAATTTCGGATTCCTGCTGGACCCGGCCAGAATGCAGACAATCTGCACGATCGGGAACGAGCCCCAGAAAACCACGTCGGCCATCGATTCGGTCCACACGATCTTGTCGCCCTCGAAGACCTCGATAACCAGGGTGCCGACCAGATACCACCCGCAACCGATAACATTGAGTTTCAGCCCCCACTGTGCGGGCAGATAGAGTCCGATCAGGGCAATGAGGAATATCAGCCCGCTGCTGACATTCAAAGCCGCCAGAGCATAGCGATGGTCCGCATTCGCATAGAGCATCTCGGTCAGTTCATTCTCCCACTTGATGCTGCCGACGGCGCCGACAAGCATCAAAGCACCGGCCATCACGCCAAGCATCAGCAACCCCCACCGCCGCAGCTTCGCCTGACGCTGCGCGTGAGTGCCCGCCTCCGGTTGGCCCGGCAAGGGCGTGTGACTCACGGGAGCACTCAACTCGGAGCGCACACCTTCGACAGTCTTGTCTTCACCAGACAGTTCATTGGCGTCTTCATTCTTACCCATTCTGTAGTCTCCTTGTGCAATTCTGCGGTGTCACTGGCCCAACTCGAACAGGATATTACTATAAGCGTATATAGTAATACGCCTTTCGCTAGTGTCCAATCAACCTTTTTTTCCGGATAAAACGAAGCTTGACTTGTAAACCCCGATCAGTATACAATTATATGCGATTTGAGTAATATACCTTCTCGCGCATCATCCCCCCGATGTAATTGACATGACTATGGCAGGCAGACTGGACATTTTGAAGGCCCTTTCCGAGGAGGTCCGCCTGCGCATTTTCCGGCTGGTGTCCATGCAGGAACTGTACGTAAACGAATTGGTGAGCATCCTGGAGATGTCCCAGCCGCGAGTATCGCGTCACCTGGCTATTTTGAAGAACGCCGCGCTCGTTGTCGACCGCCGCGAAGGAAACTGGATATACTATCATGCAAGCGATTCCGCCGACGATCAATTCGCCGCCGAGATTCGCCGCGCAATCGATGACCACCTGTTGGACGATGAGTTCTTCCCCGAGGATATCAGCCGCCTGGGCGATGTCCTGGCGCGGCGGAAGGCGAGCAGCACAGCCTGGTTTGACACCGTCGCCAGCGAGTGGGACCGAATAAAGCGCAACTACATCCAGGACATGCTGCCGTTCATGGTGGCCACGAATTTCATTCAATCCGGAGCAGTCGCCGCCGATATCGGAACGGGAACCGGCGAGGTCCTGCTGACGCTGGCCAAATCGGCGGGCAAGGTCATCGGGATAGACAGTTCGGAGAAAATGCTCGACGTATGCCGCGATCGAATCGCCGAAAACGGTCTGGACAACGTCGAATTGCGGCTTGGCGACGCCGAAGCCCTGCCGCTTGACGACGGCGAATGCGACACGGTGTTCAGCAGCATGCTCCTGCATCACCTCCCCAACCCCCCGCAGGGCGTCGCCGAAATGTCCCGAGTTCTGGCTCCGGGCGGCAAGGTGGTTATCATCGACCTTGTCAAGCACGCCAATGACTGGACGCGCGAAGTGATGGCCGACCTCTGGCTGGGCTTCACCGAGCAGCAGATACAGGACTACCTTCGCCAGTCGGGATTTGTCGACCTGAACTACTCGACCTCGACGGTGCTGTCGCCGACCGGGGGCGACCGCACGGAGAAACTGCAGGTGTTCATCGCAATCGCCGCCAAAGCTCGATCTGGAGCGGAATTTCACAATCAACCAAACAGCACGGCAACCGTTTAACATCAAGGGAAACACCCCCGACAAAAGGAAAACAGAGATGACCGAGATCCAGACAACAGAATACAAGGTAAGAGATATTTCGGAGGCCGATTACGGGCGGAAAGAGATATCCATCGCCGAGCATGAAATGCCCGGCCTGATGGCGACGCGCGAGAAATACGGCGCCGACAAACCGCTGGCCGGAGCCCGGATCATGGGTTCGCTGCACATGACGATCCAGACCGCGGTGCTGATCGAGACGCTCAACGATCTCGGAGCCGACGTTCGCTGGGCCTCGTGCAACATCTTCTCGACCCAGGACCACGCCGCGGCGGCAATCGCGGCGACCGGAACACCGGTCTTCGCCTGGAAGGGCGAAACGCTCGACGAGTACTGGGAGTGCACGCTGGACGCGCTGACCTGGCCGGAAATGAAGGGCCCCGAACTGATCGTCGACGACGGCGGCGATGCGACGCTGATGGTCCATCGCGGATACGCCGCCGAGGATAATCCCGCGATCCTCGACGAGCCGACGGACAACAAGGAACTGCAGATCGTCAACCGCGTTCTCAAAGGGCGGCTGGCCGAAGACCCGCAGTTCTGGCATCGAACCGTCGCCGAGTGGAAAGGCGTTTCGGAAGAGACGACCACCGGGGTGCACCGCCTCTACCAGATGATGGAGGCCGGAGAACTGCTCGCGCCGGCGATCAACGTCAACGACTCGGTCACCAAGAGCAAGTTCGACAACGTCTACGGCTGCCGCGAATCGCTGGTCGACGGAATCAAGCGGGCCACCGACGTCATGGTCGCCGGCAAAGTCGCATGCGTCTGCGGATACGGCGACGTCGGCAAGGGATGCGCCGAAACGCTCAACAACCACCGCGCACAGGTCTGGGTCACTGAAATCGACCCGATCTGCGCCCTTCAGGCCTGCATGGCCGGCTACAAAGTCGCAACAATCGAAGACGCCCTGCCGCACGCCAACATCTACGTCACCACCACCGGCAACTGCGACATCATCACCGCAGAGCACATGTCGAAGATGAAGGACCAGTCGATCGTCTGCAACATCGGACACTTCGACAACGAGATCCAGGTCGACGCTATGAGAGACATGCCCGGTGTCGTGCACACCAACATCAAGCCCGGCACCGACATGTTCACCTTCCCCGACGGACACAGCATCTTCCTGCTGGCCGAAGGGCGACTGGTCAACCTCGGCTGCGCAACGGGACACCCCAGCTTCGTAATGTCAAACAGCTTCACCAACCAGACGCTGGCCCAGATAGACCTCTGGACCAACGAGCGACAAGTCGGCGTATACTGCCTCGAAAAGAAACTCGATGAAGAAGTCGCGCGACTGCACCTGGACAAGCTCGGCGCCAAGCTGACCGTACTGTCGCAGAAACAAGCGGACTACATCGACGTACCGGTCGAAGGACCCTACAAGCCCGAGCACTACCGGTACTAGAAATCGGTAGTAAGAAATCGCATTCGAGACATCGAGTAGGCGGGGGAGGTTGCCCTCCCCGGCCTCTCACACCACCGGGCATACGGTTCCGTACCACGGCGGTTCACTGTTTCTGCAGCGTCCTCAGTCCTGTCAGCAGCGACACGAGTCCGCAACTTTCAAAGTATCGGCGTGGGAAGGCCGCGTTCATGTGACTGGCGCCGGAGTTCCACCACGCTCCACGGCCGTTGTAGGCCGCCTCATATGCGGTTCCTGTTCGTCAGGGCAGCGTTTTGCAGCCACAACACATCGTGGAACACTAACTAAAGAACTCTTGCATCAGCCTTTCAATCGCCAGATCAATGCGTTCCTGGGTTTCGTAGGCGCCGGCCTCGATCTCGGCCTTGACGCGGGCGACCAGATCGGCCCTGACGGAGGGAACATCCTGAACCTGAGCGGCAAGCTTAGCTACGGTCGATATTTCCACTACGTCCCCAGTCGGAGGCAGGGCCGATGATCCGCCGTCGCGAACAACGGAGGTCACAGGCTCGACAGTCTGCGGCGGTGTTGTCGGATTTACCCCATTTACATACATCGTAAATTCCTCGTGAACTTAGTCCGCGTTTCACCGTCGCGAACGACCGGGCCGGGGACTTCGCTGCAGGAGACGCTTCCTTACGCCAATCCGCGGTGTCAGCTTATGTCCCAAGCCCCGATGTTCTCTACCAGTCGGAATCCAACTCAAGCTTCTTCTCCGCCTGGTTTGCTTCCTTGCACTAGTAATTTCGGCACGATTCTTGACACTTCATTAACTAATCGATTTTTTGAGCGCCTGACGCAATCTAAGCATCAAAAAGGCCTTACAAGCATCCCGCAGGCAATATGCAAAAAGTGACTTTTTTTCCCACTTTTCAAGCCGACAAATATTCACCCCTGCCTATTCAACTTACCCATATTAACACCACGTCCGGCCCTATCAGCCGTTCAGTCTAGTCAGCCAGACTGCAAGTACAGTGATGTCAGCCGGGGTGATGCCGCTGATCCGCATAGCCTGGCCCAGCGATCGCGGGCGGATCGTTGCGAGTCGCTCGCGAGCCTCGGCCCGCAGGTGCGAGACCGAGCCGTAGTCGATATCCCGCGGGATGATCTTGCTGTCCAGGTCTCGGGTGTGGGCTGTTGATTTGCGGTCCTTCTGCAGGTAGCCGGCGTATCTGGCGTCGATCGTGAGCGAGCCTATCGCGGCCGGGAAGCTGCTGTACAGCGATCGCAACTCATCGCCATCGGAGCCCTGGCAGGCGGCTATGAGGTCTTCGGATTCCCGCTGCGGCTCCTGGAGGAGGTCCCAAACGCTTTTCGGACCCTGCCGGACCCGCTTCATGATCTCCTCGGCCCGCCCGGCGGCCCGGCTCCGCTCCTGGTGACGATCCCAGCGATCCTCGGCGACCAGACCGAAGTCACGCCCTATCCGCGTCAGACGCCTGTCTGCATTGTCGGCCCGCAGCAGCAGCCTGTGTTCGGCCCGACTGGTGAACATGCGGTACGGCTCGATCACGCCCTTGGTCACCAGATCGTCGATCATTACGCCGATGTAGGCCTGATCCCGCATCAGCACCATTGGATCGCGTCCGGTGATCCGGGCCGAGGCGTTTACGCCGGCGACCAGGCCCTGTGCGGCGGCCTCCTCGTATCCCGTCGTCCCGTTGATCTGACCGGCCAGGAACAGCGAGCCGACCTTCTTGGTCTCCAGCGTCGCATGCAGTTGGATCGGCGGTGCATAGTCGTATTCTATCGCGTATCCGTATCGGATGATCTCCGCGCCGGCCAGGCCGGGGATGTTGCGGATCATGAAGTCCTGAACGTCGGTCGGCAGCGAGGTCGAGATCCCGTTGCAGTAGACCCAGTTGGTGTCGCGCCCTTCGGGCTCGAGGAACACCATGTGCGAGCTCTTGTCGGAAAAGCGGTCGACCTTCGTCTCGATCGACGGGCAGTACCGCGGACCGGTCGACTCGATCTGCCCGCTGTAGAGCGGGGCGCGGTGATAGTTGGCCCGGATGACTTTGTGGATATTCTCGTTGGTCCCGGTAAGCCAGCAGGGAATCTGCTCGACGTCGATCGAGTCGTTCATGAACGAAAACGGAGCCGGAGTCGCATCGCCGTCCTGCCGCTGGCACAGGTCGTAGTCTATCGACTCGGCGGCCACTCGCGGCACGGTGCCTGTCTTGAGTCGATCGAGCTCCAGGCCGCCGGCCCGCAGCGAATCGCTGAGCGCATCGGCCGACGGTTCGCCGTAGCGCCCGCCCGGCCAGATCTTCTCGCCGCAGTGCAGGCGCCCGTTGAGGAATGTGCCGCTGGCGACGATCACCGCCCCGGCGAGGATGTCGGATTCTGCGCCGTCCCGCGATATCCGCACGCCGATCGCCCGACCGCCCTCGATCAGAATGCTTATCGCCTCGCCGGCGACTATGGTCAGATTGTCCACGCCCGCCAATTCGCGCTGCACCCATTTGGCGTATTGGTGTCTGTCGGACTGGCATCGCGGTCCCCAGACCGCCTGACCTTTCGAACGGTTGAGCATGCGGAACTGGATCCCCGTCGCGTCGGCGGCCCGACCCATCAGACCGCCGAGCGCGTCGATCTCGCGGACCATCTGCCCCTTGCCGACGCCCCCGATCGCCGGGTTGCACGACATCTGTCCGATCTTGTCAGGGTCGAGAGTTATCAGCGCCGTATCGTGCCCGAGCCGAGAGGCCGACCAGCAGGCCTCGATGCCGCCATGACCGCCGCCGATGACCACTATGTCATAATCCGCGGACATGGCGTCAGGTGAACAGGGCTTCCACGAACTGCTCGGGGTCGAACGGTTCGACGTCCTCGTAGGTCTCGCCGATGCCGATGAACTTCACCGGGAGGTTCACTTCGTTTCGGATGGCCACGACGATTCCGCCCTTGGCCGTACCGTCGAGCTTGGCCAGGAAGATGCCGGTCACGTCGATCGCCTCGGAAAACGCCCGGGCCTGGTTGATCGCGTTTTGACCCGTCGTGCCGTCGAGGACCAGCAGCACCTCGTGCGGTGCTCCGGGGATCTTGCGGGCCACCACGTCGCGGATCTTCGTAAGCTCGCGCATCAGGTTGTCCTGGGTGTGCAGGCGCCCGGCGGTGTCGACCAGCAGGATGTCCGCCTCGCGCGCCGTGGCGGCGTCGCACGCATCGAACACCACCGCGGCCGGATCTTTTCCGGAGCCCGAGATTATGTCAACTCCGATGCGATCGGCCCATATCTGAAGTTGCTGAACCGCCGCGGCGCGGAACGTGTCGGCCGCCGCCAGACAGACCTTCTTGCCGTCGGACTTGAACCGAAACGCCAGCTTGGCCACCGACGTAGTCTTGCCGCAGCCGTTGATGCCCGCTACGAGTATCACCGTGGGACCCTCGGCGGCCAAGTGCACGCTGCGGTCCGATTCGGGCCAGTACTTCTTGATCTCATCCTTGAGGAACTCGATCGCCTGGTCGCCCTTTTCGATCCGCTTGTCGGCGAAAGCCTGCTGGAGATCCTCCCTGATGCGCATCGCCGAGGCGACGCCCAAGTCGGCCTGGATCAGCGTCTGCTCGAGATCGTCAAGCAGTTGGTTGTCGAGCTTCCGCCCTGAAAGCAGCGACTTCAGCGACCCGATGAACTTCTGGCGCGTGCGGCTGAGACCGGCGGCCAGTTTCTCTACAGTCTTCTTAAAAAACGCCATTACAGATCCTCAAAAAGCATCATTCCCCCGCCCCGTCACCATCACCCCCGCCGCCTTTGTCTATGTTGCCGTCGCCGTTGCCGCCGCCGTCGCCAATTGCCAATTGCCCATTTCCAATTGCCAGTTCTTTAACCACCGAATCCAGCACTCCGTTGATGAACCTTGGGCTTTCGGCCGTCGAAAACTCCCGCGCTAGTTTCAGCGATTCGGCGATAACTACCTTCGGCGGCGCCTGGGCGGTCAGCAGTTCGTGGACCGCCAGACGCAGTATGCCCCTGTCGACCAGTGCGAGTCGCTCCAGGCCCCAGTGCCGGCAGTGCCGTTTGAGGAATTCGTTGCAGCGATCGGTGTCCGCCAGCGCCCCGCTGAGCAGATTCCTGGCCGACGCAATGGTGTTCGGCGAGGCGTTGCAGTCGCCGATGAAGTCCATCATGAGGTCCAGAACATCGTCGCCCTGGACGTCAAGACAGCACAAGCCCTGCAACGCCAACTGTCTGACCCGATGGCGCTGGTCCACTGGATTACTGGCCTTTCGAGGGGAGTTGACCGATAAGATTCGCCATTTCTATCGCCGCGCGGGCGGCGTCGGAGCCCTTGTTGCCGGCCTTCGTGCCGGCACGCTCGATCGCCTGTTCGATAGTATCGCAGGTAAGAACACCGAAGATGCACGGCACGCCGGTTTCCATACCCGCCATGGCGACGCCCTTGGTGACCTCGGCCGAGATGAACTGGTAGTGATCCGTACCGCCGCGCAGGACCGCGCCGATGCAGACAACCGCGGCGTATTTCCCGCTGTCGGCGAGCTTCTTGGCCAGCAGCGGTATCTCGAAACTGCCCGGTGACCAGACGACGTCGATATCGTCGCTCGCCACGTCGTGCCGAATCAGTTCATCCATGGCGCCGGCCAGCAGCTTGCTGGTCACAAACTCGTTGAATCGCCCTACGAGTATGGCGAACTTCGCGCCTTGGGGGGCTACTATTTTGCCTTGATATTCTGTCATTTCCGCAGACTCCTGGGATATATCGCCAGTGATGGTGCAAGTATACGCGCTGAGCCCCCCAAAACGCAACCCCGCACAACAGCGCATACCGACGCCCAACGGCATACGGCTCCCGCCGCCACGGACCCGTCCGCCGACAGACGTGATAGCACGGATACCACGGATGTAGTTACAGCAAACGGCAACAGCGGATGACGGCGGATAAACGGATACGGCGAGCCGGCCCACGCCGACCGCAGAATACCGCCGCCGCCCGTGAGGTCCCGCCCCCTATCAGACGCGGACTCAGACCCCGACCGGCCCCCCCATCCACTCTCCCGGCCGCCGAATCGACCTTCACACCACCTTCACAGGTATCGCACGTGTGAACCTTGACAATGATAAGTCGTACCACTTTTCCAACTCACCCGCCCCGCAGGATCTCCGTGACGGTAACTAATGTATTGGCAGTATGTTACCAACATCGAGACCTGCACCAGACAGCCCCCGACACTCTGCCTTGCCGCCGGCGATCACCCCGAATCGCACCTTCACACACCGCCGCCCTGCGAACCTGCCAGCCGCTTGCGGTTTGACATCCTCCATCTTCCCAGGCGCCTGCCTGGGACATCTCTCCGCCCCGTCTCGCACTGGGCACCCATTGATCTCCCGCCCCCCCCAATCCCTACCCATCCAATACTGTTTAACCCTAAGTTCTACAGCACTTTAGGCGATTCCAGATGTTCTTTCCTCTTGCATCTTGAGGCATTTCTCGGTATAATGCTTTTTCAAATTTGAAATTAAATCGTGTCGCCGTTTGGTTTGGCGGGAGTGTTGAGGGCCTGAGCCGGCCTTGATTGGTATCAACATTCACTTTCATCGCCACATCTGCAAGTCGCGGCGGCCCAGAGGAACTGACGAAAACAGGAGAGCCTTATGAGGAAACTCACCCCTATCGTATTCTGTGCAGTTATCGTGTGTCTGCTTGCGGCTGCCGGGCCTGAAGAGGCGCGGGCCGGGTGGACCGAGGTCCCGGCGCTGGTCAATGTCCAGCCGGGAGTTACGCCGGTCCCGACCGACCAGGAGATCGCCGACATGATCGCCGAGGCCAACAAGCTGCTGAAACAGGCCAAGATCAAGATGACGTTCGACAAGAACAAGAGCATCAATCGCGACTTCAAGACCCCGGGGCACACAAGCGGGGCCGACAACAAGATCGACGCCGGTACACCCACAACCGACGATGAAGACACCAAGCTGGATCCGGCCTGCGTGGACGAACTGAAGAAACACACCGGCGAGGCCGGCAAAGGCGTCAAGATCGTGATCTCAAACGAGATCCACGGCGATCCGGCCACGCTCGGGCTGGCGGCGCACAATCCCGATTCGCCGGTGATCTACGTCAAGTGGAAGCAGACGGCGGTCAAGGGCGGCAACACCACCGCCCATGAGTTCGGACACGTCTTTACGCTGGGCAAGAATCATGTTGTCGACGACAAAGGCACCTCAAGCACCGCCGACGACGAGAAGGCCGACGGCGACGGACACGCCAGCAAGCCCGGCAACCTGATGCACGCTACCGAAAACGGCACAAAGCTGACCGAGGAGCAGATTGAGGAGCTGCAGAAGGGAGTCAAAGGCCACGGCCAGCAGATCACCTGGCTGGACCGCGGGTGGCGATGGCTCAAGAGGCAGTTCAATTCGCAGGTAGCGGCGCCGACGATCCTGTCGAGCGGGCTGGCGCTGGGGTCTGAGACGCCCGATCCGACAACGCTGGCGATCAGCACGAGCTTCGGCGGCGGACTGGCGCCGGGCGACTCGATGTCGATAGCGATGGGCATAGACACCGACAACAACACGGCTACCGGTCGGGACATCGAGCGGCCCGACGGCACGTTCATGGCGGGCGTCGATCGCACGGTGATGATCAACGTGACCGGCAACCCCGAACTGGGCGGAATGCTGGACGCTGAGTTGCTGGATGAACTTGGCAATCCGATCCAGGGCCTGGCCGCGGAGTTCGAGAGCATCCTGAAGTTCGAGGACAAGGAGGCGCCCGAAATCGACAACACCTACACCGCGTACGACCAGGTGCGCGTGGAGATGAACCCTCTTGACCTCGGCGTGACCGATCCGAACTGCCCGCTGGAGTTCTTCACAATCGATCCTCTGTCCGCGGGCGGCGCGCTGGACGCCTCGGAGCCTATGGTTGTGGACCTGATGAGTCCCCTGGAGCCGGACCCGCTGGTGATCCTGGGCGCCCCGGAGGCCCAGCCGGGCGATTTCGTAACGATCGAGGGCCACGGCTTCTTCGCCAACGCGACCGACATTCTGATCCAGTTCGACGATGCGGACGCGGGCATGATCCCGGGCGCCGATCCCGGCGGCATGTTCAACGGGGACTTCCAGGTCCCCCCGGACGCGGAAAACGGGATGTACTTCATCACCGCCAGCACAATGGACCCGCTCCTGGGCGAGCAGATGCAGTTCGGCTTCCAGATGCTGGAAGTAGTTCCCGAACCGGGCACGATGGCGCTGCTGGCGATCGGAGCGGTCGGACTGCTGAGGAAGAAACGATAATTTGGGATTTGGGACCTGTCCGCCGAAGGCGGATTT
>Ga0180435_10001598_pt1 | contig 23468 bp, 22 predicted proteins | sample SS_ome_3_FD_132467 | JGI IMG/M metagenome (GOLD analysis project Ga0180435, IMG submission 132467) | Hypersaline lake sediment archaeal communities from the Salton Sea, California, USA - SS_3_S_1 metaG | ecosystem: Environmental > Aquatic > Non-marine Saline and Alkaline > Hypersaline >... | reverse complement strand
TGCATGCGCTGACCAAGGCCGACAACGTGGGCCTGGGTCTGATCGCGCTCGGACTCGCACTGCATGCGGCGTCCTGGTCCATCGCCATAAAACTGCTATTGATCTGGCTGCTGGTGATGCTCGCCGGGGCAAGCGTGGCGCACCTGGTGGCCAGCAGCGCACTGCGCAAGGGGATTCGAGTATGGAAGCGATGACCCTGCTGGCATGGGCTTTCGATGCGTTACTCGGTCTTGGCTTGTTATTGCTCGCCTGGCGGGCTTTGGCCTGTCCCGATTTGTTCAAGGCTGTGGTTCTGTTTGTCGCCTTCGGCCTGTTACTGGCGCTGGCCTGGGTACGTCTGGAAGCGCCGGATGTCGCACTGGCCGAAGCTGCGATAGGCGCCGGGCTCACCGGCGCATTGTTAATGGCGGCATTGGCCCGGTTGGGAGATGACTGACATGAAGTGGCGTCGCTGGCTATTGTTGCCCCTGATACTGGCGCTTGCCGCCGGTCTCGGTTACACCGTGTTGTCCTTGCCGGACCAGGCGCAAGGTCTTCAAGGCGCGGTGGCCGATCAGCTGGATAAGAGCGGTGTCAGCAACCCGGTCACCGCGGTCCTGCTCAACTTTCGTGGTTACGACACCTTGCTGGAAATGGTGGTACTGCTGTTGGCGCTGCTGGGCGTCTGGTCACTCGGCGTGCAACCAGCGGTCCGCACGGAGTCCGACCCCGGCCCCGTACTCGATACCCTGACACGCCTGTTGGTGCCGGTATTGGTTCTGGTGGCGGCCTATTTGCTGTGGGCCGGCGCCCATGCACCGGGGGGGGCGTTTCAGGCCGGGGCGGTCCTGGGGGCAGCCGGGGTGTTATGGCTTCTGACCTGCGGACGACCTCAACATGGCCTTGCGCGACTCCCCTTGCGCATCGCACTGGTGGCTGGCGTGGCCACATTCATGGCGATTGCCGCTCTGGCACTGCAAACGGGACGACAACTGCTGGAATATCCCCCGGCGCAGGCCGGCAGCCTGATTTTGCTCATCGAGGCCATGGCCACTGTTTCCATCGGGGTGACACTGGCCGCGCTGTTTCTGGGCGCCGAACCCACGGATAAGGAATAACGATGAGTGTCCCGTTTCTATACGCTTTGGTGGGTATCGGCCTGTTTTGTCTTGGTCTCCATGCCCTGATCGTGCACGACCATCTGTTGCGCAAGATCCTGGCCATCAATGTGATGGGTAGTGGTGTTTTCCTGGTGTTGGTGGCACTGGCAAGACGCGGCGGTGACACACCACCGGACCCGGTACCCCACGCGATGGTGATTACCGGGATCGTGGTGGCGGTTTCTGCTACCGCGCTGGCACTCGGGCTTATGCTAAAAGTGAAAGAGGCAACGGGAAAAAATGAACTGCCCGACAGGGATCGGGACTGACATGCGGGAGAATAGAAACGATATATGGGAAAGACTGACAAACATTCTGGTTATCAATTCGGGAAGTTCCTCTATCAAATTCCGGCTGTTCGCCATGCCGGCCGAACAGCCCTTGATCGGTGGCCAGCTGGAACGGATCGGTAGCGTGGACGCAAGGCTCCTGTATACGGTACGCGGTTCCGACCCGCTTATACGTCCACTAACTGTATCAGACCACGCCACCGCCCTGTCCGCCATCTTTACCCTGCTCGGAGAGCAAGCATCGATAAGTGGGCTTTCACAACCTGACGCTGTCGGCCACCGTGTGGTCCATGGGGGTAGTGAATTTTCCGCCCCCGCGCTTATCGACGAAGAGATCATCACCCGCCTGGAAAAAGTCAGCAAATTAGCACCGCTGCATAACACCGCCTGCTTGGCGGGTATCCGTGTTGTGGCCGATCTGCAGCCCGGAACCCCGCAGGTCGCGGTGTTCGATACGGCCTTCCATCACGATCTGCCCGAGTACGCGCGTTATTATGGTTTGCCTTTGGAACTGCAGCGTCAGCAGCATATCCGGCGCTACGGATTTCACGGATTGTCACATTCATACGTAGCCGCTGCCGCTGCGCAGTGGCTGGGTCGTTCCCTCGATGATCTAAAAATGATTACTCTACACCTGGGGAACGGTGCAAGTGCCTGTGCTATACGCGGCGGTTTCAGTGTTGATACATCGATGGGCTTTACTCCACTCGAAGGTCTGGTAATGGGTAGCCGATGCGGTGATCTTGATCCGGCTTTGCCGGCATATTTCGCAGCAGCACTGGAACTCAGTAGTGAGCAACTTGAGCAACTGCTGCAACAACAGTGCGGGCTACAGGGCTTGTGTGGAGATGCGGATATGCGCCGCATTGAACAACGCCTGGTGACTGGAGATGATGATGCCCGTCTGGCCTTCGATATCTTCTGTTATAGAGTGCGCAAGTACATCGGCGCCTATTATGCAGCGCTCAATGGCCTGGATGTCCTCGTTTTCACTGCCGGCATCGGTGAGCATTCGGCCGCCGTGCGCGCGGCGGTGTGCACGGGAATGGAGGCGCTGGGTATTGGTGTTGATTCAGTGAGTAATGCGGCGTCAAGTGGTGGCATCGTAGATATTGGCAGGTCAGATCTACCAGTTCGAGTATTAGTCGTTCCAACTGATGAGGAACTGGAAATTGCCCGCGCGACCCATGCATGCCTGCATAAGGCTGCTGCTGGGAATCCGCCATCCCGGATACGCGAACACTGAACACCAGAATTATTCAGCGACCAGAAATCGGAGACATGCCATGAACAATCCTCGTAACAAAGCGACTAGTCAGACCTTACTTGAAGAGGAAGAACTCCAACTAATTGATGCCTGGTGGCGTGCTGCCAACTATCTTGCCGCAGGCATGATCTATCTGCAGGACAATCCGTTACTGCGCAAGCCGCTCAAACCTGAACATATCAAGAAACGCCTGCTGGGACACTGGGGCGCGAGTCCCGGACTTGCCTTCATGTACACCCATTTAAATCGTCTTATTGTGCGCCACGAACTGGATGCGATTTTCCTCGCCGGTCCCGGGCATGGCGCACCGGGTGTGCTGGCACCGGTCTACCTGGAAGGGACTTATTCCGAAGTCTATCCGGACAAGGGCGAGGACGAGGATGGCATGCGCCGATTTTTCAAACAGTTCTCGTTCCCTGGCGGCATCGGCAGTCACTGTACCCCAGAGACACCCGGGTCGATCCATGAAGGTGGTGAGTTGGGTTACAGCCTGTCGCACGCCTTTGGCGCGGCATTCGACAACCCGGATCTGCTGGTAGCTGTTGCGGTAGGTGATGGTGAGGCAGAAACAGGCCCACTGGCCACCGCCTGGCATTCCAATAAATATCTCAGCCCGATCCGTGATGGTGCGGTTCTGCCGATCCTTCATTTGAATGGCTACAAGATCAATAATCCCACCTTGCTGTCTCGCATAAGCCACGAGGAACTGGAACAACTGCTGCGCGGTTACGGCTGGACGCCGCACTTCGTCGAGGGTGACGATCCGATGGTCATGCACCGTTTGATGGCTACCACTCTGGAGCAGTGCCTGTCCGAGATTCAGAACATACAGCAAACCGCCCGCGACAACGGCCGGGCTACACGCGCTCGTTGGCCGATGATTGTGTTGCGCAGCCCCAAGGGCTGGACCGGACCGAAGGAGGTCGATGGCAAGAAAGTCGAGGGCTTCTGGCGTTCACACCAGGTGCCGCTGTCAGGCCTGCACAACAACCCGGCACATCTTGATCAATTGAAGGCCTGGCTGAAGAGCTACCGACCCGATGAGTTGTTCGACGAGGCCGGTCGGCTGCGTCCCGAGCTCAAGGCGCTGACGCCACAGGGCACCCGCCGCATGAGCGCCAACCCGCACGCCAACGGCGGTCTGCTGCGCCGGCCTCTGCGCCTGCCGGACTTTCGCGACTATGCACAAACTCTGGCCGCACCGGCACAGGAAGAGGCTTACAACACCAAGCCGTTGGGACGTTTTCTGCGCGACGTGATGGCGCGCAACATGGACAACTTCCGGGTGTTCGGCCCGGACGAAAACACATCCAACAAGCTCGATGCCATTTACGAGGTCAGCAAGAAGCTGTGGCTGGCTGACTATCTGCCGGAAGATGACGACGGCGGCGAGCTGTCACCCGATGGGCGGGTGCTGGAGATGCTGTCAGAACACACACTGGAAGGCTGGTACGAGGGCTATGTGCTGACCGGCCGGCACGGCTTCTTCTCCACCTACGAGGCCTTCGTCCATGTCATTGACTCCATGTACAACCAGCACGCCAAGTGGCTGGCCATCTGCGAGGAGATCCCCTGGCGCGTGCCGATCGCCTCGCTGAACATGCTGATTACCTCGACCGTGTGGCGTCAGGACCACAACGGCTTCACCCACCAGGATCCCGGTTTCCTCGACGTGGTGGTGAACAAGAACCCGCAGGTAACACGTATCTACCTGCCGCCGGATGTCAATTCCCTGTTGTCGATCACTGACCACTGTTTGCGTAGTCGCAACGACATCAATGTCATCGTCGCGGACAAGCAGATGCATCTGCAGTACCTGGACATGGACGCCGCGATCAAACACTGTACAAAGGGCATCGGCATCTGGGACTGGGCGAGTAACGACCAGGGCGGCGAGCCGGATGTGGTGATGGCCGGCTGCGGCGACATCCCCACTCAGGAGGCCTTGGCTGCCACGGCCTTGCTACGTGAACACTTTCCTGACCTGAAGATCCGCTTCATCAACGTGGTCGATCTGTTCCGCATGCAGTGCGCCGGTGAACATCCGCATGGGCTGTCCGATAGTGACTTCGACAGCCTGTTTACCATCGACAAGCCGATCATCTTCAATTTTCACGGCTATCCCTGGCTAATCCATCGCCTGGCTTATCGGCGTACCAATCACCGCAACCTGCATGTGCGCGGTTACAAGGAAAAAGGCAACATCAATACCCCGTTGGAGCTGGCCATGGACAACGAGATCGATCGCTTCAGCCTGGCTATCGATGTCATCAATCGGGTGCCACACCTGCAGGTTGCGGGAGCTCACGTCAAGGAGAAACTAAGGGATATGCAGATCGATTGCCGGCAATATGCGCATCGATATGGCATCGACAAGCCTGAGATTCGCGAATGGCGTTGGTCCAATTGACCTGTAACAGACGAGAGTACCACTACACCTTCATTGACCTGTTGGTTGCCGATAGTGATGGCATGGCGCTTGGCGCCAGACGGGTATACCAGGTGTAATTGATTTTCGCAGATATCATTCTGCTTGAGGCTGTTCTGATCGGTATTATTTGGATGACATATTGCATTTAATAGGTAATCGCTACCAGTTACTTTTTCACGGCGGTATGACAAAATTTGTAGATATGAAATGATGAGCACTATAAGCTGTCATAACATAATTTGAGAGGTATTGGTTAATGGCTAAACTCACATTCTGGGGTGCAACAGAAGGGGTAACAGGCTCTGCTTATCTTATTGAAACAGAACATTCCACAATATTGATGGAGTGTGGTTTGATTCAGGGCAGCCGGAAAGATGAAGAAGCAAATGCAGAGCCCTTTCCTTTTGAGGCGCAAAATCTGGATGCCGTTGTTCTTTCACATGCACATCTGGATCATACGGGACGTTTACCGAAACTGATCGCGGATGGTTATAACGGTTCGGTTTATATGACCTTCCCAACCTGTGAGTTATTAGAAATTATGCTCAAGGATTCGGCATCCTTACAAGAACGTGATGCAGAATGGGAAAACAAACGTCTACGTCGGGCAGGCAAGCCAGAAATCGAACCACTGTATACAATGGAGGATGCAGAGGCAGCGCTTGCGCTTTGCGAAGGGCTGAATTATGGACATCGTCAGCAGGTAGCAGACGGTATTGAAATTTGCTATCGCGATGCAGGTCATATTCTAGGTTCGGCCATTGTCGAGTTATTTATTACCGAACATGGTACAGAGAGAAAACTGGTTTTTTCTGGAGACCTTGGGAATAGTTGTGTGGCCTTATTGCGTGATCCTGAAGTTATCGAAAATGCTGATGTATTACTGCTGGAGTCAACTTACGGCAATCGTGACCACCGCCCAATGGATGAAACCCTGCAAGAATTCGAAGATATTATCCTGGAAGCCTCGAAAAATGGCGGGAATATCTTGATACCAGCCTTTGCGGTTGGCCGTACTCAGGAAATCATTTTTCATCTTGGCGAGCTATATCAAAAAGGTATGCTCAAACATCAGGCTGTTTACCTGGATAGCCCGATGGCGATTGCAACAACTGAGGTTTATCATCGCTTTCAGAATATCTTCAATAGTGAAGATAAAACTACCTTGCGCCATGCTGATTCAGGTAGCTTACATACCTTTTTACCTGTGCTGCGCTACTCGCGCACTACAGAGGAATCCATGGCGCTTAATCGTATTGAAGCCGGTGCAATTATCATTGCAGGCAGTGGCATGTGTAATGGCGGGCGCATTCGCCATCACCTAAAGCACAACGTGTGGCGGAAATCCGCACATGTTGTCATCGTTGGTTATCAGGCGATGGGTACTCCGGGTCGTGCGCTAGTGGATGGTGCTAAAACGTTCCGCATGGGTGGCGATGATATTGCTGTCAAAGCCACTATTCATACATTAGGTGGTTTTTCCGCGCATGCAAGTCAGTCACAGCTGCTTGACTGGGTGAGAAACTTTAAGGGGCAGCGACCAAGAGTATTCCTTGTTCACGGTGAACCGGAAGCTAAAACTACATTACGTAAATGTCTTTCTGATGAAGGTTGGGCTACAAATATTCCACGCCATGGTGAATCTATCGAGCTATAAATAACGATTGTTGAAAATCGGAAGGTGAAATTTCATGAATGATCCTGAGAATCCGGATGGTGTTTTTCCTACGGCGGAAGAAGATGCCGGGGCAGCCACACGAGTAGAAGACACTCCACAGACGCGATCCGATTCTTATCGACTCGCCTATACTGACAGGGACTTTTTGCTTCGCGATGAACTTCGTCCGGTCCGTTTGCAACTGGAGCTCCTAAAACCTGAGCTCATACAACAGGAACATGGCATAGAGGCCACAGTTGTTATCTTTGGCGGTACACGCATATCAGAACCTGAACAGGCAAATAAAGAGCTCAACAAAATTGAAACAAAACTAAAACAAAAGCCATCGGATAAAACACTCCAGCAGAAACGGAATATTGCGAAACGAGTAGTGGAAAAAGCAAAATATTATAACGAAGCCAGGGAGCTGGGAAAGCTTATCACTGAGTTTTCACATGGTACGGAAGACGGGAAACTTGTGGTTATCACCGGAGGTGGTCCGGGGATCATGGAGGCAGCAAACAGGGGGTGCAGATGATGCAAAAGGAAAAAGTATTGGACTTAATATCGTACTACCTTTTGAACAGTGCCCAAATATATATTACTCCTGAGTTAACCTTCCAGTTTCACTATTTTGCCATTCGCAAGATGCATTTTTTAATGCGAGCCAAGGCATTGGTCGCATTTCCAGGTGGCTTTGGCACGCTTGATGAACTATTCGAAACACTAACCTTGATTCAAACAAAAAAAGTAAAGCCCGTACCCGTATTACTGTTTGGTAAAGCCTATTGGCAACGCATTATTAATTTCGATGCACTGGTAGAAGAGGGAACTATCAGTACTGAGGACATTGAATTGTTTGACTACGTGGAGACTGCAGGACAGGCATGGGATAAGATTCAGAAAGGTTTTAATAAATAAATTCTGTTAAAAGCTGAGTCACATAAACAGTTCCGCTTCTTTGAGGTATATTCTTTGAGGTATATAAAGATTTCTCCATTCATAGATCCGTCTCGACCACTTCAGTTTTGCAATTGATATTATCAATCGCTTGCCACGCCTGCAGGTTGCGGGGTCTACGTCAAGGAGAAGCTAATACTTATGCAGATCGATTGCCGGCAATATACGCAACGATATGGCATCGACAAGTCGGAGATTCGCGAATGGCGCTCTTCCAACTAATTGAAAATGGGCGAGAGCGCAGCCGGTGAATATAACAATCGTTGAAATCCCGTGGGCGCTGTTGCTGATTCTGTTACCTTTGGTCAGCGGCATTGCCTGCTTCGTGCTCCCGGCGGCCGCGAGGTGGCTCGGGCTGTTGACCGCATCACTTGTGCTGCTGGCCGCAGTGGGCCTGAGCTGGCAACTTCTGGGTCACGGTGTTTATCACCATGCGGTCGGTGGTTGGGGCGCACCGCTGGGCATCGACCTGGCTGCCGATGGCCTGAGTCTGTTGATGTTGGCCATGACGGCACTGGTTGGATTCGGGGTCAGCCTGTATGCCACCGGCTATTTCAAGCCTGCGGACTCGGTCCGGTTCTGGCCATTGTGGTTGTTGCTGCTTGGTGCGCTCAATGCGCTGTTTCTGTCGGGCGATCTGTTCAATCTCTATGTCACTCTCGAACTGGTCGGCCTCGCGGCGGTGGCGTTAACGGCGTTGCAGGGTGGCCGCGATGCCCTGACGGGTGCCATGCGCTATCTACTGGCGACGTTATTGGGGTCGCTGCTTTATTTACTGGGCGTGGTACTGCTTTATCACGGTTATGGTACGGTCGACATCGCGCTGTTGTCCAAACGGATGGTGCCATCTCCGGTGGCGTGGGCGGCGCTGGCACTGATGAGCGCCGGCCTGATCCTGAAGACCGCGCTGTTCCCGTTGCATTTCTGGCTTCCCCCTGCGCATGCCAGTGCGCCGGCGCCAGTCAGCGCCGTGCTGTCTGCCCTGGTGGTGAAGGCCTCTTTCTATATTCTGCTGCGCTTGTGGCTGGCGATCTTCGAGGACATATCGGAGGGCGTCGCAGCGCTGTTTGGCCTGCTGGGGGCCGGGGCGATCCTGTGGGGTTCATGGCAGGCCTTGCGCCAGACGCAGGTGAAGTTGCTGGTCGCCTACTCGACCGTGGCGCAGATCGGCTACCTTTTCCTGGCGTACCCGTTGGCGTCCGGCATGGGTGCAACCGCCTGGAGCGCAATGGCCTACCTGGCGTTTTCCCATGCACTGGCCAAAGCGGCGATGTTTCTGGCCGCCGGCAACATGAGGCAGTTTGGTGGCCATGACCGTATTGCTGATCTCGATCGTGTGGTCCAGCGCCTGCCACTCACCGTGGGCGCATTCGCCCTGGCCGGCGTCAGCATCATGGGACTGCCGCCGAGCGGGGGCTTTAATGGCAAGTGGTTGCTGTTGCAGGCGGCATTGACCCAGGGGCGCTGGGACATTGTCGGCATCATGCTCCTGGGCGGGCTGTTGGCGGCTGGGTACATATTCAAGGTATTGGGTCACACCTTCACCCAGGCACCTATAACGCACGAACCGATCGATGTGCCGGCCCGGATGCAATGGGCAGCCATGTTGCTGGCGATTGGCGCGATCCTGGTCGGTTTCCTTGCGTCACCGTTTCTGGCATTGCTGGGAGTTGGCGATCCCTTCAGTGTTGGCGGGCTCGGGCGATGAACTGGGATTCCTGGATACCGTTGCTGGTCATTGCCAGCTCCCTGTTACCCGGCCTGATCATCTTCGGCCTGGCCGAAGAAAGGGTGCGCCTGCGCACCACTCTCAATTTGCTTGGCGCTGTTTCGAAACTGGCGCTGGTTGGCCTGATGCTGTGGGGCGTCTTCCACGAGCACCATTACGAAACCCGCCTGGCGCTTCTGCCGGGTCTGGAACTGGTGTTGCGTGCGGGGCCGCTGGCATTGCTGTTCGTTACCCTCTCGACGCTGTTGTGGCTGCTGACCACTGTCTATGCGATTGGCTATCTGGAAGGCTCGCCGCATCGCAGCCGCTTCTTTGGCTTCTTCAGCCTGTGTGTGACGGCCACCGTCGGTGTGGCGCTGGCCGGCAACCTGATAACTTTCGTGCTGTTTTACGAGCTGTTGACCCTGTCCACCTATCCGCTGGTCGTGCATCGCGGCACCGATGTGGCACGCCGGGCTGGCCAGACCTATTTAATCTACACGGTGGTGGGCGGTGTCTTACTGCTGTTAGGCACTGCATGGCTCTACACGCTCACCGGTAACCTGGAATTTACCCCGCGTGGTTTCGTCGGGCACCTGGGGCCGGAGCACGGGCCGGTTCTGGTGATCATCTTTGCATTGTTGATCGCCGGGCTGGGTGTCAAAGCCGCGCTGGTGCCACTGCATGGCTGGTTGCCCCAGGCCATGGTTGCGCCGGCGCCGGTCAGCGCCTTGCTGCATGCGGTGGCCGTGGTGAAGGCTGGCGCCTTCGGCATCGTTCGTGTCGTCTACGACGTTTTCGGTGTGGAGTTCGCTGCCGGGCTGGGGGTGCTGCAGCCGCTGGCATGGCTGGCGGCCTTCACCATCATCTATGGTTCGATTCGCGCGCTGTTTCAGGACGATCTGAAACGCAGACTGGCGTTTTCGACCGTCAGTCAGGTGTCCTATATCACGCTGGGGGTGGCCATTGCCGGCCCCATCGCCACTATCGGTGGCATCGTGCATCTGGTGCATCAGGGGCTGATGAAGATCACGCTGTTCTTCTGCGCCGGCAATCTCGCCGAAACCCTCGGCGTGCACAAGATCAGCGAGATGAATGGCGTCGGCCGGCGCATGCCCTGGACCATGGCGGCATTCACCGTCGGCGCCTTCGGTATGATCGGCGCGCCGCCGATCGCCGGGTTTATCAGCAAGTGGTATCTCGGTCTCGGCGCGTTGAATACGGGCCAGGGATGGATAATCCTGGTACTGGCCGGCAGCAGTCTGCTCAATGCCGCCTATTTTCTACCCATACTGCATCGTGCCTGGTTTCGTGAACCGCCCGCTGAATGGCCTGATGAGCGCGACTTCGGGCGCAAGGAGACCGCCTGGGCGTTGCTGCTGCCACCCGTGGTAACCGCGTTACTGGCGGTGGGCGCGGGCCTGCTGGCATCGGTCCCATTCAGTCCGCTGGAGTGGGCACGATTGGTGGCGCAACGGGAGTTTTACGGGCCGTGACCTTCGCAGCACCGGTTGAACTCCTTTTGGTAGCTGTCTTGTGGCCCTTGCTTGGCGCCTGCTTGCTCGTTATCCCGACGATGCGAACGGTGGCGTTGCAACTGGCGCCATGGTCGGCATTGCCGGCGCTGTTGGTAAGCCTGCTGGTGGGAGCAGACGAGATGCGCCTGCATCTGACCGGAGTGATGCTGGGCAGCGAGCTTGGTCTGGATGAAGCGGGACGCGTGTTTCTGTTGTTCACTGCGCTGTTGTGGCTGGTGGCAGGCGTTTTTGCGAGAGGGTATTTATTACATCCGGATCAGCGTGGCCGGTTCTACGGCTTTTTCCAGCTGGCAATGGCGGGCAATTATGTTCTCGTGATCTCGTTCGATGTCTTTAGCTTCTATCTCGGTTTTGCCGTGATGAGCTTTGCTTCCTACGGACTGGTGGTGTTCGCCCGCAGTTCCGCTGCGCTACGCGCCGGCCGCGTCTACATGGTAATGGTGGTGGCCGGTGAACTCATGCTGTTTGTGGCTATGCTCGTAGCGGTACACACGACGGGTAGTACGTCCTTCGATGCCATTCGTGCCGGTTTGGTTGAGGCCGAAAGCCGAAACATCATCATCGCGCTGGCGCTGGGTGGGTTTGGCATCAAGGCCGGGGTGTTTGGTTTGCACGTCTGGTTGCCCCTGGCGCATCCGGTCGCGCCGACACCTGCCAGCGCGGTGCTCTCCGGAGCGATGATCAAGGCAGGCCTGTTGGGATGGCTTCGATTGTTGCCACTGGGTGAATCAGCATTGTCGGGTTGGGGAATCGGTTTCCTGATCCTGGGGTTCGTGACCACTTTTTACGCAGTGGCGGTCGGATTGAGTCAGCGCGATGCCAAAACCGTGCTGGCTTATTCCAGTGTCAGTCAGATGGGCGTGATGACAGCCGCCATCGGTATGGGACTGCTGGCCCCGCATGTATGGGCGGCGCTGTTGCCGGCTGTCGTGTTCTATGCATTGCATCATGGATTGAGCAAGGGTGCCTTGTTTCTCGGAATGGGTCTTGCCGATAAACACTATCGAATGCGAGGCTGGGTCTGGGTGGCGATGTTTTTACCCGCTCTGGCGTTGGCCGGCGCGCCCTGGACCAGCGGTATGTTGGCCAAGAGTTTGCTGAAGCTGCATTTGCTCGAGGCCCCGGAGCCCTGGTTATCGTGGTTGCCGGTGCTGATGTCCATCAGTTCGCTGGCCACGGCATTACTCATGTCGCGCTTACTGTATCTCGTTCGTCCTGTTGCCTGGGTGGTGCCAGCGCCACAGACGAGATGGATGGTGTGGCCGTGGCTGGTGAGCCTGGCCTGCGTTGCATTCATGCCGTGGTTCCTGACGCCCTCACTCGCTGTGCAGGACGGTGTGAATATTATGGGCAGTCTCTGGCCAGTAATATCGAGTGTCATCGTTACTGCCATCGTGTTGCATTGGGGGGTGTTAAAAGCGCCTTGTTCGCTTCCCCCGGGTGATCTCCTCGTTCCAGTCGAGCGGCTATTGGAGCGAGCCCACAGAGTGATGCGATACCTGGTTATCAGATCAGGGGAACGCCATGAACAAAGCGGCTTCCGGGTTCTCCTTGCCGGACTGACGAATACTGTGGCAACCGGTTTACGTGTGGGTGAGAACGGACTGATCCGCTGGCGTGTAGCGGGTCTGCTTGTCGTCTTGTTGATATTGGCGGTGGGGCTGATGGCATCGCCAGTCTTGACAGGTCGTGGGTAAATGCGGCTCATTACGCAACGGGAATGCTACGACTCATGAGTGTCGCACTGTCAGAGAATTTACTACTTGCCAGTGTTGCATGGCCTCTCGTGGTCGTCGGTCTGCTGATACTTCCAGGACTGCGATCGATGGGATTGGCATTGACGCCCTGGGCCGCGTTACCGCTACTGGTGCTATCGACCTTTCCCGATAGCACGCTGAAACTCCCCGATGTCATGCTGGGAGGGATTCTGGCGTTGGATGCCACCGGGCGCGTATTTCTGCTCCTCATCTCTATCCTCTGGCTGGCAAGTGGCGTGCTGGCGCGAGAGAGATTGCGTGCGGCCGATTCCAATGCCCTGGCCGTCATGTTGTTGCTTGCGATGACGGGTAGCTTCGGTCTCGTTCTCGCCGGAGATGCCTTGCTGTTTTTTGCGGCGGCCACGGTCGCCGGATATAGCCTGTACGGCGCATTGGCCTATGAAGCGGATACGCAAACCAGGCAGGCGGGCAGGGTGCTGGTCGTTCTGTTGGTTTTCAGCGATCTGCTGGTTTTCGAAGTGCTGTTGATGCTGGGCCAGGCCGCTGGAACGGTCGACTTCGTATCGCTGCGACACGCCTTCGTGAACATCGAGAACAAGAACATGGTGCTCGGCCTGTTGATTGTCGGTTTCGGCACCAAGATCGGTGTGCTCGGTGTCCATATCTGGACGCCTATGGTTTTCGCGAGGGTTGGAGCGGAACTGCGGCCAGCCGTGGTGGCTTTCATGTTCGGCGCGGGCGTGCTGGGCAGCTGGAGGTTGATTCCGCTCGGTCAGATCGATGCGAAGGAAGCCGCTGAAATTCTGCAGTGGCTGGCCTGGGTGACATTGGTTTATGCAGGGTTTGCCGGAATGTCACAGACCTGCCGCCGGGCCATCCTGGGCTATGCGGCGATTGCCCTGAGCAGTGTATGGCTGGTCGTGCTGAGTGCTTGCCTGCGGCAGCCGGCGTTGTGGCAAACCCTGGCGCACCCGTCAGCAGCCGTGCTGATACAGTCAGGGGCGGGTCTGGCAGCAATCCTGTTGATCGACAAGAACTATGAAGCTACATCTTCCCGCACGCTTTCCGGTCTGATCTCGGCGTTGACCTGGTTGGCGGTGCTGCTGCTGGCGATAGCGCCGCTCGGCCTGGTTCGGGTAATGGACGGGCAGGTGTTGGCGATAGCGATCTTGTCGGCTATGGCGGTCATCGCGCTGCTGGCGGGTAACAGTCTTTTTCATAGGGATCTCGACCCGTCGGCTGAACCGGTAGAGCGATACGCACCATCGGCGGCGGTATCGGCTTCACACTTTGTTAAGGCTCCGTTCATTGCACTATGGGTGATTGCGGCACTGATCGTGGTGGCAACGCTTGCGGCGGGTTACCAATTCTTCCACGTCACAATAGGGGAAGCCGCCATGGGCCTCTTCATTGTTGTGGTTGCCATAACGGCGGCAGTGCTGAACGCGAGATGGCGCCTGCTTCGACTGCCAATCCTTGCACCAGGCGATGTATTGCTACCGATCGCCCATGGTCTGGTTCTGGCCAGAGACGGGGTTGGCCGGTTGCTTGCCCGCTGTGAGGAACTCTGGACTGATATCACGCAGGCACTGGACCGGCGTATACGACCTCTCACGATGAGAAGTGATTTCGCCGGAATGCTGGAATCGCTGTTTCTTCGTTGGAGCCCGGCGTTGTCGCTGCTGCTGTTGGGGCTATTGGTTGCATGGTTGGCGGCGTCTTAATGTGTTCCGGCATGTATTGCAAAAGGTAACATATATGCCACTATATGGAGCATATGAAAGAGGTTAGAGAATACCTCGATGCTGAGGGAAGCTGTTCTTATACCAAATGGTTCGATCGTCTGAATGTGTCCGCTGCGGTCAAGGTGACGACAGCCGTCCATCGGATGGAGCAGGGCAGCTTCTCTAATGTGGGTTCTACCCCGTTTCCACGGACGGTTTTAAATCGACTGTGGACTGTCCCCAGTCTAGTGGACACCTCCGGCTTATAATTGGGCGGTGAAGTGGCGTGCCGTTGATGGTAAGCTGCTGCTGGACCCGGGCAAAAAGACCGTTTGTTCTTCTTATACCAAATAATCAGGAGTAGTGACCATGAGATATATTACATCGATCCAATCGGGGACCCGCTCAATGCGGGGCATAGCAATACTCGGCATCCTGTTGTTCCTGATATCGTGGATGATGCCCGGTATCGCCATGGCCGAGGGGGCGGAACCGCCGAACCTGGTGCAGGTGGTCAAGAGCAACAAGTCCTTCCCCGCTACGCTCAGAACATTCAAGGAAGAGGTCAGCAAGGCAGGTTGGAGCCTGCTCAACACGAATAATATGGCCGGCGTGCTCTCCGAGCGGGGTTTCACTCTGGACCCGGTTGTAATCCTGGATGTCTGTAGCGGCAAGTACAGTGCGCGAATTCTGGGTAACGACGCTTACCGCCCCATCTCCGCCTTCATGCCCTGTCGTGTGAGCATCTACCAGACCTCAGCAGGCGAGGTATACATCGCCCGGATGAACACCGGTGCCTTCGTACAGATGATGCCGCCGGAGGTCGCCGAAGTGATGGTAGCCTCAGACGCCGAGATCGCTGAGATTATTGCCAGGACAGTGCGTTGATTACTTTATGAGGGGCAATGAACGAACAGGACACCCTTGTGCCCAGGTGTTCAGTAAAAATGCGAAGCTTACGCTAATCCGAATGTTGCACGCGCTATGTTGACCGATTTCCAGGTCCTGTCGCTGGATAAAGCCCCGTCGCGCGCTATCGCATTGACCCTGGCCGGGCAGTCAGAAAGCGTTCCCGTTGTTGCTGAACGGGGACGTCATCGGGTGCCCACTCAGACACAATTATTGAAAGGTCTGTAGTCGCAGGGCGAGCAGGCCAGCGTCGGCGATTGCATGCGGCGGGAGTGGCGGGGGTCGCGGGTCAATCGGGCCGGGAGCCTGACCGATGCGAACCGTCCTGTCGGCCTTCTTCTGGATCGGCGTCTACCTGGCGCTGGTGCTGGCCTTCGGTTTCATCTTTCTGCACTTTCTCATCATCCGCATCGACAACGTCGATGCCCTGGTCATCTACATGCGTAGCCTGCACCCTCCGCACGTCGTTCCAGAGCTGGAAAATCAAAAACTTCTTGGGTACAGTTTGTCACAGGCAAAACCTTGTTCGAATTTGTAAACCTCCCCACTTTAGTGCCACGTACTTTTAGAGTTCTCCCGCTCTGAGTTGGCCGTCAGATACTCTCTGGGTGTTAGCTTACCGAGTGAGTCATGGGGATGTTCTTCGTTGTACTGCCGTAGCCAGTGCTCCGTGATTTCACGGACCTCGGAGAGCCGCCTGAAGGCATACATGTCCAGCACCTCGGTTCGATAGGTCCGTTTAAACCGCCAATACCGGCAGACTCAGCCGGGTAAGGCCTCTGGCCCGGCTGACAGCTTCTTCTTTTTCAAGACACGCTCGGGTTCCCCACCGGGCTTCGCAATGCCCTGCATCAGCCGCCCGAGCAGGTCCGCACCAGTGATGATCCGGGGTGACTCATCCCAGACGATGATCACGTCATGCGAAATCATCTCGTCATCGACCGCCGCCCTGTCCAGGCGCAGCTGAAGGATGACATCCCCGAGGGTCTGCTTGCGGTCCCACACCACGATCGGCTTGTGGCAAAAGGCCTTGGGTTTGGTCTCGTGACGGTGGAACAGCGCATGTCGCAGAAAGCCATCCACATCCATGACCTGCTTCGGGTTGCCATCCGGGTCTGTCAGAATCGCCCACGGCTTGCCCGAGCGCTCGATGGTGCGCAGGAAGTCGTCCTGAATCGAGCCCTGGAAATCCGGGAACACCAGATCACCATTTTCCACGGGCAGGGAAATGACGCTCCTCTGGTCGACCGGTACACCCTCGTCCTCCACCGGCATGTCGTCGATACTGAGGAAGTTCAGGGCTCCCATCGCCTCGGCATGCTCCATCTCTGATTCCTCGGCCTTGAGATGGTGCAGGATGATGTCCTTCAGCTCGCTCTCCCGGTAGTACTGGATGGCCTCTTTGCCCAGCCAGGCATCCAGTACCAGTGCCGATGGGCGTGCCACCGGATAGAGGACGATCTGGTAAAACCGAAGCGCCGGCGCGAGCAACGAGGCCATCTTCAAGGCGTTGCGCGAGAAATACGCCTGCGGAATGATCTCGCCGAATATTGTGATCGCGAAGGTGGAGAAGAAAAAGGCCGTCAGCCCCGCGAGCACGGAATCCGATAGCAGGGTCAACAGCACGTTGATGCCGACATTGCCCCAGAGGATGGTGGTCAGCACGAAATTCGAGTCCTGGCGCAGCTTGAGCACCCGCATGGCCGCCTTGTTGCCCCCCTCGACCTCGACCTCGAGATTGAGTCGGTTGAGACTGAACACCGCGAGGTTCAGGCCGGAGAACATCGCGGATTGACTCACGCAGAACACGATTCCAATCCAGGTGAACAACTCAGTCATGACGACTCCTTACTGCACGGTTCAATACAACATCACTCACTTTTTTCCACCGCCTCCGGCAAGGGTTCATTGGGGCTTTTCTCGTCAGCAGGCGCTGCCTGTTTGAGGGTCATCTTACAGATCGCGCGCAGCATATTGTGGATACGCTTGAAGTTCTCCAGCGTATTCATTTCAAGCTTGTAGTCCTGGAGTTGATCCGGCTCCTGGCTGCGCAGCTGTACGTAGAGATGGCCACGCGCACGCTCGATCAGGCCGTTGAAATGCGCCTTGGAGGCCATGACCTCCTTCGCCTTGTCCTCGTCATTCTCGGCAACCGCCTCGAAAGTAGTCTGGGCCGCGAGGTAAAGCTCCTTGTAGACGTCCCGCAGGAGTTCTTCCGTATCCTCGTTGATGGTCCAGCCCCTGTCCAGACGCTTGAAACTGTCCGCTGCGATCCCGGTTTCGATCACATCGGCGATGTTTTCCAGATAATTGGCCGTACCCAGGAATTGTTGCAGGTAAGACGGCTGCGGCTCGACCAAGTCGGTGGTTGCGAGCTTGCGCAGGTAAAGCGTGATCGCATCGGTCAGGGCATCGATTTCCTCGTCACGCAGCTGCAAGGAGACAACGCGCTCACGCGTGCCCACCAACAGAGTCGGAAAACTGTCCTTGATCATGCCCAGTACCTTCTCGCCCACCCGCGCAAGCTCGAGACGGACCCGGTCCAGCGCCATGGCCGGCTGCGCAAGGTACATATTATCCAGGTAGGCCGGCACGGTCTCGGACACAGGCTTTGGCGGCAAGGGGGGGACGATCCGCAACACCAGGCGGGCCAGGGTATTGGTGAAGCCGAGAAACAAAACCAGGTTGAAGATATTGAATACGGTGTGCGCATTGGCCAGCTGTCGCGGTGTATCCGCAGCCAGCCGCTCAATCCCGGAAAGCTCGTGTGCCATGGGTGAGATCACGCGAATCAGCTCCGCGAAATAGGGAATGAACCCGACGAAGAGCAGCACACCGGACACGTTGAAAACAACATGTGCCATGGCCGCCTGCTTCGCCTCACGCGGTTTGCCGATGGAGGTTATCCAGGCGGTAACGCAGGTACCGATGTTGGAGCCCAGCACCAGGGCGATACCGGTTTCCAGGCTGATCAACCCCTGGCTGGCCATCACGATCACGATGCCCGTGGTCGCGGAAGAACTTTGCACCAGTGCCGTGAACACGGCACCTATCAACACACCAAGAAGCGGGTTAGTCATCTCCTGCATCAGGGTCATGAAGGGCTCGTAGGTCCGCAGAGGGGCGGTGGCCTGGCTCATCAGCTCCATGCCGAAGAACAGCATCCCAAGGCCCATGAGCATCACGCCGGCGTATTTGATACGCGGTGTCTTGGCCAGGACCTCGGTGAAAAAGCCGGCTGCGATCAGGAACAGCGCTGCCTTGGTGACCTTGAAGGCGATGATCTGGGCAGTGATAGTGGTACCCACGTTGGCACCCAGAATGACGCCGATCGATTGCTGGAAGGTCATCACGCCAGCGGTGATGAAACCGACCATCAGTACGGTCGTTATCGATGAGGACTGAATGATCGCGGTCACCGAGGCACCGGCGAAGGCAGCGCTGAAGCGATTGGTGGTGAGCCTGGCGAGGATGCCCTTGACCCGCTCGCCCGCCAGGATCTTTAGCGCCTCGGTCATCTTGTGCATGCCGTACAAAAACAGCGCCAGACCGCCGAGAAGATTGATCAGCATCAGGCCGAAATTGATTGAACTATTCATATGCGGTCTCTCCGGAATTCGAACCCAGCCGGTTGTCGCTATCCATGAGCAGGACAAGCCTGCCGAAGCTGGTACCGGGTGGAAAAACTTAAGCGATCATAGTGCCTAGCTTACCAGCATCGTATCAAGACAGGATCATCTGTATGACTCTCGATGTCAAAAACGAGTCACTTTGCACGATGGGCGATCGTCTATCAACCATGTAGGCGGGGTGTACATAACTCGGCGTGCCTTTGACGCGGTGCAGGCGTCCGGCGCTGATGAAGGTAGCGGCCTAGACCGTTTTTCTTATCCATAATTAATTTAACAAATGAATCCGACATGGCAGTAGCGAGAGACCTTGCTTTGGTAGGATGATTCTCTTTAAGGTGTTCCCACAGTGATTCTTTGTCTTCCTTAGACAAATGATTAACAATGATGACCTGTGAATAACTCGACGCTTTAAATTGTTGTGGTGGAAATCGTGGATCAATCATCACTAGTAAGAGGAAAATGCAAACTACCTGCAGCTTTTCGCATTTCCTTTATTTCACGACGATCATAATTAGCCGTAGTTTTAGGATCACTATGGCCAGCAAGCGCCTGGGCCATTCTAAGATCACCGGTTTCTTCTAAGATAGTAGAGATAAATGTTTTTCTGAAATCATGTGGTGAAATCTCAGAGATACCTGCCTCTGACTGGCGTTTTTTAACGACATTGTATATTGCCTGGTCGGATAAACGACCCGCCTGAATCTTTCCACTTTTAAGGACCCGGTAGAAGAGGGCACCCACATGATCACCACGAAGTGCTAACCATTGCTCGACCGCTGTCACGGTTCCATCATCTAAAAACAGCATACGCTCTTTATTGCCTTTACCGATCACCCTTGCTTCTTTTAACTCAAGATCAATATCTTCAGCATTGAGATCAGCGACTTCAGATCGACGGAGGCCGCCAATGTACATCAAACCAAAGATAGCCAGATCCCTGTAGGCAGCTGGCGACTGTTTTGGTGGACTGCTATCATTTTTATTGTTCACTTTCAGGTAATCATTTAAACACGCATCTACCAGTGCCTTAATTTCACCCTGGCTCATCATGCGCCCGGTCGGCAGACGAACCCCTGAAACCATTTTTACCAGCATAAGACGCTGGTAATCATCGGCTGACATCAATTTCATACCCATGGCGGCTCTCACGGTACCGCGAACCGCTGAAATGATTGCGTTGATGGTCGTATGGGCATACTTTTGTTGCTGCAGTACCCCGATAAGTGTCTGCAGGTGCTCGTACTGGATCGAACCCCAGGGCGTATGCTGATAGTCCTCATAATCAAACAGGACGGCCACTTTGTTCATATGACTCTTCACCATGCGTTTTGTCGCTTCTGACTTGCCAGATAAATAGATATCGACGGGATTAGCATAAATAGAGGCCTCTCCACGTAATATCGGTAAAGCCGGTATCTCTTTCGAACTGCTTTTTATTGTAGTGAACCTGGAATCACGGCTGGCCATGCAATAAGACTCTTTTTTATTCTTCTTTGATATTTAGTGTAGCAGAAAATTTTACTTATACTTTTGATAATGTATATTATCATAAGTTATAATAGAGATAATTCTTGTGAATCTGGCTAGCTAATACTGCTGAAAAGCGGGATAAGTTGGTTGTTAGAGTTCTGTAACCAACCATTTGCAAAAATTCGACTTAGACGACACCTCGTTTGTATGTTTTTCCAGACAAGAAATCCTTAATCTGCCGTTCGTCCAAAGCGCCAACATGTTTCGTTATCTTCGGTATTGAAACACCTTCAGCATGTAAACGGCGAATCTCTTTTCTCTGGTCTACTGACAGTCTTTTGGGATTAGCCTCATTAACTTGCTCATAGTGCTCATCATTCTCCCACCATGCCTTAATAAACGGATTTGGGATACCTTTCCTCGGATTTTGTCTGACATACTCAGAAATAGCACGATCACGTTCTTCGAGTGACACGCAAGCTTTTTTTATGATTCCAAGCTTGTGAAGATACTGCAGCCCCTTGAAACCGCCAGGAATCATATTCAGTCCGTACTGATCAGCTGCAATTTTGTCCACATGCAACTCCTCCCAATTCATGGCTTCGTCGTAGCTTTGATTGATCTCCCATAGTGAAGAGGTATAGAGAACACCCTGCCAGCCTGAGCTTTCCCGCAAAGCCTGGTAGAATGACCGCCTGTTTCCACGACGTGTTTCCGCTATGTGTTCACCAAGCCGTTCCAACCAATTTCGACTCGTGATACCGACGTAGTAATACGTATCTTCATCACTCATCTGGCGTGATAGAAGTTGATCAACACTCCCTATCCGAGGTACGTTCTTTGAGATTGAATGGACGTAACATTGATGTTCGGAGTTTGCATCACCCCATCCCTTCAGCAGGTACTGTAGTGGAACTAATGTCTTCCAGGCCGTTCCACCTTCATATTCGACCACGGTATGTAATTGCGCTGGCCCGGGATATGGCCTATCCCTTACCTCTGTCTTTATTCCTTTTTCAACGACATACAGCCCTTGGGCGATGTCTATTTGGTTATTCAATAGCCGCTCGGAGCCACGTCTTTTGTTAATTGTGCTTTTGTTGTGCTCGATCAGTTGATCGATCAGTCCGCGATACTTTCCAGGCATATCGTTTATCTGGCACAAGCAATTATCTAGTCGTTGCAGCATTGGCAACCCATGACCCATCGGCAATAGAGCATGACAATTGTGCTTGTCCAGAAATTTTGGTTTCATAACCGCCCTAGTTGGTACTCAGAGAGTATCAGTTTTGCTCCCGCTGAAGTCTATAATGTCAGCTTTACGATGCAGTAGTACATAATTATTATCTTACGTCCGCTAAACTACTTATGGGTCATTGTCGGTTTATTCTGACTGATCGCTTTGTATGATCAGGTTGGAACGTATTTTAAATATGTAAGCTCGTGTATGAGCTAGTACATTCTATGTAATAGATGGTAAAAAACCCTCTAGTTCTGGATTGTTTAGTATGATTCTAGTATTCACATATTCTAGATAGACCCTTGGAACTTTGTGACTCTTCAAGCCATTAATAATTTCAGATGCATAAGCAAGCGACGTTTTTAATTGCTGTTGTTTCTGGCGAACTACATATGTGATAGCGCTTATCGTCTCACTCTCATCAGCAGAGGTGATTACTTGTATATCGGTTCGTTTATAGTTACCGCCTTCACCCTCTATAGCATCTAAGGATTTTCTGTTACCTGATAGGTTTCTATAAATGAGCTCTTCTGGAATATCATAAAGAACACCCCATATACTAGTTTGTCCACCAGGCAATATGTCGGCGGCTGCACATTGATTTGTTTTGCTCCAAACTGTGAAATCTAACTCAAATTCATCTTGTGTATACGCTAAACCTATCACTTCAGCACCACCGTTCAATCTTTTTGCTGAATTAAGCCTTTTCACAGACGTATTTGAACCATATTGAAATACTATTGGCATATTCTATTTCATATTTGCTACTAATGGCCCTGGCCATAGTATTATGTGAAACGTGCTAAATATCAGTGTAGCACTTTGCTATGATGTCCCACTATTATATTTTTCATACTCTTGAAGAAATAATCGTTCTGACTCATCCTTAAACTCATCCTTTGATTCATGGAGGTCGAGCAGTTTTTCGTATATGCTTTTATAGACTATTTGATGAGCATGATTTTTGAGTTTTTCTTCGTCATACTCATCGAACTCAACGTCGCCTTCTAATGTCAAATCAACTAATTTCAGCAAATCATTCTTGTTGATTTTGTCAATAGGATTATAAGCATCTTCAGTTGTGGAGTAGAACCCTTGATTCCCCTCAATTTTTAATATTTTCATACCCCTGCCTTCTTTCATCGTATGCTTTACTACCAGCCTCAAGTGAATTAATCGTTACATCGAAATTTTTCTTCCTTTTACCATCACAAGAAACCAATTCACTATCTGCTGGGTGCCCTGAGTATAATCTGTATCTTGGCTCCCCATCTTCTATTTCCTTGCTTGCGTATACAACATAGTCTGCCTTTATTGATGCGCCAACCGTGCTGTTATGTGTAACTACTACCACGGGCATTGTTTCTGATATTTCTTTTATTATTTGATTAACCTCACCCTTTAGAAATATATTATCAAAAGATGACTCCGGTTCATCAATCAACAAAATATCATAGTTCTGTGCGTCTTTAATTTCCTGCAATAATCTAAACTCAGATCGCTCACCACCTGATACTTTATACCCATCTTTATTTAGAATCTCATAATCTATCTTTACAAAATACTTGTAAAATTCAGACGGTGTTAGTGTTTCGTTGGCTTTTAATGCCAACAAGTAGTTATATGGTTTATCATATTCTTTGAATGCATCACTAAAGGCTACTTGTAACCTGCTTACTTTCTTAATTGCACCGGCACCATCAAACGGCCTTTTTCTGGCGACAACTCTAAAGCCTTGCACATTCTCTTCGGAGATTACATCTTCCTTCTGTAGTGATTTTGTGA
>Ga0180435_10001596_pt1 | contig 23472 bp, 17 predicted proteins | sample SS_ome_3_FD_132467 | JGI IMG/M metagenome (GOLD analysis project Ga0180435, IMG submission 132467) | Hypersaline lake sediment archaeal communities from the Salton Sea, California, USA - SS_3_S_1 metaG | ecosystem: Environmental > Aquatic > Non-marine Saline and Alkaline > Hypersaline >... | reverse complement strand
TTCCGAAAGAGAAAAGAACCTGGGGCTTGATCTGCCTCCCCGCCTGGCCCACCAGAGAATCCTGCGGAGCCCAATTGGAGTAGACGACGGGGCGCGTCGCTCCCACTTCACCGTCTATAATCTCCGCCAGCTCAAACAGTTTTTTGAATTTATTCTTGCTTCCCATGCCCCGGCCGCCGCACACGACAATTTTCGCATGTTCTATTTTCTGAGTTCGCCTCGGCTCATGGGTGGAACTTATCAGCCTCACCCTGTCGGGTGGGAGGTCCCGGGGCAAGGGAACCCGTCTGATTTCCCCGGTCACCTCATAATCATGGGGTAACTCTTTGAATACACCCGGCCTGACGGTGGCCATTTGCGGTCTGTGTTTCGGCGTGATTATTTTTGCCAGAAGATTGCCGCCGAAGGATGGCGCCGTCTGCACCAGCAGGCCGTCGCTGTTTATTTCAAGGTCTATACAGTCTGCCGTAAGACCTGTGGAAAGTCGTTTTGCCACCCGGGGCGCGAATTCCTTCCCGAAACATGTGGCGCCGATGAGTATGGTGTCGGGGTTGTGCTCGAATGCCAATCGATGCATCAGGTCTACATACGTGTCCACCTTGTAACTTTTTAACGATGCATGGTCGATGACATAGACCGTCCGGGCACCGTGGGCGATATACTCGTTTACATATTCATCCACGTCGCTGCCGAAGACGACAGCACAAACCCTTCCCCCGGTTGTTGATGCCAGTTCAGTGGCTTTTGACAGGAGCTGGAGGGTTACCCGGTTCCTGAAATAGTTCCGGTAGTCTCCGAACACCCAAATGTCTTTTCCCGAGTCAACCATTAATCGTCATCATGTTCATGTGTTTTAAGGTCTTTCCCGATGGTTCCGCCGATTTTATCCCCGTAGGTGTCAAAAATATTATCAACAATTTTTTTGACAGCGCCGGTAATCACCGTATTTTTTTTGTTTGCAACAGGCGAGTAGACATCCAGGATTTTAGTCGGGGATGATTTGAGCCCTGTTAAATCAGGATCCAGGCCAAGTCCGTCCGCATCAAGGATCGTAATATCTGCCGTGTTGAAGGCCTCCTCCAATCCACCCATTGACGCATAGCGGGGATGAAAGTGTCCGGTTGTAATCGTTACCAGTCCGGGGAGGGTCATTTCCATCGTTTCAAGGAAGTCGTCCGCCAGCCGTTTAATTCGAACGATCCTGTTTTCAATTTCAAGGTGTTCAACATATGCCGCTCCCGGAACATTGAGTTCTTCGGCCAGTTGAGGACCGACCTGAGCGGTTTCGCTGTCACTGGTCTCGCTGCCGCACAGAACGAGATCAAAGTCGGTGCACTCCTTCTTTATCGCCTCGGCAAGAATAAGTGAGGTGACGAGAGTGTCCGCCCCTGCCATACGTTTGTCGGTGAGCAGGATGCCCCTGTCCGCACCCAGAGACAGAGCTTCATAAAGGACTTCCTCAGCCATCGGCGGGCCCATCGCAATGGCCGTGATATGGGCACCGTGTTTTTGTTTTAGATAGAGTGCCGCCTCAACGGCATGCTTACATGCGGGATTCATCATGCCCTCGGCGACTTCCCGCTTAAGGGTGCCGGTTCGTGAATCCCAGGGCAGCTCGGAAACCATGGGGACCTGTTTTATGCAGACGATTAATTTAAGCATAGTTCTCTATGTCGGCTGAGACAGCACACTGCGGGCTATTACCATTCGCTGCACTTCGCTGGTGCCTTCGTAAATTTCGGTTACCTTAGCATCTCTGAAATACCGCTCAACATCATATTCCTTGCTGTATCCATATCCCCCGTGAATTTGGACCGCGATACCCGTGACACGGGATGCGAGACAGCTGCCGTATAATTTCGCCTTCGCCGCTTCCGGGCCGAAATCTTTTCCGGAATCCTTGTAGGCACATGCTTTATAGAGAAGTAGACGCGCGGCGTCAATTTCTGTTGCCATGTCCGCCAGGTAATTTTGAATGGTCTGGAAAGAAGAAATCGGTCGCTTGAACTGCTGCCTTTCCTTGGCGTATTTCACCGAGGCTTCAAATGCCGCTTGCGCAATCCCTAAGGCCTGGGCGGCGATTCCTATCCTCCCCGTATTCAAGGCGGCAAGTCCTATTTTCAGCCCTTCGCCCCTTCGCCCCAGGAGGTTTTGCTCAGGGACCCGGCAGTCTTCAAGAAAAAGAGATGATACCTGGTTGGCTCTCATGCCGCAGAGATCTTCAATCTCGCCCACGGAAAAACCGGGGGTGTCATTTTGAACCATAAAGACACTTGCCGATTTTCTGGGATTCTCGGGATCAGTCACTGCAAAGATAAGGGCTGAGCCGCAGACGCCGCCGTTGGTGACAAATATTTTGGTTCCGTTGATGACATAATCGCTGCCGTCTTTCACCGCGTTGGTTTCGACGCCGCCGGCATCCGAGCCGGCATTCGCTTCCGTCAGACAAAATGCGCCGATTTTTTCTCCGCCGGCAAGAGCGGGAAGAAACCGCCTCTTCTGTTCTTCGGTACCGAAAATGACAATGGGATATGCACCGACACTGTTGTGAACCGTCACACAGAGACCCATGGCTGCGCTGACGCGGGAAATCTCTTCGATGGTTATGGCGTAGCTGATGCTGTCAAGCTCAACACCGCCGTACCGTTTAGGGACCTGAAGACCGAAGAAGTTCAGCGGCTTCATTTTCTCAACAACTTCCCATGGAAACCTGGCATCCCGGTCAATATCATGGGCAATGGGACCCAGCTCCGCCTCCACAAATTCGCGGACGGTTTTTCGAACCAGTTTGTGCTTCATGCAGGGGTTGAAATCCAAAACAACACTCCGTTAGTCGTCTTTTTACACCATGTCTTATTTCAAAGGATCGCCCATGATGTCAAGTATAATAATACTTGACCCTAAGACGCGTCTTGTGATAAAAAAAACGTGTTTTTTTCGTTCGAAACGCTTAATACTCCGGTTTTACATAAGCCAATCTTTATTGAGCCGACAGTTCGCCGACGTAGCTCAGATGGTAGAGCAGCTGATTCGTAATCAGCAGGTCAGCGGTTCAATTCCGCTCGTCGGCTCCAACGAAGGGTGCCCATGATATTCAAGACGAACAATACCGACAGCTCAAACCACGCATCCAAGCCCCTTTATAACAGTAGAATCATGAACACCTTCGTCGAATACCTTGATAAATTTTATCCATCCGTCGACATGACCGATGTCTTTAAATATGCGGGCATGACAAAACAGGAAGTGAATGACAAGGGGCACTGGTTTTCACAATCTCAGGCGGACCGCTTTTATGAGATCATTGTTGAAAAAACGGGGAACAAACATATAGCCAGGGATGCTGGCCGCTATGTAACATCGGCCGCTAAATTCGGTCCCATCAGAAAGTTTGCCCTGGGGATGATCAATCCTGCGAATGTCTATCTAATGATCGGCAGGCTGTCCCGGACCATGTCCAGGGGTGCGATTATTAATTCAAGAAAGCTGTCTCCCAACAGTGTGGAGATCATCTCAACACCAACGGTCGGAACAGATGAAAAACCCTATCAATGTGAAAATCGACTGGGGACGATTGAGTCCCTTTCCAGGCTGTTTACCGACGAATTCGCCGAAGTGGACCATCCGCTGTGCATCCACAGAGGTGACGATTGCTGTAACTACAGGGTCTCATGGAAAAAAACCCGGTCCTATTTATGGAGAAAAGTGTGTAACACATTTATGATCAGCGGTCTCGTCGTGGCCCTCATCCTTTCTTTAACCGTTAAACCGGAGTCCCTGCCTTTATTTCTGATTCCATTTTTATTTTTAAGTCTTCTGTTGTTCCTGTATGCGGAGTATCTGCAAAAAGAGGCTCTGGAAAAGATTATTTATGACCAGGGCGATGTGGCCAAAGAGCTCATTGATGAAATCAACACCCACCATAGTAATGCCGTTCTGATACAGGAAGTGGGCGAGGCCATTTCCACGGTAATGGATACTGATAAGGTTATTAGACGCGTGCTGAAACTAATAGACAAACATCTCAACTTTGACCGCGGCATGATCATGATTGCAGATGATGAAAACCAATTTCTTCGGTTCAGGGCGGGGTATGGATACAGTGAAGAAGAGGAGAGGACCCTTAAGGAACTTGAGTTTAACATCGATGACAAGGAACCTGCCGAAGCACTGGTACAATCTTTCAAGAGCAACAAGCCTTTTGTTGCGCACTGCCCCTCAGAGATAAAAAAGAATTTTTCAATAAAAAACGGGACAAAATTCACGGACAAGATGGGCATTGAATCCTTTATCTGTGTGCCCATTGCATATAAAGCGGAACCACTTGGTTTGCTTTTCGTTGAAAATATAAGCCTGAAAAGAGAGCTTGCCCAAAGTGAAATCAATTTTCTTCACGGCATCGCAAGTCAGACCGCCATGAGTATCGTAAATGCCAGGTCATTTAAACGGATTCAGGAAAACGAGGAACAATATAGACTGCTGGCCGAGAATGCGACGGATATAATCTGGGTGATTGATATGCCGAAAACAAAATTTACGTATATCAGCCCTGCATTGAAGAAGCTTCTTGGCTATGAACCTGTTGAAATTATGGCCTTGGATCTGAAAGACAGTCTTGCGATGATTGCTCCTGATGTCACTGTCGGCGCTGTTGAGAAAATGCTTGAGAAAGTCATCGGCCGACAGGAGGGATCAAAACAGACATGGACGATGGAATCAGAGCTTTCATGCAAAAACAAAAAAAAGATGTCTGCCGAAACGACCGTCAGCCTCCTGGACATTCCCGAGGAGGAAACCCCCCGGCTGTTTGGTATAACCAGGGATATATCCGAACGAAAACGAGCGGAAAGGGAAAAGAGGCGGCTTGAATCTCAACTCCAGCAGTCTCAGAAAATGGAATCCATAGGGACGCTTGCCGGAGGCATTGCCCATGATTTTAACAATATTCTTGGTATCATCTTAGGGAATACGGAAATGGCGATGGAGGATATGTCGGCGGACAGCCGCACCCGGGAAGCTCTGGATGAAGTCCGCAAGGCAAGCCTGCGCGCGAAACTTATGATAAAGCAGCTCTTAAGCTTCAGCCGGAAATCCGACTATGTCCGCAAGCCAATTAAAATTATTCCTGAAATCAAAGAGTCCCTAAAGTTTTTAAGGTTTACCATTCCGAAAAGCGTTGAGCTCAGAAGTCTGCTGCCTGAAAACTCCTACACCATCCTCGGAGATTCGACACAGATTCATCAGATTATGATTAATCTTTATTCAAACGCGTTTGACGCCATGGAAGATACAGGCGGCGTGTTAACGGTTTCGGTAACAGACGAAACCGTTAAAGAAGGCGTCCTGGGTTCAAACGACCGGTTGACTCCCGGAAGATATGCAAAGCTGACCGTCACGGATACCGGCCACGGGATGACAAAGGATATGATGAATTGGATCTTTGATCCCTATTTCACTACCAAGGATGTGGGGAAGGGCACGGGAATGGGACTGGCGGTGGTTCACGGGATAATGAAAAGCCATGGCGGCCATATTTTTGTTGATAGTGAACAAGGGAAGGGAACAACCTTCAACCTCTGGTTTCCGGCAATAAGTGATGAGGAAGAACTCCCTGATACTTCCGGCAGAGAACCTCTTCCCACGGGCACGGAACATGTCCTTTTTGTGGACGATGAAGAGTCCCTGGCCAACATGGGGAAAGTGCTCCTTGAAAGGCTCGGCTACAAGGTGACTCCGGCCATGGACCCGGTCAAGGCGATTGAATTGATAAAAGATAATCCGGGTGGCAAAGTTGAGCTTGTGATTACAGACTTTTCAATGCCCGTCATAACGGGGCGAAAACTGGCGGAACATATTTATTCAATTGATCCGGACGTGCCGATAATTCTCTGCACCGGCTTTTCCGAAGCGGTTATTGATGAGAACGGCGATAAAAACAATATAAAGCAATGCCTGGAAAAACCCTTTAACATGAGAGAAATGGCAAAAGCGGTGAGGGCCGCCCTTGACTCTCGAAAATAAAAACAAATAACTGTCCATCTCTTTTTTCACACCGCAATGAAAATAAACGAATAATAAAAACCCCTATGGTCTTCCTCGGATAGTTCATCCCCACCCCTTGTATGCCGGCAACCGGTTTCCGCAAATAAGACGCAACATATATGCAGCAAGTAGTATGAATAAGAAACATCTGTATAAATAGGTGGTTAGAGAGGAATGATTTTTCCCTTGACTTGGGTAAAAATGACAGGTATGAAAAAAATTCCAGCAAATGATGGAACAAAGTGATTGATTCTTTATGATATACCTTTTTTTAATTCTTTAACACAGTGTCTGTTTCGGAACAGACACAAAAAGGAGGGGTAATATGGCTTTGAACATGAATGCGATCGGGGAAAAGATCGGTCCTTTTACTAAGGATTATTCATGGAAGGACGTCGTCCTTTATGCCCTTGGTGTAGGTGCCGGTTTTTCCAACCTTGAGTATTGCTATGAAAAAGACCTGAAGGTCGTACCGAGCTTTTCCATAGCGGCGATTTTTGACCTGATATCCCAGTTCGGTATCAAATCGGAGGTGAATCTTGCAGGAATTCTTCATGGAGAGCAAGAGCTGATTTTCCACAACCCGATTCCCGTCGAGGGCTCACTGGTAACAGAGGGCGAGTTGACAAACTACTATGACAAGGGAAAGAAAAAATGCGCGCTGGTTATCGGAAAAAGTGAAACCACGGATTCAAACGGGAAAAAACTGTTTACCAGTATTGTTACCATTTTCTCACGGCTTGACGGCGGTTTTGGTGGTCAAAATGCACCGGATACCACGGTTGAGTTTCCTAAAAGGAAACCGGACATTGTTGTGGAAGAATCTCCCGACCCCGACCAGCCGCTCCTTTACAGGCTGTCAGGAGATATTTTCCCGCTTCACGCGGACCCCGAGTTCGCTAAAATATCCGGTTTTGAAAAACCCATCATGCACGGCCTTTGTACCCACGGCTATGCCTGCCGAGCCCTTGTTGACAACCTGATTCCGGGAGAGCCTGAAAAAGCGAGGCGCATGGTTTGCCGCTTTTCAAAAACGTTATACCCCGGTATTCCCATTAAAATACTGATCTGGAAATCGGAAGAAGGCAAAGCCTTGTGGCGGGTTTTAAATGCCGAAACCGATGAAATTGTCATCGACAACGGTATGTTCGAATATGGCGACATACCAAAAGACGAAATACGGTATGACAACAGGGTCGCTATTGTTACCGGCGCCGGCGCCGGACTTGGCAGGGCCTATGCCCTTGAATTGGCAAAGCGCGGTGCCAAAGTTGTCGTTAACGACCTGGGCGGCGCCCGTGATGGGTCGGGAAAGGGATCGTCTTCTCCGGCAGAGAAAGTGGTGAAAGAAATTAAAAAGGCCGGCGGTGAGGCGGTTGCTAATTTTGATAACGTTGCAACCCCAAAAGGCGGGGAGAGAATTGTCAAGGCAGCCGTCAAAGCATTCGGCACGGTCGATATACTCATCAACAACGCCGGTATTCTGAGGGACAAGAGCTTTATAAAGATGGAGCCGGAAAACTGGAAAGCGGTGATGGATGTGCATTTGAATGGTGCCTATAACGTCACCAGGCCTGCATTCGCGATAATGAAGGAAAAGGGGTACGGCAGGATCGTAATGACAACTTCGGCGGCAGGGCTCTACGGCAATTTTGGCCAAACCAATTATTCATCGGCAAAACTGGCTCTGTGCGGGTTTATGAATACCCTTAAGCTGGAGGGGCAGAAGTATGACATCAAGGTCAATACGGTTGCACCCCTGGCAGCATCCAGGCTGACCGAGGACATCATGCCGCCCGAGGTTTTTGAAAAGAGTAAACCCGAGTTTGTCGTTCCCATGACTCTTTACCTCTGCTCGGATCGATGTCCGGTCACCGGGAACATCTATAATGCCGGTGTGGGATGTTTTAACAGGGCGGCAATTGTTACCGGCCCCGGGGCAGTGGTGGGAAGCGAGGATGAAATTCCCGATGTGGATGCCGTGGCCGCTAAAATGAAACAGATCTCATCCCTAAAAAACGCCAAAGAATATTTTCAGCTGAATGATCAGGTGGGGGACGTCTTCACCGCTTTATCCTCACCGCCTGCCGAGGGCGGAGCCGAAGGGGATGATGCCGGCGGTGCAGCATCCGGATTTGATTCCGTGGCCGCCGTGTTCGATGCCATGCCGGATGCCTTTGATGCCGGTGCCGCCGGCGGCGTTGACGTGGTCTTTCAATATACCATATCCGGAAGCGGCGGCGGGGACTGGTCATGCGCGGTAAAGGGCGGCACTTGCGAGGTGACGTCCGGTAAACATGATAAGCCGACGTGCACATTGAAGATGGAAGCGGGTGACTTCCTGGCAATGATGAGCGGAAGCCTTCCACCGATGCAGGCCTTTTCATCGGGCAAGCTGGTGATTGAAGGCGATGTCATGAAATCACAGTTGATCGAGAAGCTGTTTAAAATGTGATGAAAGGGAGTCAATGACTTCTGATTCCATATCTATTAAAAACGAAATGACAAAGGAGAATCCGAAATGATAGGCATTACTTCTTACGGAGCATATATTCCGCGTTTGAGACTAAACCGGATGGCCATTTTCCAAAGCATGGGCTGGTTTGCGCCGGCCATAGTGGCGGTTGCACAGGGAGAAAGGTCCATGTGCAACTGGGATGAGGACTCGATTACCATGGCCGTCGCGGCGGCACAGGACTGCATCATTGGAAAGGACAAGCATGAGCTTGACGGCTTGTACATGGCGTCAACCACCATGCCGTTCGCCGACAGACAGAATGCAGGTGTCGTGGCGGCAGCCTTGAATCTGAGAGAGGACATCATGACGTCGGATTTTACGGCGTCACAGAAAGCAGGAAGTACCGCCCTGGTGGCGGCACTTGAATCGGTTAAAAGCAAGGAGAGAAAGAGCGTTCTTGTCGCTGCTTCCGACAAACGGGAAACAAAGGGAGCCTACTTCTATGAAATGTGGTTCGGTGACGGGGCCGCATCCGTGATGGTCGGTGATAAAGATGTTATCGCCGAATTTAAAGGCTCCTATTCCGTATCCTGCGACTTCGTGGATCACTATCGCGGAAGCGACAACAAGTTCGACTACGTCTGGGAGGAGCGCTGGCAGAGAGACGAGGGCTACGGGAAGATACTCCCCCAGGCCATCAACGGTCTGATGAAAAAACTCGGGATGACCATGGACGATGTTGACAGGCTGGTTTATCCCTGTTTTTTCAAGGGCGATCACAAGAAAATAGCCAAAAAACTGGGTGCAACCCCGGAAAAACTTGTGGACAATATGCACGAGGTCTGCGGTGAAACCGGAACCGCCCATTGCCTCCTGATGCTGACGGCGGCACTGGAAGAAGCAACGCCCGGAGATACAATTGTCATGGCCGGTTACGGCCAGGGCTGTAACGCACTTTGCTTCAAAGTAACAAAAAATATTCTGAAATTGGCTGAACGTGAGGGGTTCAAGGGGACCATTGAAAACAAGGAAACCACGGACAATTATCTCAAATTTTTAAAATTCAGGGACCTTATTAAAACCGAGATGGGAATCCGGGCGGAAGCTCCGACCCAGACTGCCATGACGGCGTTGTGGCGGAAGCGGAAGATGATACTGGGCCTTGTGGGCGGCAAATGCAAAAAGTGCAAGACGCCCCAGTTTCCGAAAATGGATATTTGCGTCAACCCCAAATGCGGTGCCATAAGGAGCCAGGAGGACTATGAATTTGCCGATGTCCCCGCAAAAATAAGAACATTTACAAGCGACCTTCTCGCGGTGTCGGTAGATCCCCCGCACAGTTACGGTATGGTGCAGTTCGAAGGCGGCGGACGGTTTATGGCGGATTTTACGGACTGCTCCCAGAGCGACCTGCGGGTGGGGCTGCCGGTAAAAATGGCATTCCGGCTGCGTGTCAAGGATAAGGAGCGTGGTTTTGTCAACTATTTCTGGAAAGCAACCCCGGTTCCCGGAGCTGCTGCTGAAATGGATAAAATCAATTATGACGGAAGGGTCGCCGTTGTTACCGGTGCGGGCGGCGGACTCGGGCGCGTATATGCCCTGGAGCTTGCAAAACGCGGCGCAAAAGTGGTGGTGAATGATCTTGGCGGGTCAAGGGATGGTTCCGGCAAGGGCTCTGCTTCACCGGCCGACAAGGTGGTCAAAGAGATCCGGGACCTCGGTGGTGAAGCGGTTGCAAACTATGACAATGTGGCGACACCCAAAGGCGGAGAACGAATTGTCAAGGGCGCGGTCAAAGCATTCGGCAGGGTTGATATTTTGGTCAACAACGCCGGCATTCTAAGAGACAAGAGCTTTATCAAGCAGGACCCGGACAACTGGAAGGCGGTTCTCGATGTCCATTTGAACGGCGCATACCATGTCACCCGTCCGGCATTTCAAATTATGAAGGAAAACGGTTTCGGGCGAATCGTCATGACCACTTCCGCAGCCGGCCTGTATGGAAATTTCGGGCAGACCAACTACTCCGCTGCAAAACTTGGAGTGGTGGGGATGATGAACACGCTGAAACTGGAAGGCGCCAAATACAATATCAAGGTCAATACGATCGCTCCCCTGGCGGCATCGAGATTAACGGAAGATATCATGCCGCCGGATATTTTTGAGAAGATGAAGCCGGAATATGTCTCACCCATGGTATTGTATCTCTGTAGTGATGAGTGCCGGGAAACCGGCCAGATCATTAATGCAGGTCTGGGATACTTCAACCGTGCAGCGGTGCTGACCGGCAAAGGTGTTCAGCTTGGTGATCCGGGTGACATTCCAACGGTGGAAATGATCCATGAAAACTTTGATAAAATTAATGACATGGACGGCGCAAAGGAGATGTCGGACCTTAACTCCGCTGTCTTTGCCCTCCTTTCACCCCCCACGGATGACGCCCCTGCGGATCAGGAGGATGCCGGTGATGACATCACCCCGGCATCGATATTCAAGATGATGCCGGATGGTTTTAACGCGGATGCTGCAGCCGGGGTGGATGTGGTGTTCCAGTACAACGTCACCGGCTCCAACGGCGGTGACTGGATTGTCGCGGTGAAGGACGGCAAGTGCAACATAGAGGCCGGTGTTGCGGACAAACCAACCTGCACGTTAAAGATCGGGGACAGCGACTTCGTGAAACTGGTCACAGGCTCACTTGATCCCATGCAGGCGTTTTCATCGGGAAAGCTTGTCATCGAGGGTGATGTAATGAAATCCCAGCTTATTGAGAAGCTGTTCAATATGAAAAAATAGGAGGACCAACCATGGCCAAAGGAATTAAAGATAAAGTAGCAATTATAGGTATGGGGTGCACCAGATTCGGCGAACGCTGGGATATGGGAGCCGAGGAACTCATGGTGGAAGCCTTCGAAGAATGTCTTGCAGATGCAGGTCTTGCAAAGAAGGACATTCAGGCCGCCTGGTTCGGAACCTGCCTGGAAGAAGTGAATGTGGGCAAAACCGGGATGCCGCTGGCAACCACGCTTCGCTTGCCCATGATCCCGGTGACACGGGTGGAAAATTACTGCGCCACCGGATCCGAGGCATTCAGGGGGGCTTGTTATGCAGTGGCTTCCGGTGCGTATGATATCTGCCTGGCCCTGGGTGTAGAAAAGCTGAAAGATACCGGCTACGGCGGACTTCCGGCTCCGGGTTCAGGGGCCGGATCTCTCTCCTGGCAGTGGTGGCCGAATCTTTCCGCGCCGGGTTCTTTTGCTCAGCTTGCCAGCGCCTATGCGTCAAAATACAGAGTTCCGGACCAGGATTTAAAAAGAGCCATCGCCCATGTGTCCGTAAAAAGCCATGACAACGGCCTGTTAAATCCAAAGGCGCATCTACGAAAAAAAGTAACCGAAGACCAGGTCATGGCGTCACCGATCATCGCCCATCCCCTGGGGCTTTTCGACTGCTGCGGTGTAAGTGACGGATCTGCATGCGCTATAATCACGACACCTGAAATTGCCAAGAAAATGGGGAAGAAAGACTTCGTGAGCGTCAAGGCGCTTCAGATATCCCTCTCCAGCGGTGAAGAAATGGGCTACAATGAATGGGACGGCGACCATTTCATGACCACTACGAAATGCAGTATTAAAGCCTATGAGGAGGCCGGGATAAAGGACCCGAGAAAAGAGATCAGCATGATGGAAGTACATGACTGCTTTTCCATAACCGAGCTTGTCACCATGGAAGATCTGCACATCTCAAAACGGGGGGAGGCGGTGAAAGACGTCATGAACGGATTTTACGATCTTGACGGCGGCGGCGTCCCGTGCCAGGTGGACGGAGGATTGAAATGCTTCGGGCATCCCATCGGTGCGTCGGGGCTCAGGATGCTTTATGAAATGTATCTTCAGCTTCACGGCCGGGCGGGCGACAGGCAGATAGAGAATCCCAAATATGGCCTTACCCATAATCTGGGTGGGTTTCCATTCCAGAATATATGCAGCATTTCTATCATCGGCAAATATAAATAATATTAAGACTATCCGGGGCGGATGCACCCGTCCCGGAATAGTCTTTTTTGTAGTTTATGGTGACGACTCTATGGAGATATTACAATACACCGACGACCATATAAATTTTCGAAAACGACTTCGAGCATTTATGGAAAAGGAAGTCACGCCGTATGTTGACCAGTGGGAAAAAGACCATATCGTTCCGAGGGAGGTTTGGAAGAAGATGGGCGATGAAAAATTTCTGTGCCCTGCACTTTCTTCGGAATACGGGGGTATCGGAGGGGATTTTCTTCACTCCACAATTGTAATAGAGGAGATTTCAAGAACCAACCATTCCGGCCTGGCGGCACCGCTTCATAATGATATTGTGATCCCGTACATTGAAGCCTATGCATCGGAAGACCAAAAAAAGAAGTATTTGCCGGGATGTGTGTCCGGTGACATTATTACAGCAATCGCCATGACGGAACCCGATGCAGGAAGCGATCTGGCCTCCATGACAACAACCGCGGAAGAAGATGGAGATCATATTGTCATCAACGGCTCCAAAACGTTTATCACCAACGGCATCAACTCTGACCTCGTGATCGTCGCGGCAAAAGACCCGGAAGAAAAAAATCCTCACCAGGCGCTTTCCCTCTATTTTGTTGAAACCGGAACTCCGGGGTTTGAAAAAGGGCGGCAGCTCGTAAAAATGGGGCTTTACAGCCAGGATACGTCGGAGCTTTTTTTCTCGAAATGCAGGATTCCCCGTGAAAACAGGATAGGTGAAGCGGGTTCCGGCTTTATTATGCTCATGGAAAAGCTTCAACAGGAGCGCCTGGTGGTGGCCATAATGGCCGTATCCGCCGCAGAGTGCATCCTTGAACGGACGATTCCTTTTTGCAGAACCACCATTGTATCGGGAAAGCCCCTGTCCAAATCCCAGGCCGTCCAGTTTGCCCTGGTTGAGCTTGCAGCTGAAGTTAAGATCGGGCGGACATTTCTTGACAAGCTCATTGCGGATCATATGGAGGGGCGCCGGATAATCATTGAAACATCCATGGCGAAGTACTGGACTACCGATATGGTTACGCGGGTTGCGGACAGGTGCGTGGACCTTTTCGGTGAATACGGCATTATGGAGGCGTGTCCGGCTATCCGGGCTTGGCGGGATGTGCGGATCATGTCAATTTTTGCCGGTACCAATGAGATCATGAAGCAGATAGCGGGTAAGTTTATGGGCTTTTAGCTTTTTACGAAGCCATCAGGTTTGGAGGAGATACAATGTTTGAATTAAGTCGATCACAAAAGGAAATTCAAAAGGCTGCCAGGGATTTTGCCAAAGGTGAATTTGACAAGGAGGTTACGCTGGAGCTAGAAGAGAAAAGAGAATATCCTGAGGCCGTATGGAAAAAAGCAGCGGATCTCGGCTTTATCGGTATCCAGTTTGCTGAAGACTATTCAGGCGGCGGTCTTGGTGTTCTGGATGGATGCCTGATTGCGGAAGAACTATGCAGGAAGGATTCCACCATGGGGATGGCCATCACGTTTTCCGGCATTGGATCCGAGGCTGTCTTCAGATTTGCAGACAATGGTCTGAAAGAGGCGTTCCTCCCGAAGGTTGCAGAAGGGGAGATGCTTTCAGGTATCGCCTTTTCCGAATCAAGCTACGGCCTTGACGTTTCTTCCATACAGACAACCGCTGTTCCGGAGGGGGATCATCTTGTCATCAGCGGGAAAAAAACCAATGTGTTAAACGGAGGATCAGCCGGATTCTATGTGGTACTCGCAAAAACGGGAGTGGATGACGATCCTGCCAAAAGCCTCAGCATGGTTCTTGTGGAAGGTGACAGGGACGGCATCGGGGTGACGGACTCAGGAGAAAAACTCGGCCTCAACATGATGAAAACCGCGGAACTGTCCTTCCAAGATGTCAAGGTTCCGGTGGCCAACCTCGTCGGAAAAGAAGGCCGCGGGTTGTCACAGGCAGACCGGTTTTCTAACGAGATACGAATACTTCTGGCGGCGCAGGCCCTTGGCATCGCCCAGGGAGCCCTTGACCGGGCAATTTCCTATGTTAAACAGCGGGAGCAGTTCAACAGGAAACTCGCCCAATTCCAGATCACCCGGCATAAGATTGCCGAGATGGCCACGAAAGTCGAGCTCTCGCGACTGATTACCTACAAAGCGGCGGTCGGTTTTGATAGCGGGAAGCCGGATGCCGCCCTCATCTCCATGGCGAAAATGTCTTCGGCACGAATGGCAGTGCAAGTTGCCGATGAGGCCATTCAGCTTTTCGGAGGCTACGGGTACATGAAAGAGCAGGAGGTTGAGCGCTATTACCGTGATGCAAAACTGACGGAGCTTTTGTTCGGAAACAGAGGATTACAAAGCGACATCATCGGTGAAGCCGTGATAGGGAAGGTAAAGTAGGGGAGGAGCAACATGAATATCCTAAACTATACAGATAAACATGAGGACTTTCGCAAAAGGCTGAGGTCCTTCCTGGCTGAAGAGATTACCCCCAATGTCGACCAGTGGGAAAAGGATCACATTGTTCCCAAAAGCGCATGGCAAAAGATGGGAAAGGCCGGTTTTTTATGTACGTCTGTTCTCCCTGAATACGGCGGCATAGGCGGTGATTTTCTCTATTCCGTTATCGTCGCTGAAGAATTTTCACACACGCTGCACAGCGGTCTTGCCGCAAGCCTTCACAGCGATGTGGTGGTGCCCTATATAGAATCCTTTGCATCCGAGGAATTGAAAAAGAAATACCTTCCCGGCTGCGTCTCCGGCGATATCGTCACGGCAATCGCCATGACCGAACCCGACGCCGGGAGCGATGTGGCAGGCATGAAAACCACTGCGGTTGAGGAGGGGGACGAAATAATCCTCAATGGTTCCAAGACATTTATTTCCAACGGTGTCATATGTGACCTGTTGATCATCGCCGCAAAGGATCCGTCCATAGAAAACAAGCATCAAGCCGTATCTTTATATCTGGTAGATAGCGGTACACCGGGGTTTAAATGCGGCAGACAGCTGGAAAAAATGGGGTGGCACAGCCAGGATACGGCCGAACTCTTCTTTACCGACTGCAGGATACCAAAAACAAACTGTCTTGGTGAAAAGGGGTCCGGTTTCCTTCTTCTCATGCAGAAACTGCAACAGGAGCGCCTGGTGTGCACGCTGGGTGCGGTTTTTGCCGCCGAGCGCATCATGGAGTTTGCGGTTGATTATTGCAAAAACACTGTGGTCAATGGAAAACCGCTCATTCGATCCCAGGCGGTTCAATTTGCTCTGGTGGAAATGTCGGCGGAGGTAAAACTGGGCCGAACGTTTATGGAAAAGTTATGCGCCGACCATGTGGAAAAGAAGAATATCGTCATTGAAACGTCCATGGCCAAGTACTGGACAACCGATATGGTCAACGGAATTGCGGACAGGTGCATGGACATATGCGGCGAATATGCTACGCTGGAAACCAGTCCTCTGGTCAGGGCAAAGCGGGATGTCCGGGTGATGTCCATATTCGCCGGCACGAATGAGGTGATGAAAGGTATCGCGGCAAAATTTATGGGAATGTAGGGCGCCTCTAATTTGCATTTTATAAAAGGTGTTGAGGTAAAATGGTGTCATCCGGGATCGCGGAATATATTCACCGGCCTCTGGATACGGAGGTGAAGGCCATCGGCGGAAGGTATGTCTTCACGGATGAATTCCGCATACCTTTCCACGGGCAAGAGCTCTGTTACCTGGTGGGCCATGCGCTCTTTGACAGCACGTGCTGCGGTTTCGGGGGATGCAGGTATGCGCTTGTCCAGGGGTTTGTGAGGGAGTGGAAGAAAAAAAAGAATTCCGACGGGCGGTTTGTCACAACCGTCGAAAGGGTTGTCGATAAAAACGACCGGAAAGATATTGAGGCGTTGATTACTAAAAATATAGTCGTGAACCAGGTTAAATTTATGTAACCTTGGGAAAAGACACCCCTGTGTGGTCATTAGTAGGTCATAAATTTTTTGTGAAGTTTAATACGGAGGAACGCATGAGTGCAAGCGGCGCATTGTCGGGAATAACGGTGCTGGACCTAACACGTCTTCTACCCGGACCCTACTGTACCATGATTCTGGCGGATCATGGCGCACGGGTCATTGCGGTGGAAGACAAACGCTTTATGGCCGACGGCCTTTTCATGAATACGATTTACAGAAACAAGGAGCATGTCTCCCTTAACTTGAAGACCGACAAAGGGAAAGACATTTTTTTCAGGCTTGCCGAAAAAGCGGATATCATCACCGAGGGGTTCAGGCCGGGTGTGACCGAAAGGCTGGGGGTGGATTATGCGAATGTCAAAAAGGTGAACCCGGAGATTATCTACTGCTCTATAACGGGGTATGGCCAGACAGGTCCGTATCGTGACCGGGTGGGCCATGATGCCAACTATCTCAGCATTGCCGGCGTAATTGACTTGATCGGTGAACCGGACCGTCCCCCTGCCATCCCCGGAGTCCAGATTGCAGATATTGCAGGGGGCGGGATGAGCGCGGCCATCGGTATTCTTCTTGCGCTTCATGCCCGTGAAAAGACGGGAAAAGGTCAGTACATAGATATATCCATGACAGACAGCATGGTGGGGTTTTTACCGGTGGCCTTGTTTTTCAACCAGCTCACCGGCCGGCCGCCGGAACGGTCCAACACCATGCTGTCCCATCGCTATGCCTGTTACAGCACGTTCGAGACAAAGGACGGAAAATACCTGTCCATCGGTGCCGTGGAAAATAGGTTCTGGAATAAACTTTGCGAAGTGCTGGACGTCCCGGAATACGGCCCCCTTCAGTATGATGAAAACAGACGCCTGGAAATAATTGATTTCATGAGGCACACCTTTAAACAAAAAACACTGGACGAGTGGGGGAGAACGCTGGGCGAACTGGATATATGCTGGGGCCCGGTCCATAACCTTAACGAAGCCATGCAGGACAACCATCTCCGGGAAAGGGGGATGTTTGTGGAATTCGAAGATCATGAAGGTAAACCATCCGACACCATCGGCATCCCGGTGAAACTCAGCGAAACCCCCGGGACCCTTCGGACGCCGCCGGTGACCTTTGGAAAAAACACCCGGGATGTGCTGGCGGAACTCGGGTATTCCGAAGACGAGATAGCGGCGCTTCATGATGAGCAGGTGGTATAAAGGCCGGGATATGAAAACAGCGATAACAGAACTATTCAACATCTCGTATCCCGTTGTCTGCTCAGGAATGACCGGAATCAGCCGGCCCGAACTGGTGGCGGCGGTGTCCAATGCCGGAGGCTTGGGGATTCTGGCAACCGCCGACTTGAAACCCGACGAGACAAGGGCGGCCGTGAAAAAAATCAGGGAACTTACCGACAAGCCCTTTGGCGCCAATGTGCCGTTCATTATTCCCGGAACCGAGGAAAAAGCGGATGTGTTGATTGAGGAGAAGGTTGGGGTCGTCAATTACACGCTGGGCACGGGGGAGAAGCTGATAAAGGACGTTCACGGGTATGGCGGCAAGGCCGTCGCAACCGTTACCAACCATAAACATGCGTTATCCGCGGAGAGGCGGGGCGCCGATGCGATTATTGTCACGGGGCACGAGGCGGCCGCCCACGGCGGAGATGTGACATCCCTGGTGCTGATACCAAGCATCGCCGACGCGGTGACCATCCCGGTTATCGCAGCCGGAGGATTTGCGGACGGAAGAGGACTCGCCGCCGCACTGGCATTAGGGGCGGAAGGGATCGCCATGGGGACGCGGTTTATGAATACGGTGGAAAGCCCCGCCCACGAGAACATGAAAAAAATAAGTGTTGAAAAACAAATCTACGACACCATATATTCGGAGCGAATCGACGGTCTTCCGTGCCGGGCTATTCGCTCAAACGCCACGGACCGTTTGATAAAGGACAAATTTTACTGGATTACCGCCCTCTATAATTCACGGGAGGCGGCGCGGGCATTTGGCTTTCCATGGCTTAAACTTGCGGTGGGAATACTTTTGTCGGGTTACAAAAAATCGAAACAGCTGGCCAAAATGGCCAATGCATTCCGGGTGATGAGGATCGGAATGGAGGAGGGGGATGATAAAAGGGGCGTATTTTTGATGGGGCAGGTTACCGGGCTGCTCAGGGATACGCCAACCGTTGCCGAGGTGATGGAGGCCATTATTTCAGAAGCAGGACAAGTGAAAAATGAACTGTCATTGAAAATATAACGTTAGGAGGAACGTACTATGGCACAACAAATTGCGGACAGAAGGGATGTGGATTTTGTAATGTATGAGCAGCTGGAACTGGAAGAGTTGATTAAAAATGAAAAATTCAGTGATATCAACAAGAAAACAGTGGACATGATCATCACTGAGGCTCGAAATTTTGCGATCAAAGAGATCCTTCCGGTGAATGAAGAAGGGGACAAGGTCGGACTGAAATTTGAAAATAATCAGGTCACCGTACCGGAATGTTTCCACCGTCCCTATAAGCTGATGAGGGAAGGGGAGTGGATCGCCATGATCGAGGATCCTGAGATAGGCGGCCAGGGACTGCCGAACCTCGTGGCTCAGGCCGCCGCGGAATATATCGTAGGCGCGGACTTTTCTTTTGGTGCGTTTGGTTTTGCAACCCACGGCGCGGCAAAGATGATCGAGATCTTTGGAACCGACAAGCAGAAAGAGCTCTACATGAGCAGAATGTATACCGGTGAATGGGGCGGCACCATGGTGCTCACCGAACCCGAGGCCGGGTCCGATGTCGGTGCATTGACCACTACGGCGGTAAAAAATGACGACGGAACCTATTCCATATCCGGGAACAAGATATTCATCACCTGCGGAGAGCATGACTTGACGGATAATATTGTTCATCCGGTTCTGGCAAGAATTGAAGGCGCGCCGGCCGGAACCAAGGGCATTTCTCTCTTCATCGTTCCTAAAATATGGGTGAATGATGACGGCTCCCTCGGAGAACACAATGATGTGGTGTGTACGGCCATTGAAGAAAAACTGGGGCTGCATGCCAGCCCGACCTGCCAGCTGGCATTCGGGGGGAAAGGTAAATGTCGCGGGGTCCTTTTGGGGGAGGAAAACAAGGGCATGCAGGTCATGTTCCACATGATGAATGAAGCCCGACTCGGCGTGGGTGCGCTTGGCATGTTCAACGCCTCATGTGCGTATCTTTATGCCGTTAATTATGCAAGGGAAAGAATTCAGGGGCGGGATTTGAATGACATGTTCAATAAGGAGGCGCCGTCGGTAAGTATTATGCGCCACCCGGATGTCAGAAGAATGCTTCTGTGGTTGAAATCACACTCTGAAGGAATGCGGAGTTTTGTCTATTACGTGGCCCAGCTGTTCGATAAGGAGGCGCTGGCCGGAACAGAAGAGGAAAAAGAAAAATATACGGATTTAATAGAAATCCTTACGCCTATTATCAAATCATACTGCACGGACAGGGGCTTTGAAGCAACGGTTCAGGCCATGCAGGTTTACGGCGGCTACGGATATACGGCGGACTATCCGGTTGAACGGCTCCTGAGGGATTCAAAGATCAATTCCATCTACGAAGGAACAAACGGCATTCAGGCCATGGATCTTCTCGGAAGAAAGCTTGGTATGAAAAAAGGCATGGTGTTCATGACTTTTTTAGGAGAAATCCAAAACGTCGTCGCCAGGGCAAAAGAGACGAAGGGCCTGGAGGATCTCGCCAAGAAACTGGAAGACACCCTCGGGCGCTTTGGAGAAGTCGCCCTGCATCTGGGTAAAACCGCCATGTCTCCGGATGTAAAAACAGCGTTTGCCTTTGCTTCGCCCTTCCTCGAGGTTGCAGGAGATATTGTTATGGCATGGATGCTTCTCTGGCGTGCCGTCGTATCCGCACCCAAACTGGATAAGCTCGTCGGTGATGCAGAGGGAGAGGACAGAGTCGCAAAAATAGAAAAAAACAAGAATGCCGCATTCTATGAAGGCCAGGTGCGGTCGGCTGAATACTTTATTACATCAATTCTTCCGGTTACCGACGGAAGGATGAACGCGATTCAGGGAACCAACAGCGCCGTAGTTGACATACCTGAAGTTTCTTTCGGCGGGTAGGCTGTTTGATCAAAGGGAATGGTAAAGCTCTACAGATAGGAATCATGGCGGACAGCCATGGCGAACCTGACACCATTACATCCGCGCTTGAGTTGCTGAAAGACAGGGGTTGCTCCCGATTTTACCATCTGGGAGACATCTGTGATTCATTGAATCCGGATACCGCCGAAGCGTGTGTCCGGATTCTTTCGGAACACGGTGTGGCTGCCGTCAAGGGTAACAATGAGCATGCCCTGGTGATCAGTCAGGAGATGAATACGGAATTGCCGGTTCCGGCGCAGGTTATTACCTTCATGAAGCGCCTGGAGCCGGTCATCCGGGACCGATATGCCGTGCTGGCGCATTCCCTTCCTTTTGAAAAGGAGCTCGGTGTTTCATGCATGATTCGAGGAATGACCAGGGAATTTGCGGACATGTTCATGCACCGGTTTCCGGACAGGATACTTTTCCGGGGTCACAGTCATATCCCTGAAATGATATGGAAGGACAAAAAAGACATACTTACCCGGGATATTAGGGTGGGAGAGGAAATTAATTTTAGAGGCGGAATACCATGTTTGGTGACATGCGGCGCCCTGACGAGGGGGCTTTGCATGATATGGAAACCTGAACATATGACCATTACATGTCTGTCTTTCAGGGAAGGAGAATAAATTTTATGGCCACACCACTTGAAAAGGCCAGAAAGAATCCTGACTCCATGAAAGCAAAGATACTGCAGTCCGCGAGAAAGCTGTTTGGGCGGTATGGTTTTCACGGGACCACCACGAGAATGATTGCTTCGGATGTCGGTATAGATATATCCACGCTCTACTATCACTGGGGTGAAAAGGGCGACCTTTATGAATCAGTGGTTCTGGATATGAATGAGGGTATGAGGACCAAGCTCATCGAGGTGGAAAATATGATTAAGGGCCGTCCCCTTGCCGAACGTCTTCAGATAGCCATTGATGAAATGGTGGAGTATTTGTTCGATCTTCCGGAAATATCCAACATTACCATTTTCAGGTATTTCACGAAAAACCGGCATGAAAGCAACTTTGACAAGCGGCTGCCGGAGTTCATATCTGACATCGCCTATTCAATGGGGCTTTCCGAAAACAGGGCTGAAGCCAATGCGTCGACAAAAATGATGGTTCTTACCATTATTAACTCGATCCACAATTTTGTATCCGGCGAGTCCTTCTTCCTGCCCATGCTGGGGATCAGCAGGCAGGAGTACATTGATCTTACCAAGGACACGGTGAAATTTTTCAGTCTGTCCGATTTCTTGCAGTTGGAAAAAGTGAGGGAAGAAGAAAAAGGGCTGGCCGGTTGAGTCAGCCTTTAGCCCGTTAAGGATGACTGCACGTCCAACGCTTATCACGCCGCCGGGTCCTTCGGAAAAATAATTTCCATGTCAGGCAATTTACCACGATATAAAAACTACAGGGTAACATCCTGATTGGTAACATTCGAAGAAGTTACTTCAATATTTTCGTATACCTTGGTCGTCTTGCCTTCTGTTGAGGCCACAATGGTATACGTCCCGGCGGGTAATTTAACACTGTAGGTGCCACCGTTTGCAATGCTTTCAGAAAGGACGTCAAGGGGCTCGTCGCCCGTGTCGCCGCATGTCGCATGGGTCCTGAAGTTTAACTCAGCTGTTTGATCCTCCACAGCGTCCTCGATTATGACCCCTCCGCTGATGGTACCGGTGTCAGCGGCTTCGAGGGTAAAGTTTTCGTCGTAAAAGGTGCTGGGCTCAACCACGATGGTTCTGCAAGTGATGGCATAACCCTCTTTATAAACCGCGAGTTTATATGTGCCCGGCCAAAGGTAAATAAAATAGTATCCATCTACCTCACTGACGGCATGACCTTGGCCGGCAAGTTGACCTTCCGTTTCCGCATTCGGGTCATATACCAAGGCGCTTACTGTTGCGTGTTGTACGGCATTGCCATCAATGTCTGAAATAGTGCCGCTTAAGGTAGCCGTAACCAATGTGTCGATTACGTTAATTGTCGGCTTTAATATCCATTTGCCGCTGTTTCCGGCTTTTACTATGGAATTTGACGCATCAAAATCCAGTATAAGCTCTGTCAGCTGGTTTTCGGCAATATCAAACCCATGAACTATTTTAATACCTGACTGGAATCCGCTCGGAATTTTTAACTCCTCATAACCTTCCGTTCGAGTCACAATATAATTTGCAAATGGATGGTCTTCCCCGTTTATATTCGTTCCCTCACCGGCGGAATCATCCAATACCATTCTAAGCTGGGTATAATGACCGGCGTTTAAATCTCTTGCGCCCAATTCTTCTAAGGCACCGTTTACAAGTTCTAAAAGATTATATGTTTCATTCGGTTCAGCAACGACGTCCCAACCTCCATCTTCCTCTTCCGCATCTTCTCCTGAGTGAACCCGAACTTCTTTGATGGTTACATAGACGGCTTTATAGTCTTCTGTGGGCGCATCTGTTAAAAGCAGCGATAGTTCCCCTTTAGCGGTGGAACCGGTTTCATCTCCGGTGCATGCAAAAAAGAGAAGAATGAGTAGGGGCAGAAAAATCCATTTGGCTGTATTGTTAATATTCATTTTTAATTCCCGTTCATTGTTGTATTGATTCAATATCCAGCAATCATAATTGAAATGCAAAAAATATGCAAATAATCATAAAATTTATATAATACTTGAATATGTAACTATATCAATGACTAATTATATTATAAGATCGAAAAAGGGGTAAAATGGATATGTTTCATACGACAACTCTGTGTTTCTCTTATATACTTAAACACCAAAGTCTTCAAGTTTTACTATGGTTCGAACGCCTTAGCCGTTTTCGTTCTTATTCCAAGGTATAAGAGATTCAATATATAAATCTCTTTTTCCATCA
>Ga0180435_10001594_pt1 | contig 23480 bp, 27 predicted proteins | sample SS_ome_3_FD_132467 | JGI IMG/M metagenome (GOLD analysis project Ga0180435, IMG submission 132467) | Hypersaline lake sediment archaeal communities from the Salton Sea, California, USA - SS_3_S_1 metaG | ecosystem: Environmental > Aquatic > Non-marine Saline and Alkaline > Hypersaline >... | reverse complement strand
ATAGGCGCACAGGTTGGTACGCGCGAATCGGTACTGGTCCGTCCCGAGGGCATCGAGCGCTCGAAACATGGTGCAGTCCGAAATGCCCCACACGTCTTCGTCGTCGAGCGAGACGACGCGCTCCCCTTCTTTTCCGAGATACGGCTTCCACCCAAGTTGACCGGGCTCTGCCAAGAAGTTGATCACAGCCTTGGCCCAAGATTCTGGCGGCCGATCTTGCGCGCCGGGATTGTCGCCTTGCAAGACGAACTCGACGATGGCTTTTCGGAGGCTCCACCAGTAGAGCATCCAGCGCTCGCGCAAGATGTCGGGGTTGATCGAGTACATCGAGACTGACGGCTGAACGATCTGTCCCCACAGTGTTGCGACTTGCTGCGCCGTCGCTGGGAACATCGCGCCGTAGTCCGTCACCACCGAACCGTCCGCGCTCGCCTCGATCCCCGCGTGGATCTTGTTGGCGCCAGGCATCACGCCGAGCCATCCTTTTTCGAGCATGTCGACGCGTGACCTCGACATGACGCGCCAGCCTTTCGGCTCCTTCAGCTTCGTGAACTTGAAGCCGTAGCCTGTTTGGGCGTAGGTGGTGACACGCTGCCAGTGGCCAGGCGGCGAGAAGATCGGCGTCAGGTCGTAGGGGCTCGACGCGAGCATCGGATAGATGCGGTTGTTGACGCGGCCGATGTCGATCGAAGGGGAGTAACCAGCCCACTCGTCCTTGAACTCTGCTTGCGAGGGCGCGCGAGCGTTCGAGCTACGGATCAGCCCCGCAATCGCTTTGCCAAACGCGTAGCCCACTCGGACAACCCATCCGACGATCGGGACCGCTGCTACAAGGTTCATCGCGGCGTCAAGCGCCGGGCCGAGCAGATCGACAGCCTTGGCCTCGATCAGCTCGCCGACGGTGCTGAGCCCCGCATCCAAGATCGTCCCCATTTCCTGATCGAAACCGGCGAGCACCCCGAGCTGGTTGTCGTTCATGTCGATCAGCGACAGCGCGCCGTCGAGGATGTTTTCACCGAACTGTTTGGGGTTGTACGAGATCAGGTCTTCGGGGATGCCGACCGTGGACAGCGTGGCGCCCACGATCGTGCGGGCGCCGAGGTTGTTCGCGTTCATGAGCGCTCGCTGATAGCTCAGCTCGAAGGATCGGCGCTCTTGCCTTTGGATTTCCGAACTGCCGATCTGCTCCTTCATTTGTTCCCAGCTCGGGATCTGGACCGACAGCTCTGAGCGCACGGCCAGGCCGCTCGGCGTCTCCTCGAAGCCGAGTTCCGCGAGACGCGGATCCGATGATGGGGATAGGATCGGCATGGATCACTCGTTGCCGGTGAAGATCGCCACTTTGGGGGTGTCTGGCATCGACGGTTCAGCGGCGGCGGGGGCGTTGATCGCCTTGGCCATCGCAGCAAACTCTTGCTTCACGCGAAACTGTCGTTCGGCGGCGCGAAGGATGAGCGCGTAAGCACCGGCCCCGGCGGCCATGCCGAGCAGGACGGCCCCCCACGGGACGCCGTTCTTTTTCTTTTTCCCGTTGGTCTCTTCTTGGTTCCCGATGCGGGCGCCTTTGTCCATGGGAACGACTTTGAACTTGTCTGCGACTGCCATGACTTACGCACTCCTTGGCACTGTGATGCCGTAGTCTTCCAAGACTTTGTCAATCCCGGGCCATCCGTTGATCGGAGGCTCCCGGTACATGAAGCTGTGCGGAACGCCGATGAAGTCTAGCGCCCGCTCGAAGCGCTCTCGCGTTTTCGTGCTGCCCGCTTCGCTCTCGCACCAGTCGTACACACGCCGGGGGTACTTCCACCAGCGCCGCACGGCGATCCAGTCCCCGGGCCCTCCAGCGCCGCACGGGCTCTTGTCGTCGCCGTAACGACGGGCCCACTTGACGGCTTGGACGGCATGGTTGGCGGCGAAGATCACCGCGAGGTCGGGTGTCTCCAACATGCGCTCGCCGACAGACGTGTGCTGGAGATGCTTGAGACCGTCGCTCGACTTGAACGCGGTCGTGGTCTTCATCTGGAAGAGACCGATGCTGTCCCCCATCTTCGACCCGATGTCTCCGTGGACCTTGGCCGCATAGGTGCGGCCGGTCTCCGTCGAGGCGGTGGCGTCAAGGTAGTCGGCGAGGCCGCGGATCCCGTAGCGGCGTTCGAGGGACTCGGCCATCCCTCGAAGGCGGCGGCGCGCGTCGTCGCCTCTCAGCTCGCGTGTCGCCGGGCTGACGTCGACGCGCCAGTCCCCGGAGGGGGAAGATCCCCCACCGAAGTCAGACGCCGCAGCGGACGCCTTACGGCTCGATGCGGCGACCACGAGCAGCAGGCCCGCAGCGCCGAACACGGCACCCCAACGCATCACTCGCTGCCTCCACGGCCTTTGCGGCCTTTGTCCATGAACGAGGTCGCGCCGGAAAAGAAGTTGAGCAACTGCCCCACCTTTTGCTGGATGTCGGGGTCTTTCAGCAGCTCGCTTGCTGACTCGCTGAAAGTCTCGTCTTCGACGCTCTTGTTGCTGAATGGTTGGCTTCCGCATGATGCTTCTCCGCCCGCCTCTCCCGAGGGTTCGGGCTTCGCCTCTTTCGCGCGATCGAACGCGTCGGTGAGTGAGCGAAAGGCCAAGCTACCATCGTCTTGGATGAGTACCTCTTCAGCGCCTTTGTCCGAAGTCACATGCAGGATGAAGCCGTTACTGCCCACCCTTGACACCACCATCATTTTTTGCTCTGCCATCTGTTTGCCTCAGTTCCTTCGCGGTAAGAGTTGCGTGGCAACGATCGCCGCAGCCACGACGCCAAGGCCGATGGTAACAGTTGGGATCCAGCCCTGCTGAACCTTCTTTTTTCCCCACTCGATCCACTCCCACAGGGAATCCCACGCGAAGGAGAGGAACCCGCGCATGAGCTGGGCGCGAGTCGCAGCGATCTGTTTGTACTCGTCCAGCGCGATGGCCCAACCGATCGCGTCGGGAGAAACGAACGCCACCGTCGAGCCGTCGGGGCGTTCATAGGTCGAGCCCGGCTCCGCATAGACGAGCGTCCGCACGCTGCTCGGGATCGGCAAGTGGTCTTCGTGCTTGCTCAGCTCGGGCAAGTAGATCGTGTCGATGCGATCGACGATGTCGGTCAGCTCTTGCAGCGCACGGTCGACGTTGGGGTCGACGTTGTGCGACTGCACGAGTCCCATGACCGTCGCCATCGCCACCGATGACTGGATCGACTGCATGCCGAAGTCGGCGAGTTTGAGGGACGTGTTGGCGGCGACGATGATCGCCGCGGACCTTTCCGCCTGCGCCTTCGCTTCCGTGGCAACTTGTCGCGCCCACCCTACGCACACGTACCCGAGCCGATCCGTCATCTCCTTTCGGGTCGTGACGAAGTCTTTGGATAGCCCCGGGTAATCCAGAGCTGCCCACTGCGGCTCAGCAGGCTCGGAAGGGTCCGACCCCATCCGAGCGTGTTTGCTCGGATGCGCCACGGTTCAGGGAACTCCCTGTGCACGCAAGCTGGAGACGACGTCGACGAAGACTTCACCGGACGGCCACGTGTCTTCGCGCTGCGAGATGTAGTCGATCACTTGTTGCCGGTTTGGGGGAGCGATCAAGTCGACGACAGCGATGACGGCGGCTTGCGTCTTGTACCCAAAAAAGCCGTCGACGTTCAAACCGCCGAGGTTGCTCGGGATCGTGACGGAGCCGGCCTTCAGCCCCCGCGCGCGCGAGAGCGTGTTGTAGCCACGCTGAAACTGCTTCACGATCGGGACCGGGATATCGTCTTCGGCCTTGAACTTGTAGCTGTCGATGAGCAACTGCGCGAGCGCAGCGACGTTCGGCACGTCGTAACCCATGTACTTGAGCGAGCGCGCCAGGCCGGTCGCGTCCTGAAAAATGGCATCGAGCACCGCTTGGTTCGAGAACCCGGGAGGGTTACCGGGCGGTACCCCGGTGATGTAGCCTCCGCCCCCGCCCCCGTTGCCGGGGTCGGGCGGCGACGTGTCGACGACTTGATCGTCTTCGTCGACGACATCGGTGCTTCCGCCTTTGGCAAAGTTGATCGCCAGCTCGACGTGGATCTCGAACGCTTCGAGCGTGGTGTCGCCCGTGGTGAACTCCTCGGCTTCCTGAGACGCGACTCGGAGCCCCATCGCCGAAATCGCATCGGAGATCTCAGGGGGCGAGCCGGTGAAGTAGACGAACAAGAGATCGCCGTAGTTCTTGGCGTACCCGATGATCGCATCCAGTTCTGCGCTATCGTTTTCGTCCCCCCTCGAAGAGCTGAGCACGGCTCCGGTGTAGGCGCCGCTGGCGAGCTTCTCGACCACTTGCACCTGATCGTTGGGGTCGGAAGACGCAGGAATCACCAGGACGTTGGGCGGTAGCTTCTTGCCGCTCGTGGTGGATGCGGCGCTCGACGAACTGGCGAACACTACCAGCCCGATGCCGAGCGCGGCCGCGCCTGCGATGATGGGAAGTTTCGACTTGGACATTAGTTCTCTCTCAGTTCGGGGGGGATCTCCAACGTGGAGGCATTGTCTTCTTCGTAGACCGTCGGCGCGATCACGCCGCAATCACGCAAGAGATCAAGGTCGAGCATGGGCATCCAAAGCACGGGGCGCGAACTGAGGTCGAGCCCATAGCCCTCGTGGTTGCGGTACTCGTTCGCGCCTACATGCTCGCTCAAAAAGTCGCGGTTGTGCGGCGCTGCACAGATCAACGCCGCGTAGGAGCAGCGTCGCAACGTGTCGGCGATCTGGTCGCTCCCGTCGCCGAAGCCCGCGTGACGTGCCGCTGCTTGCACAGCTCTCCACGTGATCGACTTCGGACCCTTCCCGAGCAAGATGTCGCCGCGACGTGACTCGTAGAAAAAGCCGGGCTCACAGTCTGCCGAGACGTACCGAGCGAGAAGATCGGTCTCCGGGGGCGCATAGCCCATGCTCGCAACCGGCTCCGCGGCGGGCGACGACTTGCGGCCGCGTGTAAACGCGGCGAGTAGTGCCACGCCTGCGATGCCTGCGCCTACGCCAAAAGCCATAGGGATCTCACTTCGTTTCGTCATGCGGGGTAGACCTCGTCGGCCTCGATGTCTTCCAGCTCGGCCAACAAGCGCCGGACACGGATCCTCGTCCGCAGCTCGATCGCTTTCAGCTCGGCGCAGTCTCCGGGAACCGTGGGCCACGTGATGACGTCGCCGTAGATCGTTTCGTCGTAGACCTCGGACAACGCCATGAGAGCGATAGAAGCCTCATCGCGCATGCCTTGGTCGATGGCGACGTTGATCACGTCGTTGATCTGGCTCGGGAGCCACGGCAGTGCTGGGCAGTGGATTGGCTCGCGGCCTCGTGGAGCTTTTGTGTTGTCCGGGCAAAACTGGCGACGTCGTTGCTGGTAGTCGAGCGACGACGTCATGGAGCCCGACATCTTGCTCGCTCGAAGGTGAGACCTGCGAACGTCCTTGGACGTCTTGGTCGACGCGTAGCCGATTCCAATGACGGCGCAGCATCCTGCGATCATGGCGCCCATCATCGGTAATGCCTCCCGCGGCTGGAGTCGAGTTGATCCATGGGACACACCGCGTCAGCGCAGCCCGAGTCCATGCAGCCTGCGCAGGGCGTCTTGTGGCCATCCTCTTCGAGCGCACACTTTTCGCAGCAGTGCCCGAGACGTTCCCACCAGGGAGCGTCAGGGTGCCCCATGGATGGCGCGTTGAGGTAGCCGGGCAGGTCGGCGGTCACGTCGTGGATCACTCCGTTCTCGTCGCGGACGACCGCGTGGTACTCGTAGGGGATGTCTTGCCCGTGCTTGGGCGAGCGCGCGTTGACTAGCAAGACCTCGCAAGGCACACCCGCGTGTCGCATGGCGCCGCAACAATACGCGGCCCACTCGACGCACGTAGCCTTGCCTCGACGCCGCACGACGGGCGCACAACCGACGCGCTGTGCTGCGACACCGCCGGCCGCTCTTGGGCTCTCGTACCGGGGCATGGGCATATCGACCTCGTCGGGGTGGGCGCGGAACCATGCGGCGTTGTAGTCGGCGACGCCGTTGGCGAGCATCTCCCACTGTTCGAGAAGCTCGTCGCTCGTCGCCTCGCCACATTCGATGATTAGGTTGTGGTTCATGGTTACAGCTCCAAGGTCCAGGTGGCCGAAATGACAGGGTACTGCGCGTTCGTGTAGTTCACGAGCTGCGCGTCACCGGGGATGATCACGTCGGGAGAGATGTTGCGGTTCCACAGGTCGACCACGCCGCGCTCGAATCGAGAGAACGTGTCGGCGATGAAGACCGGGCCATTTGCCGCGATGGGGAAAGTCTGGCCGGTACCGACCGAGAACTGAACACGTCGAGCGCGAGCGGGGATCCGGTAGTCTCGGGCGATCCCGCCGACCGTCGTGCCGTTGCCGCCGAAGTCGGGGACGGTGATGGCTGGGATGTCGGTGTCGGTGCCTTGGGTGTTGTAGCTCGTGGTCAGCCGGGCGAAGCGCTCGCCGAGCGGAGCGTCGGAGCACGTGACCTTGACGTTCATGATCGTGTCGATGATGGTCGTGTCTTCGTCCGTTGTCGTCACTCCGGGTTGCCCCCGGGCGTTCCGGTTCTCGACCGCTTGAAGCGACGGCACCAGCATGCTGCACGTAATCGTGGGCGCGAGCACGCTAACGCGCTGGCCGCTCCCGACGTTCATGATCACGTCATCGGCATCCCACCGAAGCCGAAGCAAGGCGTTCGAGGCGGGGACACCTGATTGTGTGATCTCGGACCAGCCGATGAGACGTTGCTGTCCGTTGGTCACGCGGCGAAAAAGCGTGTGGCCCGAGATGTTGATCGTCCACCACTCGGCGCAGGGGAGGCCCTGCGGATCGAGACGTGCACGCTTGGGGCGCTGCGCAGTGACCGGGATCTCGCGGTAGACGGAGTCGGGACCGTACAGGATTGGGGTGGCGCCTGGAGCGATGTACTGCGCCCCCATGGTCATCGCGTAGGTGCTGCCGTGCGACAGCTCCCGGATGCGCATGTTGGACTTGTAGAGGTTGTCGTCGTTGCAGTCGTTCATACAGGCGCCTGGAAAACATGAAGGTGCGGGCGCACCCGGGGAGGCAAAACGACGAGTGAGGCGTCGAAGGTGCCCGGGTGCGCCCGCGAAGTGCTCAGCGGCCGACGATGCCGGCGTCGCCCCAGAGGCAGCCGAAGAACTGCGTGGTGGCGGCGGCGATGAAGGACGTGAAGTCCATCTGAAGCACTTGGCCGTCGACGTTGCGGAAGGCATCCCAGCCGACGGGCAGCGGGGCCATGGTCAGCGCGAACACGGCGCTCGTGATCGCGTTGAAGGTGCCCGAGCCGACGGTCTGCTGGTTCGGCCCGATGCGCGCGGCGCTGAGAAGCGTCGGCACCACGGCGAAGTTTTGCTGGGTGTCACGACCCTCCCAAAACAGGTACCGCGGGATGAACTTGTCCGCGGTCGCCGAACCGACGTTGAGCGTGCCAGTGACCACGGCGGGCGGCACGGCAGCCGCAAGCGGGAAGCCGCCAGCGGTGAGGGTGTTCCAGCCGAGCAAGTCGCCCGCGCAGTCCTGCGGATACTGGCACGAAGGATCCACGGGATAGTGGGGAACCTTCGTGTTGTAGTCGTCGACCATGGCGCCACGGCGGACCATGGCGGCGGACGACCCGGGGGCGCCACGACGAGCGCCCATCGAGCCGTTCATGCGACCGCCGTAGGTCATGTCGTGGCCGCTGCCACGACGACCACGCGAGCCCATCGAGGCGGCGCGGCCGAGAGCGGGGCCGCCGTCACGCGCGAACTCGTCGCACAGGGCGCGCAGCTTGCTGTCGCTGTGGTAAGCGCTGGAGGCTTCGAGGATGTCGGTCATGTCGGGGCCTTTGGCGCCGACGCGGACTTGAGACATGGCTTTGGTGTATCCGGGATTGTGAGACATGATGTTTTCTCCGTTGGGTTGAGGTTGGTCCGCCTGGAGGCGTCTCGCGTGCCCGTTGACTAGCTCGGCACCAGCTCGACAGTTGCTCGCCTGTGAAAGCCCGGCGACGGCACTGGCGGGGGCAGTCGAGACCCCCGCCAGCGTAGTTATGTGCGAGGGACGCAGACTCCGTCGACGCAGCCAAGGCCAGTGGCGCACGCGTGCGAGTCTTTGCAAGACTCACCCGCCCGAGAGGGGTTTGTGTTCGCCTTCTTGTGCTTGTGCTGCACCACGATCCACCACATGCCCATAAGACCAGCGGCGACAGGCACCGCGATCGACAAGGTCTCTAGTGGAGTCCGCTGCGCCATGCGTCAGCCTCAGCTCTTCTTGGCCATCTCGATGCCGATCCCGTAACCGAGATCGTGCAGGGCCGGGACGAGCATGCCGGTACCGATACCGAGCACGGCGTCGGCACCCTTTTGCTTCTTGCTGGCCGCGAAGGCGCCGAAGCCCACGCTGGCCGCGCCGACGATGAGGCCGATGTCGATGCCGCCGGTACCGTCTTCGTTCTTGAAGATCTTGCCGTCGAAGTATTCGGTCTCGCCGTTGTTGGTCGCCTGCTGTTTGAGGTAGCCAAGGACACCGCCGTAAAGGAACGCGGTACCGCCGGCCACGGCGGCCTGTGCCATCTCGGCCGCAAGGATCTTGCCTTGCTCCGCGATCTTCTTGGCTCGCTCCTGATTCCTGATGTAGAAATCTTGGAGCTTGGTCATGGAGGTGGGGACTTTTTTGGTCATCGCCATTTCGTGATTCTCCTGCGCTCGTGGGCGCTGATGCACGGGTCGCGTGCGCGTAAGAACCTTACGAGCAGACACAAGCTCCCCGCGAGGGGAGCAGTACAGTTTGAAAAACTCGCCGATAAAAGGCGTGTAAACGCTTGTTTAGGGGCTGCCTAACAAAAAACTTCCAGCTTAGTTTTGGCCTAAGTTACGGTTGGGGCATGGCAAAACGACACGCAGACGACTACTTGGACGCGATCACCGAAGACCCGGAGGTGGACGAAGACTTGCCCGTCAAGCTCTTGGAGTTCTGCCGCAAGTGGCACGGGATGGTGAGACGGATCCAGGTCAAGTACGCAAGCCCCGATCGTGATGACTGGAAGATGGTCAACGGCCACTTTCAGGTTCCGTACCCGTCCAACCCGTCAGTAGAGAGCATGGCCGCCAAAGCCATGGAGCTAGTGAGGCGTCACGCAGAGGAGCAGATGTTTGACGTCGAGGGGGCTGTTCGGTACCGGGCGGCGTTCACGGTGATGGTCAAAAACCAAGAGCGGCTCAAGCACTGCAACCTTCGCGCGAGCATGAGCCCTTCAGGCATCGTCAGCGTCGAGGATGACGACGACGGCGCCCAGCAAGAGCGCGAGACGATCATGCTCTTCCGCGAGGTCATGATGGAGATGCGCGAAGAAAAGCGACAGCTCATGGATCACACGCTGAACGCACAGGACAAGTACGCCGACAGCGTCGCCAAGCTGGGAGAAGAAGTCCAAAACATCGCCGGCCAAGTCGCCGCCATCACGGGCGCCTTGGCAGGCATGGCCGAAGCGGCCACGACGACGGTGCGAGAGGCCGGCGAACTCTATCGTGCGAGCGAAGCGAAGAGCGCAGAGCTGCGACGCATCGAGCTGGAAGCCGAACAGATCCGCGTCGAGCAAGAGGCGAAAGATCGCAAAGTTGAGGGCGCGCTCGAACTACTCAAGCAAGCCGGCCCGCTCATCTTGGGCAAGCTGCTCAACACCGATCCGGCGGTCCTTATGGCGATGATGATGAGCGCTCAAGGCCAAGACGCTTCCGCGATGATGGCGAACATGAAAGCGTTGTCTGGAGCGCAAGAGGGGGGCGATGGCGGCGACGGTGACGACGAAGACGGGAACGCGCCCGAAGAGAGCGCCTCGAAAATCGCGGTGTCTTGGGTCATTCCACCCAAGCCCCGAGGGTTCGATCCTGAAGGCCGAGAGATCACAGACCTAGACGCGCGCGAGTCTCTCTCGCTCTTCTTTGCGCAGCTCTCCGACGATCAAGAGCGCAAGACAAGAGGCATCGTTGGCGAAGAGCTGTACGACTTCGTGCGCACGGCCGCCGACCGCGACGTCGGCATGGCTGAGACCGCACTGCGTAAGTTGGACGACAAGATCAAGGGCCTCCCCGACAAAGATAAGGGCCGATACGCTGCCGCGTTGGTCAACGTGCTGGGCAGCGACTTGGGCATGTACTTCCTCGGGCTGATCCGTATGTCGTCGCCCGACGCGGAGAAGGGCGACGACAAGCCCAACTAAAAAAGCCCCCCGCACCATCGCGGGGGGCTTGCTCGTGTGACCGATCCGCTACGCCTCGGAAGTCACGAAAGTCTCGCACGAAAAAGACACGGCGCCAAGAGACCGGAGACCCTTGGCGCCGTGCCGCTGGTGCGAGGCAAACCGCAAACCTCGCAGCCGTGAGCGTAGCAAAAAACAAAGCCCCGCGGGGATGTCTCCCCCGCGAGGCCGGCGGGTGGCTTGACTCGCCGACCCCGCTCCGGGCATGCTGCCCGGTGAGATGCTCTACAGACCCCAGCCTATGACGGCACGGGGCGGACGTCAACCCGCCCCAAAACGACAACCTAGCCCGGTTTACCGGCCCATCGAGGTGTGCGCATGACTGAGAGGGTACGCGTGCCGAACCTCGCGCTCTTCGGACACTTCGGTGTCCAGCGCGACGCCTACCCCACCGCCGACGATGCGTTTGGCGATCTCGAACCCGAGCTGCGAGGCTTCGGACACTGCGACTTGCTTCGGCAGATAGGGATCAACCCGATCCCGGCCCGAAGCAAGGGCAAGCGACCGAAGTTCTACACGACGCGCTCGTCCTTCGACGCGAAATCAGACCGACCCAACGACCCCATCCGGCCGCCCGCCGAAGACTGGAACAAGACCACGTCGCCCATCATGTCGGACGAGACGATGATGGCGCTTGTCCAGCGCACGGTCGGGCGCGGCGAGTGGTCGGGCGCGTGCGCCTACGTCGGGCCGTCGCCGTTCACCGTCTTCGACTTCGACCTCACCGCGAAGTTCAAAAAAGAGGTCGAGGCGGGCACGACCGCGGAGCGGCTCAAGTATTTGTGCGAACAATTGTGGATCGCCGTTGAAGATTTCATCGAGCGCATCGCGTGCCCCGTCGCGCTCGTGGCGACGGGCAAGGGGCTTCACGTTTGGGTGCTGCATCCCGAAGACACGCCCAAGCTCCCCGAGAGCAACCCGGCGTATCGAACGTGTGTCCCCGAAGTGCACGTCGAGGTGCGGTCGTCGAAGGGGTTTGTCGTGGCGCCGGGGTCGGGCCACGCGAGCAAAGGGATCTACACCTACCTTCACCGCGGCACTGAGCCGGGGTCGTTCGAGCAGTTCTTCGAGCGCATGCGAGAGCTGACCGAGCGCGGCGAAGCGGCCGACCTCGAAGCACTGGCGCCGCTCAAGATCGAGAAGCGTCGACGAGCGAGCGGCGGCGGTAAGGGTGGCGGCGGCACGGGCAAGTACGTCAACGGCGGCGAGATCATCGACGACGCCGACGTCGTGACTGTCGTGTCGTCTGACCTTCGCCACCGCAGCCGGACCGACGTCGACCTCGCAGGGCAACGCCTCACCATGGGCGAGGTCGCCGAGCTGACGCACCCGACCCGGGGCGACTACACCGAGATCCGCGTGGTTCCTACCGAGGGGCTGCGCTGGGGGCGCACCGACACCGAGTCTGGACACGGGTGCAAATGGTGGGGCCCGGCCGGGGGGGAGCCCGCGCTTCTGGTGTTTGACTACGCGGCCGAAGTCTTTTGGACGCGCCGCCCGCGCGCACCACTTGCGCAGAGATTAATTAGTATCTGCGCAAGTGGTGCACTAGCGGCTCACGACAAGCCGGCCGGCGAACCCGGGATCGACTTCGAGAAGGCCCAGATCAGCCGTCTCTTGGGGTTTGACGCCTGGCACGAGCTAGAGCAGTCGTTCGCGGCTCTCGGGGCTGACGCGGCTGTAGAGGCTCGGAAAGTCGCCGAGGCCGCGGGGCTCCCGAACGTCGAGGTGGTCGAGCTGCCCGCAGGCACCTACGTCAGCGATCACCTTGCGCCGATGGCGCACGATGAGCTGCTGGTGCTGATCACGCCGCACGGGACGGGCAAGACCACGTACATCGCCGCCGAGGTCGGGCGGGCCAAGGCCGCACAGGCCCCTATCGTCGCCGTGCAGCCGACGCAGGCGTTGACCGAGGTCAACGCCGCCCGCCTCGACATCGTCTCTCAGTACGCCCACGAAGACGCTGTCGAGGGCGAGCAGGTCTCGTGCTGCGTTAACACCCTCCCCCGGGTGACGCTGCCCTTCGAGGGGCTCTTTGTCGCCGACGAGTACGAGCAGAGCGACGCGTACATGCACACCGGCAAGGTCGAGCAACCGCTCGCCGCCTACGACGCGATGCGCGAGGGGATCATGCAATCGCGCAAGGCCGTGGTGTCGTCCGCGTCGCTGCCCTTCGAGCAGTTCGTCTTGCTCATGCTTCAAGTGCGGCGCCACAACCCCAACCGGCGCGTCCGCGTCGCCATTCAGCCGCCGAAGTCGGGCACGGTGCGCGTGCACGCGTGCAAGCTCGGCGAAGCCTACGCTCGGCTCGACGACGCGCTCGCTCGCGCGGCCGATGACCCCGAGCACCGCGTGGTCGTGTGCTGCACGAGCAAGAAGCTCCCGCGCGAGATGGTGCGCCTGTGCGAGAAGCGAGGTCTTACCGCCGACTACGTGAGCGGGGAGAACAGCCGCCTCGCCGAGACACGCGAGAAGCTACGCGACCCGAAGAGCCTCATCGCTCGCAACCAAGTGCTCTACCTCAATCCCGCCGTCGGCTCGGGCGTCGACTTCCCCGAGGCCGACGAAGTGATCGTGCTCGACCTCAACCCGAACTTGCCCGTCGAGATGCTTGGCCAGCTCGCCCGGCGCGTGCGCAGGGTCAGCGCCGGCACGTTGATCTGGGGGCTCAAGAAGTGGAGCAACCGCAAGGACGTGCGCTACACCGACGCCCATCTCGACCGTCTCGCGTGCGCACGTGCGGAGATCTCCGACGCCTATGTGACCGGGCGCTTGCCGCAGTGGCGCAACGACTACGAGACCGGCGAACGCAAGTACCTTGACCCCGAGTTTGCGCAGTCGTGGCGGTTGCACGAACGCATCCGTCGACAGTCTCTCGCCGAACCGCTCGGGCGCCGTCACTCGATGTGGGCGAGCTACGGTTGGGAGATCACCGACAACCTTGGCATCGAGCTGAGCGACGAAGTCGAAGCGGCAGCCAAGGCCACGCGCGCCGAGATCCAGCAAGCCAAAGACGAGGTCAAGGGCGAGCGCATCGACGAGGTCGTCAAGGCGCGCAACATCGACGAAGACGAAGCCGAGGAGATCCGTACTGCGCACGAGCACGAAGCCGGCGACCGTGAAGCGCTGACGAAGTTCAACATCCGCGAGTTCTACGGCTTGCAACGCGTCGAGCATGCCGACGTCGAGTTTGACGACGACGGCAAGGGTCGCAAGGCGTGTCGTAAGTTCGTCGCGGCCAAGCTCGATGCGCAAGGCGAAGAGGGGCAGGCTGCGCTCGCCAACCACGACGCGCGCCGTAACATGAACCGCCACATGGCGCACAAACGGTCTCAGTGCTTCGAGGCTGAATGCTTCAACGAAGTGCTCCGCGCTGTGCTCAAGGTCGACGCCGAGGCGATCACGTTCCAGCGCGTGCGCATGCAGGCCGACGACGTGCGGGACGCCGTGCTCACCTATCTCGACGAGCACGGCGACGGCTTGTTACAAGAGACGCTTGGCCTTGCCAAGCGCTCGCGCAGCGGCGACGACAAATACGCTCTGCGAGCCTTCAACGCGCTCATGCGACGTTACGGTGCCCGCGTGACGACGGTGAAGAGCAGCGGCATTCGCTGGTACAGCTACGACTTTGCCGAGGTCGACAAACGGAGCGCGGCAGAGTACGAGCGCATCGTCGAGCGCTACCGAAGCGACATGCGCGACGTCGAAGCGCGCCGGAAGATCCGCAACGCCAAGAAGGCACGCAAGGGGGCGGCGTGAAGGTGCCGCGTTACTCCGCGTCCCAGCTCAAGAACTACGATCCCGAAGCGGGCGGATGTAACCGAAAATGGTTTTTCAAGAGCATCATGAAGCTCCCCGATCCCGTCAAGGCGAGCGCGCAGCTTGGGACCGACATGCACGCTCGACTCGAAGCATATTTCCGCCACGGCACACCCCTCCCAGACGACAAACCCGGCAAGATCGCCGCGAGCGGTGTGCATTTGCTCCCCAAGCACGGCGAACATGACTTTGAGGTTGAAGCGAAGATCAACCGCAAACTCTTCGGCGCAGCTTTCCTCGGGTATGTCGACCTTCGATGGCTCGACGGGAGCCGTTTACACGTCGTCGATCACAAGTCGTCGAGCAACCCCGAGGAGTACGGGCTCACGCGGAAGGAGCTGAAGAGCGACATCCAGGCGACACTGTACGCGCACGACAGCCTCGAAAAATATGATCTTGACAAAGTTCAACTGAGTTGGATTTACTACGCTACCCGCGGGGCGCGTCGAGCCTTCGCGGTCCAGAGCGAGATCACAAAAACCGAGGTTGAAGATCGGCTCGTCCGTGTTGGGCGCCTTGTCGAGAACATGAACCGAGATCGAACCGCAGAGCACGGAAATGAACTAGAACCTAACTTTGACGCGTGTGGCGCATACGGCGGTTGTCCTTTCCGAGACGTCTGCGACCAGGACCGCCGGGCACGGTACGCCGCAGCATTCGAGCGCAAGAACAAGAACGAGACCGAGAACAAGAGCGAGAACACCATGGGACTGAAAGACCGCATCCGACGCAAACAAGCCCCTCCCCGCGCCAAAGAGGCGAACGAGAAGAGCACGGCCGAAAAACCAAAGAACGGAACCAAGGCCAAGCCGAGCCTCAAAGATCGCGCCCGAGGGGCGCGTGGGCTCAACTCCCCCGAGACCGAAGCGATCACGGAAGAGCAAGAGATCAAGCTCAGCAAACGTGTGCTCGAAGTCGAAGGCACCCGCGACGAAAAAGCTGAGCAGATCCGCGAAGCCGTCGACGAAACGATCAAGTCGGGCAGTTTGCCCGACAAACCGAAAGACGAGCCCAAGACGACGCGCGCCAAGAAGACGACGCGCGCCAAGAAGGCAGACGCGCCCAGCAAGGCCGACGTGTGGGTCAGTACGGTGCACCTCGTGATGCGCGAGGCGCCTGAGCTGGAGGCGACGCAAGCCGTCTCCATCGCCGACGAGATCGCCAACGCCTACGCCGAGCGTTTCTAGCGTGAGCCGCGTCGACGAACTACGCAGCCGCGGGCGCAACCTCGCGGCGGCCGCTACCCGTGTCTCCGAAGACAAGTACCCCGGGTATGAGCAGACCGCAGGCCGCGTGCTCGCTTCGATGGAGTACGACCGGGTCACGGCGCTCCCGCGCGAGCACTGGCACGAAGACGAAGATCTCGCCGATCTTGTCGCTGAGCTGACCGCGTGGCTGCGACAGCCCGGGGGCAGCATGACGCTGTGGCCAGTACAGGCTGCGGCGCTACAGACGATCTACGATAACGATGGCATGGTCGGCGCGATCGGGGTGGGCAAGGGCAAGACGCTCATCACGTACCTTGCAGGCACCGTTCTCGGCGTCGGCAAAGTGCTCGTGCTCGTGCCCGCCGCCCTGCGCGACAAGACGCGCCGCGACTTTGAAGCGCTCAGCGAGCACTGGATCTGTAACTGCACCATCGAGGTCGAGAGTTACGAACGGATCGGGCGTGTAAACGGGCCGGACATCTTGCTCGACATGCACCCCGACATGATCATCGCCGACGAAGCGCACGCGCTGCGCAACCTCAAGGCCGCGGTGACGCGTCACGTGGGGCGCTATCTCTTGTGGAGACGGGCAGACCCCGACGTAGAGATGTGTCGCTTCGTGGCCGTCTCAGGCACGCTCACGAGCCGATCGCTGAACGACTACGCCCACCTACTCAAGTGGGCCCTGGGGATGGATGCGGCGCCCGTCCCTCGCAGCGTCGACGAGACGAACACGTGGAGTCGAGCGGTAGACGAAAAGCTCGACAGTCGGGCGCACCCGGGCGCGCTGCGGTTTTGGCTGGACGAAGACACCGAAGTGACGCTCAGCACGATCCGGCAGGCCATGCGCGAACGCATCTTTTCGGCGCCTGGCGTGTTGCACACGACCGAGAACGACGTAGACGCGAGCATTCAGATCTCGACGTGGGATCCGAAGCTCCACCCCGATCTGGACGCGCTTCTCGACCAGCTCATCCAGAACAAGAAGCTCCCCAACGGCGACGAGGTTTCGCAGCCTTCGGAGATCTGGCGACACGTGCGGGAGCTGGTCTGCGGGTTCTATTACCTGTGGGATCCCGAGCCCCCCGCAGAATGGATGGAAGCTCGGCGTGCATGGCGTGCGTTTGTCGCTGAGCGCATCGACGAGAACCGCGAAGGCCTCGACAGCGAGCTACAGATCGCCAACGCATGCACTGCGGGGACGCTCGACGCGTCCAAGTACGACGCGTGGACCGAAGTGCGCGACCGCTACAGGATCAACGCCGTGCCCGTGTGGGTTACAGACTCGACGCTTCGGCAAGTAGCCGAGCAGATCAAAGAGCCGACGCTGATCTGGGTCGAGCACCGAGCCGTCGGCGAGCGCCTCAGCGAGATCATGGGGTTGCCGTACTTCCGCCGAAAGGGAAAGGACAGCAACGGGCTGAGCATCGAAGATTACGACCCGAGCCTTTCGGCGATCCTCTCCATCGCCTCGAACAAGCAAGGTCGCAACCTCCAGGCGTGGCACCGCAACTTCGTCGTCACGCCGCCCCCTAACGGCGCCATACTTGAGCAGCTCATCGCACGCACGCACCGCGAGGGCCAAACTGCCGACACCGTTTTCGTTCGGTTCGCCATGGGGCATTACCAGCTCTATCGCGCACTAGACCAAGCCTTTGCCGATGCCCGGTACATCGAAGATGCACAGGGACAAAAGCAAAAACTGCTGATCGCCGATCGGGCGAGCAGTACCCCAACAACCAGAGCAAGCAAGAGAGCAAGCAAGAGAAAAGGAACGAGAAAATGAGCTTTCCCGGAAAAAAGTACAGGCAGGGATGGGACACCGCTAACCCCAACGCGGGTGGCGACGGCGGCATGAAGATCAAGTGGTCCGGCGTCCACGAGGTCGAGGTGCAGTTGGTCAAGTTCCGCGAGTCGGACAAATACTCGAACAACTGGTACATCGTCGAGTTCAAGGTGCTCAAGTCCGACAACTCCAAGACGCAGGTGGGCGAGATCTACTCGTGGGTCCACAACATCGACGAAAAGTGGTACGGCATGCCGCGGGCCAAACAGTTCGTCGCCGCGTGCATCGGTCTCACAAAGGACGACGAGCGCGCCATGGATCCCGAGTATCTCTCTTTCGACGAGTGGGAAGAGAGCATGTCAGACGAGCAACCCCTCAAGGGCGTCGAGCTGACGCTCGTGACCAAGGTCAAGACGACGGAGAACAACCGCGAGATCACGGATCACGAGTGGTGGCCGGCGGGCACCTACGAACAAGACGACGTCAACTCTGATCCGAAGGACCGCGAGTAATGCTGACCGCCCTCGACACGGAGACCACATTGATCTTCCCCGGGCGCCTCGTGCCCATGATGGTCTGCGTGTCGTGGGCCACCGAGGCGGGCTCCGGGGTCTTACATCGCAACGACCCCGAGGCCCGCCGCCTCGTCCACAAAGCGTTCGAGGGACACACCGTCTTTGCGAACGCACCTTTCGACCTTGCGGTGTTCTTGCGGTGGGATCCGTCGCTGCATGACGCGATCTGGCAAGCACTCGAAGAGGGGCGCGTTCACGACGTACAGACGCGCCAAAAGCTGATCGACATCGCCGCGGGCATGTATCGAAAAGAAGTCGACGAAGACGGCAACGTCAAGCGGGTCAACTACTCGCTCGCCGAGCTGGTGCGTCGGATCTTCCGGCGCACGATGGACAAAGACACGTGGCGCTTGCGGTACCACGACCTCATTGACGTCGACATCGAGCACTGGCCCGATGGCGCGCTCAAGTACGCGACCGATGACGCTGAGGCGACGCTCGCGGTCTTCGACATGCAAGAGCGCGTGCGCGAGCCTGACGAACGATCGTGCGTGCTCGACGACGAGCCTTACGAGGTGCGGGCTCATTGGTCGCTCCACCTCGCGTCGAGCTATGGACTGCACACGAACCCCGAGGTGGTGGCAAGGCTTCGCAAGGGGACCGAAGAGAAGATCGCGGAGCTGACCGAAGAGCTGCGCAAGCACAAGCTCGTCGACTCCAAGGGCAAGCGCAACACGGGTCGTGCGAAACAGATCATGCGGCAGGTTGTCGACCCCGAGGACATCGAGCTGACGCCTGCGGGTGCCAAGCTCGTCGCACAGCTCACGGGGGAAGACGGCGACGATCTCGAAACTGCACGCGCGAAGGCGATCAAGGATGGGCATATCTCGCTGAGCGAGACCCCGTGCATGGAGTCGGGAGACTCCCGGCTCATCGCTTACACGCAATACGCCAAGCTGCAAAACGTGCTGAAAAAGGACGTAAAGTTCTTGGAGCGCGGTTCAGTCACGCCGATCCAAACCCGTTTCGAGATCCTCATGGAGACGGGCCGCACGTCGAGCAGCGGGCCGAACGTCCAGAATCTCCGCCGCGACATGGACATTTTCGACATCGTCGACGAGACCGGGCAAGTCGTGGGGCGGTCGGCGCCCGGCGTGCGCGACTGCTTCGAGCCGCGCGACGGGTACTGGTTTTTCGCGGCTGACTTCAGCTCTGCGGAGTTGGTCTCGCTCGCACAAGTGTGCTTGCGCTTGGTAGGTCACAGCCGCCTCGCTGAGCTGCTCAACGACGGCGTCGACCCTCACCTATGGCTCGCCGCCAACGTAGCGCGTGTGAGCTACGACGACGCGCTCGCGCTGCGCACGGGCAAAGTCAGTGCGATCCACTTCGAGGACGGCCAGAAGATCACAGCAAAACAGATCAAGCACTATCGGCAGATGGGCAAGGCTGCGTCGTTTGGTTACCCGGGAGGTATGGGGCCCAAGCGCTTCATCGGGTACGCCAAAGGCTACAGCCTAGAGCTGTCGTTGGAGCAGGCGATCGAGCTGCGCGACACGTGGCGCAACGCGTTCCCGGAGATGGAAGAGTACCACCGCAAGGTGAAGTCGTTTACTTACGTGGACGACGAGTTCTTTGAGACGATCAAACACTTCGTGCCACCGACAGGGTTCCGCCACCGGCTCCGATCGGGGTGCACGTTCCCCCAAGCGGCGAACAGCCGCTTCCAGGGGCACACCGCGGACTACGCCAAACATGCGCTGTACGAAGTCACGCGCGAGCAGTTTTGCGAGCCGTCGAGCGCGCTCTACGGGACCGCGTGCGTCAACTTCGTGCACGATGAGATCGTCGGAGAGGCGCTCATCGAGCAAGCCCCCGCGGCGGCAGATCGACTCGCCGAAGTCATGGTCGAGGTCGGCAAGCGATACTGCCCCGACGTTCGCCTCGTGGCCGAGCCGGTCGTGATGCGCTGGTGGGCCAAGGGCGCGGAGACGCGACGTGTAAACGGTGTGCTCGTCCCCCACGAGGGCGGCCCTCGTCCGTAGGGTGTAGACTGCGGCTATGTCAGTGCTCCACAAAGCTAACCCGTCCCGCGTTTACCTCGACCCCGAGCAACACGTGGCCAAGTTCGTCGTCCAAAACATGCGCGACTGGCCGACGCAAGAGCAGACGATGCCATACCACATCGCGCCCGGCATTCAGCTCGAACCCGTGTCGCAGAGCGTCTACGAAGCCCACCTCGTCGACCCCGAAGGTCGCTTGCTTCCGCTCAAGTATCCCAAGCGGCTGGTGATGCGTGTCATGGGCCATTCGACCGAGCACGTCACCGTCGATTTCATCCCGCGCCGCATGATGAACAAAGACCCGGAGATGATGACGCGCTATCTACAGCTCTCGCTCGAATGCAAGACGGAAGACGACTTCGTCAAGCTCGCGCAAGACCTTGCGCTCGAAGACCCCGACGAAGACACGGAAACGGCGGAAGAAGCCGAAGCCGACCAAGCCGCGTCGTGATCAGTCTGACCGTTCTTGCGCCGCCCGGCTGGTGCGCGATCAACCGGCGTACCGCCGACAGCAGCTTCCGCCTCTCGGAGCGCTACCTTGCGTTTCGGGAGGCGGTGGTGCAAGAAGTCGAACTCGCGCGCGAGCAAGGACGGATCCCCGTCGAGCGCCCGGCCTGGCGCGCGGTGGGTATCGCCGTTTCGGCGTACTGGCCGACGCAGCACCGCAAAGACCCGGAGCTAGCAGGGTTGCCACGCGGCGACATCGACAGCCCCCTCAAAGGGGTGCTCGACGCACTTGAGCACGCGGGGGTCTACAAAGACGACACGCAGATCATCGAGCTGGTGGCGCTCAAGGCCGTCGACCACATAAACCCGCGCGTCGTGATCGAGCTGTGGGAGGTGGTAAGCTGAGACATGGCTCGCGTCATGGTCATCCCCTCGAAGTCCGCCGCCCGTTTTGCGCAGCGCTACCTCGACCTGCGTCCGACGCTGCCGAAGAGCAAGCGCGCGATGACACCCTCGGGTATGCGCGAGGCGAGAAAAACTGCGCAGCGCAAGCCCCGAGACGCGCACAAGATCGTGGCCTGGTTTGCGCGGCATTCGACGTACATCATCCCCGCCGAGAAGGCGGGCCACACCCCGGCCACGAGCAAAGCCGTGGGCGCGTCGTGGGGGTGGGGCCACTGGCCCATGCTCCGCGACGCCGAGAGAGCGATAGCGAAACATGAACGCCAAACCCGAAGTCGTAAAGGTTGAAGTGCCCGGCAAGTACACCTATCGCGAGGTCCACGTGGGCCGCTACCGGATCTGGCACGACCCCTGCCATCCGGCTCGACCCTACCGATGGGCCATGCGCGACAAGCCCGACGACGGCGTCGGCGTCCAGTCGCATGGTGGATCTGCCACGTTCGAGGGCGCGCTGAGCGCTGTGAGCGCGCACGATCGTGCTTATCGGGCCATCGAGGCTTGCGCGGTTTGACCTCGACCGGGCAACCGGCCCAAAATACAGCGTGATTTCCGAAGCCATCGAGCTGACGCAAGGCATGGTCGTGGTGGCCGTGCTGGCGATTGTCGGCCCGATAGCGGTCGTGGGGGCCGGATTTATCGCCTGGGGGCGTTTGCGGCAGACTGTCGACGACCTCAAGGCACAGAGCGAGAGACTCCACGCGGCGGATGCCGCCCACACTGACCGGCTGCGCGCGGAGCTAGACGCGCATGCGGCAGTTCTTGCGGCGCGCCTGGACAACTCGGATGCGATGTCTCGCGAGGCTCGCCGAGAGATCTGGAATGCGGTACGCTCGCTCCAACGATGGAGGGAGCGCATGAGAGGGGCCGAGGAGGCACGGGCGGCGGCGCAGTCGCATCGGCCGGCACCGCCCCCCACCCCATCGTCGGGCGTGGTACCGCAGCACTTCATGGGGCCGGATCAGACGACTCCGGTGCATGTGGTGCCTCCCCCCACGCCGAAGATACACCGAAGCTCTACGCGCTACCCGGCGGCGCTGGAGGAGAGCACGGACGGAGACGACAAGGACTCGTGAGCGAGGCGTGGCAAGAGGTCGGCCACTGGCTCGAAGAGTCGGGGACCACCTTCGCGCTGGTGCTTGTCATGATGGGCACCGTCGCGTGGATCTCCGCGGGTCTGCTCTTCGTGTTGCATGCGTGGTAAGGTGCGCGCATGCAACGCTTCATCGCGTTTACACTCGCTCTCGCAAGTTCGGGGTGCCTGGCTGCTCAGCTCCGGGGTCCGGCTACCGATCACCACTTGCAGACTCGCGCCATCGTCGAGCGGTGTGAAGGGGCCTACTACGACGGCGAGTGCTCGCCCGATCTGATCGAGGATGTCACGGCCATGTGCGACCAGGCTGAAGCCATCCGAGCCGCCGCCGAGGGACGAGAGCCCGAGAGCTGTAAGACCAGCGACGACGCGACACCCGCCGCGGTCGAGGAGCCGGACCAGTGAGCGAGCTGGAGAAGATCACCACGGCGGCGTGGATGGACGTGAAAGCGGGGCTGCGAGGGATCGCCGCGTCCTGGTGGGACGAGCACCGCGGGCTCATCGTTGGCATGGCGCGAGATGAGGCGCTCGACGTGTTCCGAGCGCTTCGAGAGGGCCGCCCCGATGACGCTCGTCTCGCTGTGATCGCGTCCATGAGCCGAGACGAGTGGCGTGCCTATCGGGACGGGACTACGGCGCAGCTCCGGGGCGTGGCGGTGCGTCGCGCCAAGATGCTCGACGCGCTCGAAGAGTTGGGCCGGCGCATCGCAGAGATCGTCGGCAAGGCCGCGCTCGCGGCGATAGAGGAGTCACGATGACGCAGCAGGTTTCAGCCAAGGAGCAGATCTCCAACTTCGTGCGCAACGGCGTGGGGGACTTCACGGCCGCGGGCGCGGTCGCAGCGTACTACGGGCTCCAGCTCGTCGTGCCGTCCATGCCCGATCTCCCGATGTGGGCGGTCATCGTGCTCATGGCGCTGGCGACGTTGCGCGGGGTGGCGATGCGCTATCTCGACGATCGACGACTCACGCCGTCAGAGATCGCTGACGCGCTCGTGGAGGCCGCGGAAGACGGCCGGGCCGCGGTGGCCTTGGTCGAAGATCGGACGGGCGTGAGCGGCGAGCAGGAGGCCCGTGGGGCCGAGGGCGGACCCCCGCCCGCCGGGTGACAGCTCCCCGTCGGGCGACAGCCCAGCACGCGCGACCTTTGCGCGGACTGGTCTATATTTTTTGAATCGGGTTGAATGCACCTCGCGGGCACCCGTCTAACTCTGCGTTAGCAGAGACCGCGGGGGCGCCCGACGCCGCCCGCAAGCCCCAAGGAGCACCCCATGAAAAGCCAACAAAACCCCGCCATCACCCTCTCCCCCTACCAAGCCCGCATCATCGAGTGGGTCAAGACAGGCCGCGGCCACGCGGTCGTGTCGGCCGTCGCTGGCTCTGGCAAGTCGTTCACGCTCGTCGAGATCGCCCACGCGATCAAGGGGCGGGGGCTTTTCCTCGCCTTCAACAAGTCGGTCGCCACTGAGCTGGGTCACAAGCTGGAAGGCACCAGCATGACCGCCAAGACCATCCACTCGCTCGGGATGGCGGCCGTGCGCAAGGCTTTCGGCCGGGTCCAGGTCGAGAGCCGCAAGTACGGCAAGATCATCGGTGAGCAGCTCGACGCCGCGAACGTCCGCGACCGTCAGCTCAGCCGCAAATATTGGGCCGCCGCGAAAAGGTTGGTCGACCTCGCCCGCGTCGATCTCATCGACCTCGACGGCGACACCGCCGAGCAGCTTGACGCGATCATCGACCACCACGCGCTCGACATCGACCCCGACATCACGCTGGGAACCTTGTACCGGGTCGTGGTCGCGTCGCTCCGCGT
>Ga0180435_10001593_pt1 | contig 23483 bp, 23 predicted proteins | sample SS_ome_3_FD_132467 | JGI IMG/M metagenome (GOLD analysis project Ga0180435, IMG submission 132467) | Hypersaline lake sediment archaeal communities from the Salton Sea, California, USA - SS_3_S_1 metaG | ecosystem: Environmental > Aquatic > Non-marine Saline and Alkaline > Hypersaline >... | reverse complement strand
GCCTGTTGTCCGGGTCGATTGTCAGGGTGTCGGTCATCTGCTCGAGGGAAAGTACGATCCCGCCATCGGCAGGAACCACCGCACCGGTGGTGCCGGTCCCCTTGCCGCGCGGGATGAGGGGTATCCTGTTTTCCACACAGAATCGCACCAGGTCCACCACCTGCGCATGGCTGTGCGCGAGGCAGACGGCCAGCGGCAGCGCCTGCTGGCGGCTGTTGTCATAACCATAGGCCCAGCGGTCGGCCGCCTCGAGCAACAACTGTTTGCCGAAGATCCTCCGCAGTCGCTTGACCTGGGTACGGTCGAGTTCGTCTTTTCCCTCAGATGTATTCAAACAGGCGCACCACCTTCTTTACGCCACTGATGAAGCGCACCTTCTCGGTGACCGCGTCCGCTTCTTCGGGTTTCAGCAGTCCCATGAGATAGACTGTTCCCTGCGACGATACGACCTTGACCCGCAGGGGATCGAAGCCGTCGATGCCAACATCGAAGATGGCCAGTTTGACGCGCGTGGTGAGGTAGGCGTCGCCGGTCGATTCGCCCCAGGTATCCTCCGCGCCGATCACGACTTCATTCAGCACCTTGTGCACGCGCGGGATCCGGGCCAGCTGCGCGGCGAACCGGGTCACCAGGGCATTGTCTTCCGCCTGTCCTGTCAGCAGGACCTGCAGGTTGTAGACGGTGACATCGATATTGCTTCTCTGCTTCAGATCCTCGTCCTGGTTGCGCAGGCGCATAGCCTTGAGAAGGATTTCCTTGTCTTCGATCAGGGTGCCAAAGGTGCGCCGGTCGTGTGCCGCCGAGACACCTGCGGCGGTTCCACCCACGACCACGGCGGCACAACCGCTGAGAAGTGCGGTGGACAGCACAAGGATCAGGAGGACGGCACGGGCTTTTAGTCTATTCATGGTTTTCAGCTTCCCAGTAAACAGGTGTCAATCAAATCGCAGAGACAGTGTACGGCCAGGAGGTGGACCTCCTGAACGCGTGCGACGTCGTCGTCAGGCACCCGGATTTCCACATCGTGGTCGCGCAACATGGCGCTCAGGCGAGTGCTTTCGCCGCCGCTGAGGAGCACGACCCGCATCTGGCGATCAATCGCGGCCTGCAACCCCAGGGCGATATTCTCGCACGTGCCGCTCGCGCTGATCGCGAGAAGGGTATCTCCCGGTTGCCCGAGCGCTTCCAGCTGTTGCGCGTAGATCCTGTCGAAACCGCGGGACTCGCCGATCGCAGTCAGGGTGGCGGCGGTGCTGCCCAGGGCCAGTGCCGGCAGGCCGGGGCGCTCACGTTGGTAACGGTCGATCATCTTGGCGGTGAAGTGCTGCGCTATCGTTGCCGAGCCGCCGTTTCCGCAGGTGATGATACGGCTGCCCTGGAGGAGGCCTTCCACCATCGTGCTGGCAGCGCGCGCCAAGGGGTCTGCGATCCTGACCGCGGACTCGCTCACGGTCTCGATGTGACTGGCAAACTGCAGATGGAGGCGCTCTTCAAGATCCATTGAGTTTCCGCTGACTGTTTCTGGAGGTGGAGGGTTGATTGTGCAGCTTCAGTTGGCGTCAAAGGCATTGCTGATCCACTCGGGCCGGTCGTGACCATCCAGTCCTACCACGTCGAAGCGGCAGGGTCCGTCCCAGTGGGTTTGCTGCAGGTAGTGCTGGGCCGCAAGTATCAGACGCCTTTGCTTGCGTGAGTCAACGCTGGCCAGCGCGCCGCCAAAACCCCTGTGGCGCCTGACTCTGACCTCGACGAAGACCAGTACGTTTCCCTGGCGCATCACAAGATCGAGTTCGCCTGTCCGGCAGTGATAGTTGCGGGTTACTGTCTGCAGGCCCTGGGAGACGAGGTATTGCTCGGCGGTCCGTTCGCCTGCTGTTCCTTCCCTTTGAGAGCTTCCTGGCATGGAATCATTCCGGTCCGATCCGATCGCCTGCCAGTGCTTCTGCGGCCATCGAATGCTCCTGCGTTTCTGTACCATCCAGATCCATACGGTCCGAGTAGCCCAGGATCCGTGCCGGTGAGTCCAGGCGCAGCCAAACCAGCTGGCGCAAAATCTGGTGTTCCGCGTTCATGTAGAGGTTGCCGGTCTGTCCATCCAGCGTCTCATAGGGGCTGTCCAGCATACGTGCCAGGTGTGGCAGCAGGCGAAGTGCGTCGATTCCCATGGCGTAGAGGCGCACGCCCGGCCCCATCACGCCGGGCAGGAACTGTCCCAGGCGCTCCCGGTCCGCAGGCACGGCCAATAGCGGCAGGTCCGGCAGCAGGATCCCGCGCATGTCCGCAAGCTGTTGCTGGCTCAGGCTTCCTGACTACGCATGCGACGTGGTGTACATCGGCAGGTCGCCCGCACGGAAAAAGGCGAGCTGCGGATGCATGCTTTGTGCCTGTCGGGGGCGCGCGGCAACGAATACGGCATCGACGTCCTGTCGTCTGCGTGGTTCGAATTCGAAGTTCTGGCCCAGCCAGCGCTGCATCCGGGCATGTCGCGATTTGCTCAGGTCGAGATGCAGGAGATCTTTTATCGGCTTGGAAAAGTCCGAGGACTTGGCAGGGTAGCTGCGTCCTTCCACTTCTTCGCCGGTAAGTGTCAGCCAGCGTTCCGAAAAGGCGCTCTGCAGGCGTTGTCCCCATTCGTTGTCGGGGACCAGGGCAACCGGGTGGCGCAGGCCCTGCTGCCAGATATGTTCCGCCGCGAGGACAGCCTCGTGCTCGGGGTTCAGGGCGAACATATACAGGTTGGTAGGGGGTGCCGTGTCTCCGCTGACCTGGTTCAGTGCGAGTACCGGAACATCCAGTTTGCCGGCCCGGACGAACTGTCCGACGGCCCCCTTCTGCAGGGGGCCGATGATCGCCTGGGCGCCATTGGCGATGGCCTCCGCATACAGCGGCCAGGCATTGGCGGGGTCGCTGGAGTCGTAGAAACGCAGGTGAGGCCGTTTGTCCTCCGGCAACTCATAATAAGTGGCCATGATGCCGTCGCGGAGGGCCTGGGCTGCGCCTGCATAGCGCCCCTGCTGCGGCAAAAGGACGGCGATATGGTCTATCTGGCGTACCTGCTGCTGCAGGCGTTCGATCGAGCTCTGCAGCAGTTGCGGGAGCATAGGGTGCTGCGGGAATCTCTGCCGCCACTCTGCCACACGCGCAGCGAGTTGTTCTGAATCGGAACCGTACTCCTTGATCAGAAGCGCAATTTCCATCCAGCCGCCTGAGTCGCCCGGTGGAGAGGGTTGCAGTTTGCTCAGGGTGCGTTTATTGAGCGCGGTCAGCGCGCGCAGGATGTCCCCCTGGACGGTAAGCCGGGCTTCGAGGTCAGTCCCCAGGCGGTTGTCCAGGCGTTGAAGGGTATTTGCGCTTTCCAGAAGGTTGCCGACCTGGCGATAGGCCTTCGCCAGGTCCCGCAAATAGCGAAGGTACAGGGATTCGGACAGCTCGGCCTGGTTCAGCCCGAGCAGGGTCTCAAGGGCAAGGTCCCCGTGGTGGCGAGCGAGATCGATCTCCGCGAGCTGTAGCCCCAGTAACAGGTGTTGTTGACGATTCAGGCGGTAAGAGCGAGCCTCCGCGGTAAGCTGCTCGGCCCGATCCAGGTCTTCGCCCAGCAATGCACTGTCTATCGCCTGCAGAAGAAAATCGTTGCCCGTTGCGCCGGGGTTGCGGCCGGCCAATGCCTGGTACACGGCACTGGCTTCCAGGTATCTGTCCTCGGCAAGCAGGGCGGCGGCGCGGGCCACATCCGGATCGCGAACCGTTTCCGGTTGGGGGGGGAGTGGCGAGCAGCCGCTCAGCACTGCGGCCAGCAACAGGGCACTCAGTCCGTGATAAAACGTCGGGCGGATCTGCATCGTAGGTATATTAGGTGAAGACGAGCCGGGAGTATCAGAGGTGATTATGGAGGTGTCAAACAACAGCGGCTGTCTGTATGTGGTGGCCACGCCGATCGGAAACCTCGGAGACATCAGCGGTCGCGCGATCGAGGTGTTGGCCGGGGTGGATCTGGTGGCCGCCGAAGACACCCGGCATAGCGGACGCCTCCTGCGCCACCTTGGGTTGGAGTGTCCGATGCTCGCGCTGCACGAGCACAATGAACGTGAGCGTTTAGATGTGATTCTCGAGCGGCTCGCCCAGGGTCAGCAGATCGCGCTGGTATCCGACGCAGGAACACCCCTGATAAGCGATCCGGGATATCCTTTGGTCCGTGCCTGCCACGAGGCGGGCTTTCGTGTCTCACCTGTCCCGGGGGCCAGTGCGCTGGTGGCGGCATTGAGCGTGGCCGGGCTGCCGACCGACCAGTTTTTCTTCCGGGGCTTTGTGCCCCGCAAGGAGTCCGCCCGTCGTGGGCTTCTGGCGGCGTGCGAGCAGGTGGCCGCCACCCAGGTCTTCTACGAGTCTTCGCACCGGATTGCCGATACCCTGGGTGCGATGTGTGAGCATTTCGGCGGCCGGCGGGAAGCTGCGCTTTGTCGCGAGCTGACCAAGCTGCACGAGACGGTGCGGCTGAAACCGTTGCGGGACCTGCTTGAGCTCGTGCAGTCGGATGGCAACCAGCGCAAGGGCGAGTTCGTGCTGGTTGTCGCCGGAGTGCCAATGGCCGCTACCGTCGACGACCAGGCCCTGCAGCAGGTGCTGGGTGTCCTGCTGGATGAGAATCTGCCGCTCAAGCAGGTGGCGGCCATCGCGGCACGTCTTGCCGGGGTGAAAAGGAATCATGCCTACCGGCAGGCGCTTGAGCTTGTCGAGCGAAAGACCAGGTGAGCGGGTGTCGTTACGGCGGGCCTTGCCACCGGTACCCATAGTCTCTAGTGTGTCCTTGGGGAGTCGGCCAGGCGATCGCTGCCGTTTGTGCGGTGGAGGAAAGTCCGGACTCCGCAGGGCAGAGAGCCAGATAACGTCTGGGCGGCGCGAGCCGACGGAAAGTGCCGCAGAAAACATACCGCCCAAGTCCTTCGGGACCGGTAAGGGTGAAAAGGTGCGGTAAGAGCGCACCGCGCTCCTGGTAACAGGGGTGGCAGGGCAAACCCCTCTCGGAGCAAGACCAAATAGGGAAACATGCTTCGGCAGCCTGCGGCCCGCGGGTGTTTCCGGGTAGGTCGCATGAGGCGTCCGGCGACGGGTGCCCCAGATGAATGATCGTCCTTGACAGAATCCGGCTTACCGGCCGGCTCCCCCTTTCCCATCCGATTGTGGTGTCGCTTCAGGCCCACACTTTCGCCACTCCGGCAGCCGGTTTCGCCCTCTCTTCTTTATAAATCACTTTAACTTAAGTGTTTAGCGTGCTGTTTTGACTAACCTTCTCCTGGGTTTTGGTATGCTATGTAAGTGACTGAGTTCCAACGGTTTTCTCTCATTTTTTAACTTGACCGGGTGAGGTGAGCCTCCTAATATTGCGGGTAGGTGGTGGAAAGTGGGGAAAAGCGGGGAAATTTCCCAAATCGCCACCCAGTGATCACGCAAGGGGGGGAGATATTCCGGTGTTTCTGGGTGTCAGTACACTCAATCTGGATGCCAAGGGGCGCATGGCGATTCCGGCCAAGTACCGGGATGCGTTGGCGGAATGCTGCGCGTCGCGCGTGGTCGTCACCATCAATCCCAGGGAGCATTGTCTCTGGCTTTACCCCGAAGCCGAGTGGAATGAGATTGCCCGCAAGGTGGCCCAGCTTCCCACGCTCAATCGCCAGAACCTGATTCTGCAGCGCCTGCTGCTGGGGCACGCTTCGGAGCTCGAGATGGATGGCCAGGGGCGCATCCTGCTCTCCTCTGAGTTGCGGGAATACGCGCGCCTGGGGAAAAAGATCTCGCTGATCGGTCAGGGGCACAAATTTGAGATCTGGGATGCCGGAGGCATGCTGGCCGAGCGCGAGGGCTGGCTGGATGAGGCGAGCATTTCGGATGAGGATCTTTCCGACGAGTTGTCGGAGTTGCGTCTGTGACCTCCGCGGATCTCCATCAGGCCGTCCTCCTGAGCGAGGCGGTGGATGCGCTTGCTGTGCGCGAGGACGGTATCTATATCGACGGTACCTTCGGTCGCGGAGGGCACAGCGAGGCGATTCTTGCCCGTTTGGGGCCGCACGGGCGCCTGATCGGATTTGATAAGGATGTGGCGGCAGTCGATGCGGCGAGGCGTCGCTTTTCCTCGGACGGTCGTTTCACCATCCAGCACGGCAGTTTTGCGCAAATTGCCGAGGTGGTCCGGGAGATGGGCCTCGAGAAGCGGGTGGATGGCCTGCTGTTGGATCTGGGTGTCTCCTCGCCGCAACTGGACGATGCCGGCAGGGGCTTTAGTTTCATGCAGGATGGCCCCCTCGATATGCGCATGGACCAGTCCAGCGGTGTCAGTGCGGCCGAGTGGCTTGCTTCGGTCGAGGAGGACGAGCTGGCGGGGGTGATCAGGGAATACGGGGAGGAGCGTTTCGCGCGCCGCATCGCACACGCCATTGTGCGTGATCGTGAAGTCCGTCCCCTGACCCGGACCGGTGAGCTGGCAAGCCTGATCGAGGCAGCAGTGCCCAAGCGCGATCCGCACAAGCATCCGGCGACCCGTACCTTTCAGGCCATTCGTATTTTCATCAATGAGGAGTTGGATGATCTGCGTCGCTGTCTGAATGACGCCATCGACGTTCTGGCACGGGGAGCGCGCCTGGTGGTGATCAGTTTTCATTCCCTCGAGGATCGGCTGGTCAAGCGTTTCATGCGGGATCAGGCGCGCGGTGAGCGTCTGCCGAAGGGGGTGCCCGTTCAGCACGAAAAGCTTGGCGGTCGCCTGAGGCTGGCAGGCAAGGCCGTGCGGTCAAGTGATCGAGAAGTGGCGGCCAATCCGCGTGCCCGCAGCGCCATCATGCGCGTCGCGGAGGTGCTGGCATGAGTCGGGCGAACCTGTTCCGGATGCTCTTTCTGGTAATCGCGATCCTGATCAGTGGGGTGGCGGTGGTCTGGCTCAAAAATCAGTCGCGACTGCTTTTTGTCGACCTGCAGAAGCTGCGCGCCGAGCACGAGCTGGCGAGTATGGAATGGGGGCGCCTGCAGCTGGAGCTGGCGAATGTCGGCAGTCTCGAAGACGTCATGCGCATCGGTACCGGGCGGCTGCAAATGCATGCGCCCGGTCCGGAACACATTGTGGTGATCGACTGATGGTTGCCAGACGCCAGAAGAAAGCCGACAGGATAAAGCGCCAGCCAGTGGCTGTGCCCAGTTTTGTCTGGCGTCGCCGTGCAGTGGTTGCTCTTTTCGTCATGGCGGGGTCGGTGCTGATCTGGCGCGGAGTGGATCAGCAGGTGCTGGAACGCGACTTTCTGCAATCCGAGGGTGCGGACAGGTATTTGGAACGCGTCCGCCAGGAGCCGCGCCGCGGGATTATTACCGATCGGCGCGGCGAGGTTCTGGCCCTCAGTACGCCTGTCGACTCGTTGGTGGCGGATCCGCGCCTGTTGAGGCCGGATGCACCACATCTCGACCTTCTGGCCGAGGCGTTGGATATGCCGGCGAAGGAAATCCGCGAGCGTCTCGAGCGATATGCCAGTCGTCACTTCATGTACCTCAGGAAACGCCTTCCACCGGGGCGCGCAGAGTACATCCTGAAGGTCGCCGAGGCCGGCGGGCTCGAGGGTGTTCATATCGAGCGCAAGCACCGGCGTTACTACCCTGAGGGTGAGGTTTTCGCGCATGTGCTGGGCTTTACCAATGCCAATGATCAGGGGCAGGAGGGCCTGGAGCGGGCATTCGATGGAGAGCTGCAGGGCGAGGGCGGTCAGAAGCTGGTGCTTCGGGATGGCCGTCGTCGCGTGGTCGAGAATGTCGAGAATATCCGCTCCCCGCGCGATGGCAGCAATCTCGCGCTCAGTCTGGATGCGCGTCTGCAGTATTTCGCCTATCGCGAGCTGAAGGCGGCTGTGCATCGGCACAGAGCAGTCGCCGGTTCGGCGGTTTTGCTGGATGCGAAGACGGGGGAAGTCCTGGCGATGGTGAATCAGCCCGGGTTCAACCCCAACGGTGACCGTTCGAACAAAGGGGGGCGTCTGCGCAATCGCGCGCTGACCGACGTGTTCGAGCCGGGTTCAACCATGAAGCCCTTCGTGGTGGCTGCCGCCCTGCAACAGCAGATAGTGGAGCCGTCTTCGTTCATCGATACCTCGCCGGGACGTTTCAAGGTGGCCAGCCTGACGGTGCGGGATCATGACGACCTGGGTCGGATCGATCTCCGGACGCTGCTCTCGCGATCCAGCAATGTTGGTGCCGCCAAGCTGGCGCTTTCCCTTGATCGTGCCGGTTACTGGGGTGTACTCGACAAGCTCGGTTTCGGGCATTCCCCATTGACCGGTTATCCCGCCGAAAGCAGCGGGTACCTGCCGTATTTCCGTGATTGGGTGCCGGTGGATCAGGCAACCCTGTCCTATGGGTATGGTCTTTCCGCATCCGCTCTGCAGTTGGCAGGCGCCTATGCGGTGCTGGCAAACGATGGTGTCAGGCTGCCGGTTTCGTTGCTCAAGCAGGAAGCGGTGCCGCAGGGGGAGGCGGTGCTGCGCGCACCTGTCGCCAGGGCTGTGCGTCACATGCTGGAGGCGGTAACCGGTCCGGAAGGGACGGCGCCTCAGGCGCAGGTGCATGGCTACAGGGTGGCTGGGAAAACCGGCACGGTGCGGAAGCTGGATTCGAACGGTGAGTACAGTGAGCACCGCTACCGTGCGCTGTTTGCCGGGATGGCGCCCGTTAGCGATCCGCGCTTTGTGATGGCGGTGGTCATCGATGAACCGCGCGGCAAGCATTACTACGGTGGTCTGGTCGCTGCGCCGGTGGTTTCAAGCGTGATCTCCGAGGCGCTGCGCCTGCTGAATGTGCCGCCGGACGGGCTGGACAAGCCGCGCGTCCGACTGGCGCAATTGCGGGGGGTGCAATGATGGCCCAGCGGCGTGACGCCAAGAGCCTGATGTTGCAGGACCTGCTTGCCGGCATGGTCGATGTCGGAGAGTACGGACGTCTTCTGATCAGCGATGTATCGCTGGACAGTCGTGACGCCAGGGCCGGTGGTCTGTTCATGGCGGTGCCTGGGCAGACATCCCATGGTATGGATCACCTGGAGCAGGCTGTTTCGCAGGGAGTGGCGGCAGTCCTGGCGGAGCCGTCCGGGCGTTGGGAGCGGGCACGGTTGGTGCAGGCGGCGGGGCGCCTGGAAGTGCCGCTGTTCATGGTTTCCGGCTTGCGTGAGAAGGCGGGGGGAATAGCGGCTCGCTTCTTCGGTCATCCCGGGCAGGCCTTGCGCGTGATCGGTGTGACCGGCACCAATGGCAAGACCAGTGTCTCGCATTTTCTCGCCCACAGTCTGGCGCATCGGGTGGCTAGCGGCCTGTTGGGGACTCTTGGCAATGGCCGGGTCGGTGATCTGCGCCCTGCCTCGCATACCACCCCGGATGCGGTCGCGGTGCAGGCGGAGCTCGCACGGCAGTTGGATATGGGAATCAAGGCGGTGGCCATGGAGGTTTCCTCGCATGCCCTCGATCAGGGGCGGGTGACCGGTGTGCCTTTCCATACCGCAGTGTTCACCAATCTCTCGCATGAACATCTCGACTATCACGGCAGCATGGCGGCTTATGCAGAGGCCAAGGCGGGTCTGTTCCGTCGCCCCGGGCTGATGAACGCGGTCATCAATGTCGATGATGCTTACGGTCAGCAGTTGTTCCAGGAGATCAATCGCCGTGTGCTCGTGGTCGCCTGCACTCTGTGTAAAGGGCTTCCTGCTGGCGCAGATCGTTTTGTGCGTGCACTGGAAGTCGAACCGGGTGCGGACGGTCTGCGCATCAGTTTCGATTCCAGCTGGGGGGCGGGCGAGATCCGCACGCGCCTTTTGGGGCGTTTTAATGCGGAGAATCTTCTCCTTACCCTTGGTGTGCTGCTCAGTTGGGACATGCCGCTGGCTACGGCCATCGATGCCTTGCAGGATCTGCAGCCAGTCGCCGGGCGCATGAATCTTATCGCTGTAAAGGGCCAGCCACGGGTGGTGGTGGATTACGCACATACCCCCGATGCCCTCGGCCAGGTGCTTTCGTCCTTGCGGGAGCATGTGCGTGGGCACCTGGTATGCGTATTTGGTTGTGGTGGCGAACGCGACCGGGAAAAACGTCCGCGTATGGGTGAGCTGGCGCAGCGTCTGGCCGATCGGGTGATCCTGACGGACGACAATCCCCGCCGGGAGAATGCAGACGCGATCTTGGCTGAAATCCTTTCCGGGATGAGCAATCCGGAGGCAGTGGTGGTCCAGCGGGATCGCGCCAAGGCCATTGCGCAGGCGGTTTCGGATGCCTGTCCGGATGATCTGGTTCTGATCGCGGGAAAGGGGCACGAAGCCTATCAGCTGGTCGGTGACCTGCGCCTGCCCTTCTCGGACAGTGATCAGGCCCGCCAGGCTCTCGGGAGGCGCGCAGCATGATCAGCTTCCATCTCTCACAAGCAGCCCAGGTGCTCCATGGCGAACTGCGCGGCGGGGATGCGGTTTTCTCCTCGGTAAGCACCGATACCCGCACCCTGACGACGGGCGATCTTTTCGTGGCACTCAGCGGTCCTCACTTCGACGGGCACGACTATCTTGCACTTGCCGAGCAACAGGGTGCTATGGGAGCGATGGTGCAGAAGGAGGTCCGCTCCAGTATGCCGCTGCTGCGTGTTGCCGACACACGCCTGGCGCTGGGTGGATTGGCATCTGCCTGGCGCGACAAGGCCCCTGCTCAGGTGGTTGGCATTACCGGGAGCAATGGCAAGACCACCCTGAAGGAGATGGTGGCGGCGATACTGCGCCAGCAGGATTCTGTTTTGTTCACGCGGGGCAATCTGAATAACGATATCGGCATGCCGTTGACCTTGCTGCAGTTGCAGGATGAGCGTTATGCCGTAATCGAGATGGGCGCAAATCACGCCGGGGAGATCGGTTACCTGAGCCGCATCGCAAAGCCCGACGTCGCCGTGTTGAACAATGCGGGGCGTGCGCATCTCGAAGGTTTCGGCAGCGTCGAGGGCGTGGCGAGGGCAAAGGCCGAGATTCTGGAGGGCCTCGGGCCGGATGGCGTGTTCGTGTTCAACGCCGACGATCGCTATGCGCCGCTGTGGCGCGAGCTTTCGCAGGGCTATCGTCGGGTTGGGTTCGGTCTCGATCAGCGTGCGGATGTGCGCAGTGCGGCGGATAGCTATCAGCTGCAATGGAAGAGCGATCGTTTCGAAACGGCTTTCGAGGTGATTACGCCTGGTGGCAGCTTTGAGCTGGGCTTGCAGCTCGCGGGTGAGCATAACCGCATGAATGCGCTCGCGGCAGTGGCTGTGGCCCAGGTCCTCGGTATGGAATCAAGGACGATTTGTGACGGTCTCGCATCCGTGGCGCCGGTAAAAGGGCGCCTTTGTCCGGCCCCGGCAATCGCGGGTGCCCGACTGGTGGATGACAGCTACAACGCCAATCCCGACTCGGTGGCGGCCGCTATCGCCGTTCTCAGGGTGATGCCCGGTCGGCGGACCCTGGTGCTGGGTGATCTGGGTGAACTCGGTCCCGATCAGGTTGAGTTGCATCGCGAGCTAGGCGTGCTGGCCACACAGGCCGGTATCGATCGTCTGTTCGCCTGCGGCTCATTGAGTGCGCATGCCGCCGAGGCCTTCCAGGGTGAGAAGCGGGTGTTCGAGGATCACATCGCATTGGTCGGGTTGCTGAAGGAAACGCTCAGCGCAGATGACAGCATCCTGGTCAAAGGCTCGCGCGCCAGTGGTATGGATCGGGTGGTCGCGGCCATGGCCCCGGAGGTGATCGAATGTTGATTGAACTCGCCGCCTACCTGGCCCAGTTCGAGAGCGGTTTTGGTGTATTCCGCTATATCACGCTGCGTACCATCATGGCCGTCCTGACCGCCCTGCTGATGTCCTTCCTGGTGGGGCCTGCGATGATCCGGAGGCTCAGTCGCTACAAAATCGGTCAGACCGTTCGGGATGACGGCCCTCAGAGTCATTTGTCCAAGGCCGGTACGCCGACCATGGGTGGTGCCCTGATACTCGTTGCGGTGGCCGTTGCCACCCTGCTTTGGACCGACCTGTCGAACCGTTACATGTGGATCGTTCTGCTTACCACCCTGGCCTTCGGGATGGTTGGTCTGTGGGATGACTATCGCAAGCTGGTGCTGCGTGATTCAAAAGGACTGGCCGCGCGATGGAAATATCTGTGGCAGTCGGTGTTCGGTCTGGGAGCGTCGCTGGCCCTGTATGCGACTGCAGCTTCGCCGGTGGAGACCCAGCTGTTCCTGCCGTTTGTGAAAGGCTTCGTGCTGGACATGGGGCCCTGGTTCATCGTCTTCAGCTACTTCGTGATTGTGGGTTCTTCGAATGCGGTCAACCTGACCGATGGTCTGGATGGCCTGGCCATACTGCCGACTGTGCTGGTGGCAGGCGCGCTCGCCATTTTTGCGTATGTCTCGGGCCATGCCGGTATCGCCGACTACTTGTTGATTCCCTATCTGCCGGGGGTGGGCGAGCTGGCGGTTTTTGCCGGAGCCCTGGTGGGAGCCGGTTTGGGCTTTTTGTGGTTCAACGCCTATCCCGCGCAGGTCTTCATGGGCGATGTTGGTGCGCTTGCCCTGGGGGCCGCTCTTGGCGTTTTGGCGGTGGCGACCCGTCAGGAGGCAACGCTTTTGATCATGGGCGGCGTGTTCGTGATGGAGACCGTGTCGGTGGTGCTGCAGGTTCTGTCCTTCAAGCTGACCGGGCGGCGGATCTTTCGTATGGCGCCGCTGCATCACCATTTCGAACTCAAGGGATGGCCGGAACCGCGCGTGATCGTGCGTTTCTGGATCATCACCGTCATTCTGGTGCTGGTGGGACTCGCCAGCCTGAAGATCCGCTGAGGTTGTGGCAATGACGCAGGCTCATTCGCAACAGATCGCGCAGAGAACCCTGGTCGTGGGACTGGGCGCCACCGGCCTTTCGGTGGCCCGCTTCCTCATGCGCCAGGGGGTTCGCGTGGCTATTGCGGACAGTCGCTCAGAACCCCCGGAACTGGATCGTTTGCAACAGGAATTCGCGGATGTGGCCCTGTTTCTCGGTCCGTTCGAGGATTCGGTTTTCGAACAGGCCGATCAACTGATCGTCAGCCCTGGGGTGCCTTTGTCCACGCCCCAGGTCCAGGCGGCCATGCAGCGTGGCGTCCCTGTGCTGGGGGATATCGAGCTTTTCGCGCGCGTCGCACAGGCTCCGGTGGTGGCGATCACGGGGTCGAACGGCAAGAGCACGGTCACCACCCTGGTTGGTGAGATGGCCAAGGCGGCCGGATGCCGGGTGGCGGTAGGAGGCAACCTCGGAACCCCGGCGCTCGACCTGCTGGATGACGAGATCGAACTGTACGTGCTCGAGCTCTCGAGTTTTCAACTCGAAAGCACCCATTCTCTGCATACGGCGGTGTCGGCTGTACTGAACGTGACTGCCGACCATATGGATCGCTATCCCGACCTGCAGGCCTACGCGGACGCCAAGGAGCGAATTCTGCCCAATGCCGGCCTGGGTATCTACAACGCCGACGATCCAATGGTGATGGCGATGCGCGGTAGCCAGGACGCCTGGTTTTTCACCCTGGGTGAGTCCCATGGCGGGAAGGTTTTCGGTGTCTGTGCCTTCGATGGTGAGGAATTCCTGTGTCGCGGAGAACAGCCCTTGATCGCCGCGCGGGAGGTGCTGATTCCGGGAAGTCACAACCGGGCCAATGCCTTGGCGGCGCTCGCGATAGGCACGGCACTCGGGTTCGAGCTGGAACTGATGAGAGAGGTGCTGGTTCGTTTTCCCGGTCTGCCGCATCGCTGCGAATTTGTCGGCGAGATCGGTGGGGTCCGCTGGTACAACGACAGCAAGGCCACCAATGTCGGCGCGGCAATGGCCGCGCTCGAGGGACTTTGTGTTGCGGACGGCGGCCGCGCCGTGATCATCCTGGGTGGCGACTGTAAAGGGGGTGAGTTCGGTGGCATGCGGGAAGCCCTGGCGGAGTGCGCACGCGGCGTGGTGCTGATCGGGCGTGACCGGGAACAGATTCGTCCGGTCGTTCCCGGGGAGTGCCATACAGCGGATGCTGCCAATCTGGAACAGGCGGTGGAATTGGCTGCCGGCATGGCAGAACCGGGCGACCATGTTCTGCTGGCGCCGGCCTGCGCCAGTTTCGATCAGTTTCGCAACTACATCGAGCGCGGGGATCGTTTCCGCGGCCTGGTGAGGCGGATGATGGCATGAGTGCAGCAGATAGCCTTTCCATCAATATGGCTCGGCAGAAGGGGGTGGCCACGTCTTCCCTGCGCAAGCAAGACGGGATGTTGTTGCTGGCGGCAGGTGCTCTGGTGGTCCTGGGTGTGATCATGGTGGCTTCTGCGTCGCTTCACCTGGGTGCCCGCGAGGGCAACACGTTTCGTTATGTTGACCGCCATTTGCTTGCTTTGGCGCTGGGCGGGATGGCTGCGCTGGCGGTCTACTACACCCCTGTGGACTGGTGGGAGAAGACCAGTACCGGCTTGTATTTTCTCGGGCTGGTCCTGCTGCTGCTGGTATTCGTGCCCGGCCTCGGTCGCGAGGCCAACGGTGCCATGCGCTGGGTCGGGGTCGGGCCGTTGAGTCTGCAGACTTCCGAGTTCATGAAGCTGTTCGTGATTCTGTATCTGGCAGGCTACCTGGTGCGTCGCCGATTGGAGGTTACGTTCTCGGTTTGGGGCTTCATCAAGCCCTTGATCCTGTTGCTGGCGGCATGTGGACTGATCATGCTGCAACCGGATTTCGGTACCACGGCGGTATTGCTGGCGACCGCCTTCGGGCTGCTGTTTCTCGCCGGTGCGCCCTTGTGGCAGTTCGGCCTCCTGATCTCGCTTGCGGCCGGTGCCCTGGCGCTGCTGGTTTACTTCTCGCCCTATCGCATGGCCCGGGTGACCTCTTTTCTCAATCCCTGGGAACAGGCACAGGATGCAGGCTACCAGTTGACCCAGGCACTGATTGCCTTTGGGCGCGGCGAGTGGCTGGGCGTGGGTCTGGGAAACGGTATTCAGAAACAGTTTTACCTGCCCGAGGCGCATACCGATTTCGTCATGGCGGTGATCGGCGAGGAGTTCGGCCTGTTGGGCACCTTGACGGTGATCCTGCTGTTCAGTCTCATCATCTGGCGAGCGTTCAGCATCGGCGCAGCCGCGGAACGTCGTGATGCACGCTATGCAGCGTACGTCGCCTATGGCCTGGGGTCGTGGATAGGGATGCAGTCCTTCATCAATATCGCGGTCAACATGGGGCTGCTGCCGACCAAGGGCCTGACGCTTCCCTTCATCAGCTATGGCAGCAACAGCCTGATCGTCAGCTGCCTTGCCGTCGGCATGCTGGCGCGTATCCACCGTGAAAACACTCAGCCGGTCGCCGCCGGCAGGGAGGGCGCATGGCAACGCGCGTGATGATCATGGCGGGTGGCACAGGCGGACATGTCTTTCCTGCACTGGCGGTTGCCAGGGAACTGCGTTCCCGCGGTTGCCAGATCAGCTGGCTGGGCAGTCCGGCCAGTTTCGAATCGCGGCTTGTGCCCGACCAGGGTATCGCCTTCGATGCCATCGACAGCTTCCGCTTGCGCGGGCAGGGCTTGGCGAGTCTTGTGCTGGCTCCCTTCCGCCTGCTGCGTGCGCTGGTACAGGCGGGTCGCGTGCTTCGCTCGCGTCGCCCGCAGGTCGTTCTCGGCCTGGGCGGGTTTGCCTCCGGCCCGGGTGGGTTGATGAGTCGCGCCTTGGGTTTCCCGCTCGTGATTCACGAGCAGAACACCATTCCCGGTCTGACCAATCGCTGGCTGGCAAAGGTGGCCAACCGGGTACTGCAGGCCTTTCCCGGAAGCTTCAGCGGGGCAGTCGGAGCGGTTACCTGTGGCAATCCGGTGCGCCCGGAGATTCTCGAGCTGTCACCCCCGGAGGAGCGCTTTGCCCGCAGGGGGGGCAGTCCCATGAAACTCGTTGTCATGGGAGGGTCCCTGGGGGCGCAGGCGTTGAATGAGAACCTGCCGCGGGCACTGGCACTGATTGACGATGCCTCCCGTCCCGAGGTCCTGCACCAGGCCGGGCGGGGCAAGGCCGAGACAACGCGCGAGGTCTATGCGCAAAGTGGTGTCGCGGCGGAAGTGGTGGAGTTCGTGGACGATATTCCGGCCGTTCTGGCGGATGCGGATCTACTCGTATGCCGCGCCGGCGCGTTGACGATCTCCGAACTCGCGGCTGCGGGGGTGGGTTCTATTCTGGTTCCCTTCCCTCACGCGGTGGATGACCATCAGACGCGCAATGCCGCTTACCTTTGTGAAGCGGGGGCCGCATTGCTCCTTCCGCAAAGCGAGCTGACACCGGAGGTGCTGGCACGGCTGCTGGGCGATCTTGCCGCTGATCGGGAACGCTTGTTGAAGATGGCCTCGGCCGCGCGCGGGCAGGCCATGCCCGGTGCACTGGCGTGTGTCGCTGATGCCTGTATGGAGGTGGCTGCATGAGCAATTTGCCGCAATCCCCCCGTTATGCCGCCGAGACCATGGGGCGGATGAGACACCTGCATTTCGTTGGCATCGGTGGCGCCGGCATGAATGGTATTGCCCAGGTCATGCTCAACCTCGGCTATGCGGTGAGTGGTTCGGATATGCGCGCCAACGCGGCCACCGATCGCCTGGCAGAGCAGGGAGCGACTGTGCATATCGGGCATGCGCCGGAACATGTCGAAGGGGTGGACGCGGTGGTCATCTCCAGCGCGGTTACCGAAGAAAACCCGGAGGTGGTGGCGGCACGTGAGCAACGTATACCGGTCGTTCCGCGCGCGGAAATGCTGGCGGAGATCATGCGCTTCCGCTACGGCGTCGCCGTTGCCGGGACGCATGGCAAGACGACCACCACCAGTCTGATCGCCAGCCTCCTGATCGATGGCGACATGGACCCGACCTATGTGATCGGGGGGCGCCTGAATGCAGCGGGAAGCTATGCCCACCTTGGGCAGGGCGAGGTGCTGGTCGCAGAGGCGGATGAAAGCGATGCTTCTTTCCTCTACCTGCAGCCGATGCTCGCGGTGGTCACGAACGTGGATGAGGATCATATGTCCACCTACGGGGGCGAATTCGAGCGGTTGCGCGGCACCTTCCTGGAGTTCCTGCATCACCTGCCCTTCTACGGTGTTGCGGTGCTGTGCATTGATGATGGCAATACCCGGGACCTTCTGCCTGACATCACCCGCCGCACCATCACCTACGGCTTCAGTGAAGATGCCGACGTGCGCGCTGAGAACCTCGAGCAACGCGCGGGAGTGACCTGTTTCGACGTGCGTTTCAGGCAGGGCGATGCCTTCCCGATCGAATTGTCCATGCCGGGGCGTCACAACGCCTTGAATGCGCTGGCCGCCATCAGTGTCGGTCTGGAACTGGGCCTGGATGTTGCCGGCATGGGACGCACCCTGCAGCAGTTCCAGGGAATCGGCCGACGCTTTCAGGTGCGTGAATGTTCCCTGTCCGAAGGCGACATCCTGCTGGTGGACGACTACGGGCATCATCCCAGTGAGCTCGAGGCGACACTCGATGCCGTTCGCGAGGGCTGGCCCGAGCGTCGCCTGGTGCTCGCATTTCAACCGCACCGCTACACGCGCACGCGCGATGCCTTCGATGATTTTGCGCGGGTCTTGTGCGAGCCGGACGTGCTGATTCTGAGTGAGGTGTTTGCCGCAGGCGAACATCCGCTGGCGGGGGCCGACGGCAGAGCCCTGAGTCGTGCGATCCGGGCGCGTGGCCAGGTTGATCCCATCTTCGTGGAGCAGATCGCGGATCTCCCGGAGGTGCTGTCCAGCGTGGTCCAGCCTGGCGACATCGTGCTCACCATGGGGGCCGGAAACATCGGCCAGGTCGCAGCTGAACTGGGGGGCACGCTATGTCGATGAGCCTGAAAAACGGCCACGCGGCTCGCCGGATCGGTTTGCGTATGGGTTGCGGTGAGCGTCTGAAGTCCTGCCATACGCTGAGCCATGACGAGCGTCCGGCAGGTAATGAAGGAAAGGTGCTTCCGGCCCGTCGCACGCGTTTGACCGGAGGCAGCCAATGATGGCGGCACAGGAGGTCCGAAGCCTGCGCGGCGAGTTGCTGCGCCAGGAGCCCCTGGCGCGCCACACCACCTGGCGTGTCGGTGGGCCTGCGCGTGTCTTCTACCGACCGGTGGATGCGGAGGATCTGGCATCTTTCCTCAAGACCTTGCCCGTGGACGAGCCTCTCCTGTGGCTCGGTCTGGGCAGCAATCTCCTGGTCCGGGACGGCGGTTTCCCGGGGACAGTGATTGCAATGCAGGGCCGACTCGCCGATATCCGGGTGGAAGGCACCCGCCTGCACGTGGGTGCCGGGGCGTCCTGCGCGCGGGTGGCCCGTGCCGCCGCCCGGTCCGGGTTGACCGGTGCCGCCTTCCTGGCCGGTATCCCCGGCACCATGGGTGGCGCCCTGGCGATGAATGCAGGGGCATTTTGCGGTGAGACCTGGGAGCGTGTCGTGGCGGTTCGCACCATTGACCGCGAGGGCTGCCTGCGTTCACGTGAGCCCGCTGATTTCGAGGTCGCTTACCGCAGTGTGCAAGGACCCGCCGGCGAGTGGTTTGTCGACGCAGTCCTGCAACTGGAGGAGGGCGATACCGCTGCGGAACAGGCCAGCATCCGGGAACTGCTTGACCGTCGCGCCGCAACCCAGCCTACTGGCAAACCCAGCGGGGGTTCCACCTTCCGCAATCCGCCCGGGGACCATGCCGCGCGCCTGATCGAGGCGGCCGGACTGAAGGGATACCGTATCGGTGGTGCAGAGGTTTCGCCGAAACATGCCAATTTCCTGATCACCCTGGAAGGTGGAACGGCAACAGACCTGGAAGCCCTGATCCTGCATGTACAGGCCGGGGTCGAACAGCAGTTTGGTGTCCACCTGCAGCCCGAAGTGCATATCGTGGGGGTGTCGGCATGAGCATCACTTCCACGGATTTCGGCAGGGTGGCGGTTCTCATGGGAGGCTGGAGTGCCGAGCGCGAGGTTTCTCTGGTTAGTGGCGAGGCCGTACTGCGGGGGCTGCGCGAAACGGGTATCGATGCGCATGGCATCGACATGGGGCGGGACGTGGTCGAGGTGCTGCGCGAGGGTGGCTTCGACCGGGTCTTCAACGTGGTGCATGGACGAGGCGGTGAAGATGGTCAGCTCCAGGGCGTGCTCGAGGTACTCGGGATCCCCTACACCGGTTCGGGTGTGCTCGGTTCCGCCCTGACCATGGACAAGTACCGCACCAAGCAGGTCTGGCAGGCTGCAGGTCTGCCGACCCCTTCCTTCCTCCTGCTGGAAAACGAGCAGGATCTCGAGCGTGCAGCGGAGCTCGGGTTTCCGCTGATGGTGAAGGCTGCCATGGAAGGCTCGAGCATCGGGGTCTACCGGGTCGAGACGCGGGCGGATCTGCATGCGGCGTGGCTCGCTGCACAGGCCTGTGACAGTCATGTCATGGCCGAGCAATGTATCCGTGGCACTGAATTCACCGCCTCGGTGCTGGGGACAGAAATGCTCCCGCTGATCCGCCTGGAGACACCGCACGACTTCTATGATTACGAGGCCAAGTACCGCTCTGACGATACCCGCTACCTGGTTCCCTGTGGCCTGGAGACTGACCAGGAGGAGCGGCTGCAAGCACTCTGCCTGGAGGCATTCCATGCCGCGGATGCAAGCGGTTGGGGTCGCGTCGATCTGATGCTGGACGAGCAGTGGGCGCCCTGGTTGATCGAGGTGAACACGGTCCCCGGTATGACCGATCACAGCCTCGTTCCGATGGCGGCCGCCGCGACCGGTATGGATTTTCCACAACTGGTTCGAACAGTTCTGGCACAGACCCTGGAGGTGGCACATGGCTAAGCCAACCGCCTCCAGCAGGGCTGCCGGTCTTCAGTTCCTGTATCGCTACCTGACCCTGGCGCTCCCGATTGTTCTCCTGTTGGTCGGGTCCCTGTTCGCCTATCGCCACCTGAGTCAGCCGGGAAGTCTGCCACTGCGTGTGGTCGAAGTGACCGGTGAGTTCACCCACCTGGATCACGCGGCACTCGAGAAGCAGGTGGCAGGGGCAATCGACGGTGGATTCTTCGATGTCGATCTGCAGCGTATCCGCAGTCAGGTCAGCGCGATGCCCTGGGTTGAGCAGGTAAGTGTGCGCCGGGTCTGGCCGGACACTCTGAGGATGCATGTCTCAGAGCAGGTCCCGTTGGCCTACTGGAACAAGGAGGCCCTGGTGAATCTCAAGGGCGAGGTGTTCCGTCCAGAAAAGGTGCCGTCGCTCGGATCCCTGCCGTATCTGTTCGGCGAAGACCGCGGGGCACCGCAGGTGGTGGCGTTCTATCTGCAGTTGCAGACGTTGGCGCTGCAGGAATCACTGCGGGTCGACAGTGTCCGGCTCAACCCACGGGGGGAGTGGAGCGTGGCGTTCCGTGACGGCCTGGAACTGATACTGGGGCGAGAGGATATTGCTCATCGCCAGCGCGCCTTCATCGATGTTTACCCGAGCCTGGTGGGCAACATGCAGCGCCGACCTGAGCGAATCGATATGCGTTATGAGCACGGCTTCGCGGTGCGTTGGCGGGAGCAGGCAGATGGTGAAAGCTGATGGTTAAGCGTACGGACAAGAATATTATCGTTGGACTGGATATCGGTACCTCCAAGGTGGTCGCAATCGTCGGCGAGGTCAAAGACGACGAAACCATCGAGATCATCGGCCTCGGTTCGCATCCCTCGCGGGGTCTGAAAAAGGGCGTGGTGGTGAATATCGAGTCCACGGTGCAATCCATTCAGCGCGCCGTCGAGGAGGCCGAGCTGATGGCCGGGGTCGAGATCGACAGCGTGTATGCCGGCATTGCCGGAAGTCATGTGTCCAGCCTCAACTCGCATGGCATCGTGGCCATCAAGGACGGGGAAGTCACGCATGCCGACGTGGATCGGGTGATCGATGCCGCACGCGCGGTGCCTATCTCGGCGGATCAGAAGATCCTGCACATCCTGCCGCAGGAATTCATCATCGATAACCAGGAAGGTATTCACGATCCGGTCGGCATGTCCGGCGTGCGCCTGGAGGCGCGCGTGCACATGGTGACCGGTTCAGTCAGTGCAGCGCAGAACATTATCAAGTGTGTCCGCCGCTGCGGTCTCGAGGTCGAGGATCTGATCCTCGAGCAACTGGCGTCGAGCTATTCGGTTCTCGAGGATGACGAGAAGGATCTTGGGGTCTGCCTGGTGGATATCGGGGGTGGAACGACCGACATCGCGGTTTTTACCGGCGGGTCGATACGCCACACCGGAGTCATTCCGATCGCTGGTGACCAGGTGACCAACGATATCGCCGTTGCCCTGCGCACGCCGACGCAGCATGCCGAGGAGATCAAGCTCAAGTACGCCTGTGCACTCACCCAGCTGGCCAGCGCGGATGAAACGATCGAGGTCCCGAGTATCGGTGACCGGCCGCCCCGCCGTCTCTCGCGCCAGACCCTGGCAGAGGTGGTTGAGCCCCGCTACGAGGAACTCCTGACCCTGGTCCAGGCCGAGTTGCGGCGTTCCGGTTACGAGGATCTGGTCGCCGGCGGTGTGGTGATGACCGGTGGCAGTTCCAAGATGGAAGGGGTCATCGATCTGGCGGAAGAGGTTTTTCATATGCCGGTGCGGCTGGGCGTTCCCCAGTACGTCACCGGGCTGGTCGATGTGGTGCGTAACCCTATTCATGCAACCGGGGTCGGCCTGTTGTTGTTCGGTTACCGCAATCGTGCGGTACGCCTGCCGGAGCTGACGGCAGGCAACGGAGTTAAAGCGGTCTGGAACCGGATGAAAAGCTGGTTCCAGGGAAATTTTTGATTTTGGCGTCGCGACGCCGGACGTTGAGAGGATTAAAAAATGTTTGAGTTAATGGATGTGGACAGCCAAAACGCGGTGATCAAGGTCGTCGGAGTCGGCGGCGGTGGCGGTAACGCGGTCAATCATATGTTGCGGTCGAACATCGAGGGTGTGGATTTCATCTGTGCCAACACCGATGCACAGGCACTGAACAGCACCGAGGTGCGCACAGCTCTGCAGTTGGGCTCGAATATCACCCGTGGACTGGGAGCCGGAGCCAACCCGGAGCGTGGTTACGAAGCGGCCATGGAGGATCGTGACCGGATTGCAGAGGCCATCGAGGGTTCCGATATGGTGTTCATCACTGCCGGCATGGGCGGAGGCACCGGAACCGGTGCTGCCCCGGTGGTGGCTGAGGTGGCCAAGGAGCAGGGTATTCTCACGGTCGCGGTCGTGACCAAGCCTTTCTCGTTTGAAGGTGGCAAGCGGATGCAGATCGCCGAAGCCGGTATCAAGGCCCTGTCCGAGCATGTGGATTCCCTGATCACCATTCCCAACGAGAAGCTCCTGGCGGTGCTGGGCAAGACCACCTCGCTGCTGGATGCCTTCAAGGCCGCCAACGATGTTCTGTTCAACGCGGTTCAGGGTATTGCGGAGCTGATCACCAAGCCCGGCCTGATTAACGTGGACTTCGCGGATGTAAGGACCGTGATGTCGGAAATGGGCGTCGCAATGATGGGAACGGGTGTCGCAACCGGCGAAGACAGGGCACGCGAAGCCGCCGAGGTGGCGATTCGCAGCCCGTTGCTCGAAGACGTCAATCTTTCGGGCGCCCGGGGGCTGTTGGTCAACATCACTGCCGGCCTGGACATGGCCATCGGAGAGTTTGACGAGGTCGGCAGCACGGTCAAGGAATTCGCCTGTGACGATGCGACCGTGGTGGTCGGTACCGTGATCGACCCGGAGATGGTGGATGAAATGCGCGTGACCGTGGTGGCCACCGGACTCGGCGAGACCGTCGAGGCTGTCGAACCGGCTCCTCAGCCTGTCGATCTCAAACCGGTGCCCAAGGCGGTGAACGCGGACGTGATCGAGGAAGTGGCTTCTCCGGAGCGTGACTACGGCCGTCTGGACGTGCCGCCGGGTCTGCGCCAGTCGCGCGACAACGCCAAAGGCCTGGCCGAGGCGCCCTCGAAACAGGACATGGAATACCTGGATATTCCGGCCTTCCTGCGTCGTCAGGCAGACTGAAAATTCTCCCCTGCATGGGGGTGGGGCAAAGCAACGACTTGATCAGGCCAGTAAAATTGCGGAGAATTAGGGTAATTACCTAGCTATTTCCGGGCCTGGAGTGGTATTGAAGTGGGCGTCGGTCGTTTGTTTGACCGGATCGGGGAAATTCTTTCGGGGTCGAGAAATATGATCAGGCAACGCACGCTAAAAAACGTCATTCGGGCAACGGGAGTGGGCCTGCACACGGGTGAGAAGGTCTACCTGACGCTGCGCCCGGCAGCGCCGGACACCGGCATCGTGTTCCGGAGAGTGGATCTGGCAGAACCGGTCGATATCCCGGCCAAGGCGGGGTTCGTCGGCGACACCCGTCTGTCCACCACGCTGATCAAAGATGGCGTGCGCATATCGACAGT